>Ga0335085_10017310_pt1 | contig 10388 bp, 4 predicted proteins | sample Lox_Sample_45_FD_206712 | JGI IMG/M metagenome (GOLD analysis project Ga0335085, IMG submission 206712) | Soil microbial communities from Loxahatchee National Wildlife Refuge, Florida, United States - Lox_Sample_4.5 | ecosystem: Environmental > Terrestrial > Soil > Wetlands | place: USA: Florida...
GAGGCTGGTCAGCGCCCCGGTGGTGGCGTTGATGCTGAATCCGGAGACGTCGTTCGAGCTGAAATTGGCCACGTAGAGGAACTTGCCGGTGGGCTCCACCCGGAGCGAGTTGGGGGTGGTGCCGGCCACCACCGCCGTCCCGACGCTGGTCAGCGCCCCGGTGGTCGCGTTGATGGTGTAGGCCGAGACGTTGTTCGAGCTCTGGTTTGCCACGTAGAGGAACTTCCCGGTGGGATCGACGGTGACGGAATAGGGCACCGTTCCGGCAATGGTCGCTGGACCGACGCTGGTCAGCGCCCCGTTGGTGGTGTTGATCGAGTAGGCCGAGACGTCGCCCGAGGTCTGGTTCGCCACGTAGAGGAACCTGCCCGACGGATGCACCGCCAGGGCGCCGGGGCCCGTGCCGGCAGCGGTGTTCGTTCCGACGATGCTCAGGGCGCCGGTGGTGCCGTTGATCGTGAAGGCCGACACGTCGTTCGAGTCGAAGTTCGTCACGTAGGCGAACTTGCTCGAGGGGTCGACGGCCACCGCGTACGGCCTCGCCCCGGCGGTGACCGGAGCGCCGGCGCTGGTGAGGACGCCGGTGCTGGCGTTGATGGTGTAGGCGGAGACGTTCCCCGAGCCAATGTTGGTCACGTAGGCGAACTTGCCCGACGGATCCACGGCCACCCAGCGCGGGTTGGTCCCGGTGATCACGTACCCGTTGGCGCGCATCCGGCCGGTGGTCGAGTCCACCGTGTACGCGGAGAGGGTGTTGTCGTTGAAGTTCGCCACGAAGGCGAAGCGGGCCTGGGGCACGTCATTGACGGTGATGACCAGGTTGGCCGTGATGCTGCCCCCGCTGTTCGTCGCGGTGACCACGTAGGTGGCCGTCGCGGTCACCGCCGTCGGCGTCCCGCTGATGACGCCGGTGCTGGTGTTCAGCGCCAGGCCGGCGGGCAGGGCCGGTGCCACGCTGTAGGACACCACCGCTCCCCCGCCGCTGCTCGGGTTGTTCGCCGGGATGGCCGTCCCCTTCGTGTAGGTCGCGGGATTGGTGGTGTAGATGAGGTTGGTCGGCGGAATGTCCTTGACGGTGATGCTCAGGTTCGCGGTGGCGGTCCCTCCGCTGTTCGTTCCGGTGACGACGTAGGTGGCGGTGACCGCCACCACCGTCGGCGTCCCGGTGATCACCCCGGTGCTGGTATTCAGCGTCAGCCCCCCCGGAAGCGCCGGCGACACCGAGTAGGAGACGATGGCCCCCCCGCTGTTGGTCGGCGTGTTGGCGGCGATGGCGGTGCCCTTGGTGTAGGTCGCCGGATTTGCCGAGTAGGTGAGGTTGATCGGCGCCACGTCGTTGACGGTGACGCTGAGGTTGGCGGTGGTGCTCCCACCGCTGTTGCTTCCCGTCACGACGTACACGGCCGTGGCCGCCACCACCGTCGGCGTCCCGGTGATCACCCCGGTGCTGGTGTTCAGCGTCAGCCCCCCCGGAAGCGCCGGGGACACCGAGTAGGAGGTGATCGTCCCTCCGTTGTTGGCTGGATTGTTGGCAGTGATGGCCACGCCCTTGGTGTAGGTCGCCGGATTGCTCGAGTAGGTGAGGGCCGTGGGAGCGACGTCGTTGACGGTGATGACCAGATTGACGGTGGTGCTCCCCCCGCTGTTGGTCGCCGTCACCACGTAGGTGGCAGTGGCCAGCACCAACGTCGGCGTCCCGGCGATCACCCCGGTGCTGGTGTTCAGCGCCAGCCCTGCCGGCAGGGCCGGGGCGACGGAATACGAGACCACCGCTCCACCGGTGCTGCTCGGATTGTTCGCCGCGATGGCCGTCCCTCGGGTGTACGTCGCCGGATTCACCGAGTAGGTCAGGGTCGCCGGCGGGATGTCCTTGACGGTGATGTTCAAGCTGACGGTGGTGCTCCCTCCGGTATTGGTAGCCGTCACCGTGTAATTCGCGGCGGCCAACACCACCGTCGGCGTCCCGGTGATCACCCCGGTGCTGGTGTTCAGCGTCAACCCTGCCGGCAGAGCCGGCGAGACGGAATACGAGACCACCGCTCCACCAGTGCTGCTCGGATTGTTCGCCGCGATGGCCGCGCCTCGGGTGTACGTCGCCGGATTCACCGAGTAGGTGAGGTTCGCCGGCGCCACGTCGGTGACGGCGACGACGACGCCAGCCGTCGTGCTCCCCCCGGTGTTGGTCGCGGTCACCGTGTAAGTCGCCGACGCGGTGATCGCGGTGGGCGTTCCGGAGATGACCCCTGTGCTCGTGTTGAGCGTCAATCCTGCGGGCAACGCCGGGGCGACCGAGTAGGAGACCACCGCGCCGCCGCCGTTGCTCGGCATGTTCGGGGTGATGGCCACGCCCTTGGTGTACGCCGCCGGATTGGTCGAGTAGGTGAGATTCGCCGGCGCTGCATCCCGGACCGTGATGTTCAGAACGACGGTGGTGCTTCCTCCGGTGTTGGTCGCGGTGACCGTGTAGTCCGCCGCCGCGGTGATGGCGGTGGGCGTCCCGGTGATGACGCCGGTGGTCGTGTTGAGGCTCAGCCCAGCCGGAAGCGCGGGTGACACCGAGTAGGATCCTGGCGCCCCGTCGGTGTGGCTCGGCGTGTTGGGAGTGATGGCTGCGCCCTTGGTGTACGTCGCCGGATTGGTCGAGTAGGTGAGATTCGCCGGGGCCAGGTCATTGACGGTGATGCTCAGACTGACGGTGGTGCTGCCACCGGCGTTGGTCGCGGTGACCGTGTAGCTCGTCACCGCCGAGAGCGCGGTGGGCGTTCCGGTGATGATGCCGGTGGCCGGGTCCAGGCCCAGCCCGGCGGGAAGCGCCGGCGACACCGAGTAGGAAACCACTGCTCCGCCGCCGTTGCTCGGCGTGTTGGGCACGATGGGCGTTCCCTGGGTGTAGACCGCCGGATTGCTCGAGTAGGCAAGGTTCGTCGGGGCTGCGTCGTTGACGGTGATGCTCAGTGTGGCGGTGGTGTTGCCTGTCGCGTTCGTCGCCGTGACCCGGTAGTTGGCCGTCGCCGTGATGGCCGTGGGCGTGCCGGTGATGACGCCGGTCGTGGGGTTCAGGCTCAGTCCCGCGGGGAGCGCGGGCGAAACCGAATAGGAGGCCACCGCCCCGCCACCGCTGCTCGGCGTATTCGGCGCGATCGCCGTCCCCAGCGTGTACACGGCGGGGTTGCTCGAGTAGGTGAGGTTGCTCGGTGCCGTCAGTCCCCCGCCGCTACTGCCGCAGTTCGTGTTTGCGAGCCCGACCAGACCGACCACGAACGCAACGAACAATCCGCCACTCGAGCTACGCGCGCGCATCGCACCTCTCCCTCGAAATGCCGGTGGCACGCTGAACGAGTCGCCAACGTCTTACAACGGGTGTGGAATGACTCATCGACGCTGGAAAGTCTTCGCGAAAAGACGCGCGTCTCATTCTGGCGGCCGAGTCGATGGGGATGCTGCCGAAACGCCGATCTCGGTTCTCCGAGGCTCGAGAGAAAACCCCTGGGTCGCATCCGACTCGGGTTCTCCTGAACGAGCCAGTGGCTCCCGAGGGCGGATCCGTCGGCGCCGTTCAGGCTGGAGGAGCACGACGGGAACCGACCCTCGAGCGCGAGCGCAGGCTCCCTTCGATCAAGGACCCTGGAGAACGAGCACGAAGTCGGGCTCGCCATCTGCCGTCGCCCCGGGCGGGGTGAAGGACCGCGATCCGGTGTTGGCGAACGGGCTCCCGGTGACGGTCGTGGAGGTGCCGCTCGACGGGTCGAACCACCGTGCCGTCGTGGAGCCCGCCATCTTGGACATGTTCACGGTGATGGCCGTGTTGCTGATCACGTACACCAGCGCCAACCGGCCGTCCTGTGTCTTGGCCGCGAGAGCGCCGCTCTGGGAGCCGCCGGTCATGAACGTGTTGTTGATGTCTGGCACGAGGCTCGGCGAGCCGAGCGAGACCATCAGCTGCCCCACGCGGTTCGCATCCGCCCCGCCGTCGCTCGGCAGAGCCGACTGCCAGTTCCGGAAGTGGCCGTCGTTACCGTAGAAGTTCGTCTGCCCGGAGCCGCCGTCCCAGAAGTTCCACACCGGGTTGACCCCGAAGACGAACCCCACCTCGCCGGAGAGCAGCGGCTGGTACATGTCGGAGCGAAGCTGGAGCGGCGACGAGGAGTGCTCGTTCTCGTACGGGCCCTCGATGAAGAACACCGGGCGGATGCCGTTGTCCCACTGCCAGCATTCGAGCGTGTAGGCGGAGTTGTTGGGTGGATTTTCCACGTACACCGTGTCCACGTCGATCCAGGTCGGATGCGGCGATGGCCCGTAGCAGCTCCCCGGCCCCTGGCAGCAACTCGGCTCGCCGCCCCAGTGCGCGGTGTGCAGCTGGGTGGCGCCGCCATCCTTGATGCCGTTCACGACGGCGGTGACCACGCTCATGTCGGGAGGCGTGTAGTCACCGCCCTGGACCCACATGATGTTCGGAAAGCTCTTGTACCGGGTTCCGAGGTAGGTCCCGTAGGCGGCGAGCCCACTCGTCCCGGTGGCTTGCATGTCCTTGTACCAGCCGTCGGTCATCCCCGCGAAGCCCAGGTATGCCGGCACGAGCAGCACCAGCATGTCGCGGCCGAGCGCCTGCTGGAGGAACCAATCGACGTGCTGGAAATACGCCTCGCTGGGAGTGGACATGTCGTTGCAGTACGTCGTCCCCTCCGTGCTCGGGCAGCTGCCCGAGACGCGCCCGGTGAACGGGGCATCTCCGGCCGCGTTCGCCCAGTTCGGCCGGTGGGACGTGAAGGAGTGCTCCACCAGGTTGACGAGGATGGTGTTGAAGCCGCGGCTCTTCCGGTCGTCGAGATAGAGCAGGGCATCGGGCTCGCTCAGCTCGGCAATCGCCGACCAGGCAGCGTCTCCCTGCATGATGAACGGATCGCCGCGGGCGTTGACCAGGCCGTTCTTGCTGGCCGAGATGGTCAGGGGAAAGAACGGGCGCGGATTGACGGTCAGCATCGCGGACCCGCTCACCCCCTCGCTGGTCGCGGTGATGGTCGCCGGTCCCGCAACCAACGCGGTGGCCAGCCCGTTCGCGTCCACCGTGGCCACGGTGGTGTTGTCGGAGCTCCAGGTGATCAGCCGCCCGGTGACGATGTTCCCGCCTCCATCCCGGAGCACGGCCGACGCCTGGCTCGTCTGTCCGACGATGACGCTGCTCGGGGCGAGGGTGACGGTGACACTGGCCACTGCATTCGACGGTGCGGTCACGGTGAGGGTCGCCGAGCCGCTCTGGCCCTCGCTGGTGGCGACGACGTCGGCCGACCCGGCGCCGATCGCCGTCAGCAGCCCGTTGGCGTCCACCGTGGCCACGGCGGTGTTCCCCGAGCTCCAGGCAACCAACCGGCCGGCCAGGACGTTGCCCCCGGCATCGCGAAGCACGGCCGACGCCTGGCTCTTCTGTCCGACGGTGACGCCGCTCGGTGCGAGGGTGACGGTGACGCTCGCCACCGGCGCATCGGACGGCACCGCGACCGCGAGCGGCGCCGACCCGCTCTTGCCCTCGCTGGCAGCGGTGATCATCGCCGAGCCCACGCCCACCGCGGTGACCACACCCGCGGTGTCCACCGACGCAACGGCTGCACTGCTCGACGTCCACGTCACCGCACGCCCGCCGAGGACGTTCCCTGACCCGTCACGGAGGACGGCATTGGCCTGGGTCGTCTGCCCGACGAGCAGAGTGGAGGCTCCCAACGAGACGGTGACCGTGGCCACTGCGCTGCTCGTCGGCGTGATCACCGCGAGGGACGCCGAGCCGCTCTTGCCCTCGCAGGTGGCAGTGATCGACGCGCTTCCCAGAGCCGCGGCATGGACCACACCGCCGGCATCGACGGACGCGACGGCGCTGCTGCTCGACCTCCAGGTCACCGTGCGTCCGCCGAGGATGTTCCCGGCTGCGTCCCGGATCACCGCGGACGCCTGGGTGGTCTGCCCCACGTTGAGGCTGGACAGCGCGAGAATCACGGTCACCGTGGCCACCGGAACCGCGGTGGGGAGCGTCACCCCGAGCGAAGCGGACCCGCTCGTTCCCTCGGAGCTGGCGACGATCATCGCCGCCCCGACGGCCAGTGCATGAACGACGCCATCGCCGTCGACCGAGGCGACCGCGGTGCTGCTCGACGACCAGCTCACCGCACGCCCGCTCAGGACGTTGCCGTTGGCGTCACGGAGGATGGAGGACGCCTGAGTCGTCTGCCCGACCGTCAGGTCGCGCTGGGCGAGCGAAACGGTGACGCTCGCCACCGGCCTGGAGGTGACCGGTCCGGCCTGCCCGGTGCACGCCGCGAAGAGAGTGGCCAGCGACCCGACGACGAGCCACGACGAAGCACGGGGGGAACGCCGCTCGGTCGGATTCATCAGCGCACCTCGCGGGGACAGAGGCGCGGCATCCTCGCAGCTTCGCCGGTCCGTTCAATCGGCTTCTCTTGTCTACCTCCATGCCCAGGCGTGGCCGACGCTGGAGGGTGAAACCTTCAGGCCGGCTGAACGGAGCGAGCGAGCTCTCTCTCCACAGCAGAGGTGAATGTCGAGCTACGCGTTCGCCCGGCGCCTCCGGGCCTTTCTCCCCGCCCGGGGCTTGAAGTCGGGAAGGTGCTTTCCCTGCTTGATGTGGTGGAAGCCGGGCGTTTCGCGGATGAGGACGTAGATGTACTCGAGGGGTGCGTCGATGGTCTCGTGCACGACGCGGGTGAGCTCGGCGGCCAGCCGCCGCTTCTGCGCGCGGGTCCGGCCTTCGCGGATGTCGCACTGGATGATGGGCATGGGCGCCTCCTCGGGGCGGACGCACCGTAGCCGCGGGAACCGGCTCCCGTCACCCGGGCCGAGGCTTGCGCGGGCGCCGGTTTGCCGGTACACCCGGGGCCCCTCGCGCGATTAGCTCAGCTGGATAGAGCGTCGGCCTCCGGAGCCGAAGGCCACAGGTTCGAATCCTGTATCGCGCGCTCGCGCAGGAGTTGCGTTGGGGCGCGCTGCCAGGCCGTAAGCGTTGCGTCAACGCGCGTGTTCCCGCAGCGCATCATCGCCGCCAGTGCCCCGGAAGTAGCCATCGAGGGGCAACGCGCTCGGTGAGCCGACTTGGCTCGGGAAAGCACCGTCCTCCGGCGCAGATGGACCGTCGCTTGCACGCCGAGGGTGCACCGAGGTGCCCATGAGCCGCTCCTCGCCGGGACGGGCCTGGCCACGATGGCTGCGCGACACCGCGGTCCTCACGCTCATCACCTTCGGGCTCCATGCCTGCGGCACGTGGCGGGCGGTTCCGATCACCAATGTCGAGACCGGGAAGCAATCGCTGGCCGACGTCAACATCCGGGTGAAGCAGACCGGGAGCCCCGGGATGCAGACGGTGCACGTTTCGTCGGTCCAGTTTCCGTACGTGGAGGGGTTCATCGACGGAGACGAGCCGCAGCCGGTGAAGATCGACCTCCGCCAGGTGGACCAGCTCGAGGTCTACGACCCGCAGACGGGCCTGGTGATTCTCGCCGTGGTGGGCGCCATCATCCTCATCGCCGCGCTGGTGACGCTGATCGTGGCCTTGACCAAGAAGTCCTGCCCGTTCGTCTACGTCGTCACGCCGGAAGGCCCCCGTTTGGTCGGCGAGGCTTACTCGGGCGCCATCACCAAGTCCACGCAGCGGGCCGACCTCATGCCGCTCCCGGCGCTGGGCAAGGGAACGGCTCGCCTCCTGCTCGCCAACGAGGCGCTCGAGGCCCAGTACACCGACCAGCTGGAGCTGGAGCTGGTCGATCACCCGGCCGGGATTCGCGCCCTCGCCACCGCCGAGGCTCGGCCGATCCTGGTCGGCCCGTCCACGCCGCCGACCCAGGTGACCGATCTCGGCGGTGCCGATGTGACGACCTTGGTCGCGGTCCAGGACGGGCGCTCCTGGGAGAGCGACCTCGACGCCGCGGCCACCGCTCCGGATCCCCAGCTGCGCGAGGGGCTGGTCGTCACCTTCCCGCGGCCTCGGGCCGGAACGACTCCCGTGCTCGAGTTGCAGGGCGGAAACACGGTGTGGATGGACCTGGTCTTCGGCCGCTTCTTCGCCCTCTTCGGAGACTCGCTCGATGCGTACCTGGCAGCACGCGATGACCCTGCCTCCGCAGCGGGCGCACTGGCGTGGCGGCAGCGCGAGGGTGTCGACCTCTCCGTCGAGGTCTCCCGGGGCGATCGCTGGGAGCGAATCGGCGTGGTGTCGCCCATCGGACCGGTGGCCGCGCGCCGCGTGGCGGTCCCGCTCCCGGCGGTCGACGCCTCGGGGCCCCTCCGGGTCCGTCTGACCGGCGGGCTCGGCTTCTGGCGCTTCGACCAGGTCGCTCTCTCGGAGCTGCGTTCCCCCGAGCCGGGAGTGATTCACCTCGTTGCGGTCAAGGCGCGACAGGACGACGGCGAGGACGTCCGTTCGCTCCTCGCCGCGACCGACGGCCGATACCAGGTCCTGGCGAAGCCCGGGGAGCGGGTCGAGCTGGCCTTCAACCTCCCGGAGACCGCGCCGGGCATCGTCCGCGACGCCTTCCTCTTCACCAGGGGCTACTACCTCGTCTACCCCTCGCCAGACAGCACGCAATCCACCGCCACCCTCCGGACGCTGCGCGACGAGCCGCACAGCCTTTCCCGGTTCAGCCTCGACCTCTATCGCAGGTACCGCGAGCTCGCGCTCGCTCAGACAGACAAGGCAGCGCCGCGATGACGGAGACGGACGCCCTCCAGGCCGGGTCAGGGGCACGCCCGGCCAACGACCCGACACCGACCGGCGGCACCGGTGCACGAGCCATCCCGGTCGTCAGCGGCCTCCGGATGAAGATGCTCCGGGTCGGCATCTGGCAGCACCTTGCCCTCCAGGCCTCTCGCCTCTACTCCAGCCCGAAGGCTGCGCTGACCGCGCTGCGGATGCTGGCGCAGGTCCGGGAGACCGCTGCCGGCGGCCTGCAACCGCGCAAGTACGTCGTCGTCGGCGGGCGGACGTTCTTCTCGCTGCGCGCCCCGGGCTTCCCTTCGCCGGCGTTCGACCGCTTCGCGGCAGAAGAGCTCAACCGGGTCGTTCCCTTCCGCCCCGGCTCGGGACTGCTGACGCCCATCCTGGCCGTCACCAAGCGCTGCAACCTTCACTGCGCCCACTGCTCCGAGTGGGACACGCTGCGCCAGCCCGACACCCTCTCGGTCGAGGACCTGCTGGCCATCGCCGGGCGCCTCCGGGCCAGCGGCGCGACCCAGCTGCAGATCTCCGGGGGTGAGCCCCTCCTCCGGCTCGACGCCGTGGAAGCGCTCTGCCGAGACGGCCGCGACACCTGTGACCTGTGGATTCTCACCTCCGGGACACCGCTGACCGCGGAGGTCACGCAGTGCCTCCGGAGCGCCGGGGCGACCGGAGTGATGGTGAGCCTGGACCACTGGGACCCGGCCGCTCACGACGCTTTTCGGGGCGCTTCCGGCACCTTCAGTCGGGCGGTGGAGGGAATCGGACATGCGGCGGAGGCGGGTCTGGTGGTGGGGCTTTCACTGACCGCCAGGCGCGACTTCGTCTCCGCCGAGAACCTCGAGGCCTACGCCAGGCTGGCGCAGACCCTGGGTGTGAGCTTCATCCAGTTGCTCGAGCCCCGTGCCGTCGGCCGCTGGGCGGGGGCCGATGTCGCCCTCACCGACGAGCAGGTGACCCTGCTCGAGGCCTTCGACCGGTCCATGAACCAGGACCGCCTGGACATGCCGCTCGTCGATTACCCGGGACGCGGCCAGCGTCGCGACGGGTGCTGGGGAGCCGGGGACCGGTACCTGTTCGTCGATGCCGATGGTGGGCTGCACGCCTGCCCCTTCTGCCGCGGCGCGATGGGCAGCGGTCTGGCGGAGTCGCTGGACGATCTCCGAGACCGCCTGCGGGCCCGCGGCTGCCAGATGTTCCGGCCCGCATGCGTCAAGCCGGTCAGCTAGCGTGGGGGCTCAGCCGCTCGCCCCCCGGGAGCTGCCGAACGCCTTCTCGATCTCGTGCACCGCCGTGGCCACCCCGGTTTCGGCATGGACCTGGGTCCCGAGGAGACGGGCCGCCTCGCGCATGCGAGCATCCTCCAGCGCTCGCCGGAGCCCGCGCGCGAGCCGCGCCGGCGTCAGTCGCCGCTCGGAGATCGGCGCCGGACCGACGCCCAGGCGCCGGACCCGGTCGGCCCAGAATGGCTGGTCGAAGGCGAAGGGAACCACCACCTGCGGCAAGCCAGCCCGGAGCGCGGCTGCGGTGGTACCCGCCCCGCCGTGATGGACGACCGCTGAGGCTCGAGCGAAGAGCCAGGCGTGCGGCGCGAAGCCCAGGGAGAGCACGGTCGAAGGGAGTGCCCGCGCCTGGAGGCCTCCCCAGCCGGAGAGCAGGATTCCGCGTGCGCCGA
>Ga0335085_10017312_pt1 | contig 10388 bp, 11 predicted proteins | sample Lox_Sample_45_FD_206712 | JGI IMG/M metagenome (GOLD analysis project Ga0335085, IMG submission 206712) | Soil microbial communities from Loxahatchee National Wildlife Refuge, Florida, United States - Lox_Sample_4.5 | ecosystem: Environmental > Terrestrial > Soil > Wetlands | place: USA...
GCTCGTAGGCGCGGAGCGCCTGTGGGCGCGTATGCCGGCGCCCCAGCGCCGCGAGCAACGCCGGCTGGAGGCTCTGCACGCCGATTGACACGCGGGTCACGCCCACCTCCCGCAAGGCCACGAGCCGCGCTTCCGTGACCGACGAGGGCGCGAGCTCGACAGTCCACTCCACCGCCGCGCCGCCCAGCCGGGCTCGGACAATTTCACCGAGCTTTAGCAAATCCCGCGGCGCAAGCAGCCCCGGCGTGCCGCCGCCCCAGAAAACCGTCGTGACTGGCCGCGGCCACGCCACCAGGCCCGCCTCGCCCGCCACGCCGGCAAGGAACATAGCCATCGTTTTCGCGGTCGGTGGAATTTGGTAAAATGCGCAATACTCACACGTTGACGCGCAGAACGGCACGTGCACATAGAGCCCGAGCGGCTGCCCGGCGGCGGAAGCTTTTTCTTGCGCTGGTGTAAAATCGCTCATTACAAACAGACTGCGGGTTCCACCCGGAATTCGTCCAAAAACCAAATGCACAAAAACCACTTCGTCCATGCGAGAAAATTCGCCCTCGGGCTCGGCGCCGTCCTCGGCCTGCTTTTGCTCGCCGGCTGCGGCCTGAAGATCGTCAATCTCACGCCCGCGACACTGCCGGAGAATCCGTCGCAGATTTACACCATCTCCGCGCGCATCGAGACGGGAAACAGCGATGTCGTCGAGGACAGCATTGTGCCGCACCTCATCATCGATGGCCAGGACCTGATCATGAAGAAAAGTCCGGTGGGCACCGACATTTATCAGCTCGATTACCAGCTGCCGCCCGGCCGCGATGAATTTGCCTACTACATTCTCGTCAACTACAAGATCAACAACGGCGGCGGCAACACCACCGACAGCGAGGCGTACATTGATACGGTGCACGTCAAGATCGCCAGCCGCTATGTGCTCTCGCTCGAGACCAGCCGCGGCCCGGTCGGCGCGCGCGTGAGCGTGCTCGGCCGCGGCTTCACGCCGCAGGACATCGTTTATTTCGAGAACACGCCGGCGCGCACGGTCTACGAGTCGCCCAGCTCCCTGAGCTTCTTCGTTCCCTCGGTCGAGCCGGGGCACGACTACAAAGTCTCGATCAACGGCGCGTCCGGCACCTCGCCGGTCGGCACCTTCCGCGTCGATTCGCTGCAAATCCAGGTTTCGCCGGCCTCGCTCACCCTCCGCACCGGCGAACGCCAGCCCCTCACCTTCACCGTGCCGGTGACCGCTCCGCCCGGCGGCCTGTTGCTGGACGTCACGACCGACGTGCCGGACAGCGTGATCATGCCGGAGGTCGTCGTTCCGTCCGGCGGCAACACGGTGACCGTCACCGTGCAAGGCGGCCGGCCTGGCGCGGGCACCCTCGTGCTCAAGGGCTACGGCGAAGGCCAGTTGACGATCCCGATCACGGTGCAGTAGCGCGCCGGACAATTTTCCGCCAAGTCACGACCGGGCCGGCCGTTGCGCCGGCCCGGTTTGTTTGAGCCCTTCGGCCTTGCGTTCGGCCCCGGCCACGGGCACTTTCTCCCCTTTTCGCCATGAATCCACACGTTCGCAACATCGCCATCATTGCCCATGTCGACCATGGCAAGACCACGCTCGTCGACAAGCTCCTCAAGGAAGGCGGCGTTTTCCGCGCCAATCAGCAGGTCGCCGAGCGCGCCATGGACTCAATGGACCTCGAGCGCGAAAAAGGCATCACGATCAAGGCCAAGAACACCGCCGTCCACTGGCACGACAAGACCATCAACATCGTCGACACGCCCGGCCACGCCGATTTCGGCGGCGAGGTCGAGCGCGCCCTGCGCATGGTCGACGGCGTGCTTTTGCTCGTCGATGCCTACGACGGCCCGCAGGCCCAGACGCGCTTCGTCCTGCGCAAGGCCCTCCAGCACGGCCTCAAGGTCATCATCGTCATCAACAAGATCGACCGCGAAAACGCCGATCCGAAAAAAATGTATGACAAGGTGCTCGAGCTCCTCCTCGAGCTCAACGCCAACGAGGAGCAGTTCAACGCCCCCGTCGTCTACGGCTCCGGCCGCGACGGCTACATGATGAAGCACCTTGGCGACGAAAAGAAGGACCTGACGCCGCTCTTCGAAACCATTCTCGACCACATTCCGCCGCCCTTCGCCAAGACCGGCGAGCCGTTCCAGATGCTCGTCTCCAACATCGACTGGAGCGATTACGTCGGCCGCATCGCCATCGGCAAGATCCTCGCGGGCCGGGTCGCCGTTGGCGACAACGTCTGGATCACGCGCCACAACGACCCCAAGAAAACGCGCGCCAAGATCACCAAGGTCTTTGAATATTCCGGCCTGACCACCTCCGAGTCCGTCAATGGCGTCGCCGGCAACATTGTCGGCCTCTCCGGCTTCGAGGACATCGACATCGGCGACACCATCAGCGCGGAAGAGGAAGCGCATCCCCTGCCCTTCACCGAGATCGACCCGCCCACGCTCGAGATGCAGATCGCGGTCAACGACGGTCCGCTCGTCGGCCGTGATGGCAAGCTCGTCACCTCGCGCCAGATCCGCGACCGGCTCTACAAGGAGGCGAAGACGAACATCTCCATCAAGATCGAGGACACCGCCGCCGCCGCCGTGTTCAACATCAAGGCCCGCGGCGCCATGCAGATCGCCGTGCTCGTCGAGACCATGCGACGCGAAGGCTACGAACTGCTCGTCTCGCGCCCGACCGTCATCACCCGCACGGTCAACGGCCACGTCCACGAGCCTTACGAAACCCTCTGGGTCGAGGTGCCGGAGGAATGCGTCGGCGCCGTGATGCAAAACCTCGCCAACCGCAAGGGCCAGATCACGAACATGGAAAAGCATCCGCACTCCACCATGGTCGAGGCCACCATCACCACGCGCGGCCTGATCGGCTTCGAGATCGACCTCGTCAACGCCACCAGCGGCCGCGGCGTGATGAGCCATTTGTTCAAGGAATACGGCCCCGCCGCCGGCGAACTCACCACCCGCCTCACCGGCACGCTCGTCGCCACCGAGGCCGGCACCACCACCGCCTATGCCCTCGAAGCCATCCAGGAGCGCGGCAAACTTTTCGTCGGTCCCGGCGAGGAGATTTACGAAGGCATGGTCGTCGGCGAGAATCCGCGTCAGGAGGACATCCCGGTCAACGCCAGCAAATCGAAACAGCTCACCAACTTCCGCTCCCAGGGCGAAGGCAAGGGCATCCAGCTCACGCCCGCGACCAAACTCTCGCTCGAGCGCGCCATCGAATACATCGCGTCCGACGAATTCGTGGAAGTCACGCCGAAGAACCTGCGCCTGCGCAAACGCATCCTCAAGCAGGTCGACCGCCGCAAAGCCGGGCGCGCGGAGCGCGCCGCAAGCTGAAGTCCCGAGGCTTTTTCAGAACCGGCCGATCAGGCGCGCGGGCAGAAAAAACAATATCTGCGCCAGCACCAGCAGGGCGTGCACGGCGATCCCGAGGATGCGGAACGGAATCGAAATCAGCCAGAGGATCGGCCAGACGACGAGCACCAACAACGCCAGCGGCCAGCAGAGCGCGAGCAGGATCGCCCACAAGAGCAGGATGAGCAGCAGCCTCATTTTCGTGTTGTGCATTTAACCCTGCCCTTCCGCCTCCGTTTGGCAAGCCCGGGTCAATTCCCCCGCGGAGCGGATGTCGCCAGCAAAAGGCTGCGGACGAACTCCTCCGGTGCGGACGGAGAAATCACCACCGTGCGGCCGGCATAGCGCAGCACCACCGTCTGATGCGGGTCGGTGACCAACGCGCGATAGGCGCCCAGCGGCTTGTTGCGAAAATAGCCGGCAAATGAAAACAACCCGCCGTTGCCGAAAGTGCGGATGCTCCGGCGCATGGCGTCGGGCTCGAATCGCGCGGACTCCAGGCCGGCGAGCGGCAGCCGCGTCGCCCAGCACAGCCGATGCACCAGGATGACATCCGCAGCCACGGTGTAGCCCCGGATGGTGAAAAGTGCGCCGCCGGCAATGATGGCAAGCGGCAACAACCCCACCCAGGACGGCAACCCGCGGCCCTGCCAGGCGATCGCGCCCGCGCTGCCGAGGCACAAAAGCGTGGCCAGGGATGAGACGGCAATCAGCGACGTGCTCCAAGGCGCCGGATAATGCCTCATAATGAAGCCGGTTGATATCCGCCGGCGCCCGAAGGTTCAAGCCGATCTCCGGAGGCCCTCAGTGCGCCGGCTCGCGCGCCGTCAGGCGGCGTCTTTCTTGAGCGACGCCATGTCGATGACGAAGCGGTAGCGCACGTCGCCTTTCAGCATGCGGTCGTAGGCTTCGTTGATCTCCTGCATGCGGATCATTTCGACGTCGCAGGCGATGCCGCGCTCGGCGCAAAAATCCAGCATCTCCTGCGTCTCGGCGATGCCGCCGATGACCGAGCCGGCGAAATTGCGGCGCTGCATGATCAGGCTGGAAAGGCTGATGGCCAGCGGCTTTTCCGGCAGGCCGACGTCCGTCAGCGTGCCCTCGAATTTGAGCAGGTTGAAAAAGGCACTGATGTCATGCTCGCCGGCGACGGTATCGAGGATGAAATCGAAGCTGCTTTTGTGGCGCGCCATCTCGTCCGGATTTTTCGAAATCACCACCTCGTGCGCGCCCAGGCGCAGCCCGTCGGCCACCTTGCCCGGCGAGGTGGTGAACAGGACCGTATGCGCGCCGAACGCCCGGGCGAATTTCACGCCCATGTGCCCCAGACCGCCCAGGCCCACGATGCCGACCTTCTTGCCCGAGCCGACCTTCCAGTGTCGCAACGGCGACCAGGTGGTGATGCCCGCGCAGAGCAGCGGCGCCGTCGCCGCCTGGTCGACTTTGGGCGAGATCTTCAACGTGTAGGCCTCGTCCACCACGATGTCCTCGGAGTAGCCGCCATAGGTCATACCTTCCAGCTGCGGATCCGGGCTGTTGTAGGTCCAGACCGGGCCGTTGGCGCAATACTGCTGCAGTCCGTGCTGGCAATTCGGGCAAAGGCGGCAGGAATCGACCATGCAGCCCACCGCCGCCAGGTCGCCTTCCTTGAATTTCCGCACCTTGGGCCCGGTCTTGATCACACGGCCGAGAATTTCGTGGCCGGGCACGCAGGGAAACGTCGTGCCGCTCCATTCGTTGCGCGCCTGGTGCAGGTCGGAGTGACAGACACCGCAATATAGAATGTCGATCACGACGTCGTGCGGCAGCGGATCGCGCCGTTGGAGGGTGAACGGGGCCAGTGGTGACGTGGCCGATCGGGCGGCATAGGCTCTGGTGCTCATTGGTTTGTCCGGGCGAAGTTGTTTGGTTCGGCGCGGCCCAGCAGAAAATCCCTGGCGCTGGCCACCGGGCATGGAAGCTCTTGTCCGATCCAGATTATGGCAAAAACTTCTTCATGCAAGCCTCTGGCAACAAGTCGCACGTCCGACGCCGGGACAGCTTCATTTCCGAACCGAATCGCGCCGGCGGAATTTTTATTCTGCCCGTCGAAACAAAAAGCGAAAACATGATTGCGAGGGAAGCCGGCCGACGCGCAAATTCGTTCATGGTCGATCTGCCGCAGACCTACCTCCGCCTGCAAGGCGTCGAGCGCGGACCCTTCACCGTCGATCAATTGCGGGAACTGGCCGATGGTGGTGCTATCACGCCCGCCACCGAGGCCGCGACGGACAAAACTGGCCCGTGGGCGCCGTTGGAAACGTTTCCGCAGAGCGAGGGCCTTTTCCCCGCGCCCCGGCAGTTTCAGTTCAAACAACGGGAAATCGAAAAGGCGAGCCAGCCCCAACTGCCGTCGATCGATCACCGCGAATTGATCGCGGCCGCCAACCGCCCCCTCCCGCCGCGAACCAGTGCCCCGGCGCCCGCCCCTCCCAACGACGTCGTGCAGATTCTGCAAAGCGTCGCCCGGAAGCAGGCGATGCATGAAGCGCCGATGGAATTCAAACGGCGTCCCAACCGCCGCCTGCGCGACTTCCTGCTTTTGATGGTGCCGGTGAACACGCTCCTGATCATCGCGCTGGTCTGGAACGGCCGCCACGATCCAGCATTGTTTGTATTTCTGGTCGCGGCGGCCGGCTTGCTCAACGCCGGCGCCGCCTGGATCATTTTTTTCATCATGGGCCGATAGTGGGGATCGGACCGGCAACCGCGGCGCCGCTCAATCCTCTCTTTTCTGGAACGCGCGGATGGCGGCCTGGATCTCTTTCGCCTCGGATTTCCAAAGTCCGTTCATGTAGATCGGCTGAGTCCCGCCCGAGGTTTCGATGCAGATGTTGGAAAGAAAAATTCCGTTGGTGATCCGAAATGACGCGACCGCGCGGTAATTGATGTGTTCTTCCCGCGAGCCGAACAGCGCTCCCTTGCGGAACAGCATGCCGTCGCTCGCCAAGGTCAGCCGGTCGGGGAAAAACAGATTACCTGCGGACCACCGGCTCGATTGATAAATCGTCTCCGGCAGGTCCGCGGCATCTTCATCCGCCTTTTTTCCCCTGGCCGGCGCGGACGGCTCGGCCTCCGCAATCAGGCGGCGTTTGGCGGCGGCGAACTCCCGGTCCGTCAGCTGACCGGCCTCGTGGAGTTCGGCGAGCTTGCGGAGTTCGTCGGCAAGTTTCATCTCGCGAAAATAAGACGGCTGCGCGGGAAAAACAATCTCGTGAATCCGTCCGGCCGTCACGCGTCGGCCACGTCCTCCAGCACCGGCTTGAGATCGATGATCGGCGTCAGGTGCAGCGCCTCCAAAGGCTCCACCTCGATCCGGAGAGCGTCGGCGATGGACAGAATTTTGACCCGATGCAGACCGACCGGGTTGGGCCGGTCCGGCGAGCGCGTGCTGAAAACGCCGCGCTTCGGCTGGCTGCGGTCACTCCGCGGATGCACGCGGAGAATGTCCCGCCGGCTGCGGTCCAGCCAGGTAAGCACAATCACTTCGTCGCCCACCCGCAGATCGCGCAGCCCGTCGCGCACCGACTCATCAAAAACCAGCCACGCCGCCGGCGCGCCTTCGTATCCCTGCTTCGGCGCCGCGGCGCGGTCAAGCAGCGGCGACTCGACGCGACCGATCGGCTGAAGGGTAAAGTCGGAAGTGCTCATCGGCCACTCATTCTGCGAACGGATCCCACGAACTGTCCTCGTGCCATTCGTATTCGGCGCGACTCGCGACCTGGAGCGCCCTTTCCCGGCCGCGCAACTTTGCGATCACTGCCAAGGCCATGTCCATCCCCGCGCTGACGCCCGACGAGGTGAAGTACTTGCCGTCCTCCACCCATCGCGCCTTCGCCACCCATTCCACTGTCGGCACCGCGCGCTTCACCAGCTGAAATGCCCGTTTGTTCGACGTCGCCCGGCGTCCGTCGAGCAAACCGGTTTTCGCCAGCAAAAGGCTTCCCGTGCACACGGTCGCAACGATCCGCGACGCCTCCGCCAGCCGCTTCAGCTCGGCCAGAAACGGCACGCTCGTCATTTCCCGCCGCGTTCCGATTCCGCCCGGAATGAGCAGAATGTCGAAGCCACCGGAATCCGCCAAGGTCACTTCGGCCACACCGCTGGGACCGGCGCTGCTTTTGACCGGACCGGCCTTCTCCGCCACGACCGTGATTTTGGCCTCGCTTTCCAGAAGGCCGAACATCTCAAGCGGCCCAAAAAAATCCAACAATTCAAAACCGTCGAATAGGACCGCGCCAATACGAAGAGGCGATGATGCGTTCATGGCGAAAAGCTAGCCGACCGTCCCCGGGCAAATCAAGGCCGCCGATGCAGCCAGGCCGCGGTCTCATTTTTTCAAGAAATAATAAATCGCGACCGCCACCAAATGGCCGCCGGCTGCGATTAGAAGCCAGTTCCATCCCGCTTTCTTCTCCAGCACGCAGATCGCCGCGTCCTTCGGATCGTAAAACACGGTGACGCTCTGCCCTTTCGGGTAACGGGCCAGGATTGAGTCGATCTTGCACTCCCGGCCGGTGCCGGAATCGAGAAAAGAAATCCGGTCCCCGACGTATTTTTTTCCCGCCACTTCAAAGGCGTACGAGATTTTTGGAAAATAGACGACTCCGCCATCCGTGCTGGAATCTTTCTTTTTGGCCGAGTCGATCACCGCGCCGGGCACGGACGGCCAGCGGGCGCTGCGATGCCGCTGCGATTGCACCTTTATGCCGCAGTAAAACAGGACGACGCCGATAATCGCGATAAAGATGACGATATAAATCATGCCGTTTCCTGGTTGGATCGCCTGTCGTCTTCTTGCTTTCTAGCCGTCGCAAATCTTGCAGCGGATGACCGCGTCCTCGTCAAACGCGTAGATCGCGCACAGGCGGTGGTAGCCATCCGCGATGATGACCTTGCCATGAGCGAAATCGCGGACCAGGAGAATCGGCGAGAGGCGTTCGCCTCCTTTGATCTTGTCCCGGTCGTGCTCCACGTGCGAATTGCTGACGCCCAGAAGCGGAAGCCCCGAGGCCCGGGAAATGTCCTTGGACTTGAACTCCGCGATGCCGGCCGACTTGAGCCTGGAGACGATCTGCTTTGCCCGTCTGGGCGGATAGATCAGGCACAGATACGAAAACGCCGCCGGATAGTCGTGCGACTCCGAGTCGTCCAGCCAGCGAACGGTGGCTTTGGATTTGGGCATGCGAACGAACGCTAAATCAAGCCAACGCTATTTATTGCCCTGCCTCGTGTCCAGTCCCGCGGTCATCGAAATGACCGCGAGCACAATTGCGCCGATCGCCTCCGGGGTATCCAGGATGAAAATCACAGGCCTGCCGACTCGAAATTCAAAAAACTGCTCAGCGTCACCGCCGCACCACCAGCCAAGCCAGTTTTTCCGGCAAAACCGAGACCGTGAAAAGCGTCGACCTGCCGGCTATGCCTTTGGCCACCGCTGATCTGCCCGCACCTGAAAACCGGATAAACGGCGCAATATAACTGCAAAGCATTATCAGAAATCGTCCGCGGCATATACAGCACGAACGCAGCCGTCACCTGACCGCCCCTCTATTTTTGAGATGCCCCGTCGTGTAATATTCGTATAAAATGATACGGGTTGTCTGCCGCCGTTCATCGGTGCCGCATCGGCATCAAATAATTATCAATCATCTTGTGCGAGCGTTTCATTCTCGGCGGAGCGGGGTCGCAAACTTCAGAGTGACCCTTTGTCCAATGAAAACCAGCTTCCTTCTTTGCTCCGCATTGACGCTCAGCCTTGCGTCCGCCGCCCCGGTCCTCGGTGCGACGACCACCGTGGCCTCGATCCCGGCCTTGCAGACCGCGATCAATGGCGCCAATGCCGGCGACACCATCATCCTGCAGAACGGCAGCTACTCGACGAGCAGCGCCGTCACGATCAATCGCACCGGCACGCAAACCGCGCCGATTGTGATCGAGGCCCAGACGACCGGAGGCGTCACCCTCACCGGCTCCGGCGCGATCGTCTTCACCAGCCCCGCCGCCTGGTGCACGGTGCAGGGCTTCGTGTTCAACGGCTCGGGCAGCCTGAGCATCCCCACCGGCACGAGCCACTGTCGCTATACGCGCAATGTCGTTCAGCTTTCAATTCCCACGACCTCCACCGTTTCCTACATCCAGATCAGCGGCGACGATGCCGAGATCGATTACAACGACCTGGGCAACAAAAACAGCCTCGGCGAAATGCTCGACATCAGCGGCTCCGGCAGCCAGGTGGCCCGCCGGCTCTGGGTGCATCATAATTATTTTCACGACTTCGCGCCGCAAACCGGCAATGGCGCCGAGACGATCCGCTGGGGCCTGAGCGGTCTCAGCCTTTCCGAAGGCGACGGCATCTGCGAATACAATCTCTTCTTGCGCTGCAGCGGCGAGAACGAGGTGATTTCCAACAAGGCGAGCTACAATACCTATCGCTTCAACACCCTGCAGGACTGCGCCAGCGGCGGCCAGATCAGCCAGCGCCATGGCAACTATAACATCTACTACGGCAACTACGTCAAAAATTCCAGCGGCATCCGCATCTACGGCGACAACAATCAGGTCTTCAGCAATTATTTTGAAGGCAACGATGTTGGCATCAACATCGGCAATGGCGACGCCGACGTCGAATCCGGCGGCGCGTTGGACAGCCACGACCGGCCCGACTATACCGTCATCGTCTACAACACCCTCGTCAACAATACCACCCAGTACGAGATGAACGGCCGCACCGGCGGCCTCGGCGCCACCTACACGACCTTCGCCGACAACATCCTCCAGGGCGGCACCACCGCCGTGAGCATCAGCGGCACCGGCCCTTATTCCAATCCGGTCTGGAGCAACAACATCATCTGGAACGCCGGCAGCATCGGCAACATTCCCGCCAGCGGCTATACCTCGGTCAACCCCCAGCTCGCCGCCGACACCAACGGCATCTATCGTCTCCAGAGCGGCAG
>Ga0335085_10017313_pt1 | contig 10388 bp, 8 predicted proteins | sample Lox_Sample_45_FD_206712 | JGI IMG/M metagenome (GOLD analysis project Ga0335085, IMG submission 206712) | Soil microbial communities from Loxahatchee National Wildlife Refuge, Florida, United States - Lox_Sample_4.5 | ecosystem: Environmental > Terrestrial > Soil > Wetlands | place: USA: Florida...
GCTGCCTTGCTCGCTGAACTCCGCGACGTTGTTTTTTCCGAGGCTGATCGCCTCGGCCGCCTTCGCCACGGCGGTGACGGGGCGGATGATCAGCCGCGAGAGCATGATGTTGAGCACGACGAGCGTGAGTGCGAGCACCGCGCCGATCGCGATCACGAACGTGCGAAACGCGGCGTCGGCCTGCGCGAGCGGAACAGCCATCGGCACCGTGACGATCTGTGCGCCGATCACTTCGTTGAGATTCCAGCCGAATCCGTTGTTCTGCCCGTAGGCAAGAACCAGCGAGGCGGGGGCCGCTGTCGGCGTGCTGTGGCAGTTCAGGCACGACGCGTTTGTGATGCGAATCGGCCGCGCGACATACCACTGCTTGCCGTACTGGCCGAAGCGCTCGCCGACCGCCTCGGTGGCTGCCGCATCTTCACGGAAGTGACGGATGATCGAGGCTTCCCACTCCTGCGCGAGGTCGCGCGGGTTGGTCGGATTGAGCGCCGCTTCCTTGTAGCCGTAGTCCGGATACTTCTTGCGCAGGATGTTGATGGTCTCCGTGGCGGCGAACGCCGGCACGGTTTCCGGGAGGAACACTTCGGCGAGCTTGGGATCGAGATGCGGTTTGATGCGCGTTGTAGTGTAGCCGCGCACCGCCAGCGCCGATTCCATGATCAGCGAGGACTGCCGCGTTACGTCTGCCTGTGCGTCGGTCAGGAACTGCTGTCGGCTCACGAGCAGCACTGCGGTGGTCCCGATTGCAAAGACGCCGACGAGCACGAGATTGAATTTCAGGCGCAGGTTCACGATCGATCCTCGCAGACGTGCAGACAATCACGATACGAGGGCGGAGCGCCCGTCACACGATCGAACTGCGGCGGAAAAGGCGGTCGCTTTTCGCTAAAGGCTGCGCGTGGCGAACCTGACGCGGCGGTTGCAACGGCGGTCGGTCACAGGGTCAAGGTTTGTCGGGACGGGAAAACCGCCACGCCCGCTGAAACGCAAAAACGCCGGCGCAAGGCCGGCGTTCTTCCAAGATTGAGAACGTCAGGCGACTTCGGCAGTGCGCTTGATGCCGGCCGCATCGGCAAGCAGTTCTGCGCGATCGGTGCGTTCCCAGGAAAACTCGGGTTCGTCGCGCCCGAAGTGTCCGTACGCCGCCGTCTTCTCGTAGATCGGGCGCAGCAAGTCGAGCATCTGCACGATGCCCTTCGGCCGCAGGTCGAAGTGCTCGGCGACGAGCTGGCCGATGCGCTCGTCGGAAATGACGCCGGTCCCTTCGGTGTAGACGGTGATGTTCATCGGCCGGGCAACCCCGATTGCGTACGCGACCTGTACCTGGCACTGGCGCGCGATCCCCGATGCCACGACGTTCTTCGCGACATAGCGCGCAGCGTACGCGGCGGAACGATCGACTTTGGAAGGATCCTTTCCGGAAAATGCGCCGCCACCGTGCGGGCACGCGCCGCCATACGTGTCGACGATGATCTTGCGGCCGGTCAGTCCGCAATCGCCCTGCGGCCCGCCGATGACGAAGCGCCCGGTCGGATTGCACAGATAACGCGTGTTATGCAGCCACTCCTTCGGCAGGACGGGCTTGATGATCTGCTCGATGACCGCCTCGGTGAACTCCTTGCGCATCGTCTTGCCATCGGACATCTCGGGCGCGTGCTGCGTCGAAAGCACGACCGTGTCGATCGAATGCGGGCGGCCATTCACATAGCGCATCGTGATCTGGCTCTTGGCGTCCGGCCGCAACCATGGAAGGCGGCCGTCACGGCGCAACTCGGCCTGGCGTTCGACGAGCCGATGCGCGTAGTAGATAGGGGCCGGCATCAGCTCGGGCGTCTCGTCGCACGCATAGCCGAACATGAGACCCTGATCTCCGGCGCCCTGGTTCAGGTAGTCGTCGGAGGCGCGATCGACGCCCTGCGCGATGTCGGGAGACTGCTTGTCATACGCCACGAGGACCGCACAGCCGCGGTAGTCGATTCCGTAGTCTGTGTTGTCGTAACCGATGCGCTTGATCGTGTCGCGCGCGACCTGGATGTAGTCGACGTTGGCGCTGGTGGTGATCTCGCCCGCCAGCATGACGAGGCCGGTATTGCAGAGCGTTTCAGCGGCGACGCGCGCGTGCTTGTCCTGCTTGAGGATCGCGTCGAGGATCGCATCGGAGATCTGATCGGCCACCTTGTCGGGATGGCCCTCGGAGACGGACTCCGAGGTAAAGAGGAAGTCACTGGCCATGCTGCCACTCCTGTTCGGGGTTCTGACCGCGTTGCCCTCACCCGAGCGGCGACGCTTTAGCGGTATTTATCCGGCGTGATGCGACAATCAATGCCGCGCGGCTGCCTGACGCGCCCCGCAATTGGTCATAAATCGGCGTGCGCGGATTCTAGCTTGGCCCTGCGCGCCGCAAGAAGCCGAATATCGGCCAGTACCCACCATGCCCCTGCTCCTTCTGAGGCTGATTGCATGGTTTCCGCTCGGCTGGCTGCATGCCCTCGGAGGTTTGCTCGGCCTGCTCGTCTACGCGTTGTCACCGACTTATCGCAGGCGCCTGTGCGAAAACCTCGCGCAAGCCGGATTTGACGTAGACAAGCTCGCGTGGCGGTGTGCGCGCGAAGCGGGCAAGCAGGCGCTCGAGACCGCCTGGGTCTGGATGCGCCCGGCGGCAGATCTGCGCGATGCGATGGAGGTGGTCGATGGCGCAGTCGAGCGCGAGGCGATTGCGTCCGGCCGGCCGGTGGTGTATCTCACGCCTCACCTCGGGTGCTTCGAGATCACGGCGCAGTACTGCGTGCTAAACGCGTGGCAGCCGCCACGTTCGCTCACAGCGCTCTACCGGGTTCCGCGCAAGGAAATCCTGCGCCCGCTGGTCGAGGTCGGGCGCAAGCGCAATGGCGTCGAGTTGGCGCCGGCGAATCTCGGAGGAGTGCGCCAACTGCTGCGTGCATTGAAGCGCGGCAATGCCGTGGGCATTCTTCCCGACCAGGTTCCGTCCGCGGGCGACGGCGTGTGGGTTCCCTTCTTCGGTCGCGCGGCCTACACGATGACGTTGCCCGGAAAGCTCGCGCACGCAGCCGATGCGATCGTGTTGTTCATATTCGGCGAGCGCGTGCGCGCGCGCGACGGCAAACGCGCAGGTTTTCGCATCCGGTTCCAGGCGTTGTCCGCGCCTCTCAGCGGCGAGACAGAACGCGACGCGCGGCAAGTCAACCTCGATCTCGAGCGCCTCATCCGCACATGCCCGACGCAGTACCTGTGGGGTTACAACCGCTACAAGGGACCGGCGGGAGCACCGCCGCCGCCGCAAGATCAGGAGACCCGATGAGTGCGTTCTTCGCGCGCATGTGGATCGCGTTGATCGATTCCACCTTGAACTGGTCCCAGCGCGCGCGCACGCGGCTCGCCTACTTCATCGGAGATCTCCTGTGGATCGCCATCGTGCCGCGGCGGCGCATCGCGTTGACCAACGTGCGGCTCTGTTTCCCGCGTTGGTCCGAGGAAGAGTGCCGCATGGTCGTGCGGCGAACCTTCCGCAACATGGCGCGTGCCGTCTTCGATCACTCCGTGCTCGCGCTGGCGCCGCGCGAGCAACTGGCGACCTATGTGCGCGTTGAAGGCCTCGAGCATCTGCACGACCCTGCCAACCGCCCCCTCATCATGTTGGCGCCGCACTTTGTCGGGCTCGACGCGGGAGGCCTGCGCATATCGATGGAACTGAAAGCCGTAACGATCTACGCGCGCCAGAGCAACAAGACCTGGAACGACTGGGTGCACGGCATCCGTTCCCGCTTCAACGCTCCGCTGCTGATCAAGCGCGAGGGGTTCGACCTGCGCGCCGCGATCCGCGCGATGAAGGACGGGCTGCCGTTCTATTACCTTCCCGACCAGGACTACGGCGCGCAGCATTCGGTCTTCGTGCCGTTCTTCGGCGTCCAGGCAGCGACCATTCCAATGGTGGCGCGGCTTGCAAGGATTGCGGGCGCGAAGGTGGTGATGGCGGTGAGCGAGATGTCAGCCGATGGATACGTACTGCACTTCGAGCCTGCGTGGCGCGACTTTCCGACTGACGACGTGGTGGCCGACACCGCGCGCATGAATCGCGAGATCGAACGCTGGGTCGAGCGGATGCCGGACCAGTACCTGTGGACGCATCGCCGTTTCAAATCGCGTCCGGAAGGAATGGCGTCCGTTTATTGACAGAGAGGATCACCGGAGCGAGGTACGCGCAGTCAGGCAGCGGTCACGTATCCTCGACGCCGCGCACGAACCTGGCCGATCGGCCGCGGCGTTGCGGATCGAGGAGGGATGCATGAGAAGGATCAGTCTCGTTGCGCTGCTCGGTGCGGTCGCGCTGAGTGGTTGCTCCACGTACGAGAGCGTCGTGCGAATCACGAAGCTCGAACAGCGCGCGAACCCTCAAGTCATCGTGTCGGGAAGCACCATCCGGGTGCCCGAGGTTCTCTACTTCCTTCCCGGCGAGACCAACGTCAAGATCACGTGGCGCTTGCCGGAAGGCCAGGGCCTGTCGTTTCCGGAAAACGGCATCGAGATAGAAGGCCTGCTGACCGACAAGGTCGTCAGAAGTACTGCGGGGGTTGCGGTGGTGCTGGATCCGACTCAGACGGAGATCCAGTGCGACAAGCAGACGGGTGGAGTGACGTTCAGCTGCACCAACAGGAACTCGCGCCCCGGCGTCTACAAGTACACGATTCGCGTGCGCAATGGGGACGCGCTGCTGCAGCGCGACCCGCCGATCGTCAACATGCCGTGACGGAGGAAGACCTCGTCTCTGTGACGAGGTCCTCCAACCAGGCCTGCGCGCGCGCTCCCGCTTCATCGGCAAACGATCCGCCTTCCGACGCAGCAGCATCGAACGGTTCGCTACCGAAGGCGACCCGAGCCGTCGCAACGAGCGGGGCAACGAACGCGTCGTCTGCAGGATCGCGCCGCAGTCCGGTTTTTTCGCGATTTGTTTCGGCCGCACCGAAGAACGTTGCGCACGTTTTCCAGTCCGTGCGCGCCGCCGCCAGCCCGGCGCAAACTTCAAGTGCGCTGAAGCCGGCTGGCCTCGATCCGATGGCCGCGGCAATCCGCACAGCCTCGAGCAGCATCGGCGGCGCGGCGCTCGTGGCGCCACGGCAGATGCAGACCATGGCGAGGTTGAGCAAACCGATCGCGATGCTTTCCTGATCGCCAAGTTCGCGCGCAAGGTCGACTACGTGCCGGTAGAGCGGCTCTGCCTCGTCGAGCTTCCCTTCCAGCCGGTGCAGCATTGCCAGCGCGTTGAGCGCCGCGGCGATCTCGCGCTTGTTGCCGAGTTCGCGGGCGAGCGACACGCCCTCCTCGAGATAGGCGCGCGCGGCGACGAAGTCACGCTCGCCGAGGCAGGCCATGCCGAGCGGCTGCAAGATGCCGGCAATCCACTTCGTATCGCCGAGCTCACGCGCGATCGCCAGGCCCTCAGTAAGGTACCGACGCGCGTCGCTGTCTCGACCGACGAAAAAGCACATCTGGCCAACAGCTACCAACGCTCGACACCGAGCGAGATCGCGTGCCTGCAAACCGGGACGCGCAAGTATCTCGACGGTTACGCGGTGTCCAAGCGCCAGCAGCCCACGATTGATCCAGTACAGGCGCAAGGCAAAAACAAGGCGCAGGCCTGGTTCGGCTTCGCTATCTGCCCGACCACACCAGGCATGCGCTGCGAGCAGGTTCTCGCGTTCCGCGTCGAGGCGACTGAGCCACATGGCCTGATCCGGACCCACGAGCTCCGGACGTGCCTTTTCGGCAAGAGCGAGAAAAAAATCGCGATGGCGGTCGTGGACGACCGATTCGTTTGCCGCTTCGCTCAGCCGCTCCTGCGCGTACTGCCGGACCGTGTCCAGCATGCGATAACGCGCGCCGTCGGCCTCCATGGCGACGAGGGATTTCTCGACCAGGTGCGCCAGTCGATCGAGCACGAGAGCTCGCTCGGCGTCCGAATCTGCGCCGACCGCCTCAACCGCTTCGAGCGACCAACCGCCGGCGAACACGGACAGTCGCTGGAACAACTGCTGTTCATCCGCAGGCAGCAGGTCGTAGCTCCAATCGATCAGCGCGCGCAGCGTGCGCTGGCGTGGCAGCACCGTCTGATCGCCGGTGACCAGCAAGCGGAAGCGATCCTGCAGCCGCGCCGCGATCGCTTCGGCCGACATCGCACGTGCCCGCGCAGCGGCCAGCTCAATGGCGAGCGGGATTCCATCGAGGCGGAAGCAGATGTCCTCCACGGCGCCGGCATTGCGTTCGGTCAGTCGGAAGTCGGGCCGCGAAGCGGTTGCACGGTCGACGAACAGGCGAACCGCTTCGAGCTGGTTCAAATCATCCAGCGTCGTTCTCTTGCCGGGACTCGGCACCGTGAGAGGCGGGACGTGATAGACGGTTTCGCCCGCTACGAGCAGATGATCGCGACTGGTCGCGAGAATCTTGATGTCGGGACCCGCTTGCAGCAGGCTCTTGGTCAGTTCCGCGCATGCGCGCACGACGTGTTCGCAGTTGTCCAGAACGATGAGCAGTTTGCGATCGCGAACAAACCTGACCAGCGCCTCGAGGACGGGGCGCCCGGCTTCTTCCTTGACACTGAGTACGGTGGCCACAGCCTGAGCGACCAGCTGCGGGTCCGAGAGGGGTGCGAGCTCGACCAGCCACACGCCGTCTGGATAGTCGTCGATGACTTCGGCCGCGAGTTGCACCGAGAGACGCGACTTGCCGAGACCGCCCATCCCGAGCAGCGTGATGAGGCGCTGTCTGGCGAGCAACGCGCGCAGCTCGGTCATCTCGCGTTCGCGCCCGATGAACGAGTTGAGCTGCTGCGCGAGGTTGTTGGGCGTCGCCTCGAGCGATCGCAACGCCGGAAAATCGGCGCGCAGTTGCGGATCGACGACCTGATAAACACGCTCTGGCGTGGCGAGATCGCGCAGCCTCACCGCGCCCAAATCGCGTAGCGTGACTCCTGCCGGCAAGCTCGTCCGCACCAGATCGGCGACTGCTTGCGACAGGAGGATCTGACCGCCATGCGCCGCGCCCATGATGCGCGCTGCGCGATTCACCGCGGGGCCAAAGAAGTCGCCGCGTCGGCGCTCGTCCGTGCCCCGGTGCAGTCCGCACCGCACCTTCAGCGCAATGCTGTCGTCCGCGCCTGGCGCGGCAAGCGCGCGCTGCAGTTCGAGCACCGATGCGAGCGCGTCCTGCGGACTGTCGAACGCTGCATGGACACCGTCACCGGTCATCTTCACGATCGTGCCGCCGTGGCCAAGCACGGCGGCGCGCGAGATCGCATCGTGGCGCGCAAGCGCAGGCCGCATGCGCTCGGGCTCGAGCTCCCACAAGCGCGTGCTGCCCTCGATGTCCGAGAAGAGATAGGTGACTGCTTGCGCCGATTCGGACACGCCTAGACCTGCGGCAGCGCGGATTGATGGTGCCTGGGCGGCAGAGGCGTCACTCGGCAGGGACCTTGCTACGCATCGGTGACGCAATTGTCCCGCAAAACCGCAGGCACGGCTCTCCACCCTTGAGCGCACGCGGTGCGAACCGCGTGGCGTCTTGACGCGCGCCTACTGGACCGTAAGCGTCGCGGAGCTGCTATCGACCGAGCCGAACGTGTTTGCCACGAGGACGTCGAAGAGCGCCCCGTTGTCCGTCGAAGTCGTTGTCAGCGTGTAGCTCGACAGAGTTGCACCGGGGATGTCGTCGCCGTTGCGGCGCCACTGATAGGTGAGCGGTGCCGTGCCCGTCGCAGAAACCGTGAAGGTTGCCGTTTGTCCGTTGAGCACGCTCACGTTTGTTGGGGGCGTCGTGATCTCGGGTGCTTGCGAGGTTCCTGTCGAGCTTGCGTTCAAAGGATCGCCGTTGCACGCAACGACGAGAAGCAGTGCGGATGCCGCTACCGCGAGCCGTTTCATTGCCGAGTCGAGAATCATCCTTCGCTGCAAAGTCATTGCACCCCTCCTGCTGGCTTATGCCGCCGCAGGGCGTCACTGCGCGACGATGACGGTAAGAGCGCCGGTCCCTACCCGCTTGTTCCCGGCGCTCCCGTGTGGACGGGGCGCGGCGCCTGTTAGGCACAGCGGCGGGGTGCGATGAGCGGTAAGCGATAATCGCCCGATGCGATTGCAGTTCAGCAAGATGCAAGGAACCGGTAACGATTTCGTGATGATCGACGGAATCGCGCAGCCGTTCTCACTGACTTCCGCTCAGTTGCGGCACCTCGCAGACCGCCGCTTCGGTGTCGGCGCCGACCAGATTCTCGTGGTGGAACATCCCACGCATCCTGGCGTCGACTTCCGCTATCGGATCTTCAATGCCGATGGCGGCGAGGTCGAGCAATGCGGCAATGGTGCGCGCTGTTTCGTCAAGTTCGTGCATGCGCGCGGTCTTACTGACCGGCGTGCGATTCGCGTCGAAACGCTGGGCGGTGTGATCGCGCCGCGCCTCGAAAGCGACGGCGAAGTGACCGTCGACATGGGCGCACCGATCTTCGATCCGGCACGGGTACCGTTCGACACTGCCGGTTTGACGCCAGAGAAGGACGGCAACGTGCAGTTGTGGTCGCTCGAACTCGACGGCAAGGCCGTGCATTTCGTCGTGCTGTCGATGGGTAATCCGCATGCAGTGCAGCTCGTACCGGACGTCGCTCTGGCTCCAGTCGAACTGCAGGGTTCCTGGCTCGAGTTGCACCCGCGCTTTCCTCAGAGAGTGAACGCCGGGTTCATGCAGATCCACGATCGCAATACGATTCGCCTGCGCGTTTGGGAGCGCGGTGCGGGCGAGACGCTCGCTTGTGGCACCGGTGCGTGTGCTGCGGTGGTGACAGGCATCGAGCGTGGTCTGCTCGCTTCGCCGGTGGAGGTGTGGACGCGCGGAGGTCGCCTGCGCGTTGTCTGGGAAGGACGCGCCGATGGCGACATCGCGCGTGTGTACCTGACCGGCCCCGCGATCAAGGTGTTCGATGGCGAGATCGATATCTGAACGATGAAACCCGACGACGTTGCGCAGTTCCTTTCCGAACATCCGGACTTCCTTCACCAGCGTCCCGACCTGCTGCGGGTTCTCGAGATTCCGCATCTGCAGGACGGGCAGGCGATCTCGCTTGTCGAGAGGCAGTCCCTGATATTGCGGGAGCGGGTTCGGGCTCTCGAGTCGCGCCTTGCGGAGATGATCCGGCATGGCGAGGAGAACGATCTGATTGTCGACAAGCTGGTGCACTGGGCGCGCAGCATCCTCGCGCAGCCCGATGCGGCGCAGCTGCCGGCGACGCTGGTGGCGGAACTGAAAAGCGGATTCGCGGTGCCCTTCGCGGCAGTTCGCATGTGGAATGTTCGCGAGGAATATGCATCGCTCGATTGCGCGGGCCCCGTCGGTGAGGATGCGATCCGCCTCGCCGCCAGCATGGTTGCGCCGTTCTGCGGTTCGAACGTCGGTTTCGATGTGGCTGCCTGGATGAGCGCCGATCCATCGATGATCAAGAGTCTGGCAATGCTGCCGCTGCGCATTGGCGTCGGTACCGACGCCTTTGGCATGCTCGTGCTGGGTTCGCCCGACAAGGATCGATTTCAGATCACGATGGGAACGGCGTTTCTCGCGCGAATCGCGGAGCTGTCGAGCGCCGCGCTTGCGCGGCTGCGCAAGCACTGAGTGTCGCGATGGGGGCTGCCGATCAGATCGAACCCGCGCCTCCCGCGGCACGGCCGCCCGCTCTCGTCGAATCGTTCCTGCACGAGCTGACAGCACTGCGTCGCCTGTCAGCACATACGCGCGCTGCCTATGCGCACGACCTGGCCCAGCTCGATGCACTGGCGCGCGCGGATGGAACCGATCTCGAGCAACTGTCGCAGGCATCGATCCGGCGCTACGCGGCAAAACTGCATGCCGGTGGACGCGCTCCGACATCGATCGCCCGCACCTTGTCGGCGTGGCGCAGCTTCTTTCGCTGGCTCTGTAAGCGCGGCACCGGATCGAGCAACCCTGTGAGCGGCGTGCGCGCGCCGCGTCGTCCGGCGCGCTTGCCGAAAGCGCTGGCCCCCGATCAGGCTCTCGCCCTGGCCGCGCACGCCACGGACGGCAGCCCGGGCGCTTTGCGCGATCGGGCGATCGTCGAACTCCTGTATTCGAGCGGGCTGCGCCTGTCGGAGCTGGTTGCGCTCGACTGGCGCTTCTTTTCGGCGACCGCAGGCCAGACGCGCTCGCGTGGATGGATCGATCTGAGCAGCGCCGAAGTCACCGTGACCGGAAAGGGCAACAAGCAGCGCTCGGTGCCGGTCGGAGCGCCGGCGGTCGCGGCACTGCGCTCGTGGCTCGCGGCGCGCGCCCAGATGGTGCCCCCGCGCGCCGGCGAAGAAGAACGTGCGCTCTTCGTCTCT
>Ga0335085_10017314_pt1 | contig 10387 bp, 8 predicted proteins | sample Lox_Sample_45_FD_206712 | JGI IMG/M metagenome (GOLD analysis project Ga0335085, IMG submission 206712) | Soil microbial communities from Loxahatchee National Wildlife Refuge, Florida, United States - Lox_Sample_4.5 | ecosystem: Environmental > Terrestrial > Soil > Wetlands | place: USA: Florida...
CGGCGAGGACCGCAAGTCGCTGGCCTACACGCTCAGGTTCCGCGCCCCGGACCGGACCCTCACCGCCGCCGAGGCCACGGCGGCCCGCGACGCGGCCGTGGCCGAGGCCAGCCGCCGAGTAGGCGCGGTCCTCCGCAGCTAGCCGCCCGGCCCTTTCCGACCCGGTTGGCCCAAGCGCCAACCGGGTTGGCTGGAACGTCATGAAACCCCGGTTCCACTGCGTCCGGCCGCGGCATCCACGGCGTGTGGTTTCGGGCCGCGGAGCCGGGGCAGGGGCGGAGCGGTTCACCGCGCTTCGCCCGGGGTGACGGTGTTTAGACCGGATGGTAAGCCTCTTCTTACCTTCCGGTTGTAATGAAAGCAACTGTCGGTCAGGATGTGATTACCGAAGACCGCAGCGGTTCGCTGAGCCGGAGGGCAAGATAACTAGACACGCGGTGGCCCGCGGGGGTACACCCGAGCAGGCCGCGGCGACATTCCGCGACGTGTTCGCCGTGGCGGAATTCCGGGCTCTATGGCTAGCGCAGCTCTTGTCGGTAATCGGGGATCAACTCGCCAGGGTCGCGCTGACCGTGCTCGTCTACGACCGGACCCGCTCGGCACTGCTCGCAGCGATCACCTTCGTGGTCAGCATCGTGCCGAACTTCGTGGGCGGCATCGCGCTGGCCTGGCTGGCTGACCGGTATCCGCGTCGGGGCGTGATGATCGTTTGCGACCTGGCCCGGTGCGGGCTCGTCCTGGTCATGGCCATTCCCGGCGTGCCGCTGGCCGGGATGGTGACGCTGCTCTTCGTGGTGACGCTGGTCGGGGCGCCGTTCCTCTCGGCGCGCGCGGCAATCTTGCCCGACGTCCTCGACGGCGACAGGTACGTGGTGGGCACAGCGGTGAGCCTTACCACGTTCCAATTCGCCCAGGTCATCGGGTTCGCGGTCGGCGGCACTATCGTCGGCTTTTTCGGCACGAGGCCGTCGCTCGTCATCGACGCCGCGACGTTCGCCGCATCCGCTCTCATTGTCCGCGGCTGGATCCGGTCACGGCCTGCGCCGGTGACCGTGTCGTACCAGGGGGGAGAGATACCCAAGCTGGCCGGCGTCATCGCCGGTACCCGCCTGGTGTTCGCCAACCGGATCCTGCGCAGGACCATGTTCTTCGGCTGGCTCGCGGCGTTTTACAACGCCCCCGAAGGGGTCGTCACTCCGCTCGCCCGGGCCCTGAGCGGGGGCGCGCTGGCCGTGGGCGTGATCCTGGCGGCCCAGGCTCTGGGCGAGACCGCGGGTGCGATCGTCTTCAGCCGCCTCGTGGCCCCGTCGGTACGGCTTCGGTTCATGGGCCCGCTCGCCGTCGCTACCTGCGCGGTCCTGATCCTCTTCGCGTGCCGTCCGGGCCTTTTCCTCTCTCTGCTGATCCTGTTCGCATCGGGCCTTTTCGCTTCCTATCAGCTGGCCGCCAACGCCGCTTTCGTCAGCGCAGCACCGCACGAACGACGAAGCCAGGCTTTTGGCCTGGCCCAGGGTGGTATGAGCCTGGGCCAGGGAATCGTCCTAGTCCTGGCGGGTGCTGCCGCCGATCACCATTCCCCGGCACTGGTTATCTCGGTATGCGGCGCCGTCGGCGCCGTGTTGGCACTGGCAATCGCGCTCAGCTGGCTCCGCGATCGGAGTCAGGCAGGCCGACGCCATAAACGCATCTGACGCTTAGGTCCACTGGTCGCCGCGCATCGGGATGCTCCTTTCGTCGGGTCGGGTCGGGGTCGCGTGTGTCGCTCAGGTCCACTGGTCGCCGCGCATTGCCATGCTCCTTTCGTCAGCTGGGTCGGGGTCGCGTGTGTCGCTCAGGTCCACTGGTCGCCGCGCATTGCCATGCTCCTTTCGTAAGGTCAGGGGGCGGGGTGGGGAGGCAGATCCGCTGGATCGCCTATGAGAATGCTGTTCCCTGTGAGTGGTCGCACGGGTTCTCTCCGTAACTAACCTAAACGACCCACGGGGAGACACGGTTCGGCGTAAGCGGCTCCGGGCTTGGCCGCCCGTCTCCGTGCTCAGCGTCCCGTGGTCTCGGCATCACGGCTACCCATTGTGGCCCGCAATTGCGCCTGACGTGCGGTTTGTACTTATTGCCGGGAATAAGATTTCCGCTGGGTGACATAGCGTGACTTTGGAGTTGCCCAGGGGGCGTGCTGTGAACCAAGGGGACAAAGAAGGTATTGTTCTACCAGTGAGTAGCGGGGTTTTCACGTTTTGCGCTCGCCGGAACCGACAATGCGGGACAATGGACCGTGTACTGCACCCTGGTGACGAGGTCGCAGTCTGTACGAGGAGGTGCTGATGGACTTGATCCGTCGCCTCCCGAGTCGGATAACAGCTGTCAGTAACTGGGCGGTCTGGTCGCTGCCCCGTCGGCTCACCGTCTTCGTGCTGGCGGTGGTGACCGCCTACCTCGCCGCGATCGGTATCGCGGCGAGGTTCACTACCTTCCGTGAACATGACCTGGTCTTGTTCGGCGTCTTGCTGACCTGCACGGCCATCGCCGTCGAGCTGAGCAGGCGGGCCAAGGAACGGAGCGGGTGGGACAAGGACGTCCAGGGCGTCTGGGAGTTCCCTATCGTCATCCTGTTGCCCCCGCTGTTCGCGCTGCTCGCCCCCATCTCCCGGCTCGCGCTGACGCAATGGCGCGTCAGCCGCCCCCCGCTGCACCGGCGGGTTTTCAGCTGCGCGTCGATCGGCCTGTCGTACTGCGCCGCGTCGCTCGCGTTCCACGGGTTGTCCGGTCTCCTGATCGCCGGGAGCGGCGGGGGACTGGGTTACGAACTGGTATGGACCGTGCTCGTGACGTTCAGCGCGGTGCTGATGGCCGTCGTGAACAAGGCGATCATCTTTACCGCCATCAAAGGCAGCGACCCCAGCGCGAGAATCAGGCCGCGGGTCCTGGGCCGTGAGCCGCTGTACAACGACAGTGCCGAGCTCTGCATCGGCGTGCTGCTGACCTATGCGGTGGCCGGGAACCTGTTCCTCGCACCTGCCGCCCTGCCCGTGGTCACGTTGCTGCAGCGGTCCCTGCGGCACGCCCAGCTCCTCACCGACTCGCGGGCTGATTCCAAGACCGGGCTGCTGAACGCGGCGACCTGGGAGCGCGAGTCGGCGGCGGAGGTGACCCGGGCGGTGCGGACCCGGTCGCCGCTGGCGGTGGCGCTGCTGGACATCGACCGGTTCAAGGTGATCAATGACACCTACGGGCACCTGGTCGGCGATCAGGTGCTCAAGGAGATCGCCCGTACGCTGAGCAGCATGCTGCGCGAGTACGACCTGGCCGGCCGGTTCGGCGGCGAGGAGTTCTCCCTGCTGCTGCCGCAGACCAGGGCCGTGGATGCGTTCCGGATAGCGGAGCGCGTGCGCGCCAAGATCGCAGGCCTGAGCATCATCGCCCCGGGGGCGACGGGCGGGGAGCGGGTACATGTCACCGTGTCCATCGGGGTGGCGGCGCTGGACAGTGGCAGCGTGCGTACGGTAAACGAGCTGATGGCGGCGGCCGATGCGGCCCTGTACCGGGCCAAGGCCGGCGGCCGCAACCAGGTACAGATGATCAGCACGACCCGGGGCCTGAGCGCGACCAGCGGCACTGATGACCGCGCCGATGGCAGCGGCAAGGGCAGCCACACGGAGGCGCCGAGCGTGTTCCGCCGCGCGCAGATTTCCTTATCCGGATCCGGGGGCCCCCCGGCTGGCCCGGCTCGGACGTTGGCTGAGGCCTCTGCTCAGCTTCAGTTGGTGAAACGCGTGGTCCGCCGCTTGGGCAAGTAGCCGTTGCAGGCGGGCGGACGTTCGGTGGGCTAGGACCAGCTGCCGGTGTGCACGATGCCGTCCCTCCTCTCCTGAATGGGCTTGGTGAAGTGGAGCCAAGCCGGGCAGCTTAGTCGATGCCGAAGGCCAGAGCTCATAATTCCGAAATATCGGACAGCCCGGACAGCCCGGACAGCCCGGGCGGCGCGTCCGGCAGTTAGCCGCGCAGAGTAGCCATGGGAGCGCAGTGCGCTAGCGAGATGGGTTACTTATCTCGCTCAGTAGCAGAATTTTGACGTTCAGCAGTCCTCATCGCTGCAATCCGGGACACTAGGGATACATCCCGTTCCTGACAGAGGTTCAACGCGCTCGTGGCTGCCAAAAAGACACTGGTGGGTGCCGTCCGCTCGATCCGCGGGCGGAACCCGGTGCGCGGACGGGACCTCGTGCGCCGGCGGATCCCGGTGCCGCGGGACTGGGCGATCTGGGAACTTCCACGCTGGGTGACCTGCTTCGTCATCCTGGTCGTGCTGGCCGACGCCGTCGTGCTGGCGGCGGAAGCCGGCCGGGTGCGCGTCCACGTCCATGACCTCGCATTGTTCGCCGGGCTGCTGATATGCAGCGCGGCCACCGTCGAGCTGACCAGGCGGGTGGGCGAGAACCTCGGGTTCGTCAAGGACGTGTACGCGGTCTGGGAACTGCCGGTCGCGATGCTGCTGCCACTCGCCTACGTGCCCGTCCTCCCGGCGATCCGCTTCGCCCTGACCCAGTGGCGGATACTGCGCGTTCCGGTGTACCGGCGCGTCTTCAGCGCGGCGGCCATCGGGCTGAGCTACATCACCGCCGCCCTCGTCTTCCGGCTCCTCATCCACCTGGTGCCCGGGGCCGCCGCGAGCCCGGCCGGCCACGCGCTGGCCTGGATGCCGTTCGTGGCCGTGGGCGCGGCCGTGCAGTGGATCGTCAACCAGTCCCTGGTCCTGACCGCGATCAAGGGCTCGAACCCGGACGTCCGGCTGCGCGACGAGCAGTTCGCCAGGGAGCCGATGTACAACGACGTCAGCGAGCTGTGCGTGGCGGTGCTGGTCACGTTCTGCGTGGCCTACAGCTGGATTGCCCTCGTCTTCGCGTTCCCCTTCATCACCCTGCTGCAGCGGTCCGTGCGGCACGCCCGGCTGCTTGAGGACGCGCGCGCCGACTCCAAGACGGGTCTGCTGAACGCGGCAACCTGGGAGAACGGCGCCACGGCTGAGCTGGCCCGGGCGGTGCGGACCAGGACCCAGCTGGCGGTAGCGCTGCTCGACATCGACCGGTTCAAGGTGATCAACGACACCTACGGGCACCTGACCGGTGACGAGGTGCTCAAGGAGATCGCGCACACGCTGAAGACGATGCTGCGGGAGTACGACCTGGCGGGCCGGTTCGGCGGCGAGGAGTTCGCCCTGCTGCTGCCGCAGACCCGGGCGGTCGACGCCTTCCGCATAGCCGAACGGATCCGCTCCGCCATCTCCGGCCTCTGCATCATCGCCCCCGGTGCGACCGGCGGAGAGCGGGTGCACGTCACGGTGTCGATCGGGGTCGCCGCGCTGGACAGCGGCAGCAAGCGCGAGTACGCCGAACTCATGGCGGCCGCCGACGCCGCCCTGTACCGCGCCAAGGGATGCGGCCGGGACCAGGTGCAGATGATCAGCACGACCAGGGGCCTGCACGCGGTGAGCAGCCTGCCCCGCGCCGTCGCCGGCGAGGGCCAGCGGCCAAGCCTGTTCCGCCGCGCGGCCAGCTCCTAGCCGGCGGTCTTCGTCGCGTCCGGCACCGCCAGGACGGCCAGGATGGCGTTGCCCCCGCTGCGGCACTGCGACGCGTTCCCCGTCCGCAGCACCTCAGGGGTGTCGTAGCCCTGGCAAGTCCAGCCGCTCACCACGACCGGCGCGCCGCCGCCGTTCCCTCGCACCTGCCCGCCGGAGATCATGGCCGCGTACTCGTTCTCGACCCGGATCGCGGTCTTGCAGTTCACCGAGCCCTTGGCCACCGTGATGATGACCGGCACGCCGGCTGCGGTGCGCGCGCTGCCGCAGCTCGCTCCCGCCGTGGCCGGCCCGGACGAGCACCCCGTCACCAGGCAGGCCCCGAGACCGCATAGCGTTACGAGAACCCATGCCGTAATGCCCGCTCGCACGGGTCTCACCCTAGTGTCCCGGGCCCGCTCAGGCCGCCCGCGACACCATGCATATTCATGCGCTATAGTGAATACTCTTCCATGGCGCATGACGGCGGACGTGAGGGACATATGGGTGCCAGGGTTGCGGTAGCGGGGGCCAGCGGCTTCGCGGGCGGCGAACTGCTCCGGCTGCTGACCGGTCATCCCGACCTCGAGATCGGCCCGCTCGCCGCGAACAGCAGCGCCGGGCAGCCGGTGACCGCCGCGCACCCGCAGCTGACCGGGTATCCCGGCCTTGACGACGCCATCTTCGCCGGCACCGACCCGGACGTCCTGGCCGACGCTGATCTGCTCTTCACCGCGCTCCCGCACGGCGAGTCCGCGCAGCTGGCCGCGCGCCTGCCTGACCACCTGCGGGTCATCGACCTGGGCGCCGACTTCCGGCTCGCCGATCCCGGCGCGTGGGAAAGGTACTACCCGACGCCGTACGCCGGCCAGTGGATCTACGGCCTGCCCGAGCTGCCCGGCGCCCGGGAGGCGATCACGGCGGCGGCCCGGGTGGCCGCGCCCGGCTGCTACGCCACCGCGTCGATCCTCGCGCTGGCCCCGCTGCTGGCGGCCGGCCTGGCCGACCCGGCCGACATCGTGATCGTGGCCGCATCCGGCACCTCCGGCGCGGGCCGCTCGCTGCGGCCCGGCCTGCTGGCCACCGAGGTCATGGGGTCGATGTCCGCTTATCAGGTCGGCGGCGTGCACCGGCATACACCGGAAATAGAACAGAACATTGATCCCGAACGGGCCGGGTTGCCCGCCCCGGCACCGGTGTCAGTGTCCTTTACGCCGACGCTCGCCCCGATGCCACGCGGCATCCTGGCCACCTGCACCGCCCGGCTGCGGGAGCCGGCCGCCGCGGGCTCCGGTACCGGCCAATTGCGCGACGCGCTCCGCGCCGCCTACGACTCCGAACCCTTCGTGCACGTGCTGCCCGAGGACCGGTGGCCGGCCACCGGCGCCACCCTCGGCTCCAACGCCGCCCACCTCCAGGTGACGGCCGACCCGCACGCCGGCCGTGCCGTCGTCGTCTGTGCCCTGGACAACCTGGTCAAGGGGGCGGCCGGCCAGGCCATCCAGATTGCCAACCTCATGCTCGGCCTGCCGGAGACGGCTGGCCTGACCGCACACGGAGTGTCCCCTTGAGCGTCACCGCCCCCCTGGGTTTCCGGGCCGCCGGCGTGGCGGCCGGGCTGAAGCAGTCCGGCCAGCCTGACGTGGCCGTGGTCCTGAACGACGGACCGTCGCGGTCCGCCGCCGCCGTCTTCACCAGCAACCGGGTGCAGGCCGCCCCGGTGACCTGGACCCGCCAGGTGGTCAGCGGCGGCCGGGTCCGGGCCGTGGTGCTCAACTCCGGCGGGGCCAACGCGTGCACCGGGCCGGCCGGGTTCGGCGACACGCACGCCACCGCCGAGCACCTGGCCGCCGCGATCAATGACTCTGCCGGGGAGATCGCCGTCTGCTCGACCGGCCTGATCGGCGAGCGGCTGCCGATGGACAAGCTGCTCCCCGGCGTCAGCGCCGCCGTGGCCGAAGCCTCCCGGGCCGGCGGCCTGGCCGCCGCCGACGCGATCAGGACCACCGACACCGTGGTGAAGATCGCCTTCCGCCGGCCCGACGGCTATTCCATCGGCGGGATGGCCAAGGGGGCCGGGATGCTCGCGCCCGGGCTGGCCACCATGCTGTGCGTGCTCACCACCGACGCCGACCTCGAGCCGGCCCAGCTGGACGCCGCGCTCCGGAACGCTACCGCGACGACCTTCGACCGGCTCGACACCGACGGCTGCATGTCCACCAACGACACGGTGCTGCTGATGGCCAGCGGGGCCAGCGAGGTGACGCCGGACAAGACCGAGTTCACCCTGGCGCTCACCGAGGTGTGCGCCGACCTGGCCCGCCAGCTCCAGCTCGACGCCGAGGGCGCCAACAAGATGATCTCGATCGAGGTGGTCGGGGCAGCCTCGGAGGCCGACGCGGTGACCGTCGGGCGTTCGGTGGCCCGCAACAACCTGCTCAAGTGCGCCATCGGCGGGGAGGACCCCAACTGGGGCCGGGTGCTCAGCGCGGTCGGTACCACCGGCGCTGTTTTCCAGCCGGACCGGCTGAACGTCGCGATCAACGGGATCTGGGTCTGCCGCCACGGCGCCCCTGGCGACGAGCGCTCCAAGGTCGACCTGAAGCCGAAGGACGTGACGATCACCGTGGACCTGTCCGCGGGCCCGCACTCCGCCATCATCTTGACGACCGACCTGACCACCGCCTACGTGCACGAGAATTCGGCGTACTCCACGTGACGGTCACGGATTCGAGGATCGCCGACGCCTCGGCCAAGGCGGCCACGCTGATCGAGGCGCTGCCGTGGCTGAACAGGTTCCACGGCCAGACCGTGGTGATCAAGTACGGCGGGCACGCGATGACCGACTCCGGACTCCGCCTGGCCTTCGCCCAGGACCTGGTGTTCCTGCGTTACGCCGGGCTTCGCCCGGTCGTGGTGCACGGCGGCGGCCCGCAGATCAGCGCGCACCTCGACCGGCTCGGAGTGGAGTCCTCGTTCACCGCAGGGCTGCGGGTCACCACCCCGGAGGCCATGGAGGTCGTCCGGATGGTCCTGTCCGGCACGGTAAACAAGGACATCGTCGGCCTGATCAACCGGTACGGCCCGTTCGCGGTGGGCCTGTCCGGGGAGGACGCGGGCACGTTCACCGCGGCCCGCAAGACCGCGGTCGTCGACGGCGAGCCGGTGGACATCGGCCTGGTCGGCGACATCGTCGCCACCGACCCGGGCGCGATCCGGGCGCTGCTGGCCGACGGCCGGATCCCGGTCGTCTCCAGCGTGGCCGCGGGCCGGGACGGCGAGGTCTACAACGTGAACGCGGACACCGCGGCCGCCGCGCTCGCGGTGGCACTGGACGCGGCCAAGCTGGTCGTGCTCACCGACGTGGCCGGCCTGTACCGGGACTGGCCGTCGTCGGCCGACGTGATCAGCGAGCTCACCACGGCCGAACTCGAGCGGCTGCTGCCCGCCCTGTCCGCCGGGATGATCCCCAAGATGGAGGCGTGCCTGACCGCGGTGCGCGGCGGTGTCCCGCAGGCGCACGTCCTGGACGGCCGCCTCAGCCACGCCGTCCTGCTCGAGATCTTCACCGACTCCGGCATCGGCACGATGGTCCTTCCTGGAGGTAGCCAGTGAGCAACACGGAAACCCTGCAGAAACGGTTCGCGGCGGCGTTCATGCCCAACTACGGCGTGCCCCCGCTGGCCATCAGCCGCGGGCAGGGCTGCCGGGTCACCGATGCCGACGGGCGGGAGTACCTGGACCTGATCGCCGGGATCGCGGTGAGCTCGCTCGGGCACGCCCACCCGGCCATCGTCGAGGCGGTCAGCCGCCAGGTGGCCGAGGTGGCGCACACCTCCAACCTGTTCCTGCACGAGCGCGAGATCGAGCTGGCCGAGCGCATCCTTTCCCTGATAGGCACCGACGGCCGCGTCTTCTTCGCCAACTCGGGCGCCGAGGCCAACGAGGCCGCGGTCAAGCTGGTGCGGCGCATCGCCGGACCCGGTCGCCCGGTGATCGTGGCCGCCGAGCGCAGCTTCCACGGCCGGACCATGGGCTCGCTCGCGCTGACCGGCAAGGAGTCGATCCGCGCCCCGTTCGGCCCGTTCGGCCTGATCGTCCGGTTCGTTCCCTACGGGGACGCCGCCGCGCTGCGCGCGGCGGTGGGCACGGACGTAGCCGCCGTGTTCCTCGAGCCCGGCCTGGGCGAGAGCGGCGTGGTGCCGGCCCCCGAGGGTTACCTGCTCACCGCGCGCCAGGCGTGCGACGCGGCCGGGGCCCTGCTCGTGCTGGACGAGATCCAGTCCGGCATCGGCCGGACCGGAGCATGGTTCGCGCACCAGGCCGCCGGGGTTCGCCCGGACGTGCTGACCCTGGCCAAAGGCCTGGGCGGCGGGCTGCCGATCGGGATGTGCGTCGGGCTCGGCGCGGTCGGCGCCGGGTTCGCCAAGGGCGACCACGGCTCCACCTTCGGCGGCAACCCGGTCGCCTGCGCCGCGGCCCTGGCCGTGCTCGACACCATCGAGCGCGACGGGCTGCTGGCCCACGTCACCGCGGTCGGCGAGCACCTGGCGGCCGGCCTGAGCCAGATCAGCCACCCGCTGCTCGCCGGGGTCAGGGGCGTCGGCCTGTGGCGGGCGGTCGTGCTGACCGCCGGGCAGGCGCCAGATGTCGAGCTGGCCGCCCGGCGGGCCGGGTTCCTGGTCAACGCGGTGCAGCCTGACGCGATCAGGCTCGCGCCGCCGCTGGTCCTGTCCGCCGCCGAGGCGGACGAGTTCACCGCCGCCCTGCCTGGGATCCTCGAGGCGGTCAGCGCATGACCAGGCACTTCCTTCGCGACGACGACCTATCGCC
>Ga0335085_10017315_pt1 | contig 10387 bp, 5 predicted proteins | sample Lox_Sample_45_FD_206712 | JGI IMG/M metagenome (GOLD analysis project Ga0335085, IMG submission 206712) | Soil microbial communities from Loxahatchee National Wildlife Refuge, Florida, United States - Lox_Sample_4.5 | ecosystem: Environmental > Terrestrial > Soil > Wetlands | place: USA: Florida...
GTGACCTCTCGTGGAACCTCGCGCAGGGCTTCCCGCGGCCGTTCGCCATCGATCAGATTCATTTCGCGTTCGTGCAGCCGGGGATGGGCTTCCTGTGGTGGCACGTGAACGATGCAACCGCCGCTCGGGCGCGGGCCGACTGGGGCGGCGCCGCGGACGGCGCCCGGCCGGTGGTGCGGATCCACGACGTCACCGACATCCTCTTCGACGGGACCAACGCCCACGGCTCCTTCGACCTCGAGGTCAACAGCCTGCAGGGCAACTACTACCTGCGCCACCGGCGCCTCGGCCGCAGCCTGCTGGCCGAGGTCGGCCTGCGCTCGCCCACGGGCGCCTTCCGCCCGCTGGCGCGCTCGGCGGCGGTGCGGTTCGACCGCGACCGGCCGTCGGGCGATTTCCGCGCCGACGGGCTGTTCGTGGCGCGCGACTTCCGGCAGGTCTTTCCGGTGGAGAACATTGCCGACGCCCGGCTGTTCGAGCGGCTGATCCGGGAGCTGCCGGGTTTTCCGGCCGGGAGGCCGCCGCGCGTGGCGGCGGTGTACCTGGGCTGGGGACCGGCCGCCGATTTCGGCGGCGAGCTCGGCGGGGCGATCCGCCGCACCCACGAAACGCTGGGCCGGATGGGGGTCGAGATCGAGCGCTTCGGGCTCGCCGCCGGGACGGCGCCGGCGGAGGGCGAGGCGCTGCCCGTGTTCGCCGCGCGGGCGGCGGGGACGGTGTTCGGGCCCCTGGCGGAGGCGCACCGCCGGCGGGCCTTCGACGTGGTGCACTGCCACGATTGGTATTCGGCGGAGGTGGGGGCCCGCGCGCGCCGCGAGCTGGGGACGCCGTGGCTGCTGCACCTGCATTCGACGGAACCGGAACGCGCCCAGGGCCGCACCGAGAGCGCCGAGGCGCGCGCCATCAGCGCCGCGGAACAGGCCGCGGTGGTGGCGGCCGACCTGGTCGCGGTGCCGCACGCCGCGACGCGGGCGACGGCGATCGAGCTTTACGGCGCGGCGCCGGAGCGGGTGCTGCTGGTCGGCGAAACGCCGGGGGCGGGCGCGCCCGGCGGCGACCCGGGGGCGGTCAAAACCCGTTTCCATCTCAATCCCTCGCAGCCGCTGGTGCTGTTTTGCGGTGAGATCTCGCACGCCGCCGGCGCCGACCTGCTGGCCGACTGCCTCGGGCACGTCTGCGCCGAGCGGCCGGACGTGCAGTTTCTCTTCGCCGGGGAGGGACCGTTGCGGCCGGAACTCGAGGCGCGGGCCAACGGCGCCGGGTTGGGCCAGCGCGTGCGATTCGCGGGCCACGTGACGCGCCCGGTGTTCGAGGAGCTCCTGGCGGCCGCGGCGTTCGTGGTCGTGCCGGCCCGCACCTCGCAGGACGAGGGCGTGGCGCAGGCGGCGATCGATGCCGGCCGGCCGGTGCTGGCCACGCACCAGGCGCACCTCGGCTGCGTGCAGCACGGCCGGAACGGGCTGGTGGCCTACGACAACCCGGGCTCCATCATCTGGGGGCTCAAGGAGCTGCTGTCCCGGCCGGCGCCCCGCGGGGCGCCGCGACCGGCGGCGGGGCCCTCCGCCGAGTCGGCGGCGGTCGAGCTGCTCATCGCCTATCATGAGGTGCGCCGCGCCGCCGCCCCGGCCGGCGGGAAGGAGGGGCCGTGAGCAAGGGTTATCTGGCCTTCGTGCTGCATGCGCACCTGCCGTTCGTGCGCCATCCCGAGTACGACCGCTTCCTGGAGGAGCAGTGGCTGTTCGAGGCCATCAACGAGACCTACCTGCCGCTGCTCCGCTCGTGGCGCCGGCTGGCGGACGAGGGCGTGCCGTTCCAGGTGACGCTCTCCCTCTCGCCGAGCCTGCTCGCCATGCTCGAGGACCCGTTGCTGCAGGGGCGCTTCGTCGACCATCTCGACCGGTTGGTCGGGCTGTGCGGGCGCGAGCGGGAGCGCCTGCGCAATGAGCCGCACTTCGCCTGGCTGGCCGAGTACTACGAAAAGCTGTTCCGCGAGCACCGGGCGGTTTTTGCCGAATGCGGGGGACGCCTGGCGCTGGCCTTCCGCGACCTCCAACGCCGCGGCGTGGTCGAGCTGGCCACCTGCGCCGCAACGCACGGGCTGCTCCCGCTGCTGGCCTCGCAACCGAAAACGGTCGAGGCGCAGGTCGCCACCGGGCTGGACTACTTCGAGCAGGTCATGGGCTTCCGGGCGCGCGGCTTCTGGCTGCCCGAGTGCGGCTACTACCCCGGCGTCGAGGACGTGCTGCGCCGGCACGGCGTGCGCTGCTTCTTCACCGAGTCGGTGGGCATCGAGAACGCGGACGCGGCGCCGGCCTACGGCGTGCACGCGCCGGTGTACACCAATGCCGGCGTGGCGGCGTTCGCGCGCGACCAGGCCATCACCAAGGAGGTGTGGTCGGCCGAGGCCGGCTTCCCCGGCGACCCGGACTACCGCGAGTTCTACCACGACATCGGCCACGACCTGCCCTGGGACTACATCCGGCCGCACCTGCCGGGCGATGTGCGCTGCGACACCGGGATCAAGTACTACCGCATCACCGGCAAGACGCCGTGGAAGCAGCCCTACCAGCCGGAGGCGGCGCGGGAAAAGGCCGCGCGGGACGCGGCCCAGTTCGTGTTCAAGCGCGTCGCGCACCTCGACTACCTCGGGACGGTGATGCCGACCGCGCCGCTGATCGTCGCGCCGTTCGACGCCGAGCTGTTCGGCCACTGGTGGTTTGAGGGGCCGCAATGGCTCGACTATGTGATCCGCAAGACGGCCTACGACCAGCGCAGCTTTACGCTGATCACGCCGTCGGCCTTCCTCGACGGGCACCCCGTGCACCAGCGCGCGACGCCCGCCTGCTCGACCTGGGGCCGCGGGGCCTACTTCGACTACTGGCTGAACGGCCAGACCGACTGGATCTTCGCCCACCTGAAGGAGTGCGGCGCGCGGATGGAAGCGCTGGCCGTCCGCCACGGCGCGGGCGAGCCGCCGCCGGCGACGCGCCGGGCGCTCAACCAGTGCGTGCGCGAACTGCTCCTGGCCCAGGCCTCGGACTGGCCGTTCATCATCAGCGGCGGCACGGCGGCGCAGTACGCCGCGCGGCGGGTGAAGGACCACGTCAGCCGCTTCCACGCCCTGGCCGACGCCCTCGACGCGGGCGCGGTGGACGAGGCCGTGCTCGGCGCGCTGGAGTATTTGGACAATCCGTTCCCGAACGCGGACTATCGGAAATTCATGTAGGGGCGCTCTGCCGGCCGGCAGAGTCGCGCCCGTCGCCGATGGGCGCAGCAAGCCTGCGCCCGTACGACCGTGGCGCGGGCGCGGGTGCCATGGTTGCCATTGGGCCGCGCGATTTCTGACCAACGCGTTTCGCGGGTTCCGGCTCGCCAAACCCCGACGGGGCCGGTGTGGTGGAGACATGGCGTCGGAAAAACCGGAGATCGCGCGAGCGTATTGGCTCGGTCCGCGGGCGGGCTGCGTGTTGTTCGACCGCGACTGGACGGAGCCGCAGCCCCCGGCGCTGGCCCTCGACGGCGGAACGCTGCGCCTGCGCGACGTCCGGCCCGCGGCACCCGATTTTCTCGGGCGGTTCACCGGCTACTACGCCCGCGACGAGCGCACCGTGGTGTTCTGCCAGGAGGCCGAGCGGCATCCGCAGATCGACTTCGCCAGGAATCCCGTCCAGGTGGCCGGGCCCTTCAACCAGTGGGGCCGCGAGGGTCCGGCGGAGCACTGGCGGCTGCGGCCGCGCCCGCTGCCGGCGGGCGGCGTGCTGTGGGAGTGCGCCGTGCCGGTCGAGCGCCTGCGGGCGGGGCCCGACGGACTGCTCTTCAAGTTTGTGTCGGCGGACTGGCACTGGCTGATCGTCCTGCTCTACGCGCCCAACGCCGCCTACGACAGTGACGGCAACACCAACTACCGCTTCGAGCCCCGCCGCACCGGCCGCCACGTGTTCCAGTTCGAGGTCGAAGGCGGGCGCGGCCTCGACGGCCGGCATCGTCTCCGGCGCGACGAGCCGGGCGCGGGGCGCGGCGTGCCGCTGGTTCCGGGCCTGACCTTCTTCGATCTGGCGAGCGAACTGCCGTTGGGCGCACGGGTGGAGCCCGGCGGGCAGCGCGCGAGCACCGTGTTCCGGCTCTTTGCGCCGCGGGCGAAGGCAGCGGCGGTCGAGGTGTTCCAGGACCTGGAGACGCCGCGGCCCCAGGGCCATGCCATGAAGCTGCTGCCGGACGAGGTGACCTGGGAGGCGCGGGTGCCGGGCAACCTCCACGGTTGGTACTATTACCTCCGCGTCGAGGGCGAGAACGATGGGAGAACCACGCATTTCGACGGCGCGCGGCGGCTGCTTGATCCGTGGGCGCTGGCGACGGCGGGACCGGCCGGCCCCGGCATCGTGCTCGACCGCGCGACCTTGCCGCGCCGGCCGGCGACGGGCGGCTTCAAGCCGCCGTACTGGCACGACCTGATCGTGGTCGAGGGCCACGTGCGCGATTTGGTCGCGCACGCCCCGCTCGACCTCACCCCGGAGGAGCGCCTCGGCTTCCGCGGCCTGACGAAATGGATCGCCCGGGATGGCTCCTATCTGCCGGATCTCGGGGCCAACGCGCTCGAGCTGCAGCCGGTGGCCCAGTCGGACGGGACGACGCGCGCCGCCTACGACTGGGGCTACATGCCGACGAACTTCTTCTCGCCGTCCGCGCACTACGGGGCGGACCCGGCGCGCGCGTCGCAGATCGCCGAGCTGCACGAACTCGTCGCGACCTGCCACCGCCGCGGCCTGGCCGTGATCCTCGACGTGGTCTACAACCACGTGGGCGAACCGGCCGCGCTGCTCTTCCTCGACAAGTTCTACTATCTCCAGACGAGCGACGGCGGCGAGCTGGCGAACTGGAGCGGCTGCGGCAACACCGTGCGCGCCGGCGCGGCGATGGCGAAGCGGCTCATCATCGAAAGCCTCGTGCACCTGGTGGAGACCTTCGACGTCGACGGCTTCCGCTTCGACCTGGCCGAGCTCCTCACGGTGGAGGTGCTGCGGGAGGTCGAGCGGGCGCTCAAGGCGGTGAAGCCGGAGATCATCCTCATCGCCGAGCCCTGGAGCTTCCGCGGCTCGATCGCGTGGCGGCTGCGCGCGATCGGCTGCGCGTTCTGGAACGACGGTTTCCGCGATTTCCTCCCCGAATATGTCCGCGGCGGGGGCGACGCGGAGGGGCTGCGCTATTTCATGAAGGGCAGCCTCGACCATCTCTCGGCGTGGCCGGCGCAAAGCGTGAACTACGTCGAGTCGCACGACGACCGGTGCTGGCTGGACCGGATCACGGAGCACGCGCGCCACGACGGGCGCAACCCGACCCCGCATGACGTCCACCGCACGCACCTTGCGTTCGCGATCCTCTTCAGCTCGATCGGCATCCCGATGCTCGCCGCCGGCCAGGACTTCCTGCGCTCGAAGCACGGCCTGCACAACACCTACCGCCACGGGGAGGTGAACGCGCTCGACTACGGCCGCCTCGAGCGCTTCGCGGCGACCCACGCCTACGTGCGGCAATGGATCGCGTTCCGCCGCTCGACCTGGGGCGAGCTGCTGCGGCTCTGGGACCGGCCGGGCCCGGGCTACGTGCGGCTCTTCGCCCGCGAGGGCACGACCGCCGCCGCGGTGCTGTTCAACGCCGACCAGAGCCGCGGCGCGCGCCAGATGCTGTTCGCCGTCAACCCGCGGCCGGACGGGACCGAGCTCGCGGTCGACGGCCTGCGCGCGGACGGCTGGCAGGAGCTGGCGGACCGGGAGCGCCTCGATCCCCGGGGCCTGAACCGCGGCCGGCTCGCCGCGGGCGAGGGCCGGCTCCGCCTCGGGCCGATTGATTGTGGACTCTGGGTGCGGCACGGCTAGGGTGGGACCGCCATCCCCCTGGCGCCCCGCCCGACGGTCATGAACGAGGTTTATCACGCGCTCGGCCTGCATTTTCACCAGCCGCTGGGCAACCTGATTGCGCTCCACCGCCAGGAGAAGGAGCGCTGGGAGGCGCGCCAGATCCTCTGGACCTACGACCGGCCGACGCGCGTCGCCGAGGGCTGGGGCGACGTGGCCCGCCTGCACTTCAGCTTCTCCGGCACGCTGCTCAAGCAGCTGGAGGACACGGGCGTGCGCGAGACCTTCGCCGACACGGTCGACATCGGCGCGATGCTCGAGCGCTACCGCCGCGGCCCGTTCGAGATCACGGGCAGCGGGCTGTACCACCCGGTGTATCCCCTCACGCCGGAAGCCGACTGGGATGCGCACACGGGCTGGTGGCTCGGGCTGGGCCGGCACCTCCTCGGCCGCGACCGCTTCCAGGGCTTCTGGCCGCCGGAGATGGGATTCTGCATGGAGATGATCCCGCTGCTGGCGCGCCACGGCTTCCGCTACGTGCTGGTCGACTGCTACTACATCAAGCCGAAGCGGGCGATGCGCTGGGAGGAGCTGCGCTACCGGCCGTTCCGGGCGCGCCACGGCGGCGCCGAGATCATCGTCGTCCCGCGCGACCGCGAGCTGTCGGACGCGCAGCTTTCGGGCATGGACCCCGGCTGGTTCGAGAACGAGATCGTCCAGCGCACCAAGGGCTGCGACTTTCCCGCGCTGGTGACGACGTGGACGGACGGCGACAACGGCGGCTGGTTCCGCTCCCCCGACCTGGCGGCGGGCTTCTGGGGCCATTTCTTCCTCCCGACGCTGCAGAAGGCGCGCGAGAACCGCCTGGCCTACCGGCCGATCCACATCCCGGAGTACCTCGACCGCTTCCCGCCCACCGAGGAGGTGGAGGTGGACCGCGGGGCGTGGAACACCGGCCACCACTGGGGCGGGGACTTCATGCAGTGGACGGGCTCGCTCCTGCAGAAAAAGGGCTGGGACGAGATCCGCAACGCCAGCCGCTACTATCGCGAGGTGCAGGCGGCCTTCGCGGCCGGCCAGGCGGCGGTCGCCGACCCGGCGGGGGTGCGGCAGCTGATCGCCGACGCTTACGACTGCATCCTGCGGGCCGAGACGAGCTGCAATTTCTTCTGGGGCAGCGCGTGGGTCCACCGGTCGTTCGACGACCTGGAGCGCGCCTACCACCTGCTCGACACCGCGATGTCGAAGCTGCCGCGGTAGAATAGGACGACCGTCATTGCGAGGAGTCCCGCCGGGCGAGACGACAACGGCGTTTGAGTGGGGCGGGGTTCACCTGTCAGCCATAGCGCGAAGCGCGACGGCTGATCCCCGCCAATCCAGAATCGAGCCACTCGATTGGCGGGCATCAAGCCCACCCCACCACCACAAGCAGATGCATTGGCCTCGGCCCATCATGCGAAACTCGCGATGACCGTTGAGCAGGAAGCCGTCACCAACGGGTCTGCGCCGGCCTATTTCTGGAGGATGTAGGAGTACCGGCCGGCCGCGGACTTGACGAAATTGCCGGTGGCCAGATTCCCGTCGTCAAACATCGCATCGATTTGGGTCATTTCCTGATCGTCGACCGTCACCGCGACGGTGGAAATCGCAGCCGTGATGCCGTTCTGCTTGTAGTCCCAGTCCCACGCCCCGCCCAGCGAGTTCGTGCTCATCCAGACCGTGTCGCGCAGCTCGCCGGACATGCCGTTGGGCACAATGCTCCGGTTGGCGTCGGGCGGCCAGGCGCCGCTTTTCATGGCGTAGGTCTCGAAGGCTTGGGAGAAGGCGCGGACGTCGCTGATGAAGCGCGTGTCCCGGCTGCGGCGCTGCACCCGCTTGACCGTGGGAACGGCGATCGCGGCCAGCAGGCCGATGATGACGACCGTGACCATGATTTCGACCAAGGTGAAACCGGGTGCGCAGCCGGTCTCGGGGCGGGGCGGGGGCACCGTGGAAGTTTGCGACGCGGGCGCGGGCGGCTCAATCGCAATCAGGCGCATCGGCCGTTGCCCTCGCGGCCGGCTGGCTTAAGATTTTTCATGGTATTCAAGGCATTGTCCGCCGATCTCCGTTGGCCCGGCCGGCGGCGCGCCGCACGATCCATCGCAACCCGAGCCCTGATGAAACCCCGCCTGCCGCTGGTCCCCCCGTTGCTCCTGTGCGCTTGTCTCGTCGCGACCCTGCGCGGCGTCGAACCGCTGCAGGTCTGCGGCGACCAGCCGGCGCTGGCGGCGCCCGAGTGGATCCGCCACGAGACCATCTACGAGGTGAACGTCCGGCAGTTCTCGGCCGCGGGCAACTTCGCCGGCGTCGAGGAGCAGCTGCCGCGCCTGCGCCAGCTCGGCGTGGGCGTCCTGTGGCTGATGCCGATCTACCCGATCGGCGTCGAGAACCGCAAGGGAACGCTCGGCAGCCCGTACGCGGTGCGCGACTATTACGGCGTCAATCCCGAGTTCGGCACCGAGGCGGATTTCGCCCGCCTGGTGAACGCCGCGCATGCCCAGGGCTTCCGCCTCGTCCTCGACTGGGTGCCCAACCACGCCGCGTGGGACAACCCGCTGGTCAAGGAGCACCCGGACTTCTTCGTCCACGACGCGCAGGGGCGCTGCGTGCCGCCGGTCGACACCGACTGGACGGACGTCGTGCAGTTCGACTTCAAGAATCCGACCGTGGGCGACTACGAAACCGCGGCGATGATCCACTGGATCCAGAAGTTCGGGATCGACGGCTTCCGCTGCGATTTCGCCAAGGGCCTGCCGACGGCGGTGTGGAACGAGATCTCGGCGCGCCTGCGCGCCGTGCGGCCGGACCTGTTCCTCCTCGCCGAGGCCGACCTGCCGCAGGAGCAGCTGCGCGCGTTTGACGCCGCCTACAGCTTCGGGATGATGAAGGTCTTCACCGACGTGGCCGCCGGGGGCGCCGGGGTTTCGAAGATCGAGGACGAGCTGGTCCGGACGCAGGTGGCGTTTCCGCGGGGCGCGCCGCTCATCCGCTACACGACGAATCACGATGAGAACAGCTGGGCCGGCACCGACCTCGAGCGGCTCGGCGGCGGGGTGGAGGCGTTCGCGGTGATGACATTCATGCTCGACGGGATTCCGCTGATCTACAACGGCCAGGAGGCCGGCCTGGACCGGCGGCTGAAATTCTTCGAGCACGATCCGATTCCCTGGCAGCCGAGCCCGCGCGCCGATTTCTACCGCACCCTGTGCCACCTGAAGCACGCGGATCCGGCGCTGGCCACCGGGGCGCCGATGCGGCGGATCGCCACCACCGTCAACGGCTCGGTCTACGCCCTCCTGCGCGAGGCCGGCGCCCACCGCGTCATCTCGTTCTGCAACCTGACCGCGAAGGACGTGACGGTCGACGCCGTCGACCCCGTGCTCAACGGCCGCTGGCGCGACGCCTTCACTGGCGAGACGATCACGTGGCAGGTGCCGGTGTCGTTCCCGTTGCCGTCCTGGAAGTACCGCGTGCTCGTGTCCGCCGAGTGAGCGGCCGGGCGGCGGGCCTCACGGCTGGCGCCAGCGGATGACCCTCACGGATTCGCCGGGCAGCTCCGCCACCGGCACCCAGTTCTGGAATGAGCCGTCGGCCGCCGGCGCCAGCGCGGCAACCGGGGCGGAACCGGACTCGTCGCTGGCCGGCCAGCCGGCGCGCAACGCGCTGGCGCCCGCCGACACGCCGGGCTGCGCGACCGGTTCCGCGTTGAAGTTCGCCAGGACGAGGACGACCTCGCCGTCCGCCTGGCGCATGGCGACATAGACGTTGGGTGCCGGGGTCGAGACCGGCACGGGCTCGCCGTGGCGCAGGGCGGGGGAGTCCTCGCGGAGGCGGATCAGGCGGCGATAGAGGGCGAGCAGGGAATCGCCGGCGGCGGATTCGGTGGCGACGTTGATTCGCAGGTAATCGGCGTTTACTGCATGCCAGGCCGGCGCCGGGGAGAAGCCGGCTCCGGGGGCCGCCGTCCACTGCATTGGCGTGCGGATCTCCGGATCGGGCTTGGTGCCGGTCATGCCGATCTCCTCGCCGTAATAGACGAACGGCACGCCGGGGGCGGTAAGGAACAGTTCCGCGGCGAACTGCAGCCGGCGCGGGTCGTCGCCGAGCTGGCTCGCCACGCGGTCCTGGTCGTGATTGCTCAGGAACGTCGACCAGTCGTCCGGCGAGGCATAGGCGTGCTGCATGCGGTCCAACTGCTGGGCGTAGATGCCGGCCAGGCCGTCGCGCACCGCCCAGATCGTCGCCCGCGCGAAGTCGAACTCGAAGTCGCTGTCGAGCGCGTGCTGGTTGAGATAGTCGGACGTGAGCGCAGTCGGTGCGGCGACCTCGCCGACCACGAAGCTTTGGGGATTGATCGAATGACAGTAGGCGGTGAAGTCGCGCAGCCACGCCTTGGTCTCCGGCAGGTCCTGCTGCTGCCCGCCGTCTTCGAAGAGATACCGCACGGCATCAAGGCGGAAGCCGTCGACGCCAATCTCCCGCAGCCAGTAGTC
>Ga0335085_10017316_pt1 | contig 10387 bp, 16 predicted proteins | sample Lox_Sample_45_FD_206712 | JGI IMG/M metagenome (GOLD analysis project Ga0335085, IMG submission 206712) | Soil microbial communities from Loxahatchee National Wildlife Refuge, Florida, United States - Lox_Sample_4.5 | ecosystem: Environmental > Terrestrial > Soil > Wetlands | place: USA...
GACGTACGGGGGACGGATGGTCCAGCTGACTGGCCTCGCACAAGTTGCGGGTGCTGTCCCACGCGATCTATTTACGCCGGAGCAACGTCGAGAGGGCGGATTCAGCGTGCATGCAGACGCGGATGAGCACAGCCGGCTGCTTTTTCTGCGACCGGATCTCGTGGACGCCGGTATTCGGTCTGCGCCGCCGGTCGTCGGTCGCAACATGGCAGATCTCGTGACGATCGCAAAGGGTGATGGATGGCCCGGGTACTGGGGCACGCCTGCGATTGCATCAGCGGAGGCCGGCCGCCGAGGCATGCAAGCGATTGCGGACGCCGCCGTACAAATCGCATTGCGCGTCCTCGAAGGCGCGCCGGATTCGGCGTTGCCTCGCGTCGCCGACGGGATGAACGACCCCGACGTGCGGCGAATCATGGACGCCGCCCTCGCGCATGAACGCGAAAACGAACGGCGGCAGGCGGAATGGCTGGCGAAGCAACGACCCTAGTCAGGGGCGCGGCCGGCGAGGGGCGCACCCTTCTCGACAATCAGGGAGACGTTCCCGATCAGTCCCGCGCGCAGACTGGGCACGGAAATCAGCATGATGCTCAGGAGCAGGAGCAGGACGGCAACGAGCGCGGTGACGTCGATGTCGGACTTGACTCTGCCTCTGTCCCGGACGCCCACATTCTTTGATGTCATGACCGCCCCGCCCTTCTCTTACGTGTGATCCCGTCCCCCCGGGTGTTGTTCCGGCCAATGAGCTACGTGTCGCCGCGGGTGAAGCGTGGGACACTACGAGCCCGACGGGGAAGGGCGGAACGATGGAACAGTTTGCGGATAAAAAGGCGAAGCTCTTTGGCAACCACGTGCTGCTGGTGACGCCGCTGACGCCGACGGGCGACGTCGACGTGGAGTCCACGAAGAGCCTCGTAGACTACGTCATCGACAAAGGCGTGCATGGGATCCTGGCTCTTGGCAGCACCGGCGAGGTGTTCTGCCTCACCGACGACGAGCGCAGGCAGTTCGTCGAAGTGGTGATCAAACAGGCCAACGGCCGGGTGCCCGTCGGCGTCGGCGTTATCCACTCCGCGAGCGACACCAGCGCAATCCTCGCCAGGCACGCCGCCGCTGCCGGCGCAGACTACATCTTCACGACTGCGCCTTACTATCACCCGCACGCCGCAGAAGGCATCTACCGCCACGTCAAGCATGTCGGCGACGCGACCGACCTGCCGCTGATGGTGTACGACGGCGGCGCGGGGATCGAATTATCGCTGCCGCTGCTGAAGCGCATGGCCGACACCATTCCGACGCTCCATTGCTCCAAGCTGTTCCTGCCGTATCCAGCCAAGATCGCCCAGTATGCGGCCGCGACCGACGGTAAGCTCCAGGCCTGGGCCGGTCACGACCAGATGAACTTCCTGATGCTGCTGTACGGCGCTCATGGCATGACCTCGGCCGCGAGCTGCGTCGTGCCGCGCGAGCAGAGCGACATCTTCGAGAACGTCCGCGACGGCCACGTGGAGAAGGCGCGCGACCTGTTCCACCGCGTCGTCGGCCCCCTCAACTCCATCGCATTCGCCAACGTCCTCCAGTACCCGCAGTGCTACAAACGTGCGCTGAAGTGGATGGGCGTGATCGCGCACGACACGTGCAAGCCGGTGATGGAGCCCATCGACGATATCCGAACCCGTGAACTGCGCGCGGTTCTGGAACGGATCGGCAAGCTCTAAAAAGAGTCAAACGCGCCCCGAGAATGCGGTTCGCTGAGGGCAAGCTCTTTGATTCGCTTCATCTGGACGTGGATGGTCTTGCGCTGGTCCCGTCACGCACGCGGACTCCCGCGCGCTTGACGCTCACGTCCAGAGAATGTTCCACAGTCAGTCCAGGTACTTGATGAAGATCACTTCGTTCTGTTTCTCGTTGTAAACGAGCTCGTCCACCTGGGCGCGCACCATCAGCAACCCGAAGCCACCCGCGCGCAGCTGTTTCTCATCGCGCGCCCGCAGGTGTTCGGTCGGATCGTCGGGATGAGAGATGGCGGCGTGCTGAAGGTCGTCGAAGGTGAATCCCTGGCCAGGATCGGCGATTCGATAGATCAGCATGCGTGAGGTGCGCACGAATGAAATCCTGATCTGGCGGTCGGGATCCAATTTGCCGCCCCATTCGACCGCATTCATTGCCAGCTCACGGAACGCGTAACTCACGGATTCGAGCGCATCCGTCGGAAGATCGGCACCGAGGCGCGCCACGACGTCATGTATCCGCTCGACAGCTTCTCTCGTGCACGGTACTAGCAGTTCGACCCAGTTGGGTTGCGCGGAAATGACGTCGATCGTCTGCGGCGCGCTCGACGCTTTCAACGTGTCCTGCACGATGTTCAGCAGATTCATCACTTCCAGCTTGCTGACCAGACGCGACAGCTGCGACTGCTGATCGGCTTGAGCCGCCTTCGCCGCCTTGAGGTCGCGGGAGTACCGGGCGATGGTCTCTTTGGCTTCCTTGCGCTCGGTCACGTCGCGCCCCGCCGCGTAGATCACCTGTTCGCTCGGATACGGCACCGCCGCCCACTCGAACCATCGGTAGCTGCCGTCCTTGGCTCGGTAACGGTTCTCGAACGCAATGACATGGCCGCCGCCAGACAACTTGCCGGCCTCTCTCGTCGTCGGCGATCGATCGTCGGGATGAATGAAGTCCAGGTAGGGACCCGACAGCAGTTCGTCCGTCGTGTAGCCGAGCACTCGCTGCCAGGCCGGGTTCAGCCGCTTGAAGTAACCGTCGAACCCTGCGACGCACATCAGATCGATCGACAACGAGAAGAACCGGTCCAGTTCCTCTTCAGCGCGCTTGCGCTCCAGGAACCGGCCAATTTGCTCGCCGACTCTGCCCAGCATCGCCAGAAGCTCGTCGTCAGGCTCGCGGATGGAACGACTGAAGAACTCCATGACGCCGACGACCGCACCGCGGGAGCGGATGGGAAAGCCGAACGCGCCGTGCAAGCCTTCACGACTGGCGATGGAGGCGCGCGGGAAGTTTGAATCTGCCAACACGTCGGGAATCCACGTGGGCTGCCCGCTGGCCCACACGCGGCCCGGCAGGCCGACGCCGGCTTCGAACGTCATCCCGCGGCTGGCACCGTTGAACTCGGGGAATTCGACGCCGGGCAGGCGCCACGTTTCGACGCACCGCAGCACCCCAGTCGGGCCATCGACCTTCCACAGGGCGCCGTGGTCCCAGCCGAGGTCTTCGCAGATGGCCTGCAGCACGCGCGGAGCGGCTTCGGCCAGCGTGCTCGATTCGGCAAGTGCGCGCGCGGCGATGTATTCGGAGGGCAGTCGTCGTGCCGCCTCCGACCGATGGAACATATCGGGCAACATGGGGGACCGCCTGGCGGTTCAGTATGACCCGATTCTCAGGGCCTGAGCCATTTATCGTCGTGGGCCCGCGGGACGTGCTCGATCCAACTCCATTACTGCGCGCACGTCACCGCGGTGCGCCGGGCGGCGCGGTGCAGTAGCTGCCGCTTGCCCGCGCCGCGCGAATCATCGCCTCGTCTGACGCGCGACGGCGATTGAGAGCAGCCCGGTCGATACAGGGCGCAGACCGTCACGGCTCGCGCCGCCGCCGTTCCGCGTCTCGTCATGGCGATCATTGTCCTTCACAATCTCTCCACAATCGCCCGGCAGACTGCCTTCATGGACAAGCGAGATGGACTGCCATATCGACCGTCATGGGTTCCTTGGGCCATCACCTCTCTGGCGCTGATCGTCGTCGCCCTGGGGTCGTACGCGTTTGGCGCAGAACATCAAGTCGTCTTCGACGGTGGAGGAGGGCGGCATATGTGGTTCTTTCCCGGATTCGGCTTCTGGATTTTCATCCTCATCTTCTGGGGTTTCTGGCGGCGCATGTGGTGGGGATACGGACCGTGGGGCTATCCGTATCGGCCGTGGCGATACCGCCGGTACTACCGGCACCCGTACGACGACGAAGACGAGCGCGCCGAGTGGGAGGAGTGGCATCGCGACGCCCATCGCCGGGGAGAACGGCGCGACGGGCGGCCCGACGAGCGGCCCCCATCCAATCTGTAGGATGATCGCCGGGCATGGCGTCCGTGCTCGTCGTCGACGATGAAGCGCAGATTGCCGCGATTGCGCGGGATTATCTGACGCGCGCCGGGTTTCAGGTGGCGGTCGCCGCCGACGGCGCCGCCGGGCTCGCTATCGCCCGGCAGAAGCGGCCGGATCTCGTCGTCCTGGATCTCGGACTGCCGAGGCTCGACGGTCTCGAGGTGGCGCGGGCGCTGCGGCGCGAATCGGACGTCCCGATCATCATGCTGACCGCGCGAGTGGACGAGGGCGACCGGCTGCGCGGATTCGAGATCGGCGCCGACGACTACATCACGAAGCCGTTCAGCCCGCGCGAACTCGTCGCGCGGGTGTCTTCCGTCCTCCGCCGCGCCCGCTACGATCCGGAGCGAGCCTCAGCGTTCACCGTCGCCGATCTGGTCATCGATTCGACGCGCATGCGCGTGGAGCGGAATGGAAAGCCGCTCGAGCTCACGCCGACCGAGTTCCAGCTGCTCGCCGCACTCGCGCGGCATCCGGGCCGCATCTTCACCCGCACGCAGCTCCTCGACGCGGTGCGCGGCACCGAGGTCGATGCATTCGAGCGCGCGATCGACGCGCACGTGAAGAACGTGCGCCGCAAGATCGAACGCGATCCACACACGCCGCGGTACGTGCTGACGGTGTACGGAATCGGGTACAAGTTCGCCGACTGATGACGATCCGAGGCCGCGATCGCTATAAGCCCGGCGCGCCCCCGTCGTGGTGGCCGCACAACGAGCCATGGCCGCCGCGCAGCCCGCGACGGTGGCGGCAGGAGCGGCGGGCGCGGTTCGTCCGCCGCACCGGCTGGTACAGCTTCTGGCCGATCTGGATCGGGCTGTGGCTGCTGGGTACGGTGTTTCGGTATCGGCCCGCGGCCGGGTCGCTGCCGATCCAGCCGGGCGTCGTCTTGCTCGTCGTCTGCGGCGTTGCGGCCGGCACGGTTGCCGTGTTCATGCGCTGGCTGGCCGCACCGCTCGCCGACATCGCATCGGCCGCCGATCGCATCGCGCATCGCGAGAACCACGTGCGCATCGACGAGCCGCCGTTCGGTCCCGCATGGGTGCGTAACACCGCGCGCGCGTTCAACACGATGGCCGGACAACTCGACGCACAAGACCAGGCTCGGCGGCACCTGATGGCCGACGTCGCCCATGAACTGCGCACCCCGCTCGCGATCCTGCAAGGCAAGCTCGAAGGGTTGATCGACGGCGTCTACCCGCGCGACAACGACCAACTGCAGGCGCTGCTCGACGACACGCGCGTCTTCGCTCGCCTCGTCGAAGATCTTCGAACGCTCGCCACGTCGGAGGCGGGCGCGCTCGCTCTATCGAAGGAGCCCACCGACATCGTCGCGCTCGCGAACGACGTCGGCGCGTCGCTCGCCGCGTCGGCCAACGAGCGCGGCATCTCGCTGCGCGTCGTGACTGATTCCGCGCGCGAGATCGAGCTACTTCCGATCGACCCGCTTCGGATTCGCGAAGTGCTGATGAACCTTGTCACGAACGCGCTGCGGTACACGCCGCGCGGCGGACGCATCGAGATCGCGATCGCCGCGGCCGCGACGTTCGTCGAACTGCGCGTCGTCGATACGGGACCCGGCATTCCGGAGTTGGAACTGCCGCGCATCTTCGATCGGTTCTACAAAGGCGCCGGGTCGACCGGCTCTGGCCTTGGACTGACGATCGCGCGCAACCTCGTGGAGGCGCACGGCGGCAGCATCCGCGCCGAGAGCCGGCCTGGATCGGGCACGTCGATGATCGTCTCGTTGCCCCGGTGAACGGGATCCGCACGCGACCCGAAGCGTTCGCGCGCCCGGCAGGATTAGAGCAGTTTTCGATTCCGTCTCGTACGTAGTGACCGGCTTAGCCGGACTTCTCGCCGAGATCGGCGAGGTCCGCCTGAAGGCGGACACTAAGTACATCTGGAAAGCGTTGTAGGCGGCACCGACCGCGATTACGCGTTCGCGGCGGCGAGGCGGCGCTTCAGCGGCGCTGTCCGGTGCTGCGCTTCAAGGTAGTCGATCCCGTCTACCGTAATCGCCAGCATCGAGTTGTCCGTCCGGTGGATGAGCTTTTTCTGGATGAGATACCACGTGGTGAACTCCAGGTGCTCATGGGGAGAACCCGTGAGTTTCTCGAGCTCGTTCTGAAACAGCCCCGCCTGTTGCGATTCGATGCGTCGTTTCGTGTACAGCACCTCGAGCACCGTGACGCGCAGTTGTAATTCAGAATCGAACTCGGCGTCCGCACTGGCGCTCAGATCGGCCAGCCTCCAGCGCGCTTGGCGCTGGCGCTCATAGATCGCGTCGTAGCGTGCCCGTTCAGCAGGATCGCTCAGGACGCGATAGGCCTCTGAAATCTCCCGAAATCGTTCCGGGTTACCCGTCTCGGCATTGTCCGGGTGAAATCGCTGCGCCAGAAGGCGGTAGACACGATGGATGGTTTCCGGCTCCGCGCTGGCGCTGATCTGCAGCGTCTCATAGAGATCGAGCGACGCGTCGAGTTCTTCCATTCTGTGAACGGCTGCAACGGGCGCACCGGTTCTAACCTGCAGAACGATCGAGCGCAGCGGTCGCTCAGACGACGAAAAGTGCAAGCGGATTACACATCCGTGAAGCGACGGCTGAACTTGGCAGGCGGGGGCTCCCCGCTCCCAACGGACCCGTCGCGACCTGCTCCCGGTATGCGACGCTCTGGTCATGCCAGCGGATGAAGCGCAGACCACCATCCTGGGAGACGACCGTGCCGTGATCATGACGGATGCGTTGGAAGTGCTCGGCTTCGACCCGGGTGAGGTCGGCGACCAGGTGGGCCTGCGCGTAGCGGCCATCTGATCAGAATTCTGACACTCGGGCGCGAGGGATGAGAATCAACGTTCCGCCGTGCTGCGCGGCCCGAACGGTCGCCCGGACACGGCGAAGGACGTGACCGGCCAGCACGGGCGCAAACGCCGCATCGACCCTTGACTCCGGCTCGGCGGTCTCTTGAGGGGGCAGGAAAGCGGGTTCGCTCAGCGCCAGTCGGAAGGTGACGGGCCGGCTGTCTTCGCGCAGCAGCGTCGCGTGGTAGCTGACCGACAGGATCGCTCCAGATCGGTCGCCGCGGGCAGAGGCACGTCGATATCGCGCACCGCCGGCGCGCCGACGAACACGTGCGTTCCGTTCCAAAGAGCACAGACATCCGCGTGCCCGACTGTCAGGATACGCCGTACGAGGAGATGCCCATGCCGAAGTCCGCCGTCGCAGGCCGCCGGTTGCGCAAACACGAGCGGCCTCGACCTGCCGACCTGCCGAATCTTGTCGAGGGCCACATCACTGAAATCTGTCGCGACCTCGCCGTGCAGGCGAAGTGGACGCGCCAACTCCAGGAGCAGGCTGACGAGTTGCGTACCGTGATTCACCAGTGGGCGGGCGGGTTCGACGCAGCCTCCCCCCGCGGATCACCTAGTCGTGGAGGACGACGCTGAGAAGCGACGTGTTGACCTTGATATCTCCGTTGTACTCAATGAACCCAAGGTCTCTGAACTTGTTCATGAAGAAGTTGACGCGCGAACGCGTCGTCCCGACCATCTCGGCAAGCGTTTCCTGCGAGATCTTCGGTACCCGTCGCTCGGGTCCCGCCTGATCGCCGTACCGCGCGAGCAGTAACAGCACCCGCGCCAACCGCTTCTCGCTGGAGTTGAAGAGATGATCGACGAGGTCGGCTTCGATGCGGATGTTCCTCGCCAGCATGTACGCGATGAATCGTTCCGAGAAGGTCGGCTCGTCGCGCAGAAGGCCAAGCATGACGCCCTTCTCGATGATGAGCACGGCTGTCGGCGCCGTCGTGGTGGCCGTCCCGATCCGAACCGGTTGACCCGTCAGCGCACCTTCACCGACGAAATCTCCCGGACCCAGCATCGCCACCACCGCTTCTTTGCCGGTCCGGGAGTTCACCGAGATCTTGATGCTGCCCTTCTGAATGTACAAGACGGCATCGCTCGGTTGGCCTTGCGAGAAGACGATTTTTCCTTTGGGATATGTCATTACGCGCGGGGCGGCGCCTGCGGACATGAGGAAGGCTTCGGCGTCGAAAGCCAGCTGCTTCGCGCGCGGCTGAGCCCGTCGTGCTCTCGGTTTCGCCATCGGAATCGAGCGGATTATCTCACGGCTACTCGCCCCGCTCGGCCCGGCATCCGCAGCACGCGCGTCCGGGCATCGCCTCAATCTGCATCACGCCGCACGTCCGTGCTGGATTGCAGATTCCACGGCAGGTCGCTCTCGTGTGCATTAGTGAACAGCGCGAAAGGCTTGATGAAGGCAAGCTGGAAGACACCAAGGATGTCTGAATCTCGATTGAACGAGGCGATCGCCAGGCCAACTGCATGCCCGTTCTGCCAGGGCAAACGAGTCGACACACTCGCCAAGACATTCACGGCCGCGACGTTGTGGCGCTGCCGAGAGTGCGAAGCAACATGGACAATCGCGAGCCGTGCGTCGTCTACGTCGCGTGGGCCCAATACCGGCTGAGAGGCACCGGCCACGTCGCCAAGCGCCGCGACTGGTTGGTCGAGAAGGCGCGCAACCCTCGCATGTCCGCTGCCTTGTCGTGGACGCCTCGTTCCGAAATGCTGGGTGTTCGCTTCGACAGCCGATCGGAACGCATCCGCCTGGCACTCCCAGTCGTCGTTCAGCTCGAAGCCCGCGGCAACCTCGCCGGCTCGCGCGCATGCGAGGGGGTGGATCTCTCAGCGACGCGTCGATGTCTCCGTGTTCTCGCCAGGCGTCATTGCTATCTCGTCCCTGGTTCCGTGTGCGGACTCGCTATCGACGGCGTGGCGCCTCGGTGTCGGTAGTCTTCGAAGTGCACGTCTTCGTCCTGGTCGAACAGGGTCCTCAACGTGGCGAGCGCTTCCTCACGCGTGCTGAACCATCGAGTGCTCGGCGAGACCGGCACCCAGTCACCCTCGATGAACGACGGTGCGAGCTTGATCCACGCGAATCTGTGCGCAGCCTGGTCTTCGCAAATGATGTGCTTCATTGGTCGGTCAGGGCGGCTTGTAAGTGGGACAGCAGATCGCGGAGTTGCTGCGGCGTGCCGTCGATATCCAACATCGGGAATTCGGCGTCCGGTGCGAGGTAGAGCGCGAAGCCGTGCTGGCTGACCTCGATGTGAGCATCGCAGTGAGCGTCCGATCCCGCGACGTGGACCCGGGGCAGATCGACTGTGATATTCGCCATCGGTTACCGCTCCGCCCATTCGACAAACGCCGGCGGCACCTCGTTGCGCACGATCATCACGCGCAGAATGCGATCGTCGCGCAGCAGGACCTGCGCACCGAGACGGGCCGCTTCAGCCGTTGCATATAGAGCCGACGCGGACGCAATGCCGGTCGACGTTCCGCGCCTCATCGTCGCAATCAGTTTGAACATGGACCGAACACCTGGGCCCAGCATCTCTCAAGAGCGCAAGGAGCGCTGTTCCGGAATGCACAGCCGCTCCCCTCGATCGCGCGCGACGCTCATCCTCGTCCTTCGTGGAGACCGTGCGTAAATCAACAGACAGAACGCAAGGTGCACATCATGCTGAAAGACATGACCCGCTCGAAATTGATCCATATTTCGTTCGTGGCCGTGATCCTGATCGTCGTCGCCGCCTTGGCGATGGGTGCGACGATGACCATTGGAACCGCCGCGCTGCTGGCGGCGGCATGTCTCGTCCTTTCGGCCATTGCGTTCATGCTCTGGCCGGGTGTCGAGCCCCCCACTGCCGGCGAGGTACTTCGGAGCGACGATCGACGCCGATGAATCGGGTCCCCATTCACGAGGCCGAACATCGGCGCTGTTCCCTTCGATACATGCACGCCGCTGTATCCCGCACTACGATCGGCCCGGAGTTCATCATGCACACACGATCAGAGGATCGCGGGACCAACGGCTTCTTGATGGGGTTGGTCACGGGCAGCGTGATCGGCGCAGGTCTTGTCATCGCATTCGCGCCGGATCTGCGTAAGCGCCTGAAAACATCCGGCTCCGACCTGCGCGACGCGGTGTCGGATGGTTATCAGGAAGCTGGCGCGCGCATGGGCGCCGTGGTAGACAGTGTCGTTGCCCGAGGCCAGGCCATCCGCGACAACGTCGCGGATGCGGTCGGGCGCGGCGCGCGAAAGGGCGACAACGTGGCGATGGCTTCGAAGACGCAGTGACGTGGATGAGGGCATCCCGGCGATGCGCTCGGTTTCTTTCGTCGCCGTGAATCAAGGTAGTCGGAACGATCGCCAGACGGATCGTGCCGGACATCAATCGACGGACCGGC
>Ga0335085_10017317_pt1 | contig 10386 bp, 8 predicted proteins | sample Lox_Sample_45_FD_206712 | JGI IMG/M metagenome (GOLD analysis project Ga0335085, IMG submission 206712) | Soil microbial communities from Loxahatchee National Wildlife Refuge, Florida, United States - Lox_Sample_4.5 | ecosystem: Environmental > Terrestrial > Soil > Wetlands | place: USA: Florida...
CAAGATCACGCGCGGCGTGCCGACCGTCGGCCGCATCTCCAACGGAGCGCTGATCGAACGCGAAATCGAATTCAATCTGAACCGGCAGAACCAATTGCGGTTGGCGCTGCGCAATCCGGATTTCACAACCGCCAAGCGCATTGCGTCTGCGATCAACGACTACATAGGGTCGCCGACAGCAGAACCCATCGATCAGTCCACCGTGGTGATCACGCTGCCGCCCAAGTCGGCGACGAATATCGTGGGTTTCCTAACTCAAATCGAACAGTTGCAGATCGAACCCGATATTCCGGCCCGCATCGTGATCGACGAGCGATCCGGCGTCGTTGTAATCGGCCGCGACGTGCGTGTCTCGGTGGTCGCGGTTGCGCAGGCCAACCTGACGGTGACCGTTTCAGAAACGCCGGAAGTCAGCCAGCCGGCGCCATTCGCGCGCCGTGGCACGACCAGAGTGGTGCCGCGCACGAGTATTGGTGTTCAGGAGGACGGCAAAAAAATGTTTGTGGTCCGCGAAGGCGTGTCCTTGCAGCAGGTCGTGGACGGCCTCAACGCAATGGGCATCGGACCCCGCGACATGATCACCATCCTGCAGGCAATCAAGGCCGCGGGCGCGATCCAGGCCGACATCGAGGTGATGTGATGGCGAGCACCCTGCCCGTCTCCTCACCCGGTGTTGGCGCGTTCGACCTTTTCAACCTCACGCAGTCGGCGGCTACGGCCAAGCTGTCCGCCGCTGGCCAGGAGAGGGCGCACAAGGCCGCACAGGATTTCGAGGCGGTATTCCTGAACTCCATGTTCCAGCACATGTTCACTGGTATCGATGGCGAAGGCCCGTTCGGCGGCAAGGGGGCGACCGGCATGTGGCGCTCGGTGCTCACCGACCAATATGCCAAGTCGGTCGCCAAAGCCGGCGGCGTCGGCATCGCCGATCAGGTCTACCGCAGCCTGATTGCCCATCAGGAGACGCGTTCGTGACCCAGGCGCAAAACCCGTTTGCCGGCGCAGGCGAAGCCGGAGAGGCGATCGAGACCTTGAATGCGATCACCGATCAATTGGCCGAGACGATCGAGGAAGAAACCAAGCACGTGCGCGCCGGCCGGCTGCGCGATGCCGCCAATCTCGGCGACACCAAAGCCGAACTTGCCCGCCGTTATGCCGCGGAAAGCGCGCGTCTGGCCGCCAACCGCGCGTTGATCGCGCGCAGCCTGCCCGAAGCCTACGCCGCTTTGCGTGAACGCCATACCGCCTTCCAGGCGCTGCTGCAGACCAACATGACGGTGCTGGCGACCGCTCACGCGGTATCAGAGGGCATCATTCGCGGCGTCTCCGGCGAACTCGCCCGCAAGCGCGCGCCTTCGACCTACGGCGCCTCCGGCCGCACCAACGCGCCCGGCGCTAAGGCAAATCAGCCGATGGCGATCTGCCGAACGCTTTAGCTCAATCGACAACAAGTCGTTAACGGCAGCACCGCGCCGGCGTGAAGTGTGTTGAAACTACGATCTGATTTGCCAAACGAATTTGCCCCCGCCGCCGCCTAACCGTCGAAAATGTCTTAACAAATCGATTCAGTTCGCTCGGCGTCTCAGCACTTATTAACCATGTTCTTTTACGCTGCGTTACACGGCATTGGATAGTTTGCCGCATCACGCGTTGGTCAAGGACCGGACACCGGCGCCTCGTGCCAGCACGACACAACCAGAAAGGTTATGACTATGTCGCAAATTGCTCTCTCCGCCGGCGTACGGGCGAACCTCCTTTCGCTGCAGAACACCGCTCAGTTGATGCAGAAGACCCAGACCAACCTTGCCACCGGCAAGAAGGTCAACTCAGCGCTCGATAATCCGCTGAACTTCTTCACCTCGCAGTCGTTGAACAACCGCGCGAATTCGCTGAACGGCCTGCTCGACGCCATGTCGAACGGCATTCAGACCATTCAGGCGGCCAACAACGGCATCACCTCGATCACCAACCTGGTGCAGCAGCTCCAGTCGGTTGTCAGCCAGGCCCGCGCCGACACGACGGCCGGCTCGGTGACCCCCGGCGCGGCGACCACGCTGTCGACGTCGAACAATACCTCGGACGTCACCAACAACAAGCTGACGCTGCACGTGGCGAACGGCGTGTCGGTCGACATCAGCACGTTCTCCGGTGCCACCGCAGCGACCCTGACGGGCACCCAAACGATCGCATCGCCGATCACCACGACCACCGCGGCCGGCAACATCACGGTGCAAAGCTCCAACATCAACAGCGGCGCGGCGGTAACCGTGGCGGTCGCCAAGAACGACACGCTGACCACCGTTGCGAACAGCATCAACGCCGCCATCGACGCTGCCGACGCGACCAACGGCGCCCATCTGCGGGCCGCGGTCGTCGGCGGTGACCATATCGTCCTGACCAACGACACCGGCAACCAGGTGACGCTGGCCGACGCAGGCGGCAACACCCACGCTACCGCGTCGTTCCTCGGCTTCACCAGCGGTACATCTTCGACCAATGGCGTGGTCGGCACCGCGGCGACAGTCGATCAGCTCGTGTCGGCGATCAACGGCAGTGGCGCGCTTACCGGCCAGGTCCTTGCGGCCAATGTCGGCGGCAAGCTGTCCTTGCAGGACCTGACCAACGCGGCGATCACCGTGGACGGCATCACCGCTTCCGCCGTGACCGGCAAGTCGACCGACAGCATCTCGCTGGCCGCGGGTACCGGCGGCGGCATAAGCTCGGTCCGCACCAGCTTGATGAACCAGTACAACACTCTGCGTACGCAGATCGACAAGCTGGCGGGCGACTCGGGCTTCAACGGCACCAACCTGCTGAATGGCGACAAGCTCACCGTGACGTTCAATGAAAACGGCACGAGCACGATCGACATCCAGGCCCTGGACTCCAACGGCAACGCCTTTGCCGTCAACGTCGCCAACCTCGGTATCGTGGCCGGAACCACCGTGAACTTCGGCGCCAACACGAACCTCGACACGCTGACCACGGCGATCACCTCGGCCCTGACCACCCTGCAGACCCAGTCGACCTCGATCTCCTCGTCGTTGTCCGTCGTGCAGACCCGTCAGGACTTCACCAAGCAGATGGTCAACACCCTGCAGACCGGCGCGTCCAACCTGGTTCTCGCCGATCCGAACCAGGAAGGCGCCAACCTGCTCGCCCTGCAGACTCGTCAGTCGCTGTCCACCACCGCGCTGTCGATGGCTTCGCAGGCCGACCAAGCCGTGTTGCGCTTGTTCCAGTAAGCGAAAACGTATCGCTCCAAATAAGACGGCGGGGCCCAAAGCCCCGCCGTTTTTCTTGGCAGCAGCCGGCATCCGCCGCGCAAATTAACGCTCCGTTAATCACGCGGTACAAGGATGCGACCGGGAGAAGAGCATGTCCCTCAAGGTCGAATTGAAGCCGGGCGAGCGCATCCTGATCGGCGAATGCGTCATCACAAACTCCGGTCAGCGCGCGCGCTTCGTGATCGACGGCAAAAAGGTCCCGATCCTGCGCGAGAAGGACATCCTGACCGCGGACCAGGCCGACACCCCGGCCAAACGCATCTACCTGGCCGTTCTATTGATGTACACCGCGCGCGATCCGCGCGAGCACTACCCGACCTATTTTTCGCTGGTGCAGGATCTCGTCAAGGCGGCGCCCAGCACGTTGATCCACATTGAGATTATCAATAATCATATCTTAACAGGGAATATGTATAAGGCCCTCAAGCAAGTAAAACAGCTAATCGCGTACGAACGGGAGTTGCTGAGCAATGAGTCAAGCCACAAAAGTCTACGGAAAAGTGGCGAACAAAATCTCCAACCCGCGTGAGTTGGAAGCCAATCTTCTGCTGGATGCGGCGTACCGGCTGCAATCGGTGCACGATTCCTGGGAACAGCGCCGCGACACCCTCGACTCCGCCTTGCACTTCAACCGCAAGCTCTGGACGTTTTTCCTGTCCGCGGTGACCAACGACGACAATCCGCTGCCGGTCGAGATCCGCCAGAACGTCGCCAATCTCGGCCTGTTCGTCTGCAAGCAGACGCTGGCGATCCTCGCCGACCCGAAGCCGCAGAACCTCGGCTCGCTTATCAACATCAATCGCGAAGTGGCGGCGGGACTGCTCGGCCGCGCCTGATCGCACGCCCGCAACGCAAATAAAAAAGACCGCGGCCCGGCCGCGGTCTTTTTTATTGCGCAATGCCGACGTGAAGCGGCGCCGCGTCTTAGCCGGAGACTGGCGAGAGGTAGGTAACCAGAGTGAGTTGCGACAGCCGTGCCGTCGCCGACAGCGAGGCCGACAACCTGGTTTGCAGCGCCAGGATTTCGGCGCCAACTTGCGTCTGATTGACGCCCTGGATCGATTGCAACATGTTGTTCAGCATCGCGGACGTCTGCTGGTGCTGGTCCTGCGTCGTCTGGATGGCGGCCTGCGAATTGGTCAGGCTCGTCTCGATATCTGTGATGTTCTGCACGCCTGGCGTGGACGCCAGCTCGCTGTAGATCCGGCTGTTGAGCGCGAGATAGCTCGCGGCCGCATTCGGATCGGTCGCGGAGTAGGACGTCGCGGCGAGCGTCGCCACATTCTGCACGATCATGCGAATGCCTTGCTCGTTGGCCTGCGTCCCGTAGGAGATCGTGGTGTTCGCATCGATGCGCGCGGTCGCGGTCGAGCGGATCGACGCGGCGCTGTTATCGCCGGTGTACCAGAACACGGTGTTGGCGTTTGTGCCGGCAACCAGCGTCGTCGCCGCCCATGCGCCGTTCGCCGTGCTGTTGCCGGCGCCGAAGCCGAGATCGGCAGCGACCGTGCCGGTGCTGCCGCTGAGGTCGAGCAGCATGCCCGAGGCGTTGACGAGCTCAAGGTTGCCGGAAGCGTCTTGCGTCGCAGAGACCGTCGATCCCGCGGCCGCCAGAGCCGTATTGATGGCGATGATCTTCTTGGCAAGCGTGTCGTCGGCGGCGGCGAACGTGACGGTGGCGGTGTGGCCATTGCCGTCATTGATCACCAGATTGCCGGCGGCAGACTCATCGGCCGTGTAGTTGGTCTGGTTATTCGACGTCAGGGTGCCATTCACCCGCATCGGCGGGTCGTCGAAGAAATTATTCGCCGCGGCGACGGCCGAAGCCGCTGGCATCGTCGTCACGCCGATTTTTGTGACCGCGGCGACGAGGGCGGCCTGAAGATTGGTCGCGGTCACAGTCGTCGTGTTCCCGATGGTGAATTGCCCCGCCTTTGGCGACGTCGACGTCGTGGCCTGCAATTGGACGGCCTGGGTCGTGCCGTCGGGCAGATTGAAGTTGAAGGTTACGGTTTCACCGTCATTGGGGTTGATCGCACCGAGGTTCACGGTAATCCCCGGCGGCGAGCCTGTGGGGCCATTGACGGTGGCGCCGGTCAGCGTCGAGTTGACCGAAGCAAGCTTGAGCCCAAAGGGAGAATTGGCGACGTCCTCGCTCACCGATACCGTCGTGCCGCCAGGCGCCGGAATGACCAGGCGACAAAGCCCGTCGGCGCCTTGGTCGGCCTGCAGCCGCTGCGTTATCACCTGCTTGAGGCCGGCCGCAGCGCCGTTGCCATTGAGAATGTGAGCGGTGGTATCGACCGCAGCCTGATTGAGGCCAAGACCGGAGAACAAGTAGCCGTTGCCGCCTTGGGTATTGAGCAGGCCGAGGATCTGATCGAGCTGGTCGGCAGCGGTCTTTTGGGTAGAGGTCTGCCCGGTGTTGTCGAGGGTAAAATTGGGTTGCGCGGCGGCCGTCTGCACCGCATTGCCGAGGCTGCCGACCTGCTGCAGCACTTGTTGCTGGATGCCGAGCGTCGCCGCAACGTTCGTCATTGTGTTGTCGTAACTTCCGATCGCCGCCAATTGCGCGTTCAACGCGATGGCGATGCCGCCTTGCCCGCCGAGCCCCGCATAACTGTCAGACTTCAGCCCGGTGCCGAGCTGCTGATTGAGCTTGTCGAGCTCCTTGTTGATGTCGAGCGATGCCTGAATGAGCGGCAGCACATTGGTTGATACGCCTGAAATCGTCATGAACGCCTCACATCAAGCCGCTTGTATCAGCGCGTCGAGCATCGCCTTCACAGTGGACATCACGCGCGCGTTTGCTCCATAGGAATTCTGCAGCGTGAGCAGGTTCGCCATTTCGGTGTCGATACTCACAGCCGAAGCCGTATTGAACCGCGTTTGCAGCGCGTTGACGACGACGTCCTGACCGGACTGCAGGCTGGCCGCGGCATTACTCGCGGTGCTCTGAGTCGTCACAATCTGGCTCATGTAATCCGACAACGTTCCCTGGAACGGAGCGCCGAGACCGCCGATCCCCGACGCCGGAGAATATTGCAGCTTCGCGTTCACCAGTTGGTTGTAGATGAAGTTCGGCCTGGTCGCGTCACCGACCGGTGTCGGCGGCGCCGTTTGATAGGTCACGAGCTGGGAAGGGTCGGCGAGCAGCGCGTTATTGACCGTAATCCGTGCGGCATAACCGTTGGCCTGGGAGCCGGATCCGCCGAAGGCGCCCGTGTACGGCGTCGACCCGTCGGTGAACAGCGGCAGCGTGGCCGAGCCTCCCGTCAATGTCGTCGCGCTCTTCGTCGTCGACGCCGAGTTCAGCGTGACCACAGGGCTGCCATTGAGCATTTCCAGCGTCGTACCCGACGGATTGCTAAATTGCAGCCCGGCCGGACCCAGCGCGGCATTGAGTTGCGCCGCCACTGCCGCCGGGCCACCCGAAAAGTCGATGCCAATGACGGTATCGTTCGGATCCGACGTATCCGAATTCGACAGCGGCAAGCCGGAAGGGTCGTCGACCCGTACGATCGTGATATTATGCTGGACGTTGACGGCGTCGGTGTAACTGAGCTTGATCGTGCTGCCGTTCGACATGCCGCTGATGTCGGCATCGAAGCCCGTCTGCGCTCCGACCGTAACGCCGGTCGCGGGCGTCGTGGTATCGGACAGCGCGCTCGACATTTGCGCCGCTATCTGGTCGAGCTGGGTCTGCGCCTGTACCAGCACGTGGTCGCGCATGTTGAGATAGCCGGCGATTTCGCCGGATTGTATGCCGCCGGTGGCGACCAGATCTCTTGTGCTGCCCGACGGATCGACGAGGGTTATCGTGCCGAGTTGGCTTTTCGTCGGGTCGGCGTTCCACAGCTGCGTCGGCGTCAGCGTGCCTGATGCGTTGAACCTGAGGACCGACGGCTCGCTACCGACGAGCTGAGCGCCGGTACTGGTGGATATCGTCAACTGATCGTTGCTTCCGCGCGTGATGCGGATATCCATCAATCGCGAGAGCTGATTGACATATTGATCGCGTTGATCCTCGAGCGTGACCTTGGTGCTGTCGTCCAGGACGCCACTGACCAGTTGCTTATTGATGCTCGCGATCTGACTCAGGGCGTCGTTGACCTGTTGCACATCGTTGGCGATTCCCTGATCGGCTTGGCTGCGGAGCGCTTGGATCTGGGACGATGTGCCATTGAGTGCCTGCGCGAAGGTCTGCGCGGCGCTGAGCGCCTGGGTCTGCGCCGAATAGGAATTCGGGCTTGACGACAATGTCTGGACGGCGGACGTGAAGCTGTTGAACACCGCATCGAGCGACGTGGTGGAGCCCGGCTGACCGTAAACCTGCTCCAGTTGCTGATACATATTGCCTCGGATGTCGGCGTAGCCGCCACCGGCGTTTTCGGTCCACAATTGATTTTGCACGAACGTGTCGAGCAGGCGGTTGATCGAAGCAACCTGGACCGCGTTGCCACCGTTGCCGGTCGAGGTCTCGATTTGAGTCGCCTTTTTGGCGACATAGCCCACCGTCTGCGCATTGGCGACGTTGCCGGCGACGATCGACAGCCCGGTTTGGGTTGCCCGTAGGCCGGACAATGTCGTGGCGAGCGTTTGCTCTAGACCCATGGGGCGTCCCGGTTACGCGCTTCGCCTCTTCACGCTCGTCGCGCGCTAGCGAATGACGTTCAGCAAGTCTTGCGACATCTGGTTGGTTGTCGTGATCACCTTCGTGTTCGCCGAATAGGCCTGCTGGGTGACGATCAGCTTGGTGAATTCGGTCGCGATATCGACGTTGGAGCTTTCCAGCGATTGGCCGACGATCTTGCCGGATGCGCCGGCGATCGCTTGCCCTGAATCCGTCGTCGCCTGGTAGGCGCCGCCGGTCAGGCTTTGCAACTGGTTCTCGGCGTTGAAATGCACCAGCGGAATTTGGGCGAGATTGACGTTGCGCCCGTTGGAGAAGATGCCGCTGATCAACCCGTTGCTGCCGACGGAAACCGATTGCAGCTGGCCGGCGGGAAAGCCGTTCGCCTGAATCTGGTTGATGGTCGGCTGCCCGCTGGTATTGGCGAATTGGGTGATGCTGCCGACCGGGGTGATCAGCGTCAGGTTGCCGAAGTTGGTGCTGCCGATGGTCACGTTGTTCAAAGTGATGCTGGCCGAGCCGGCGACGAGTTGTCCGGCCGAATTGAAGGTGAAATCGGTACCGGCGTTCTGCCAGGCGACTTGGGTGCCCGTCGCGTTCGCGTCCGTCTGATAGAACAGCTCCCAGGTGTTGGAGCCGCCGGCCGCGACGCTGTCGATCTTGGCCCACCTGAGCTGAAGATTGGCTGGTGTGCCGGCCGCGTCGTAGACGGTGGCCGACCCGCCGTCGATCGATTCGTTGATGAAATTCGGCGCATCGGTGCCGATCACTTGCCCCGTCGCCGGGAGACCGTTGGCGCCGTTGGCCGTCACCGCGGGGGTGGCAAAGCCGAGTTGGGTGGCGTCGCCGCTGCTGAAGGTATTGATCGTAACCGTATCGCCGGCGCCCGCCGTTCCGGTGCTGGTAACCACCAGATCGCCGCTGCCGTTGAGCGACGCGCTCACGCTGGCGGACGCGCCGACCTGCGTGTTGATGGCATTCCTGATCGCGGTTGGATTGTAACTGCTGCCGCCGGCCAACGTGACCGTCTGCCCGTTGATTTGGAAGGTCAGGTTGGTGGCGTTGGCCCCGTTCACAATCAGATGGTTCGCAATACCGGTCGAACCGCTGGTGGTGGTTTCGCTCGTGCCGGTAATCGTCAGACTGCTGGCCGCTCCCGTTGTCGGCGACGTGAACACGAGATTGCCGCCGCTGACGGTCGCGACGTTGCTGCCGACCTGAAAGTTGATGATGTCGGCGACTTGCTGCGCCGAAAGCGCTGCGGCACTAAAGGCGGTCGCATTCGCGGTATTGTAGGCAGTGACGTTCGCGGCAGTGATGCTGACGGCGTGGTTGGTGCCGTCGACGTTCAGCGTGAAGTTGACGGCATCGCCGCCGCCGCTGACGTTGACGGTCGTAAACGCGCCTTCGGCGATGCTGGCGGCAGTCGCTCCCTGGGCGGTCAGATTGATGGTCCCGAGTGCGCTGGTGCCGGTCGCGATCGCGTGCGTGTTAGCCCCCGCGGCGAGCGTGGGATTTTGCGTAAAGCCCGCCAGATTAAGCAATTCGGAATTGGCGATCGCCGGATTGTACGACGGCGTCGACGGCGTTGCCGGAAGGTTGATGCCGTAGTTGATTTGCGTGGTCGGGCTCGCCGGCAGCAGGTTGTTGTTGAACTGCAGCGGCGCTGGCACGTTGCCGATCGGCGCGCCAGTCGTCTGATCGATCGGAATGCCTTCGAGATAGTAGCCGGCGCCGTTGACCAGGTAGCCGTTCGCGTTCAACTCGAAGTCGCCGCGCCGCGTGTAGCTGATGACACCGTTAAAGTTCGGCGTGGTCCCCGTAAAGCTCGTGGGATTCTGCACGGTGAAGAAGCCATCGCCGTTGACGGCGATGTTCGTCCCCGATTGCGTCGCCTGGATGGCGCCTTGCACGGTGACCGTTGCCAGCGAGCTTGCGTAGACGCCGCTGCCGACCTGTTGCGAGGCCACCGAATTCGAATCCGGGATGAGATCCTGGAAATTCGTGTTGAGGCCTTTGTAGGAAATCGTCTGCGAGTTCGCGATATTGCCGGATATGTTTTGCATCGCGTAAGCCTGCGACTGCAGACCGCTCACCGCGTTTGTAAGAGCGTCGAACAAACCCATGACATCATCTCCACGTTCGCAACACCGCAACCCATAGGCTGCGCGCGGACAATCCCGCGAACGGCTCGTCGCAATCGCCGTGCCAGAGTATTTCTATATATATTTCAGTATGTTATGGAGGTCGGCCGGCGCGCGGGCGGTATACTTTCTGCCGCATGCCGGCAGATTTTGCCGGGGCCAGGGTGCCCAAAATGCCACCGCCCGGCAGGTCTCCCGGCCGAGCGGTGTCTTGGGTGTAACGATGCGGGCTTAGGACTGGCCGGGCGTCTGCGGCTCGAACTTCAAAGCGACGCCGTTCATGCAGTAGCGCAAGCCGGTCGGCTGCGGGCCGTCGTCGAAC
>Ga0335085_10017318_pt1 | contig 10385 bp, 13 predicted proteins | sample Lox_Sample_45_FD_206712 | JGI IMG/M metagenome (GOLD analysis project Ga0335085, IMG submission 206712) | Soil microbial communities from Loxahatchee National Wildlife Refuge, Florida, United States - Lox_Sample_4.5 | ecosystem: Environmental > Terrestrial > Soil > Wetlands | place: USA...
TCGAGGGCGTGAAGTTCCCGAACCAGACGCTCTCGGCAACGGCGCAGTATCCGTACCAGCCGACTGCCAACCCGACCGCCGTGTCGGGCACGATCACCAAGGTCATCAGCAACCTGTTCCACAAGACGATCTCCTGCGTTGCCGAGCGGAACCCCGACGGCAGCATCACCGGCTACATCTGCACGGTGACGGCGCAGGACATCGACGGGAACGGGTCCGTGATGAACAATGAGCAGGTCTGCCTCAACTCCCAGGGAAGCGCTGGGGACGGCACCTGGTACAACTACGCCGACGGCAAGATCGGCAGCCCCGGTAACGGCAACACCATCTGCGTGTGGCTCAGCGGTGGTGGCCCGGGTGTGCCGGCATCCGCACAGGCCGATCTCCTCACGACCCAGGGCACGATCGACATCAGCGCCCTGTTCACCGGTGAGAAGATCGTGCGTGACGCATGCGTCGTCTACGGCAACGGGTCGAGCACTCCTGGCCCGTGCGGTGGCAGCGGTGGCGGCGGCACCACCACGACCGGTGGCGGCGGCACCACGACTGGTGGCGGCGGCACCACGACCGGTGGCGGCAGCAGCACGACCGGCAGCACCACCACGACCGGTCACGGCAACGACGTCACGGTCAGCCGGGGCAAGGCCCACAAGGTCGCGGCACACGTCGGCCAGGTTCAGCTCGTGCTGAGCCGGTCCGGCCGCGTCCTGTACGTGAAGGTCCTTTCGCCGAAGAGCATGAAGAAGGCGAAGATCCGCATCTCTCTCATGAGCAAGCACAACCACCTCATGAAGAAGGTCATGCGGACCGTGAAGACCAACCATCGCGTGAAGGTGTCGAACCTGAAGATCGGTAAGACGGTCGGCAAGGTTCACGTCGTGGTGGTGCGCTGAGCTAACAGCTCAGAGCAACACGGAGTAACGAGGGGCCCGGGAAACCGGGCCCCTCGTCTTTCATACGATGCGATCCGCAGTGAGCGAGCACGATGCCGTCGTCGTCGGGTCCGGCCCGAACGGGCTCGCCGCCGCCATCGAGCTGGCCCGCGCCGGCCGCTCGGTCCTCGTCCGCGAAGCGGCGGAGACGGTGGGCGGCGGCCTCCGCTCCGGCGAGCTGACCCTCCCCGGCTTCGTCCACGACCTGTGCTCGGCGATCCATCCCATGGGGGTTGCGTCTCCGTTCTTTCGCACGCTCCCGCTCCCGGAGCACGGGCTCGAGTGGATCGAGCCGCCGGCTCCTCTGGCCCATCCCCTCGAGGGAGAGGAGGCCGCCGTGCTCCTTCGCTCCGTCGCCGAGACGGCCGACGGGCTGGGGGCGGACGCGGAGAGCTACCGCGCCCTGTTCGGACCTCTCGTCGCGAGCTGGACGCAGCTGGAGTCCGCCGTGCTCGGCCCGCTCGTGCGCGTGCCGCGCCACCCGCTCGCGCTCGCGCGCTTCGGGCTCTCGGGGCTGCAACCGGCCGCCTCCCTCGCCCGCAGGCGCTTCGGGGGCGAACCGGCGCGCGCGCTGTTCGCGGGGCTCGCGGGCCACTCGACGCTGTCTCTCGACAACGTGGGCAGCGCCTCGTTCGGGCTCGTGCTCGGGACGGCCGGGCACGCCGTGGGTTGGCCGCTGCCGCGCGGCGGGTCGCAGCGGATCGCGGACGCGCTCGCCTCGTATCTGCGCTCGCTCGGCGGCGAGATCCAGACGAGCGCGCCCGTCGAGTCACTGGACGAGCTGTCGGCGGCGACCGTCCTCTGCGACGTCACGCCGCGGCAGCTCCTGCGCCTGGCCGGCGAGCGCCTGCCACCGCGTTACCGGCGGAGGCTCGAGCGCTTCCGCTACGGCCCGGGCGTCTTCAAGCTCGACTGGGCGCTGTCGGGGCCGATCCCCTGGACGGCACCGGCGTGTGCGCGGGCGGGCACCGTCCACCTCGGCGGCACCCTCGACGAGATCGCCGCCTCCGAGCGAGCTCCCGCCCGCGGCGAGACGAGCGAGCGCCCCTTCGTGCTGCTCGCGCAGCCGTCGCTGTTCGACGCATCGCGAGCCCCCGAGGGACGGCACACGGCCTGGGCGTACTGCCACGTCCCGAACGGCTCGACGGTCGACATGACCGAGGCGATCGAGCGTCAGATCGAACGCTTCGCGCCCGGCTTCCGCGAGCGGATCCTCGCGCGCAGCGCCTCGGCTCCCGCCGACCTCGAGCGCCGCAACCCGAACCTCGTGGGAGGAGACATCGGCGGCGGCTCCAACGAGCTGCGCCAGCTCGTCGCGCGCCCCGTGCTTCGACCTGTGCCCTACGCGACGCCGCTCGAAGGTGTCTACCTCTGCTCGAGCTCGACCCCTCCCGGGGGCGGCGTGCACGGGATGTGCGGTTACCTTGCCGCCCGCGCAGCGCTGGGTAGAACGAGACCGGCGCACTGATCTAGGCTTCCCGCGATGCCGCGGGAGTATCCGACCGTCCTCGACCTCGTCGGGGGCACGCCGATCGTCAGGCTCGACAGGCTCTCGCCGGCCGGTCACGCGCGGATCCTCGCCAAGCTCGAGTTCCTCAACCCGGGCGGGTCCGTGAAGGACCGAATCGGCCTCGCGATGATCGAGCAGGCCGAGCGCGAGGGAAAGCTCGAGCACGGTGGGACGATCGTGGAGCCCACCTCCGGCAATACGGGCGTCGGCCTCGCGATCGCGGCGGCGGGCAAGGGGTACCGCTGCGTCTTCGTCATGCCCGACAAGATGAGCCAGGAGAAGATCTCGATGCTGCGCGCCTACGGCGCCGAGGTCGTGATCACGCCGACCGCCGTCGACCACGACTCGCCGGAGTCCTACTACTCCGTCTCGTCGCGCATCGCCGAGGAGATCCCCGGCGGCTTCAAGCCCGACCAGTACTCGAACATGGCGAACCCGCAGGCCCACTACGACGTCACCGCGCCCGAGATCTGGGAGCAGACCGGCGGCGAGCTCGACGCGATCGTCATCTCCGTCGGCACCGGCGGCACGATCTCGGGAGTCGGCCGCTGGTTCCACGAGCGCAAGCCCGAGGTGAAGATCGTCGGCGTCGACCCGGAGGGCTCGATCTACACCGCGCACGACGACTCGGAGCTCCACCCCTACCTCGTCGAGGGGATCGGCAAGGACACGTGGCCCGACACGATCGACCTGACGGTCGTCGACGAGTGGATCAAGGTCTCCGACCGTGACTCGTTCCTGACGGCGCGGCGCCTCGCGCGCGAGGAGGGGATCCTTGCCGGAGGCTCGGCCGGCTCGACGCTCTGGGCGGCGATCCGGGTCGCCGAGCGGCTGCCCGCCGACGCGACCGTGCTCGCGATCACCCCCGACTCGGGCCGCTCCTACATGTCGAAGTTCTACGACGACAACTGGATGCTCGAGCACGGCTTCGTCGAGCGGCAGACGACGCTGCCCACGGTCGACGAGGTGCTGGTCGCAAAGGACGGCGGCGAGGTTCCGGGGCTCGTCACGATCACCGCCCACGCGAAGGTCGGCGAGGGCATCGACACGATGCGGCGCTACGGGATCTCACAGCTGCCGGTCGTGCGCGACGGCCAGTGCGAGTCGCTCGCGGACCTGATCGGCTCGCTCCAGGATCGCGCGCTGCTCGAGCGCGTCTTCGGGAATCCCGACGCGGTGCACGAGGACGTCGCTGCCGCGATGCAGCCGCCGCTCGCCGCCGTCGAGGCGTCGGCGACGCTCGACGAGGTCTTCGCGACGCTGACCGGCGGCACGAACGCCGTCGTCGTCGCGCGCGAGGGGAAGCCGGTCGGGGTCCTCACGCGCTCGGACCTGCTCGACTTCATCGCCCACAGGCGCTGACCCGCGGGCTACCCTCCGGGCGTGGCCGTCGATCGCCTCCAATCGCTCCTCCGCGACGCGTTTCCCGACGCGCCGGAGCTGCGTGTCGAGGACCGCACCGGCGGGGGCGACCATTTCCAGGTGACCGTCGAGAGCCCGCGCTTCGACGGGCTGCCGCTGCTCGAGCAGCACCGGCTCGTCAACGACGCGCTGGCCGCGCCACTGCGCGACGGCACCATCCACGAGCTACGGATCAAGACGAAGGGGACGACATGACCGAGTTGGGAGAACGGATCAGGGACGTGATCGAGAACGAGCCGGTCGCGCTCTTCATGAAAGGCACGCCGCAGTTCGTGATGTGCGGCAACTCGGGCCGCGCGCTCGAGGCGCTAAGGGCGGCAGGGGCGCCCGTGACGGCGATCGACATCCTCCCGGACCCGTCGATCCGGCAGGAGCTCGCGGAGGTGTCGGGCTGGCCGACGATCCCGCAGGTGTTCGTCAAGGGCGAGCTCGTCGGCGGCGCCGACATCACGCAGGAGCTCGGGGAGACGGGCGAGCTGCGGAAGATCCTCGAGGAGAAGCTCGGCGCGAACTACGGCGACGGCGCCGAGGAGCGCGTCGTCGACGTGCTCAGCGGCACGCGCGCATGATCTAGACCCGGCACTTCGGGTCGCCCCAGCTTCGCTCCAGCGAGCGCATCTGGTTTTGCAGATCCGGGTCGAGTGGGCCGATGTCCTTCGCCCCCCACATCACGTCGGGCGTGACACCGGGGCCTTCGGCCGTCGCCCGGTACTGGGTGCCGTCGCCGCTCGGATGCCCGCCGTGCCGGTAGAAGCCGTAACAGAAGTCGCCGAGCGTGTGGCCGCGGTGATGGGTGAGGAAGCTGTTCTCACGATGCCAGCCCTTGCCGTAGGCCGAGTCGAAGGTGTCGACGTAGATGTTGCGGCCGTAGCTGTCGAGTGGACTGCCGTGGGGAGTGGCGCTGAAGCCGTAGACGCCCACACCGTCGTACGTGAGCCTGCCGAAGAGGTGACGCACCCCGCCGTAGGCCCAGTTCTGGTAGATGACGAGCTGCGCGAGCGCACCGCGCCAGTGGGAGAGATGGAGCTCCCAGCTCCCCGTGCGGCCGCCGTAGTTGGGCTTGAGCCTCTGCCAGGACTGAAGCGCCCAGTAGCTTCCGTCCGGCGCCTTGCAGGCCTTGACCAGCCAGGCGAGCGGCGGTCCGTCATAGGGCAGGCAGACTCCTCCGCCGCGTTGTCCGTAGCGGATCTGGAACCTGACCTGCTTGACCTCTCTATTGGGCGTGCGCGCGTTGATGGCGCCCCAGGCGACGAGCGTCGTCCTGCGGCCGCCGACGTCGTAGCTGACGTGGGCGCGTCCCTGGCGGTCGATCGCGAGTGTCGGCCGCGTAACGTTGCGGCCGACGATTGCGCTGGCAAAGGCCGACGAAGCGCCGGAAGCCGCCGCCGGCAGCAGGACAAGAAGGATGAGACCGCTCCGCAGGCGCATTCACATCGGACATCGGCGGAGTTGGCGCGGGCTTGACGGGAACCCCTCGGTTGAGCGAGTCCCCTACGGCACGAGTGCGGCATCGGTGACCGCGTCGATCCCGCTCAGCCGTGCCGCGAGCTCGTCCTCGAGGCCGTAGCGCGCCGCGAGCTCGGCCGGCGACGCGTAGGCGAGTCGCGTTTCCCCGTCGTCGTCCCACACGAGCACCTTCAGCGGCAGATCGAGCGCGGCCTGGGGGTGAGCCTCCATGACGGGCGTTCCGGCTTCGGGGCTGCCGAAGACGACGACCTTCGTCTCGCGCAGGGCGAGGCCACGCGCTTTCGCTTCCCCGCTGTGGTCGATCACGGCGAAGAGCTTCAGGCCCTTCGCGGAGATCGTCCGCTCGAGCCGCTCGACGGTCTCCTCGACCGGCCAGGGGCTGTGCTTGACGACCGTCACAGCGTCGGGTCGAACGTCGCTTCCGCCTCGACCGCTTCGGTGACCTCGGCGGGGATGCCGCGCTCCATCCGGCGGAGGGCGACGAGGAAGCTCGCGGCCATGATCCCGGCCATGGCCAAGTAGCCCACCCGGGTCGCGTCGGCGAAGTCGCCCTGGATGGCGGCGAAGACGGCGGACGCTCCTCCTCGGTGCGGCGGCGTGGTGCCGGCACCGGTGTTGATCGAGTCGACGATTCTTCCGGCGATCGCATGCGGGATGTGGAGCGCGGCAAGTGACGCCTTCGCGTGCGATCGCGTCTGGTGGATCAGCACGCTGCCGAGGACGGCGAGGCTGAGGCTGGCGGCGAAGTAGCGGACGGTCTGCGTGACGCCGGTGACCTCGCCGTAGCTCCCGCGCGGCGCGCGGTTCACTGCATCCGTGGTCACCGGCGTGAGGACGAAGCCGATGCCGGCGCCGGCCATGATGATGAACGGCCACTGCGAGCCGAGCGGCTGATGCAGGTGTCCCGCCCAGAGGTAGAAGCCGACCGCGCCGAGCGCCGAGCCGATCACGGCGGCCGGGCGGGCGCCGCGGCGGTCGAGGATCCGTCCCCCGAGCTGCGTCGCGGCGGCGAAGCCGATGAAGATGACGAGGATGTAGAGGCCGGTCTTGCCCGCGTTGTAGCCGAGGACGACCTGCGCATAAACCGAGGCGAAGAAGAAGAGCGGCAGGAAGCACCCGTACGCGAGCGCCATCACGACGTTGTCGGCCGTGAATCCGCGGTGCGCGAAGATCCCGACCTCGATCAGCGGGCTCGGATGGCGCAGCTCGAACCGCACGAACACCGCGAGCAGGACGCATCCTCCGGCGAGACAGGCCCAGGTCGCGACCGAGCTCCAGCCCCAGGTTCCCGCCTGCTGCAGTCCGAGCACCGCGAGGCCCATCCCGGACGAGACGAGGATCGCCCCGCGCCAGTCGATCGGAACCGGCCGGCGCGTCTCCTCCGGATCCGCGCGCCAGGTCAGCCAGAGCGCGACCAGTGCGACGGGCACGTTGATCAGGAAGATCGCGCGCCACGTCCACGGCAGCAGGAAGCTGCCGGCGATCGGCCCGATCGAGGTGAGCGCGCCGCTGATCCCGAAGAAGACCGCGAGTGCCTTCCCCCGGTCGCGGGCGGCGAATGCGTTGAAGACGATGGCCAGCGCCGCGGGGAAGAGCAGCGCGCCGAACGCCCCCTGGAGGATGCGCGCCGCGATCAGCCAGCCTTGCGCGATCGCGCCGGTCGGCGTGAGGCCGCACAGCACCGAGGCGACGGCGAAGCCGACGGTTCCGACGAGAACCATCTTCCGGTGTCCGAGTACGTCGCTCACCTTGCCGCCGAGCGCGAAGAGCGCGGCGAGCGCCAGTAGGTAGCCGTTGATCACCCACTGCAGTCCGGTCGAGGTCAGGCCGAGGTGCCGCTGGATCGTCGGGGCGGCGATCGCGACGATCGTCTGGTCGATCGACATCATCGCGACCGCGAAGATCATCGCGGTCAGCACGCTGTACCGCCTCGAGCTCATCGGGTTCCTTCCCACGAGACCGGAGCTTCGAGCCTACTTACCGCACGTAGAGCGCGGTTGCGTACCGAACGATCGGCTTCTTGCTCGTGTAGTAGTCGAGGTAGACCGTCAGCCGGTGCCGGACGTCGACCCGCTTCGGGTCGATGGCGACGACCATCGGTGTCGTCGTGAGATCTGCCGTGCAGATCGTGTGGCGGGAAGCGTGCGCCACGAGACGCAGCCGGTGGGAGCTTCCGATCGGCTGCCAGGTTCCCAGCGTGAGGTGAATCCGGATGGTGTGCGGGCTCTGAACCACCAGCCTGTCCGGAATTGCCGGGCAGGAGCCGCTTCCCACCGTCACGATCGCGAGACGTCTCGGCGAGAGGAGGCTCGCGCCGTCGCGGAGGTTGACGCCGGTCAGAGCGGTTCGGCCGATCGCGACCAGAGGCGGAGGGAGGGCACTGCGATGAGCGGCAGGAGCCTGCGTGTCGGCCGTCCGCGTTCTGGTCGTCGTGTGCCTGCCGCCACTGCCTGCACAGCCGGCCACCGCGAGCCCGAGGAGGGCGAGCGGCACGACCCGTAGGAGCCTTCTCATCGCACTCCTTATACGGCACGCACCGCGTGCGTCGTCACATGCCTGAACCGACGGCTTGTCGCGGGCCTGCGGGGAGGGTAACCTCGCTGCCATGGACCTCATGGCACGTCTCAAGGCTAGGTGGCGCCGCCACGACGAAAAGCTCCTGAAGGAAGGCCTCCAGGGGCGAGCGGCGGGAGCGGACGACACGTCGTTTTCGATGCAGCCGGGCCTCTATCGCGCCATCGACGACACTGCCACCAGCATCGAGTCCGTCGCGGAACACGAAGAGCCCCGTTAGGGCTACGGGTGAGTTCTACTGCGCCTGCCGGCGCTCGCGCCGGTCGGCGAGCCACAGCATGGGGAGTGACTCCTGAGCACGGAGTACGCTCTCGTCCACGATGGTCGCGCTGACGATGTGTTCGGAGCGAAGCTGAGGCTGAGGTGCTCTGCGGGATGCTTCGGGCGAACGGAGTCGCGTGTGGATACCAGCAGACCAATGTCGGCGCAGCAGCGGATGGCTTCACCCGCGGAGGGGCGCTGGAGATATTTGTCGCAGCAGGCGACGTGAAACGAGCCCAGCAGCTGCTGGACCAGGTCGGGCGTTAGAACACTCGCCCGGGCCGGTGTTCGGGAATGACCACCGAGCGATGGGGCCGGCGGCAGCTCAGCGACGGAGGCGGCGACCGACTAGGTCGACGAGCGCTTAGGGCGTTTCTTTATGACGACGTACAGTGAGGTTGCGGCGATCCCCACACGGAAGAGCCACATCAGTTGTTTCGCTCTCACGCTTCGAACTTAGCTCGCCGCACACCATCGTTGCAACATCGTTGCAACCGAGGGCTCGGCGAGAGGGTCGCTCGACTGGGCCAGCGTTCCGGAGTGATCCCTGCGCCTTGACCGGACGCCCGCCTGGTAGCTCGGGCAAGATCAGCACGTGCTCTTCGCTCATCACTCCGGGGGAGGCGGTCGTTCGTGGATGAGCTGACCGCCGAGTTGCGGTCGTTCCTCGAGCAAAGACGCTGCGCGGTGCTCGCGACGCACGACCCGGGCGACACGATTCACTTGACCCCGATCTGGTTTCTCTTTGAGGGCGGCTGTTTCTACTTCGAGTCGTCGTCGACCAGTCGGAAGGTCAAGAACGTCGAAGGGAGTCCCGCAGCCTCGGTGGTGGTCGATGCGCGAGAGCCGGGACGTGAGCGATGGGTGTCCGCTTCGGGACCAGTTGAGATCGTGCGCGACGGCGAGTCGGAGTCGATCAACAGTCGCATCCGACGCCGCTACCTCGCGGAGCCGGCGCTCGATGGCCCACTCGAAGCCGCCCTCGCCGCGGCGGACGATGTGACGCTCAAGCTTGTGCCGACCGCGTGGCGGTCCTGGGCGGCGCCGGTGATGGAGTCGCCAGAGCGACTCTTCCTCGCCGTCGACCCCTAGCCGAGTGCGACGACCTTGGCCAGTGTTCCGGAGTGACCCCTGAGTAGGAATCGTGTCCGCGGTCTCGTAGGGTGCTTGCGGTGAAGCCGATGAGGCCGGTTCAGTTGGAGGAGCTTCAGTCGGAGGAGCGGCCTGAGTGGTTACCGCCAATGGTGTGGCGGAACCGTCTCAACGGTTGGCTTTGGCGCTCGCCGGGTCGCGTGGTTGTCTTCCTTGTCAGCGTCCCGTGCCTTCTGGCGGTGCTCACGGTTGCCGTTGCGCTGTCCGGAGGTCGCTTGTGGTGGGTGTTCTGTGCTCTTACGGTCCTGAACGCTGCATATGCCGTCGTCTACGCGCCGCGTGCGTGGCGGGCCCACCGCGGCTGAGCCCACTCCTGCGGTACGACACTCGCCTGGGCCAGTGTTCCGGAATGACCCCTGATGGACCTTGTAGCGAGTATCTCGCGTAGTACCTGTGTGGGACGCGACGTGAGGGCTCTAGCCTTGCTTGGGGCGGTGCTGCTGCTGCTCTGTGTGAGCTTTCCCGGAGGAGCCGGTGCCCGATCTGGAGGGACGGGCTTTGACGTGCCTGTGCCCCACCTCAGCCCGGCTACAGGCTGGCACGTGGGCTCCACTCGTGCCCATGCTTGCGTCGGCGTGAGCAGGAGCCGCTGCGTCCAGGCGGAGGCGTGGGCCTCGACCGTGCGCTACCGGGACTGCCCAGATTGCTCGCCGCCGCATAAGACGCTCGCCGCCGTGCAGCCGCGCGGGATCATCATCCAGGTCACGTACGCGCATGAGCATCCGCCCTACGGCAAGCGTGGGCACTGGCCCGTGCAGATCCGCGCCTCGCAGATCGTCAGCAGCCCATTCGAGGGCGAGCCCGCGGGTTTTAGCTACGTCCAGACCGAGGTGCGAAGCCGGGACGACGTCGAGCACTTCCTCTTCGTCTGGTTCGGGCGCGCTCATCCGACCAGGCGTCAGGTCGCGCGCGCGAACGCAGAACTCCGCACGGTTCGACCCTGAGGGCGCTCGCCTGGGCGAGCGTCCTCTCGCCAGAGCGGCGCTAGCTCTTCGTGCCCGAGGCGATGAAGGCGACGAGGTCGTTCAGCTGCTTGGCCGAAAGGGACTTGCCGAACGTCGTCGGCA
>Ga0335085_10017319_pt1 | contig 10385 bp, 9 predicted proteins | sample Lox_Sample_45_FD_206712 | JGI IMG/M metagenome (GOLD analysis project Ga0335085, IMG submission 206712) | Soil microbial communities from Loxahatchee National Wildlife Refuge, Florida, United States - Lox_Sample_4.5 | ecosystem: Environmental > Terrestrial > Soil > Wetlands | place: USA: Florida...
TGATCTGGTAGCCGCTATTCATGAGGGCGGCACCGGGCGGGCTCTCGAGTTGGCGCAGGCTCCGATCCTGAAATGCAGATTGGCGCGCGATTCCGCGGTCTTGGCTCATGTGCTGGCGCTGTTGACGGGACTCGGCAGTGATGACGTCCTGCAATACGCCGAACGCGAACTGCGGGCCGACCCGGCACTGGCCAACGCCCGCAACCGGCACGGCCGCACCCTTCTGCACGACGTAGCCGCACAGGGCAACCTGCGGATGGTCGAGTTGCTCCTGCGCCTCGGCGCCGACCCCAACGCGGGGACCCCCGAGCGCACTCCGCTGTATTGCGTGGCAAACGAATGCCAGGTGACTGGCGGCGGCGACATCGTCCGCGCCCTGGTGCGGGCAGGAGCGCAGGTGAATGCAACCTGCGGTGTCAAACGGTGTACCGCGCTGCACATGGCGGCCCGCCGCGGGAACAGCGAGGTCGCTGAAGCGCTGCTGGACGGCGGCGCGGACCTCAACGCGCGAGACTCCGCTGGAGATACGCCGCTTCAGCGCGCGAAAAATTGCCGCAAGGCTGCGGTTGCTTCGCTGCTCGCCTCGCGCGGCGCAGATGCGCGCGTGGCTGCCGCTCATGGCCGGGGTCGCGCGCGGACCGGCATTCCGCCGTCGAGGTCAGGGGAGTAGCTGTTGGCGGTTCCTACCGCTATTTCCCAATGCCTACCTGGCTCAGCATCCACGCATACTCAAACGCGGTATCGTGCAGGCGGTCGTAGCGGCCGGATGCGCCGCCATGGCCTGCCGGGTCCATTTTGATCTTCAACAGCAGCGGGTTGTGGTCGGTCTTGAGCGACCGCAGACGCGCGGTGTACTTGGCCGGCTCCCAGTACATCACCTGGCTGTCGTTGAAACTGGTGGTCACCAGGATGGCCGGATAGGCCCGCTTTTCGATGTTGTCGTAGGGGCTGTAGGTCTTCATGTAATCGTAGGCCGCTTTTTCATGGGGGTTGCCCCATTCCAAATACTCCTGCACGGTCAGCGGAAGGGAGGCATCCATCATGGTGTTCATGACGTCCACGAAGGGAACGGCGGCATGCACGGCGCGGAAGAGATCGGGACGCAGATTCACCACGGCGCCCATCAGCAGTCCTCCGGCGCTACCGCCCTCGATGACGAGGCCTTCCTTGGAGGTCCACTTCTGCTGGATCAGGTATTCCGCGCAGTCGATGAAGTCGAAGAAGGTGTTCTTCTTCTTCATCAGCATGCCATCCAGGCGCCACTGCCAGCCCATCTCGTCTCCGCCGCGGATGTGGGCGACGGCGTAGGCCATGCCGCGGTTCAGCAGGCTGATGCGGTTGCTCGAAAAAGTCGGCGGGGTGCCGATGCCGTACGATCCGTAAGCGTAGAGGAACAGCGGGGCGTGGCCGTCGCGGGCGAAGCCCTTCTTATAGACGATCGATATGGGTACTCGCGTGCCGTCGCGCGCGGTGGCCCACAAGCGCTCGGAGGCGTACTGCGACGGATCGTAATTGCCCAGCACCTCCTGGCGTTTGCGCAGCGTGGATTGGCCGGTGCCCGCATCGTAATCGAAGACGCTCGCCGGTGTGAGGAAGCTCTGGTAGTTATAGCGGTACGCCGGCGATTCGTAATCAGGGGTCTGGCCGGGCGACGCGGCGTAAACCTTCTCCGGAAACGGAATCTCCGTCCAGGCGGAGGTCTTGAAGTTATAAATCCGAATGTGGTCGGTGGCTTGCGATTTTTCAACCACCACGGCAAAGTCGCGGAAGAGATCCATATCCTCGATCAGCACATCGGAGCGCAGCGCCACGAACGGCTTCCAATTGGCCGGCGCCGGGTTGGTGTCCGGGGCGGTCAGCACGCTGAAATTCGGTCCGGACTGGTTCGAGCGGATGTAGAACAGGTTCTCGCGATGATCCACGTAATAGCGGTGATCGTTGCGCCGCGGGAGGAAGACGGTCCACGCCGATTGCGGCTCGGCTGCGCGAAGGTAGCGGACCTCGCTGGTGTTCTTGGCTTCGCTTTGCAGAAGCAGAAAGCGCTTATCGCGTGTCTTGCCGAGATAGATGTCGAACTCCTCGTTCTTCTCTTCGTAGACCGGATCGAACTCGGCGGTCTCGAGCACGTGGCGGAAGAGCTTGTCCGACCGCTTGGTTACGGCATCCTCGGTGGTCAGAAACAGAGTCTTGTTGTCGGCCGCCCACTCGACCGAGGTGACGCGCTCCGTGGTGTCGGGCAAAATTCGGCCGGTGCGCAGATCCTTCACCTGCAGCGCGTATTGGCGGAACCCCGTAAAGTCCATGGTGTACGCCAGGAGATTCTGATCGTCGCTGACTTGGAAATTGCCCAGACCGGCGAATTTGTGGCCGCCGGCCAGTTGATTCAAATCCAGCAGCACCTCTTCCGGCGCGTGCGCGGACTCCGGAGCCTTCCTGCGGCATTGGATGGGATATTGCTTGCCTTCCTCGGTGCGCGAGTAATAGAGATAATCGCCTCTGCGCACGGGTACGGAGAGGTCAGTCTGTTTGATGCGCCCCAGCATCTCGGTGTACAGGGCATCGGCAAACGGCTGGATTCCTTTGGTGATCGCGGCGGTGTAGGCGTTTTCGGCCTGGAGATACTCCACCACCTTGGGATTGGACTTCTCGCGAAGCCAGAAATACGGGTCCACCACCGTGGCGCCATGGCGGACTTCGCGATGGTCGATACGGGGTGCGACCGGCGGTTCCGCGGACGGCTGGGCTTGAGACCAGGCCAGGACCGGGGCGAGCAGCGCAAGAAGAGGCAGGCGCGGATTGAGCTTCATTGGTCCAGGCTAGCACCGGGCCGCCGCCGAGGCTTCGCCTCCCGCCGCTCCCTTACAATGAGGACATGCCCGAAAATCTGATCGTCGCGGGGCGTGAGTTCCGCTCCCGTCTCATCGTGGGGACCGGGAAGTATCGCAGCTTTCAGGAGATGCAGCGCTGCCATGAGGCCACCGGAGCCGAGATGGTGACCGTGGCCGTCCGGCGGGTCAATCTCACCGACCGCTCCAAGGAATCTTTGCTGGATTATATCGATCGCTCGAAGATCTTCATTCTCCCCAACACCGCCGGATGCTACACCGCCGGCGATGCCATCCGCACGGCCCTGCTGGCGCGCGAGGTGGGGCTCTCGAACTGGATCAAGCTGGAAGTGATCGGCGACGAGAAGACCCTGTTCCCTGACAATTTCGGGCTGCTGGAAGCCACGCGCGAACTGGTCAAAGAAGGCTTCGTGGTGATGCCCTACACCAACGACGATGTGGTCACCGCGCGCCGTCTGATCGATGCGGGCGCCGCTGCGGTCATGCCGCTGGCTGCGCCGATCGGCAGCGGCCTGGGCGTGCAGAACCCGTCGAACCTGCGCATCCTCCGCGAGATGATCACCGAGGTGCCGATGATCGTGGACGCCGGCGTGGGCACCGCGTCGGATGCTGCGATCGCCATGGAGTTGGGCGCCGATGGCGTCCTGATGAACACTGCCATCGCCGCGGCCGACGATTCGGTGAAGATGGCGCGCGCCATGAAACTGGCGGTCGAGGCCGGACGCCTGGCGTACGAATCCGGGCGCATGCCGAAGAAGTTGTACGCCTCCGCGAGCAGTCCGCTGGCTGGTGTGGTGGGGCACTAACGGGCATTTCCGCATCCGGCCGATTCAGGTAGAATAGGGCCGGATCGCCATGGTGCGCCGGATTCTGCTGTTGCTGTCCGCCGCGTTGGTTGCGGCGTTCGCGCAGAAATACGCCGGTCCGCGGCCGCAAAAGCCGGACCTGCCGTACATCAAACACGCTGATCACCTGGTGGTCACCGAGGCCGTCACCGCCAAAGAGGACAAGAAGAAAAACCAGACCGTGTACGTCGTCGACGGCGCGGAATCGTCCGCGAAGACGCCGCTGGCGATGCCGGTTTTCCTGCTGCTGGCCGATAAGCTCAACCCGGATCGTTTAGGCCTGTACAAGCTGGAGTCGAAGGACGGCCACCGCGAGTTGGTCTTGTCCGCGGATCGCCGGGCGGAGGCCATCCGGATCGAGGTGAAACATCTCGACGGGAACCTGTACTGGATCGAAGTCGGCGACGGACTGGATCCCGGCGAGTACGCGTTGAGTCCGGAAGGATCGAACCAGGCCTTCTGCTTTCAGGTGTTCTGAGAAGCGCGCCGCTGGGGGCGCCATTACGCCCACCCCTCGGATTTTTCATATAATCGTAAGGAAACAGTGCTTCACTTCTCACTCCCTATTACAAGGATTCCTTATCGATGTCGACATTAGAGGTATCCCCTTCGGAGCCCGTCTCGGGCCCCTCAGGCCACACCATCACCAACGATTTCAGCATTCAGGTTGCAACGGTAAACGGTTCCGGTAGTCAGACCGCCAATACCGTCCTGATGCGCTCGCTCTTTCAGATGGGCATTCCGGTTTCGGGCAAGAACATGTTCCCTTCGAACATCGCCGGCCTGCCCACCTGGTTTACCATCCGTGCCAGCAAGCAGGGCTACATCGGACGGCGGAAGGAAATCGATTTCCTGGTCGCCATGAACCCGGAAACCGCGCGCGAAGACGTCATGAAGCTGGACCGCGGCGCTGCCGTCGTGTACGACGAGCCGCTGAAGCTCAACGCACTTCGGAGTGACCTGCATTTCTACCCGGTGCCGTTCGACAAACTGGTGGTTCCGGTATGCCCCGAGGCCAAGCTGCGCAAGCTGGTCCGCAACATGATTTACGACGGCGTCGTGGCGTGGCTCCTTTCCATTGAAATGGAAGAGGTCCACAAGGCGCTTGTAAAACAGTTCGGTAAGAAGAAGGCCAAGGCCGCGGAACTGAACTGGGGCGCCGCCATGGCCGGTTACGAATTCGCCTCCAAGACGTTCACCAAGAGCGATCCCTACCGCGTGGAGCGGATGAACGAAACAGCCGGTAAGATCATCATCGACGGCAACGCCGCCTGCGCGCTGGGCGCCATGTTCGCCGGCGTGACGGTGGTGACGTGGTATCCCATCACGCCGTCGTCGTCGCTGGTGGAAAGCCTGATCGGCTACCTGAAACGCTTCCGCCACGATAAGGAGACCGGCAAGGCCACCTACGCGGTGGTGCAGGCCGAGGACGAGCTTGCCTCGATCGGCATGGCTTTAGGCGCAGGCTGGGCGGGCGCACGGTCGATGACCGCCACCGCCGGACCGGGCATTTCGCTGATGTCCGAGTTCATCGGCCTGGGTTACTACGCCGAAATCCCGGCGGTGATCTTCGACGTGGAACGCGTCGGTCCTTCGACCGGCCTGCCCACGCGGACGCAGCAGGGCGACATCCTGACCAACGCGATTCTCTCGCACGGCGACACCAAGCATCCGATGTTGTTCCCGTGCTCGCCCGAGGAATGCTTCACCATGGCCATCGAAGCGTTCGATTTCGCCGAGCGCTTTCAGACGCCGGTCTTCGTGATGACCGACCTGGACCTCGGCATGAACAACTGGATGGCGGATCCGTTCCCCTATCCCGAAAAGCCCATCGAACGCGGTAAGGTGCTGAGCGGCGAGGATCTCGACCGGCTGGGCGGCTTCGCGCGCTACAAGGATGTGGATGGCGATGGCGTCGGCTACCGCACACTGCCGGGCACCAAGCATCCCATGGCATCGTATTTCACGCGCGGCAGCGGCCACAATGATAGGGCGTTGTACACCGAGCGCGAGGACGACTACATCCACAACATGGACCGGCTGGCCCACAAGTTCGAGGTGATGCGCAAGCATCTGCCCGCGCCGGTGGTACACCAGGCGGAGAACGCCGAGATCGGCTTCATCGCCGTGGGCACTTCCGATTACGCCGTCCGCGAAAGCTGCGACCAGTTGCGCAACGAGTACAACATCCACGCCAGCTACATGCGGTTGCTGGGTTATCCGTTCTGCGAAGAGATGCTGGACTTCATCCGCCGCCACGATCGCATTTACGTGGTGGACCAGAATCGCGACGGCCAGTTGCTGGGGCTGATGCGCCTGGAACTGGAACCGAATCTGATCGCCAAGCTGCGCAGCATCCGCTACTACGGCGGGCTGCCTCTGGACGCCCGCACGGTTACTGACGAAATCATCGCCCAGGAGGGCAAATGAGCACCACAGTTACTCCTCCCCCGAAGAAGACCAATCGCCTCGGTCTGGAAGTTCTGAGCTACAAGGGCAGCAAGACCACGTTGTGCGCCGGATGCGGCCACAACTCGATTTCCGAGCGCATCGTGGAATGCTTCTACGAACTGGGGGTCAATCCCTACACCGTGGCGAAGTTTTCGGGCATCGGCTGTTCGTCCAAGTCGCCCGCCTATTTCCTGGGAATGTCCCACGGATTCAACGGCGTTCACGGACGCATGCCGGCCATCGCCACGGGCGCCATGCTGGCCAACCGGACGCTGCTGGGGCTGGGTGTCACGGGCGACGGCGACACCGCCTCGATCGGCATCGGCCAGTTCATGCACCTGGTGCGCCGCAACATTCCGATGATCTATGTGATCGAGGACAACGGCGTCTACGGGCTGACCAAGGGGCAGTTCTCGGCCACCGCCGATATCGGCTCGACGCAGAAGAATGGCGCGCCCAACGACCTGCCGCCGTTCGATTGCTGCGCGCTGGCGATGAAGTGGGGCGCGACCTTCGTGGCCCGTTCCTTCAGCGGCGACAAGAAGCAGCTGCAGGCGATCATCAAGACGGCCATCGTGCACAACGGCCTGTCGGTGATCGACGTGGTTTCGCCGTGTGTGACCTTCAACGACCACCTCGGCTCGACCAAGAGCTACAGCTACATGAAGGACCACGAGTCGGTCCTGCAGGAACTGGACTTCGTGCCGGCTTTCGAGGACATCGCCGTGGACATCGCCGAGGGCGAGGTGATGGACGTGCGGATGTTCGACGGGTCGCACCTGCGCATCCGCAAACTCGGGCGGGATTACGATCCCACGGACCGGTTCAAAGGCCTGAAGGCACTCGAGGAGGCCGAGGCGAAGCACGAGGTGCTGACCGGCGTGCTGTACGTCAACCCCACCAAACCGACGTTCTTCGACACCCTGAATATGGCCGACGAGGCGTTGGCGACGCTGCCGCAGGAGAAGACGCGGCCATCGCGGGAAACCCTGGAGACAGTACTAGAGGAACTACGCTAACCTCTATTAACTTCTACCCGCAAAATAGATCCGTGAAATCAGTCGAATGCCATTGATTTGACTTTTTCCGAATGCTACTATCGACACCGGTCTGTCATCCTCCGAGACAGATTGCAGTAGAACTTTACGCCCCACGCCGTCACCGGCGTGGGGCTTTTTTTTCGGGCCTCAAAGCGACCTGAGTAGTTTCACACCACCGCTTAGTGGAGTTTTCGCACAATCCACAGCGCAAGGGACAGCACCACGCTGAGGAGGATACAGGTGGTGATCGGGAAATAGAAACTCGAATTCTTACCCTGGATGGCGATGTCGCCGGGTAGCCGTCCCAGGCGTAAGGGAAACTTTCCGCCTATACTCACCAGAACGCCGGCGGCAACCAGCACCAACCCGAGGACGATCAGCATGCGTCCGATTCCGATCCCCATACTCCCAGTATGACGCGGAGAAGTGGCGGAAGATGAGAGCCGCGGGATACGTCCGCGCATCTACGGCCAAAGCGTCATAATCTTCAGGTGATGGAAAGAAGCCTCGAAGGCCGGACCGCGGTTGTTACCGGTGGGACATTGGGGGTGGGCCGCGGGATCGCAAGTGTGCTCGCCCAATCAGGGGCGCGCGTTTTTGTGACGGGCCGGTCGGTGCGTGAGGGCGCCTGCGAGGACGCGAACACGACGAAAATTCGCTGCGACCACCGGGTAGATGCAGAGGTTGTGTCTGCCTTCAGGCGCGTGGCTCAGGAAGCCGGCGCCATCGATATTCTCGTTAACAACGTTTGGGGCGGCTACGAGCGAATGGTAGAGGACGGGTCCTTCACGTGGTCGAAGCCATTTTGGGAACAGCCCATATGGCGTTGGGACGCGATGTTCAGCGCCGGCGTCCGGGCCCATTACCTGGCCACTCAGCTTGCTGCACCGGCGATGATTGCCAGGCGCCAGGGGCTCATCGTGAATATTTCGTTTTGGGCGGCACAGAAGCACATCGGCAATGTCGCGTATGGCGTATCGAAAGCGGCAACCGACAAGATGACGGCCGACATGGCGACCGAACTTAGGCCGCACGGCGTCGCGGTTGTTTCGCTCTATCCCGGACTCGTCCGGACCGAAAGGATCATGGAAGCCGCCAATTGGCTTGACTTGACGAATTCCGAATCGCCCGAATTCATCGGACTGGCTGTCGCGGCCCTTGCAACAGATGCCGATGTGCTGCGACACACCGGTAAGGTGCTGGTCGCCGCCGGACTGGCCAGGGGATATGGATTCACGGACACCGATGGCAAATCTCCTCGTCCCCTCACACTCGGCGATGTCTAACCAGATTGCCGGTTTGAAAAGGTGAGATTCTGCCGATGGATCTTCGCCAATGGCGTTGCCGTCACGCACTGACACAGACGGATTGCCCCAACCTCTGAAGGTGAGCCGCCGCCCGGATGGCTTCCCGGATGACGCGCCCCGGCCGTGCGGACTCTACGTCAGATCGGGGCTGTCTCTGGAGATACCGCCGCGCTCCTCAGTCCGGAGCGAGAATAAATGCATGCAAGCCTGCGCCCTTTTCACGCCCGCGCCGGTGGATTCGAACCCGCTGCGCTGCGGCGATTATCCGGACCCGGAGCCGGCGGCCTGCGAAGTCCTGGTACGGGTGAATGCCTGCGGGGTCTGCCGCACCGACTTGCATGTGACCGAGGGTGAATTGGAGCAACGCAAATCGCCGATCGTGCCGGGGCACCAGGTGGTCGGGATCGTGGAGCGCTGCGGTCCCGGCGCTACCCGATTCGCACCCGGCGCGCGCGTAGGAGTGCCGTGGCTGCACCACACCGACGGCGTCTGCCCGTACTGCCGCAGCGGGCGCGAGAACCTCTGCGAGAAGGCCGTATTCACGGGCTGGATGGTGGACGGCGGTTATGCCGAATACGTCGCCGCGCATCAGGACTTCGTTTACGCGCTGCCGGAATCGGCCACCGATCTGCACCTCGCGCCGCTGCTCTGCGCGGGGATCATCGGGTTCCGCACGCTGCGGGTTTCGGGCATCGAGCGCGGCGGGGCGCTCGGCATGTACGGGTTCGGCGCTGCGGCGCACGTGGCCATTCAGGTGGCGCGCTATTGGGACATCCGCGTCTATGCCTTCACGCGCGATGCACGGCACCGGTCGCTCGCCATGGACCTCGGGGCGCAGTGGGCAGGCGATTCCTTCGACGAGCCTCCCGAAAAACTCGATGCCGCGATGATCTTCGCGCCCGCGGGCGAACTGGTAATCGCGGCGCTGAAAGTGCTGAAGCGCGGCGGAACCGTGGCGCTGGGCGGCATCCACATGAGTCCGATTCCGCCGCTCGATTACGACCTGCTGTACCATGAGCGGGTCGTGCGCAGCGTGGCCAACAACACCCGCCGCGACGGCGAAGATTTTCTCAAGCTCGCGGCGGAGATTCCGATCCACACCGAGGTGCAGGAGTTTCCGCTGGCCGACGCCAACAGCGCGCTGAACGCCTTGAAGCATGATGCCGTACGAGGCGCGGCAGTGCTGCGGGTTCGGTAGGCGGAGTTAATAAGTGGGCGCTGCATTCACCGAGGCACAGAGTCGGCGGAGAAAACCAGGAGAGTTCTCCATGTTATCTCTGTGCTCTCCGTGGCTTTGTGTTGAATGATGTTATTTCGACGGCGGGCCGGTGATGAAGACGTGATCGCCGGGGTGCACCAGCTTCATCTGTTCCTGGATGACTTTCTCCTGCACCTTGGGATCGTCGTCGAGGCGATGCAGATAGTCGCGCTTCTGCTCATTCTCGCGGCTCAGGCGGGTGTTGGACTTTTCGAGCTGCGAAATCGCGGCCTGCTTATCGAGCCACGCGCGCAGACCACCAGGGCCCTGCAACGTGACATACGCATAACTCACTATGGCGAGGGCCGCCACCGCGTAAACAAAGCGGACGAGTGAGGTTTTCATGCGTTGTGGCCTGGAAGATAATGGTAGCACCGCTTACGTTTTGCGAATCCGAATTTTTATTGCATGACCGACAAGATTGTGATCCTGTGCACCTGCTCCGGCGCGGAGGAGGCCGAGAGACTGGCGCGCGCGCTGGTGGAGGCGCGGTTGGCGGCGTGCGTCAACGTGATTCCGCAGCTCCGCAGTTACTATCGCTGGAACGGCGCGCTGGAATCCTCCGACGAGTGCCTGCTGATGATTAAGTCGTCGCGCGCTTTGTTCCGTGCCGTGCAGTTGGAGATCGAGAAACTGCA
>Ga0335085_10017320_pt1 | contig 10385 bp, 11 predicted proteins | sample Lox_Sample_45_FD_206712 | JGI IMG/M metagenome (GOLD analysis project Ga0335085, IMG submission 206712) | Soil microbial communities from Loxahatchee National Wildlife Refuge, Florida, United States - Lox_Sample_4.5 | ecosystem: Environmental > Terrestrial > Soil > Wetlands | place: USA...
ATAATCATCGCTCGGCTCCTCCTTCGGTGAGAGTTTCTGGTCTTTCTTCCAACTCCAGTCTACTCTGCCATCGAGGAGCCGACACCTTATGCCATCAGAACGTTGTTCTGCGCGCGGTGAGGCGCAGGGGGATGAGGTCGGTTACAGCTTCTGGCGGAGTGGCGGCGTTGTCCAGTTCTTCAAACTGATTGTCGCCGTTATATCCGAAAAGCCGCAGGGCTACCTCTCTGCTTCGAAAAGTGACCCCTCACCCACCCTCGTACCTCGTGCACCCTCTCCCCTGGGGAGAGGGAAAGAGCCAGCATCCATCCCTCTTCGCATAGTCTCGTTTTTTCTGGCAAACATTTCGCGGGCAATGTAGGGCCGAACGGCGTTCGGCCCGGGCCAGCGGCGCTGGCCCCTACATTGCTGGTTGCGGCTCCGCCGCTCTGCGCCACCGCCGGGAATCCCTCAGGCTTGCGAATAAACTTTTCCAGGCTTCATGGCATGGCCCCAACTGAGGGTCTCGGCGTCGTGAAGATCGAAATTGGCGCCGGGGATTAGTTCCGCCTGGATAAGGGTTCCGAGCTGGAAATAGACGGCGTCCATATCGGAATGCTCGCGCGGATAGTGGGCGAATCCACCGTCGGGGTTTTGGCAGGCGAGCGCCCACTGCGCTGCCCGCTGAATCGCCGCTTGCGAGGGGGGAGAATTCGAGCTCAACTGGCGCAGGATAAACACGGCATCAAAGCAGGCGTGGACGTCCCAGTCCGGCGGTTTGAGGTGCCACCCGCCATCCGGCCTTTGATCGCGCAGAACCCGCTTCACGATGGCATCTGCGCGCGGCGTGGGTTCGCCAATCAGCCGGAAAAAGTGCACCATGTGGAAAGTGGCTGCGACGTGATCGCCGAGATAACCATCGGACGCCTGGTTCTCCACCATATGTTGGGCAATGGCCGCCCTCTGCTCCGGCGGGAACGGCTGGCCCAGGGCAGCATAAAATAACGGATAAAAGCTGAGTGTGTACCACGGAAGCTTCTTGAAGGCGCCCTCCTCAAAGAAGCGGTCGAAAACGCGAACGGGATCAATTTTGGGTTTTTCTCCCAGCGCTCGCAGGCCCACGGCCCCCTGCGTGGTGTTGTAGAGGACGGCGAGGTCCTCCTTGGGGTTCAGTTTTCCCGAGAAATTGATGAAGATGCCATTCGGCTGCTGGTGACGCTGGATGAAATCCGCGGACCGCTCCGGGTGCGGCAGCTCCCATCCCACCGTTTTTGCCAGAGTCGCGGCGTAAGTGACTGCGGCCAGGTCGCTCTCCCCCGTGTCGGAATTGCCAGGGTATTGCAGGTCGGGTGAGGGCAAGTACCCTCCATCGTCGCGCGCGCATTTCTCAACGAATTTGAGCGCCGCGTTTTTTATCTTAAGTCCATCGAACGGGGCTGAGGCACGTGAGGGCAGACGGCCCGGCGCTGCCGCTGCTCCGAAGGGACTTCCCGCTGCCGCTGCCAGTGTCCAGGACAAAAGTTCACGGCGTGAGATCGTGTCTCGCAATTTCGATTTCTCCCTTCGTGCGGTTCATCCAACGCCAACGGGATTACGGATCGTCGGACCGACGCGGCAGCTCGGCAGCCACGCCGGCGCCCGCGGCACATTTTAGCAGGCTTCGGAAAAATCGTGGGCGCTATCATATTGAGCCCGCTTTTTGGGCGAAGAATCTGCATTTGTCTCTATCAGCAGTTAAGTGCAAATGCAGATCCTTCGCTGCTGCTCAGGATGGCAGATGGGATGATTGACGCTGCTAATCGGGCTTCTGTTTATCATGGGCAGCCTAAAGGCTATCAAGGCTCGGGATGACGAAAGTGGAGTGTTCGCCCATGCGTGTGAGGCTCCCACAGTTTGGAGCCCCCACCATAGCGATCTCAGCATTCGCGTGGCATAATGCGTCCAGCCTTCATCCTTTGTGTTCCCGGCAAGGAGGTTTGACGTGAAGCGTTGGGCGGTTTTGGTGGTTGTTCTCTACGTCTTAATCTTCATCGCGCTGACTATGCCCCTGTTGCTTGTTGCCTTTTACCCAACTTTAAGTGTGACCATGCCTAAGGTCATGCATGAGGTGATCGATACAGTTTTTGTGTGGCAGTACTGGGTCGCTCTTGGGGTGATGGCTGCTGCGCAAGCGGTTATGCTAATTGTCCCGGTTGAGCTTTCGCTAGGACGGACCACGACTCAAAAGTCGTTGCTCTGGCCGATCCTCGCCTCCGGGCTGATGATGGGGGTGCTCGGTGCCGGTGCGGCGGTTTCCATTAACGAGTTTGTCCGGAAGGAACACGCCGATTCGACCAGTGTGGCGCTGCCCTGGGCCGTATTGCTCCTACTGTGGGCGGTGTGGACCCTTGTCTTCTACCGTACCAGCCGTGACGCCCCGCCGCTAGACGTCATCACACGGCATTGCCGATATCTCCTAAAAGGAAGCATTCTGGAACTTCTGGTCGCCGTGCCGACCCACATCGTGGCGCGTGCGCGAAATTACTGCTGCGCGGGCGTCTACACTTTCATAGGGATAGCCTTCGGCGTGGCCGTAATGCTCTTTTCCTTTGGGCCGGGAGTGTTCTTTCTGTTCGCCGCGCGCTGGAGACGGCTTCACCCCCAGGTTGGGCGGGCGGCCGATTGATGCTAACCGAGCAGCGTCGCCGCTGATCACCGGTGGGGACTCGCGGAGCAGACGGCAGTGGTAGAGTTGGATGTTGCAGCGACGTTTGTGCCTCGCCTGATCTTGTAGCGGCGAGTTTACCTCGCCATATGGCGGCGCAAAGCCGTCTCTACCCCAAGCTGGGCTACGAACGGACTCACGAATTGACACGCCTGCCCGCGCGGGGTTAGCATCCTATCATCATGCCGCGAAGACAACCTGAGGTGAGAAAGCTCGAAATCGTTTGCCCATGCTGTGGCGCCACGCTGACGGTGGATGCCGAACTTGGCAAGGTGCTCTTCCATCAGGCCCCACCCAAGGGAGATAAGGGCCCCGATTTGGACTTCGCCACGCAACTCCTGAAAAAGGAAGCCGAACGCCGCGAAGCCCTGTTTCGTCAAAGCGCGGATGACGAGAAGATCAAATCGGAACTCCTCGAGCGCAAATTCAAAGAAGCCTTCGAGAAGACCAAGGATCAACCCACCGGGCCGCCGATCCGGGATTTCGATCTGGATTAGATCGTAAGTTCCATAAACTTGCAGGCAGGCTGTCACTCGTCCGAAACAGTTCAACCGCTCAATGACCCGATGACCCAATGACTAAATTTCGAATTATCCCTTTACTCCTCAGCCATTTCCATCCGATAAAAACACCCAAAATCACAGGAAATTGGCCCTCGGTTTTCTTGACAAGCCCCGGCTGCCGGTTATAATTAGGGTTTTGCGTCGACGAGGCTGTGATGCGCATAACCCTTGCAGAACTGGAACTTCGCCGCATCACCGCGTCTGAGAGCTACGCCCCGGGGTCCCTTGACTTCCACGGCGCCGAGTTCCGGCAGACAGTGCCGCTCAAGCTCAACGTTACGGCGGAGCTCCTGGGGGAGGAAATCCGCATCCGGGGGCACTTGGCGACCAGCCTCGAATCCAGTTGCGACCGTTGCCTGAGAGCCGTCGAGATTCCGGTGAGCAGCAATTTCGACCTTTTTTACCGGCCGATGCAGACCATCGCCAAGGAAGAGGAAATCGAAATTCCCCCAGCGGAGATGGAAGTGGGCTTTTACACCGGGGACGGAATTGAGTTGGCGGACGTGGCCACAGAGCAGGTGATACTCGCTGTGCCCATGAAGGTGGTTTGCGGTGCTGAGTGCCGGGGTTTGTGCCCGGTTTGCCGGATCAATCGAAATTTGGCGAGTTGCGACTGCGCGCCGCCGGAGCACGATTCTCCCTTTGCGTCGCTCAAGGAAGAATGATGCCAGGAAGGCCCGAGGAAACGATTTCGAGCGACGCCCATCCGATCCGACAGAAATTGCCGGGAGTGATTGCCCGGCGCGCAGCAGTGGTGGATCCCCGCGCTGCATTGCGAATCAGTTGTAGCCCCGGGCTTTAGCCCGGCACCTGCCGCCCTAAGGGGCGGCGCTACAGGAAGAAGAGAGATTATGCCGAATCCAAAACGACGACATTCGAAAGCGCGGAAGAATCGCCGGCGGTCCCATGACCATCTTGCGAGGCCGGCGATTGCCGAATGTCCGCACTGCCACGAATCGAAGATGCCTCACCAAGCCTGCCCGCACTGCGGTTATTACAACGGGCAGGAAGTAATCCTGGTGAAGGAATCAGCTTAAAGAGTTAGATCTTGGTCTACGGAGATTTGCCCCAGCGCGATCATTTCTTCCCGCGCCGGCCAAGTTCCACGGTTTGAACTGATCACCATGCGACGCATTGCTGTGGACGCCATGGGCACCGACTCGGCGCCCGAGGCGGAACTCGATGGAGCGATTGAAGCCGCCCGCGCCGGGTATGCGCAGGTCCTGCTGGTCGGCCCGCAAGACCGCCTCGCCCTGGGGCTCAGCCAGCGCAAAGCCCGGGGTCTCCCCATCGAGATCGTCCACGCCAGTGAGGCGGTCACCATGGGGGACAAAGCCACCAAGGCCTTCCGACAACGGCGCGATTCCTCCATCCGCGTTACGGCGCGACTGGTGCATGAGGGCAAGGCGGACGGCATGATCAGCGCCGGCAACACCGGCGCCGTGATGACTACGGCCAAGATCGTACTGGGGGCACTCGAAGGCGTGGACCGGCCGGCCATCGCCCAGGTCTTCCCCACGTCCAACGGCACGGCAGCCGTGCTTCTCGACGTGGGTGCAAACGTGGATTGCAAGCCGCATCACCTGGTGGAGTTCGCGGTGATGGGCGGAACCTACTACCACGTCATCTTCGGGGTGGAGCGGCCACGCATCGGACTGCTCTCCATCGGCCAGGAAGAGCACAAGGGGAATGAGTTGACACGCGAAGCGCTGGCGCTGCTCAAGCAACTCCCCATGAATTTTGTCGGCAACGTGGAAGGCCGGGATCTGTACAATGGCCGCGTGGAAGTTATCGTTTGTGACGGCTTTATCGGCAACGTGGCCCTGAAGATCAGCGAAGGAGTCATCGAAGCGATCTCCAGTATGCTGAAAGAAGCTCTATCCAGCACGCTCTCTTCCAAGGTCGGCTACGTGCTGGCGCGGAAAGCTTTCCGGAATTTCAAGAAGCGTGTGGATTATTCTGAATACGGTGGCGCGCCGCTGTTGGGCGTAAAGGGTGTGTGCATCATCTGCCACGGCGGATCGAATCCCAACGCCATCAAGAATGCCATCCGGGTCGCGGCGGAATTTTCTGCCGGAAAAGTGAACGAGAAGATCGAACGCGAATTAGCGGCTGCTTCCCTCGGAAATCCCAAGGGGAATTGAGTCATTGAATCATCGGGTCATTGAATCATTGGGTCATCGATTCATTTTCCTTCAATTATCCACTGATTCAGCTTCCTAATTTACCGATTCAAGGACTCACTGACTTACGGACTCGATGGTTCAATGACCCAATGATTCAATGTCTTAATTCTCAGGAGTTTCTATGTCTGTTGCAGGGGTGCTAGGTACGGGCTCGGCTTTGCCGGAGAAGATCATTACCAACACCGATTTGGAAAAGTTGGTTGATACCTCCGACCAATGGATCACGGACCGCACCGGCATCCGCGAGCGCCGCCAGGCCGCTCCCCACGAGACCACCTCCACCCTTTCGGTGCAAGCCTCACGCCGCGCTCTGGAGAGAGCGGGGATCGAGGCCACAGATCTCGACCTGATCATCTGCTCGACGATTTCGCCCGACATGCCTTTGCCCTCCACCGCCTCGCTGATCCAGCGCGAACTCGGCGCGCACGGCTGCTGTGCGTTCGATCTGGCCGCCGCTTGCTCCGGCTTCCTCTTCGGCATGACCGTGGCTGAGCAATTCATCCGCACCGGCGCCTCGAGCCACGTGCTGGTGATTGGAGCCGAACTGCTTTCGCGTTACATCGATTACAAGGACCGCGCCACCTGCGTCATCTTCGGCGACGGCGTGGCCGCGGCCGTGTTCGGCCCGGTCGAACCGCCCTCGGGAATCCTGGCGCACGAGTTGCACACCGAAGGCCAGTACGCCGATCACCTTTTCATTCCCGCCGGCGGCACTGCCCTGCCCGCTTCCTGCCAGACCGTCGAACAGGGGGCGCACTTCATCAAGATGCGCGGCAACGAACTCTTCAAGGTGGCGGTTCGCAACCTCGAAGATGTGTCGCGACAGGTGCTCAAGAAGGCCGGGCTCACGACGGATGACATCGACCTCTTCATCCCCCACCAGGCAAACCAGCGCATTACGGAGGCGGTCCGGGAACGGCTGGGATTGTGCTCGGAGAAGGTCTATTCCAATATTGGCCGCATCGGGAACACCTCCTCCGCTTCTATTCCCATCTGTTTGGATGAGTGCGTGCAAAGCGGCCGCTTGGAGAAAGGCGACTTGGTGCTGATGTCCGCATTCGGCGCCGGCGTCACGTGGGGAGCAGTATTAATGCGCTGGTGAGAAAAACCTGTCCGTGGTCAGTTGTCCGTGGCCCGTCGTCCGTTGCTGACCCTGATGGCTGAAGATCGGACGCTGACAACGGACCACGGACAGATTCAAAGGTGAGCTTGGCGAAGACTGCATTCCTCTTTCCCGGTCAAGGTTCCCAGTACCCCGGCATGGGCCGGGAGTTGGCGGAGAACTTTGGAGTCGCTCGTAAGGTCTTCGACGCGGCGGACGCGGCGCTAGGGTTCCGCATTTCGAAACTTTGCTTCGAAGGCCCCGCCGAGGAGTTACAGCTTACCGCCAATACGCAGCCTGCGATCCTCACGGTTTCAGTGGCGGCGGCGGCGGCCCTCCGCGAGAAGGGCGTGCATCCCGATTTTGTTGCCGGGCACAGCCTGGGCGAATACTCGGCCTTGGTGGCAGCGGGATCATTAAGCCTGTTCGACGCCGTGCAACTGGTTCACAAGCGGGGCCAGTATATGCAGGAAGCGGTGCCCGTGGGCCAGGGCGCCATGGCGGCGATTCTGGGATTGGACGGTGCGGCACTGGATGAAATTTGCCGCGAGGCCGCGCAAGGGGAAGTGGTTTCGCCCGCGAACCTGAACTCGCCTGGGCAAGTCGTCATTGCCGGAAGCGCCGCCGCCGTGGCCAGAGCCATGGAAATGGCCAAGGGGCGGGGCGCCAAGCGCGCCATCATGCTGAACGTCAGCGCGCCTTTTCACTGTGCCCTGATGAAACCCGCGCAGGACCGGCTGAGTGTTGATCTGGATGCGACTCATGTGGAAGACCCTCAGGTGCCGCTGGTGAACAATGTGAGCGCACAAGCCGTCACTGCCGCATCCGCCGTCCGCGAGGGGCTAAAACAGCAGGTTACCTCTCCCGTCCGTTGGGAAGAATCGATTCGCCGCTTGCGCCAGGAAGGCGTAGAGTTATTTGTGGAAGTGGGGCCGGGCAAAGTTCTTTCCGGGTTGGTGCGGCAAATCGATCGCGCCGCCGAGTGCCTGCGTGTCGAGGACTCTGCCACGCTGAACGAGGTCACCGCGCGTTTGGCGCCGGGGGTCGGAGCGTAACGGCGACCGGGGACCTTTCGCCGTACAGGGGACCTCGAAGAGGTCCAAGGTCATTAGCCGTGGGTGAAACCCATGGAAACGATGCCCCCCGACGATAAACCAAGCCCAGCGGGGGTTGAAGGTCATCTGGCCCCGAGCAGGAAGATGAAGATAAGGAGTTCGACCCCTTTAGGGTCGGCACGCGTTCCGGTGTAGTCCCCATCCGGCGGTTTCACCCACGGCTAATGACAATCTTCCCCTTCGGGGAACAGTGCATCAATTTGATTTCTTGGTAATCCAATCGATGGGAGCGGGTAAAAGTATGCTAAGTCTGGAGGGACGCGTAGCGATCGTGACGGGTGGCGCGCAGGGAATCGGCCGGGCCACGGTTATGGCTTTAGCCAATGCCGGCGCCAAAATCGCTTTGACCAATATCCGCTGCGCCAAGCTCGACCAGACCATCCAGGAACTGAAGGACATGGGTCGCGAGGCGCTGAAATTTTGCGTCGATGTGACCGATGTCGAGGCCGTCCAGGAAATGGTCGACCAGACGATTGCCACCTGGGGTAAGATCGACATCCTGGTGAACAATGCCGGCATTACCAAGGACAATCTGGTGATGCGCATGAAAACCGCCGATTGGGAGGCGGTGCTCAAAACCAACTTGGATGGGACCTTTTACTGCACGCGCGCGGTGTTGCCCCATATGGTCCGGCAACGTTACGGGCGCATAATCAACATCGCTTCCGTAGTGGCGCAAACCGGAAACGTAGGCCAGGCGAATTATATTGCTTCCAAAGCGGGCATCATCGGCCTCACCAAGGCCGTGGCTGCGGAGGTGGCGCGAAGGAACATCACGGTGAACGCCATTGCTCCGGGCTTTATCGCTACTCCCATGACCGACGTGCTTCCTCCGGAGATCAAGGAGAAAATGCTCAGCGTAATCCCGATGGGGCGCATGGGCACGGATGCGGAAGTGGCGCAGGGAGTGTTTTTCCTGGCATCGCCGGAAACGAGCTATATTACCGGTCACGTTCTTAATATAAATGGTGGCATGTACATGGCATAATGGGCGGAACTGCCTTTGTTGCGCGTCCCTTGACGCTTGCGGGAAGCAAAGTTAGAATGAGCGCCCCCATGTAACCTTGAGGAGGATAGACTGATGGCTTCGCCCGATGAGAAGGTGAAACAAATTATTGTGGAACAACTTGGAGTGGATGAGGCGGAAGTGACGCCCACCGCGCATTTTGTCGACGACCTCGGCGCCGATTCCCTGGACATCGTGGAATTGGTGATGGCCTTTGAAGAGGCCTTTGAGATCGAGATACCCGACGAGGATGCGGAGAAGATTACCACCGTCAAAGACGCGATTGACTACATACAAGGCCACACAAAAAAGAACTGACCAGCGCAGGGCAGGTCTCCACAGGAGGAGAACAGCTTGAACCGGAGAGTCGTCGTGACCGGTGTGGGATTGCTCACTGCCGTCGGCCTCGACACGGCGGAGTCGTGGCAGAATCTTCTGGCGGGCAAGAGCGGGGTGGCGCCCATCACCCATTTTGACACCACGGGCTTCGCTGCGACCATTGCGGCGGAAGTCAAGGGATTCGACCCCTTTCAGTTCATCGAAAAAAAAGAACTGAAAAAGATGGGGACCTTCATTCAGTTCGCCCTCGCCGCCTCGCAGGAAGCCGTGAGGATGTCCGAACTCCAGATCACGACTGACATCGCTGAGCGCGTGGGCGTCTACATTGGCTCGGGCATCGGCGGATTCGATGTGATCGAGCGCGAGCACACGGCGCTCATGCAGGGTGGCCCGCGCCGGATCTCACCCTTCTTCATTCCCGCCGCCATCGTCAACCTTGCCGCCGGTCACGTCTCAATTCGCCATGGCGCCAAGGGACCAAACTCCGCCACCTGCACCGCCTGCTCCTCCAGCGCCCATGCCGTGGGGGATTCCTTCAAACTGGTCCAACGCTGCGCTGCCGATGTGATGATCTGCGGCGGCACGGAAGCCGCAATTACACCCATGGGAGTGGGCGGATTTGCGGCCATGCGTGCGCTTTCCACGCGCAATGACGAGCCGCAAAGAGCCAGCCGCCCATTTGATAAGGAGCGCGACGGCTTCGTAATCGGCGAAGGCGCGGGCATGCTGATCCTCGAAGGATTGGATTTCGCCCTCAAGCGCGACGCTCCGATTCTGGCGGAAATCGTCGGCTACGGCATGTCAGGCGACGCCTTTCACATCACGGCCCCGGATGAGACCGCCGATGGTGCAGTGCGCGCCATACGGGCGACGCTGGCCGACGCCGAAGTTTATCCCGAGCAAGTCAGCTATATCAATGCCCACGGAACCTCCACGCCTTACAACGATCGCCTGGAAACGCTGGCCATCAAGAAGGCCTTCGGCGACCATGTTTACAAGATGCCCGTGAGTTCCACCAAGTCGATGACCGGCCACTTGCTGGGCGGCGCTGGCGGACTCGAGGCGGGCATCACCGTCCTCACGCTGCGCGATCAAATCCTTGCCCCCACCATGAACCTGGACAACCCCGACCCGGATTGCGATCTCGACTACGTGCCCAACCGAGCGCGCAGGGCGGAAGTGGAGTACGCGCTCTCCAACTCCTTCGGCTTCGGCGGCACAAACGCCGCCTTGCTGATGAAGCGGTATACGGGTTAGGAACCAAGACGTTAACCAGCCTTGGTTTTAACCCGGTTTCATTGCGGGTCGAACGCCACGGCTCAGGTCGTGCGCCGTGGCATCGCTGGGGTGGGATGTGCCAAGGTCAGCCGACGTAATCGGATTGGATTTTG
>Ga0335085_10017322_pt1 | contig 10385 bp, 7 predicted proteins | sample Lox_Sample_45_FD_206712 | JGI IMG/M metagenome (GOLD analysis project Ga0335085, IMG submission 206712) | Soil microbial communities from Loxahatchee National Wildlife Refuge, Florida, United States - Lox_Sample_4.5 | ecosystem: Environmental > Terrestrial > Soil > Wetlands | place: USA: Florida...
CCGAACTACCACCGTTACCAGCAGATCGTGCAGCAGCACCACGCGACGCGGTTTGCCCGGATGTCCTTCGAGCGCTTCCGCGAGAACATCGAGACCGTGCGCGATCCCGCGGTCGTGAACCAGTGGCTGGAGAAGATGAAGCAGGTGACCCGCTACACCTGGAAACCCCTGGCCGAGGGCGAGCCCGCGCCGGTGTTCGACGACCTCGACGAGGCGCGCGCCCACTTGGTCGCCGCGGCGAAGGCCCGCATGGTGAAGCCGGTCGAGTCGGCCCGGTTCCACGCCAAGGTCATCGAGACGCTGCCGCCGGGCGAAATCCGCCGGGCGATCGACGGGCAGCTCGAGCGCCAGCGCCGCTTCCCGCTCGACACGGCCAACGCCCTGCGCGGACGCCTGCGCCGCGAAGGTTTCACGATCTTCAAGAAGGGGGCGAAGGGCGTCTCCTACGTCTGCGCGGTCAAGCGCAAGTTCCGCGTGCCGGGGCAGAGCTTCGCCGCGAGCATCAACACGCTGATCACCTTCCTCGAGGCGAATCCGATGATCACGGTGAAGGAGCTGCCGGTGAAGCTCCTCGGCATCACGCCGCCGCCGGCGGGCTCGACCCCGCCGCTGCCCGTGCTCTCGATGTCGACGCCGCCGATGGCCATGTCCACGCCCCCGGTCCCGCCGCCGTCCGAGGCCGCGGCGGCCGCTCCGGCGGAGCCGGCCGCCGCCGAGCCGGCGTCGCCCGCGACGGAACCGGCCGCGGCTTCGCCGGCGCCCCCGCCGGCCGAACCGGCCGCCCCGGTCGCCGCGGAGCCGGTGGCTCCCGCCGCCCCGGCCGCGCCCCCCGAGGCGCCCCCCGCGCCGGTGCTGACGCCGGAGGAGCACGAACGCGTGCGCCGCCTGACGATGGATTTGCGGTGGCTGGTGCAGGAAGGGTACGTCACCGAATTTGCCGACGGCCGTCTCTTTGCGGCGCCGCCGATGGTGGAGCCGCGCGCGCGGCAGCCCGAAGCCCCGGAGGGCGAGGAACACGACCTGGAGGGTTTTCCCGAGGCTCCTGATGCCGCCGAGGCGCCGGCCGAAACGCCGGCGATTGCATCCGCGGAGCCGGCGCCCGGTGCCCCGGTCGACGCTCCGCCCACCGCGGACCCCGGCGTGCCGGCTTCCGCGCCGGTGAGCGAGCCGCCGCCGGCCTGACCGCGGCTGCGCCGCCGTTGACACCGGGGGGCGGGGGACGTTTTGCTCCAAGACCCCGGTTTCGCCCCATGTCCGCGTCCAGCCAGCCCGCGCTCAGCATCGTCGTGCCGTTGTTCAACAGCGCGGCGACGATCCGGCCGCTGGTCAAGGAACTGGAGGGGCTGCCGGTCGAGGGCGGCCTGGAGATCATCCTCGTGAACGATGGCAGCGCCGACGGCACGTGGACCGTCTGCGAGGAGCTGGCCCGCGAGGCGCGGGTGCCGCTCACGATCGTCAATCACGCGCGCAACTACGGGGAGCACAACGCGGTGCTCACCGGCTACCGGCACGCCCGCGGCGCCTATGTCGTCAACCTCGACGACGACGGCCAGAATCCGCCGGCCGAGGCCGTGCGCCTCTGGCAGGAGGCGCGGACCCGGGGGTTCGACGCCGTCTTCGGCCATTACGCGTCCAAGGCCCACGCGCCGTGGCGCAACGCCGGCAGCTGGCTCACCAACCGCCTCGCCGACTGGATGCTCGACAAGCCCCGCGGCTTCTACCTCTCGAGCTTCCGCTGCGTGAGCGCGCTGGTGGCGCGGGCGGCGGCGGAGCACACCGGCCCGTTTCCCTACATCGACGGCCTGATCCTTCAGGTCACGCAGAACATCGGCGCGCTGGAGGTGCGGCACGCCGGCCGGCGCGAGGGCCGGAGCGGCTACACGCTGCGGCGGCTGCTGCGCCTGTGGCTGAGCTCGTTCGTGAACTTCTCGGTGATGCCGCTGCGGCTGGCGACGGTGCTGGGCTTTTTCCTGGCCGTGCTGGGCGTGGTGGCACTGGGCGTCGTGGTCTACTGGCGGCTCACGGACCGGGGCCCGGCCTTCGGCTGGGGCTCGCTGATGGCGGCGCTGCTGATCTTCTCCGGCACGCAGCTGGTGATCCTCGGCCTGCTCGGCGAATACGTCGGCCGGATGTTCCTCACGGTGAACCGCCGGCCCCAGTCGGTCGTCCGCGCGGTGGCGCGGGGCGGGCCGGCCGCCTGACCGCGGCCGCCTTTTCGGGATGGCATTCCGCCCCGGCGCCCCGCACATTCTGCCCGCATGACCGCGTCGCTGGCCAAGGCGTTTTCCGGGCGTGCCGTCCTCATCACCGGGGGTGCGGGCTTCATCGGCTCGCGGCTGGCGCGGCGGCTCGTCCGCCTCGGCGCCGACGTGACGCTCGTGGACAGCATGATCCCGGAGTACGGCGGCAACCTCCGCAACCTCGCCGGGATCGAGCGGAAGGTGCGGCTGAACATCTCCGACGTGCGCGACGCGCACAGCCTGCCGCACTTCATCCGCGGCCAGCACTTCCTCTTCAATCTCGCCGGGCAGACGAGCCACATGGACTCGATGAGCGACCCCCAGACGGACCTGGAGATCAACGCCCGGGCCCAGCTGTCGATCCTCGAGGCCTGCCGGCGGCACAATCCCCGCATCCGCATCGTCTTCGCGAGCACGCGGCAGGTCTACGGCCGCCCCGACTACCTGCCGGTGGACGAGCGGCACCCGCTGCGGCCGGTCGACGTCAACGGCATCAACAAGGTGGCGGGCGAGTGGTATCACCTGCTCTACCACGAGGTGCACGGCATCCGCAGCTGCGTCCTGCGGCTCACCAACACCATCGGCCCGGGCATGCGGGTGAAGGACGCGCGCCAGACCTTCCTCGGCATCTGGATCAAGCTGCTCCTCGAGCGGAAGCCGTTTGCAGTGTGGGGCGGCGCGCAATTGCGCGACTTCACCTACGTCGACGACGCGGTCGAGGCCTTCCTGCTGGCGGCGGCGACGCCGGCGGCGGCGGGCCGGGTGTTCAACCTCGGCGGCCGCGAGCGCGTCAGCCTGCGCGACCTGGCGGCGCTGCTGGTCGAGGTCAACCGCGGCGGGCGCTTCGTCCTGCGGTCCTATCCCGCGGACCGCCGCAAGATCGACATCGGCGATTTCTACGCCGACGGCGGCCTGATTGCGCGCACGCTCGGCTGGCGGCCGCGCACGCCGCTGCGCACGGCGCTGGCGCGGACGCTGGCCTACTACCGCCGCGAGCTGCGGCACTACCGATGACATCCCCCCGCGTGCTGCCGACGGCCGATCCCCGCGCGGCCTACCAGGCCGCGGCTGCGGAGATCCAGGCCGCGATCCGCCGGGTGCTCGACAGCGGGCACTACATCCTCGGCCCGGAGGTCGAGGCGTTCGAACGCGAGTTTGCCGGGTACCTGGGCGTTGCGCACGCGGTGGCGGTGGCCAGCGGCACCGACGCCCTCGAGCTGGCGCTGCGTGCGGCCGGGGTCCGGCCGGGCGACGGCGTGGCCACGGTGGCGAACACCGCCAGCGCCACGGTCGCGGCGATCGAGCTGGCTGGCGCGGAGGCGGTGCTGGTGGACGTCGACGCCCAGACGATGACGATGGATCCGGCGGCACTCGAGCGACGGCTGGCCGCCGCGGGCGGTCCGCCGATCCGGGCGGTGGTGCCGGTGCACCTCTACGGGCACCCGGCGGACCTGCCGCGGATCGTGGAGCTCGCGCGGCGGCACGGGCTGGCCGTGGTCGAGGATTGCGCCCAGGCGCATGGCGCGGCGATCCAGGGCCGGCGCGTCGGGGGCTGGGGCGCCGCGGGCGCCTTCAGTTTTTATCCGACCAAGAATCTCGGCGCCATCGGCGACGGCGGCGCGGTTGTCACCCCCGAGGCCCGCGTGGCGGAGCAGGTCCGGCTCCTGCGCCAGTACGGCTGGCGCGAGCGGTACGTGAGCAACCAGCCCGGCAAGAACAGCCGGCTGGATGAGCTCCAGGCCGCGATTCTCCGGGTGAAGCTCGCGCGGCTCGACGCGGACAACCGGAAGCGGCAGGCGCTGGCCGCGCGGTACCTGCGCGGCCTCGCGGGCACGAAGCTCGTGCTCCCGGCGGTCGCCGCCGGCTGCGAACCCGTGTGGCACCAGTTCGTGGTCCGCACGCCGGGGCGGGACGCGCTGCGCGCGCACCTCGCCGCCGCGGGGATCCAGGCCTCCGTGCTTTATCCGGTGCCGATCCACCACCAGCCGGCCTATCGCGACGAGCGGCTCCACCTTCCGGTGACCGAGCAGGCCTGCCGCGAGCTGCTCTGCCTGCCGCTGCATCCCGGCCTCGAACTGGCCGACATCGAGCGGGTGTGCGCGCAGATTGCGGAGTGGGACAAGTCGCAGCGTTGAGTCAGCCGCCGCCGGCGGCTGGCCCAAAAGAGCGGGCGCGCTGGGGCAAGCGAACCGTGCCAAGGGCATTAGGAGCCTGACTTTTTTCGCCGGTCCTGGTCAAATGTCGTGGGCCCCCACGCAGAATTGACTTTCCCCATGTCCAGCAAACGGTTCGTTTTCGACGTCATCGTCATTTTCTTGTTCATCGCGCGGAGTTTCGCGGCACCGCCCGCATCCGACGCCACGCAGCCTCCGCTCGAGGCGTTCTTCAGCCGGGCGCAGATCATGTCCCCAGCGGTGTCGCCGGATGGCATGCACGTCGCGTTCTTGGCCCCGGTCGCGGACCGGTACGCGGTGGTGGTGCTCGATCTGGCCACCGGGAAAGTCGCTCCGGTTAGCCGTGCCGCTGACGGCGAGATCTCCGGCTTTCTTTGGAAGGGGAACGAACGGATCCTGTTCTACGTGTGGCCGGACAATAAGGACTATGTCGTGACGATGGTGGTCGAGCTCAAGACCGGGAGCGTGCTGACCGTCGGCTTTGATTATGTGGTCGACTCGCTGCCGCGCGACCCGACGCATGTCATCATGGTGGGCTCGGGTGATCCTCCCGGGCTCTTCCTCGTGAACTTGGTCAGGGGACAGTGGGGGCGCATCTTTGGGTGGGATCACGATACCTCCAGTTGGGAGGCGGACGGCGAGGGGAACGTCCGGTTTCGCGTCCGATATGACAAGGACCAGTTGATCCTCGAGATCCGTGCCGACAACAGCAGCGGCTGGAAGCCCCTGAGCCGTTCCGGCGGGGGCTCGGGACTGGCCTACAGCCCGATTCGTTATTGCGGATTTTCAACGGATAATCGCGGGGTTTTTCTGGCCCGTGAAGAGCCTGACGGTCGGTCGGCGTTGTATCTCTACAACATTCCCGGCGCCAACTGGGGCGAGCCGATCTTCCAATGTGAATCGCCAATCACGGCCGTCCGATTGTCACCGCGGCGTGATCGCATCGAAGCGGTCTGGTACGGGCCGGATGGTCGTGCGGAAAAATGGCTCGACCCCCGGCTTGAACAGATCGCCGCCAAGCTGCGCGCCACCTTTCCCGCGGACTGCGACGTTTCATTTCTCAATTCCAACGACGACGAAAACGTATTCGCGTTGGAAGTGGAAGGGGATGTGCGCCCGCCCGCCTATTACCTGCTCGATCAGCGGGGCCGGGGACAGCTCGTGGAGCTGGGGAAAGCCTATCCGGCCCTGAATGCCGAGCAGTTGCAGCCGATGCGCCCAATCTCCTACCAGGCACGTGACGGCCTGCTGATCCGCGGATACCTCACCTTGCCGCGCGGCGCCGAGGGCCGGCGTGTGCCCTTGGTGCTCTTTCCCCACGACGGGCCGTACGGTGTACGAGACTTCTGGGGATTTCGGAGTGTGGTACAGTTCCTCGCGAGCCGCGGTTACGCCGTGCTGGAGCCAAACTATCGTGGCTCCGGCGGCTATGGGGAGACTTTCTTGATGGCGGGCCGCCACGAATGGGGCCGCAAAATGCAGGATGATCTGACGGACGCGGTGCATTGGGCAATCGATCAGGGTATCGCCGACCCGAAGCGGGTTTGCATCTTTGGTTCAGGCTACGGCGGGTACGCCGCGCTGGCAGGAGCGGAATTCACACCAGACCTGTATTGCTGTGCCATCAATGACGACGGTCCGTCCGACCTCAGCCTGGTTTCATCCTGGCAGTGGGAGTTGGCCGAGGGGACGAAGTCCTATTTCAAGGAGATGGTCGGAAACGACCGGGAGTTCTTCGACTCGTATTCGCCGAAGAATTTTGTTGAGCGGATTAAGATCCCGACCCTGCACGCCTATACCGACGACAAGCGATCGCCGATCAATCAACAGTGGTCGCCACTCGAGCGGCAGCTTAAAAACCACAAAAAGACCTATGAGTTCATCAACGATGTCAGCAAGCAGCACCGTTTTGGCGACGAGGTGACGCGGATCAATTTCTACCGGCATGTTGAGGGATTCCTCGAGAAATACCTCGCTACCGACCGACCGCCGCCCGTCACCCCGTGAGGGGCCTCACCAGAGCGTGAGCGCTTCCAGGCGGCGCCGGTAGCGCGCGCCGATCGCCGCGGGTGAGCACCGCTGGCGGATGTCCGCGGCGGCCTGCGCGCCCAGCCGCGCGCGCAGCCCGGCGTCGTCGACGAGCTGGCGCATCCAGTGCGCGGCGTGGTCGACGTCGGGCTCGGCCCACGTCTGGCCGGCGGAGTAGGGGCCGTGGTCCTCGGCGAGCGTCACCAGCCGGTGGCGCACCGGGCAGCCGTTGGCGGCGGTGACGAACTCGGCGGTGCCGGACCAGTCGGTGGCGATGACCGGCTTGCCGAGGAACATCGCCTCGGCGACGTTGAGGCCGAAGCCCTCGGCGCGGTGGAGCGACACGAAGCAATCGCACGCCTGCTGCAGCTCGTAGACGGCGGTGCGGGAAAGCGTGTCGCTGATGAGATGGGCGCCGGGCAGGTCGCGCAGCCCGGCCTGCAGCTCGGCGAGGGCGGCGGGATTGCGGCCGGCGTTGTGGGTCTTGATCACCAGGCCGACGGGACCGCCGGCGGGGAACGCCCGGCGGAAGGCGGCGATCACGGCCTGCGGGTTCTTGCGCTCCTGGGTCGAGTTGAGGTCGTAGACGAAGAGGAACAGGAAGGTGCGCGGCGGCAGGCCGAAGCGGGGTCGGGCGTCGCCGGCCGGCACCGGAAAGTCGATGGCGTGCGGCATGGCCAGCACCGGCACCGGCACCTTGGCGGCGATCGCGGCGCGGGCGAACTCGGACGGGCACCAGATCTCGTCGAAGAACCGGTAGTGCGCGACCCACCCGTCGGGGAACTCCGGCAGCTCCCACGCCCAGTAGCCGACGTTGTAGTGGCCGGCGCGGAAGCCGCGGCCGTGGTGGTGGTCGATCTCCTCCGACTGGGGCGCGTCGAGGTGAAACACGTTCACCGGGTGCGGATTCGACTCCTGCAGCCGGCCGGCGAAGGAGTCGTCCACCAGCGGATTCAGGCAGTTGAGCCGCAGGTCGACCAGCGCCACCGGCAGGCCGGCGGCGTCCGCGGCGCGCGCGGCGCAGCGCACCGATTCGCCGACGCCCAGGGCGGCGCGGAAGAAACCCACGAGGTTGAGGCCCGGCTGCCAGCTCTGGGCGACGAGTCGCGGGGCCGGCGTCAGGCGGGTCTGCCGGAAATGAAGGATCTCCTCGCCGTCGACGCGCAGCGCCTCGAGGCGGAGCTGACGGTTGCGTTTCTGCAGGCGGTATTCCTGCAGGCGGCGGTGGAGCCCGCCGGGCAGCGGCACCGGCTGGAGCAGGCGTCCGATCCACGCGAGGAAGTTGCTCCGCGCGACCCCCAGCAACTCGAGCGCCAGCACGCCCCGGGCGGGGATCCCGCCGGCGGGCAGCGGGAAGTGCCAGAGGAAGGGCCCGGCGCGCACCGGCCAGACGACGCCGAGTTCGCGGCCGTCGAGCCGCACCCGCAGGCCGGGGAACGGTTTGGCGGTGGGAAACTCCTTCGAGTGATCGACCAGCGTGCCGACGATCTCCAGCTTGCGCCCGGGCACCGCCACCGGCACGCCGAGCCGCCCGCAATCGCGCAGCCATGCCGTGGTGCCGCCGGGAAAAATGCGGTGCAGCGGCCACTGCGTCTGCCGCGGCGGCACCCACCCGGCGGCGAACCGCGGGTCGGGCCGGATCCTTTTGCCCCAAAGATTCATCGTGGCGCCTCAGGAGGAGGGAGAGCCGGCGGAGGCCGCAAGCGGATTCGGCGCGGCGGGGAAGAGGCGCTCCCAGCGCGCCTCCTCGGTGAGGAGATTCTGGATGACATTCGACTCGGCCCAGCGCCCCGGGCGCGGCTGGCGGCCGGCGAGGAATTCCTCCGCGGCGCGCTCGGCCGGCGGATGGCGCGGGAGGACGCCGGCGCGCGCGTCGGCCAGGTACGCCTCGCACCACGCGTGCCAGGCGGCCGCCTCGAGCTCGCGCCGCCATTTGCGGAACAGGCGGTAGGAATTCTCCTCGTCATGGAGCTTGCGCCCGGGCGAGGCGCTGACGTGGTGCAGCACGGTGCTGTTCAGGGCGGTCCAGACCGTGGAGCCCGCGGCGCGGGCGCGGAAACAGAAATCGACGTCCTCGCCGCCGTTGACGAAGCCCTCGTCGAAGCCACCCAGCCCGGTGAACAACGACCGCGGCAGGAGCGCGCAGGCGCCGGTGACCGCGGGCATCGCGGCATAGTCCGGCGTGTCGCCGGCGGCGACCGGCAGGGTGCGCAGATGGCCGGGTTTGCCGTCGGCGCCCACGGTGATGCCGGCGTGGTCGAGCACCCGCGTGCCGGCCTGCAGCTGCACGTTGCCGATGCACGCGGGCCGCGGCAGGCGGTCGAAACCGGCGAGCATGGGCTCCAGCCAGCCGGGTTGCAGCTCAAGGTCGCTGTTGAGCAGCGCGAGGAACTCGCCGCCGGCGGCCGCGGCGCCGCGATTGCAGGCGGCGGCGAAGCCGAGGTTGCGCTCGTGCAAGACGACGCGGACCGGCGGTGCCAGCGTCTGCAGCCAGGCGCGCGTGCCGTCGGTGCTGCCGTCATCGACGAAGATGATCTCGTGCGCCAGGCCCGCCGGCAGCGTCGCCTGCAGCGTCTCGAGACAGCGCCGGGTGAGCGGCAGACAGTTGTAGAGCGGGATGACCGCGCTGAGGCGCGGCGGGCCGGGCGGCGGGGCAGCGGGAGACGGCCGGTTCAATGCGGGATAATCCCTGACGCCGGTCCGCTCCGACCTCAAGCCTGCGCGGAATCCGTCAGGAGGCGGCGGAGGTAGTCGGAGTAGGAGGACTTGCCCAGCTTCTCGATGTTCGCTTGGAGCCGGGTGCGGTCGATCCAGCCCTGGTGGAAGGCGATCTCCTCCGGACAGGCGATCTTGAGGCCCTGGCGCGTCTCGATGACCTGCACGAACTGGGCGGCCTCGAGGAGCGCCGCGTGCGTGCCAGTGTCGAGCCACGCGGTGCCGCGGCCGAGCAGCTCGACGTGCAGCGCGCCGCGCTCGAGGTAGAGGCGGTTGAGGTCGGTGATCTCCAGCTCGCCGCGGGCGGAGGGCCGCAGGCGGCGGGCGAGCGTCACGACCTGCTCGTCGTAAAAGTAGAGGCCGGGGACGGCGTAATGGGATTTGGGCTGCGCCGGCTTCTCCTCGATCGACACCACCCGGCCGTCGGGCGCGAACTCGACGACGCCGTAGGCGCGGGGATTCGCGACGCGGTAGCCGAAGATCGTGGCGCCGGCGGCGCGGGCGCCGGCGGCCTGCAGGCCGCGCATGAAGTCGTGCCCGTAGAAGAGATTGTCGCCGAGGACCAGCGCCGAGGGGTGGCCGGCGACGAAATCGGCGCCGATGAGGAACGCCTGGGCCAGGCCCTCCGGCTTCGGCTGCGCGGCGTAGGTCAGCTTCAGCCCGAGGTCCGAGCCGTCGCCGAGCAGGCGCTCGAAGAGCGGCAGATCCTGCGGGGTGGAGATGAGAAGGATCTCGCGGATGCCCGCCAGCATGAGCACCGACAGCGGGTAGTAGACCATCGGCTTGTCGTAGATCGGCATCAGCTGCTTCGAGACCGCGAGGGTCAGCGGATACAGCCGGGTGCCCGAGCCGCCGGCGAGGATTACGCCTTTGCGTTGCACAAGATGGGCAGGGTTAGGGGTAACGTGTAAGGTGTAAGGTTAGGAAGCATCCCCGAGGCTACGGATCAATGCATAGATTTTGCCGCCGATCAACCGGGCGTCAGTACGCAACTCTCCCGCCAGAGCCGGCGGAACCAGACCGAGGTCCTCGGCGAGATAGAGCTGATTACGAGCCTCGCCAGCAGAACCTTTCGCGTAGCCGAGGAACTGAATAAATTCGGCACGATGCAGGCGTTCAGAACCTTCGGCAATGTTGTTGGAAATAGAACAAGCGGCGTCAGTGATCTGATTGCGGAAGTTGTAGTCCCGACAACAGCCGAGCGCGCGATAGATATCGCCCGCGAATT
>Ga0335085_10017323_pt1 | contig 10384 bp, 10 predicted proteins | sample Lox_Sample_45_FD_206712 | JGI IMG/M metagenome (GOLD analysis project Ga0335085, IMG submission 206712) | Soil microbial communities from Loxahatchee National Wildlife Refuge, Florida, United States - Lox_Sample_4.5 | ecosystem: Environmental > Terrestrial > Soil > Wetlands | place: USA...
GTGTCTTTTCCAGGAGAAATGGCCATGGCATGGGACATAGTGTCTCGCAAAACATTGAGTGGTTTGCCGTTCAACTTCGGGTTTGTTTCACTGCGCCAGTTAGTAATGTCGAGGGAAGGGGCCTGGGTGACGGCAGGCCAAAGATCTAATTCAAGTGAGGGGAAGGTTTTCAGGGATCTCTCCGTAACTGAAAATCGAGCGGAAGACTTACCCCGGGCTTCATAGCAAAATTGGATTCGATCGCCATTCTTGGAAACCAAGAAATCCTTCTTCCCCCACCTGTAATCAGCAATGGGCGGGCTCTTATGCAGAACTTTTTTGTCTTTTGCATCAAATACCCCAAAGGAGGGATAAGCCGAGGCAAAAGCGATGCTCCCTTCTTTCAAGGAGACGAGACTGTGAACGCGCGATTCGGCTGCATCAAGATCTTTGCACGGCCCTTTTCCTCCCTCTGACCACTTACGGATGATAAACGGAGCCCGACTTTGCTTCCCTGCATAGAGAAATTTCCCGTCCGATGACCAGCAGACCGGACCAAGAAACCCTTTGGCAAGACCTCTCACGTCAGGGGAGTGCTGATTTGAGAGATCCTTCCCGGAGAGGATATCCAATCTTGTATTTAACATCGGGTCATCAAAAAAAGTTACAGCAATGCCTGAACCGTCAGGCGAAAACCTGGCCCCGCGCGGTTTGAATCCATCAGGGGCTTTCCTTTTCATCATCAACTTGAAGTCGTTCCCATAAAGACGGATAAATCCGTCCTGAGACGCGGTGACCAGCCTCCCACTTCCATCAAAGTCGAGTGCGTAAATCACACCTCCACAGTCCTTATCCTCTCCGGCAATGGAATAGTTGGAGGTACTATAAATACGGACTCCTCCCTTCCTTTGCATTCCCACCGCAAGAAACCTGCCATCTTTTGAATAAGTAAGTCTCATGATGGCCTCTGAAAGACCCAATATTCTCCGGGCCAGTTTTCCGCTCTCGCGATCGAAAAAGTAGACGGAAAAAGAGGCTTCGTTCCCGCTTCTTGTCTGCCCGCCACAGGCGACTGTGTCGCCGTCAGGGGAAATTGCAACATCGTTTATGATTCCAATGGGGTCTTCACCTATGGGAGGCCGGAGAATCTTAATGAGCCTTCCGGTGGAAAGCTCCCAAAGGCGCACAGTCTTGTCGTGCGAACCCGTCGCAAGGATGCGGTTTTGGGGATCAACTGCAATACTAGTGATCCATACCGAATGCATCCCCATCTCCATACGGAGGATGGGCTCTTCGGGCACTCCAGAGGAATAAGCCTTTTCAGGAGAAATCAACACGACGAGCCCCAAGACAAACAGAAAGATAAACCCGTATGTTCTTCTCATACCAACCCCCGTCTCCATAGACCCCTTCCCGGGAATGGCGATAAGGTTCTTCTCCCAATCATGTTTTGCCGCCTTTATAAAGAAAGGTGATGGAGGGTTTACTCTTCAGGAAAAATCTACTAAATGGAGACGAGTAAGTCAATCAATTTCTTATTGACTTTTTTGCGCCGTTGGGTAGACTAGTGCTAACGAACTTTCCTTTTTTCCCGTGCTACAAAAGTGAGGAAGATGATGAAAACGAGAATAGGGCTCGTGCTCTTTTTTGGGGTTTTTCCCCTCCTTTTTGCGCTTTATCCACATGGGGGGCACTGTCTTAATCTCATTACGCCCGATGAGGCTGCACAACCTGACGCGCCTATCCCGAGGGGAATTAAATTGACGACGATTCAAGAAAACGGACCTCAGATCAAGATATACTCTCCCAATCTGGAAGAGCCACTTCGCGTCCCTTTTATGATGGACATCGCTTTCGAAGCGTCCTCCGACAAAACCATTGACCCGACCAGTCTGGCCATTAAGTACCTCAAACTCATCCCCATCGATCTCACAGGCAGAATGAAACCCTATTTGAACGGCAACCGGTTAGTGGTCAAAGACCTCAAAGTCCCGCAGGGAAAACATCGCCTTCAATTGTCGATCGCTTATACTTCGGGAGAGAAAACAATGATGGAGATTGTGTTGAACGTAGAGAAGTAAAAGAGATCTGATCATCCATGAAACCTACCTCTCATCTTCTCATTGCTTGGACCTTCTCTAAACAGGCTGCCGCGTCAATAACGAAACTCTTGGTCAAGAAAATTTCTGCTTATCGGGGCCATTTTCTTAGAGCCATTCTCCTTGGCTTTGCCATAAGCTTGATTGTAACGGCCCTGGCGTGGATAGGATATTTTAAGCCTTACCAAAACCCCCTGACGAGTCTTTTGCATTTCATTACCCAAAGGAAAGCGCATCAAGTGGCGCTTCTGTTTATCACGGAGGAGGAGTATAAACAAGGGTTCCATGGAATCAGCCCCCTTTCGCGGGCACGCCTGGCAGAGTTGATTAGCTTAATGGTGAAGCTGAAAGCCAGGGTGATTGCGTTGGATATCGATATATCCGACCCCTCTTCGGAAGATCGCAACCTATCCGATGCCATGGGGCGCGCTTCTGCTGCGGGGATCCCCATCGTCGTCATCGGAAACCTCGTGCCTATTGAGGACAACCCTCCTTCAAACAGGGACTCCTTTTTTGACTTGCGCCCATACAAGGATGAAAGGTTAGACACGGCAGAAGATGGCTCCATGCTTTTTGAAGACATGAGCCCAGGGGCCCGATGGGTGGATCAGGTCATCTACGGCGGGACCCTTTTCCGGTTGGATACAGACCGGGTTTTTCGGATGGCCGAGGGCTTTTACACGATCAAGAACAAGGGCCGGAAATATAAGCCCTCTTACCTCCCCGTGCCCTCTTTTCCGGTCGCCGTCGCAGCTGCCTATCGTGGCCTCTCACAGGAAGCGCTCATGGAAGCCCTTTTGAATGTCCACGATAACAAAATTACCCTTTCGAGCCCAAGAGAGGATCATCGAAATGATATCGATATCCATTTGGCCAGGGACAATCGGATGATCCCTAACTTCATCGGAAATTACGAACATTTTGATCGCGAAGTAAATCTCAAAGGTCTTCTAGAAGATTACGGTTCCAATCCAGCTGAAAGGGAGACGATCTTCAAGGACAAGATCGTCATTGTAGGAGGGACCTTTGACAAGAAGGACTTCTACATGACGCCCGTGGGCCGGATGGCTGGAATGGAAATCCTGGCGAACATCACACAGAGTATCCTCAGCGGCAGCCTGATTACTACCGCCAGCTTTTGGAAGGCCTTCGTCATACAGGTCATCCTTGGGATCGCCGTCGCCTTGATATTTATCCTCTTCTCTCGGTTCTGGGCTACCGTCATCTGCCTTCTGGCCCTTGTCCCGGGCGTGGCGATCGCAAGCCTTTGGTCCTTCTCTTCTTCTCATTACTGGTTCGATTTTGTTCCTACCTTCGGCGGAGTCATGCTTTACGGCCAAATCATAAAGGCGGAGCAGCTCTTGAAAGAGATGCGACGCAGGCTGCAAACTCGGCTGGAGAAAAAAAGAAGGGCAAAAAGGTAAAACGAATTTCAGACAGAGAAAGCCGCGCCTTTTTCGCGGCACCGGATATTCTCTCCTTGAAACACAAAAGGGACCTTCCGAGACCTCTCTATTTCTTGATCATGACCTCGAAGGAATCCAGGATCTTCTTTATATCCTCGCGGTCGTTCGCTCCTCCCTTCTCAAAGATCGTATAAAGAATAAAAATCTGCCAGGGTTCGGTAAACCCATAAATCCAAGCCTGCTCCTGCTTCACCCCTCTGATCGTGTAGATTGCATATTTCTTCGCAGCATATTGGACGCCCTTCAACGAGATCGGCTCTGCCGGATACACGTCCGGCCTCACGACCCCTTTCCCGTGCTCCTTGTCCAATTCGGCTTTCAAACTTTCGGTGGCCATCGACGTGAGGCGTTCGATCTTTTCCTGGTTGAACGTCGCATATCGTCCTGCCGGGGTGAAATCGAAATTGATATTTGATTTTGTCTCGGGATTATAAGCATAGAGCTCGGTCTGCTCCTTGTCCGTTGAAAAGGGCCTGTCATACCCCAGCTCTGCTAGGAAATCTGGAAATTCTGTTGAAAGCTTCCAGGAGGGCGGAACCGAGACTTTGAAGGGATACCGAATTCCGGTGAATTGATTTCCTTCAATTTTACCCGCAGGGACACTGATATTCTCTTGGAGCGCAGGTCGGACGGGAATCCCTGCGCAGCCGACAAGAAAAACAAAGAGAACGGCAATCGCTAAAATCTTTTTCATAATTCATCCTCCCCTCTCTCATTTCAGTTCTAGTATTCCGCTCAAATCAGATCGGTGTTTGCATCTTCATACGGCAAGGGGACGACAAAAACGGGCTTCCGAGTTCGAAGGAGCACCGAACTGGACACACTCCCGAGAAACGTCTGTTCCAAAAATCCCTTGCCATGGGCTCCAAGAACAATCACATCGCAGCCTTCTTCCTCTACCGCCTTCAGGATCTCTTCCACGGGATCACCCGCCCGGATAAGGGTCTTCGACACGAATTCAACGGACGAAATACCCATTCGAGCATCCACCTTTTGGGAAAATTCCTGAAGCCGGTCTTTGATCGTTTTCTCAGCATCGTCCGAGCGGTCCTTCGCAACCTTATCCACAAAGTCCTCGAAGGCGATCAACATCCCGGGAAAGGGCTCGACGGCGTGCAAGATGACAATCTTGGCTTCATCCCTTTTCGCCATGTGGATGGCGTGATAGAAGGCATAAGCAGAGTTCTTGCTGAGATCGGTAGCAAACAGAATCTTCTTGACTTGTGAAATCATATTCGGACTTCTTCATGATAGAAGTGCCCGCCCGAATCCCTTTGCTGCAAAGCGGCAGAGGCGAGCCGCCAAGAACAAAGATTGTTTTTCACAAGGGCCACCCTCTATCGTATCAACGAAGAAAGAAGAGAAACACTCCCAAACCCATGAACAGGATCGCCGTTAAAAGCTTGACCGTCCCGGTATGGTTCTTTGTTAAAAGGGCCATCCTGTCGGACGTGACTCCAAAAAAGACCGCCACAAAAATGGCCACCAGCGGTATGATGAACATAATGTTGTAAAGGACAAGATTAAAAAAAGCATGAACCCTCAATTTGGGAATGGTCATGATGTATCCGATCGTGGGGAGGTACACTTGCCCGGTGCAGATCACCTCCGTGGCCGCGATGACGAATCCAAGTGCGAAAGTGCCCAGGTAGCCCGCGCTTTGAGACCGGGTTCCCTCCCGGATGATTTTATGGACCCTTTTCTTAAAAGACGCGGGAAGCTGAAGTTTAAATTCTGCCATTTTGCCCCTGCGAAAAAGAATATAGTCATACAGGCTGATGATCCCAAGAACGAAAGCAAAAATGGCAATGACGAGATAAATTCCCTTCGTGATCATGGGAAAACCGCTCAGCTGACGGAGGCCTGCCATGAGCCCCATCCCAGCCAAGAGGTAAGCGATAAAGACACCCAGAGTGAAAATGATACCGTAGAAGAGGATCTCCCTGCTTTTTTTACCTATAAAGGTGAGGTAGGACACGAGAAAGATGATCGTGGCAAAGGCACAGGGGTTGATCCCATCGATAAACCCGGCGATCAGGACGGCCGAGAGGCTGAATTTCTTGAACCGTTCGACAATTCTCTGTTCCCCACTCTTCAGAGCCTCTTGGGTCACTTTCTCCCACGGGGGAGGAGCTTCCTTCCCCTGATATTTGGAGACGAGCTTTTGGAAATTCTCTTCACTGTAGTCATCTCCCATGAGGTAGTCTTCACCAATATAGAATCTGACAATGCCTACTCGTTGAGACTCCGGAACATGGTAAATTTGCAGAAGAGCTTCATTCAGCGTCTTATTATCCTCTTTGGTTAAATCGAAGACTCCTACTCTCAAATTAGGAAATTTCGAAACCCACTCTTCTAATTGAGCCTTCTTGCCTTCACAGTCGAGGCACCCTTGCAGATAGAAAAACGCGCCATACACAATCTTATGAGAATTCTTTTCCTCCTCTGTCGGGGCCTGAGGGATCCACCGGTCCGACTTCGTCACCTGGAAGGAGGGCCACGGTATTCCTCCCTTTTGAGCATAGGACTTGACCAATTCCTCCAGATCTGCTCGAATTCTAGTTTCTCCGCCTAAGATGTTAGTGCCAATAATAACGACGGGGAGTTCGTTGTCCTCCTGCTTCAACTCTTTTTCGAATCTCGCAAGAATGTCGTAATTATTCAATTTATTTAAGGCAAAAGATCTAATCTCAAGAGGATACTTCTTTGAAAGCGGCTTAATAAATTTATCGTTGATCTTTTGTCCCCCAGTCTCTTCAGAATAGAAGAAGTAAAGCCTCACGACATCTTTTGAGAAGCTGACCTGAGTGGTTCCAAGGATCAGGAGCACCTGAATGAGAAAAAAAGTCAAGATCCAATTCTTTTTCATGGTCGGCTCATTTCTTGGACGATTCATCTTCAAACCCTTTCCTGAGTTGAGCGGCCCACTCCGTTTTCACACTTTTTTCAGATTCCGCCAGATACCGTAGTCCCTCCGTTATCATCTGAGCCGCAAGATCAGGGTTTTTGAGATTCCTATAAACCGGAACTAATTTCAGGGCGTTGTCGGCGATCAAGAGGTTGGGCAAGAAAGTCACCGTTTGCCCCTCATAAACCACGCGATAAGCTTCATCGTCGGGGAGATATTTGAGGACGACCAGCAAGAACCGATTTGATTTTTCCAGATGTTTTCGCGCATCCTCCCATCTGCTTTCTCTCAGGAGCTCTTCTCCTTCTTCCTTCTCTTGGACTCCCCCGCGGTAGTAATCGTAGACCTTCGTGGCATTCTCTTCCAGGACCTTCAAGCCCCGGTTCTCACTGAATACCTTCTCAAGGTTAATTTCCTTTAAAGGATGAACATAATCCTTTGGAAACGTCTTTGACTCTTCTTTCTGAGTAGCACACTTCGTTCCCAGAAATCCGAGAAACAGGATAACCATCAAGAACAAGATCTTCTTGAAAAGCCTTCGCTTCATTTTTTCTCCTTCAAAAGATATTGGATAAGATCCTTCATGCTGTTCGATGTCCAGTCCACCTCCCGAAGCGCTCTGGCGATGATCTTGCCCTCACGGTTAATGAAAAAAGTCTGAGGAAAATTCCAGACCCCGTAGGCATTGGCGGCCGAGCCTTTTTCGTCCATGAGGATCGGACAGAATACCTTAAATTCATTCTTGTATTTTTTTAAATCTTGCTCTTTCTCTTTGCTTGCCACCTTGAGAAAAACCAAATCCGTGTTCTTAAGCTCCTCATGAAGTTTGGCAAAAGAAGGAGACTCCCTCTGGCAGTAAGGTCACCACGTGGCGAAAAAGTTTAACAAAATGATCTTCCCCCGTAGCTCTTTGAGAGAGACTTTTCCTCCGCCCAGTTCCTTCAGTGTTAAATCAGGGGCATCTACGGCTACCCTGAGTTTTTCTACCCCTGCCTCTTTGAACTGGGCAGTGACGATAGGAGTGTTCCATAGCGTGAAAAGGATTAAAAAGAAGATTGCCACCGATAAACGTCGCATAGTCATCCCTCCCTGTGAGAGTTAGCTTAACCTATTGAAATTAGATAAAGAAACCAGATGATTGCAACCTGCCAACACACCGATTTCTCAAGCGCTTTATTTGTATCACTCAACCATAAAGCCTATTATTTGTCAATATTAAAAACAACATTGTGAAACTTATTTTTTTTAAAAAGGCATCTTAAAGTTTAAGAATGCCCGGGATCTCATGCGCTGATATTCCAAAAATCTTGTTGACTTTTCAACAGGAAAATAATATTTGTCAGTGAGCGACCGCTGTCTAAGGAGGAAATGACATCAAAAAGATGCTCCTAATCCGCTTTTTTGGTGTTATCGATCCCGGTCATGGTGTATGGGCAGGATATTGTTGAAACGCCGGTGTGGAATGTGGCGGACAAGCGGACGATATCCGATGATACGGTTGGACAAACGGGAACCCGACCGAAGGAAGGGAAAGTGTGGTATTGGTATTCGCCCGACGTGAAATATATTGAGAAGTGTCAGTACGAAAAGACGGATTATTGGGATACCATAAACGATTGGGAGGTAACTTCTTTTAAATTAAAACAATAAAGTTTGAGAATGACATAGGCTGGATCGGGAGAGAAATGAATGAGGATAAGAGAGGCTATATCTTTCTCAACCGAAACCAAGCCAAGCGATAGGCTCGACAGGAAGACGTGAGTTTCGATGAGGAGAAAAGGGGAGACAGCAGAGGCAAGAGTGAATGGGACATAGAGAAGATTGACGGCCGATCTGGAGGTCTTCATGAAAAACCTTTTCCTTATTCTGGGGACACTGTGGTTGTGTACGTCTTTTCTTTCCTCTGCTTCCATTGCAAACGAAGACGCATCAGAAGAATATGTTTATTTGGTGAAGTCGGAGGGGGGAAAGATTTATCGAATCGCAGAGAAGACTGCCGGAGATCAGAAGGAATGGGTTAAGAAAGAAATCCGAAGAATGGAACTCATTCCTTCGGGCACGACGTTGGAGATTGAGAAGGGAGCCTCCGTATTCCTGTCATGCAGTGGTTGCAGCATATTGAATTTGACCCACAAAGACAGCCCCTATGTCGTCAGGATGAAAGACCTCAAAAGGGAAGGATCCACCAAGAGCAAGATCACAGAATATTTTACCGCAGCACTTCATCATTACATCCATCCCGATGAAAGGCCGGGTTCGAAAACCAATTTAGGCACGCGGGGGGAGACAACGGTTCGAAAAATGGGGTCTTGTCGGGACCTGTGGCCAGCGGATAACGAAGACATCATGCCCGTCGAGCCGTTGACTTTCAAATGGGAGACAAAGGGGACCCGTTTCTCAATGGAAATAAAAGAATTCGGGAGCCCCTCAGCCATCTTTTCCGAAAAAACAACGTTGAAAAAGATCGACGTTCCTCTCCGGATCTTTAAACCGGGGAGGAAATATGAGTGGTCTCTTTTGGAAGAAGAAACCCTGGAAAAATGTCATGCCACTTTCGCAATCCTTTCGAAAGAGGAGTCCAGCCGGATCATGGAAGTCGTCAATCAACTACCGACTGTTTTACCCCCTGGAACGGATCGAGAAGCGAAATGTCGTCTCCAGGCTGGATACCTTCTTTCTGAAGGCCTTCACTACGATGCATGGAAATGGCTTGAACGGAACGGCATCACCCAGCCGTAAACAAAAAAGAGACATTCCCCACCATTAACGGACTGGACCGGTGGCGCGTTTTTTGCTCAAACTGGGCTCCTCCTAAAAGACAGCCTCAAGGGGGTGGATTTCAGATTTTGTTCGTCCATCAACTCTTCGGAATTTCCTTCTAAGGCCGCCCCCCCCTCGGACATTTTAAAAACCCACCGCCATTCGTAAATGGAACCTTGAGAAATCTGAAGACAAAATCTGAAGAAGATCTTGACAAAAGAAGAATGTTTTGTTAATGGATGGAAATGACTTCGGGTGGGATTTCGTCCTGATTCCGAATCCTTCCTCCGCTTAAAAAAAAGAAAAGCGTATCATTCGCAGCCTTTAGCAGGAGATGTTTGAAAATCCTATAAAAGTAAGGATGTTCATTCTTTGTACAAGGAGCCACTAGCTACAAAAGGGACGACTCCCCTTCCCTCCGTTAGTCCCCTTCCCCCTCCAGAAATGGTAATATCCTCCCAAGTGCCGCTATTCACGAGCCCGACCGTATCGGAAAGGAGTATTTGATGGCCGTCACCCAAGAGGTCCAACTTCAGGTGAAAGACATTTATATGGCGTTCGGAGGCGTCCAGGCGTTGATGGGTGTGAGCCTGGAGGTGAAAAAAGGCGAGATCTTCTCCATCATCGGCCCCAACGGTGCCGGCAAGACGGTACTCCTAAACTGCATCAATGGCCTGTATCGTCCTCAACGAGGGAGCACGGAATTCGAAGGAAAGGATATCACCCGGTCGAGGCCGTATCAGAGAGCAAAGATGGGGATCTCGAGGACATTCCAGAAACTTGAGCTTTTCAAGGGGGCGACCGTGCTCGACAACATCCGACTGGGCCGCCATATCCATCTCCGCTCAGGATTGGTCAGCGGTTCTATCTATTTTGGTAAAACCGCCCGGGAAGAGATCGAACACCGGGATTTTATCGAAAGGGAAATCATCGATCTCCTCGAAATAGAACACATCCGGGATAAGATGGTGGGAATGCTTCCTTATGGATTGCAAAAGCGAGTCGAATTGGCAAGGGCCCTGGCACTGAACCCTAAAATCATCCTGTTGGATGAACCCCTTGCCGGTCTCAACCTGGAAGAAGTCGAAGACATGGCTCGATTCATCTTGGACATTAACGAAGAGGAACGGTGGCAGACGACCTGCGTTTTAGTCGAGCACGACATGGGGGTC
>Ga0335085_10017324_pt1 | contig 10383 bp, 9 predicted proteins | sample Lox_Sample_45_FD_206712 | JGI IMG/M metagenome (GOLD analysis project Ga0335085, IMG submission 206712) | Soil microbial communities from Loxahatchee National Wildlife Refuge, Florida, United States - Lox_Sample_4.5 | ecosystem: Environmental > Terrestrial > Soil > Wetlands | place: USA: Florida...
CCGAAGCCTTCCCCGGAGCCCCGGAAGAGGAAAAAGCCTACTTCGCCAAACTGGAAGGATGGCAGTATGCCCCGGAGCCTCGGGACATCCTCTTTGGCTCGTACGTTCAGGAATGGTATCGCAACGTTTGGGACCATTACCCGGAAGGAACGAAAAAGGACGACTACCGGCTGATAATCGATTACTGGCTGGTGCCGCACTTTGGGGAGATGACCTTCTTTCAGATCAGCGGCGTGGAGTTACAGAAGTTCATCGCCTCCCTGAAATGGAAGAAGGGGGCCAAGAAGGGGCAACCTCTATCCAAGGCCAGGGCAAAGAACATCCTCATACCTCTCAGAACCATCTGGAATGATGCCTGCGACCAATACCGCTGGGTACTTCACAACCCCTTCCCCAACCTGAAAAAGCACCTGCCCAAAACCCCACCCAAACGGCGGGAAGGGTTCCGCTTCGATGAATGGCAGGCTTTCTTGCAGCACATTGATCCCTGGTATCAGACGGTCGTGGAATTGATGATCCTTACCGGCATGATCAATTCCGAGATAGCGGGCCTTCGGCAAAGTGACATTCGCCCCGATTACATCCTGGTGCAGCATACCATCGTCAGGGGGAAAGTTCACGACACCCCTAAGACTGTCTATCGGATCAGGAAAATCCCCATAACGCAGGCCATCAGGAAGCGCCTCGACGTTCTCCTGGAGAGGTCAACGGGGGAACTGGTCGTCACCACCAAAGCCGGGACGATCTTTCGCCCCGCCAACTTCCTGAAGGATATTTGGAGCAAGGCGGCCAGGGCCAGCGGGATCACCGACAAAGTACCCTATTCCTTGCGCCACTCCTTCGCGGCCTGGGCGCTTACCCTGCGGATCGATCCGAACCGGCTGGTGCGTCTCATGGGGCATGGATCGAAGAAAATGGTCTATGAGGTCTACGGGGATTACGTCGAAGGGCTGGAAGAGGATTTCTGGCAGATTCTGGAGTACTTCGGCAGGGATTTCGTGGAGTTGAAGGGGAAAACCCCGCCTCACCTGCAAGGCTATCCGGGGCAGATGCTGACGGTTCCAGGTAACGCTTCCCCTACCCTTCACGCAGTAAACGAAAGCCCCGCACTTCCCTTAAAACCTTCTTGGTGAAAGTTTTGGTGAAAGTCGGGACAACAAAAAAGGAATCCCGAAGGATTCCTTGTGTTTATCTGGAGCGGGAAACGGGATTCGAACCCGCGACTTCAACCTTGGCAAGGTTGCACTCTACCACTGAGTTATTCCCGCGCGATGAGCTTTGTTTTATAGCAAATGCCGGCTGGCAAGTCAATATTTTTTTCGCGTCACAGCATGTCGGATTACAGAAAAAATCAGGCGAGTTCAGTGAAGGGACTGCTTCTCAGGAAAGTTATGAATTCGAGGGCATTGAGGTTCCCTTCCTGCTGATAAATTTTTTCCAGAGAATTGAGAACCGAAGCATGCAGGTTGGCGAGTTCTATCCGCGTGGAGGTGATAAAATCGTTAAACGGCTCTTCGGGAAGAAACGGTCCTGTATAAACATCCTGGGCGGCCTCGAGGGAGTTGCGGGCGTTTTTCATTTCTCCCCTGGCAAGCAGCTTGATTCCCGAGATGGCTTTATGACGAAACTCACTGGCATCGCATATCAATGAGGCGATGTTGAGTCGAACCGCCTCTCCCTGGGTTACAACCGGATTGAGCGCCAGAGGGCCAGAAAAAGACTTCCTCAACCTGCTGATCGTCGTCTTGAAATTATTGGCTCCCGCCGCTGCATCGCAGCCTGGCCAGAGAAGTTCGATGAGTCTGTCTCGATGGACCCATTGATCATGGGTTACCAGAAGATAGCAGAACAGGAGGCGCGCTTTCTGACTTTCCCACACGATAGTGACGGGCAAACCGTTGTGCGCAAACGAAAGGCCGCCAAACGAGATAACATTGACGGGCGCGTCGACTTCACTATTTTTTGTGCTCTTGCGGCCCACAGGACTATCCGGCGCCCTCGTGATGGAATTCATTGCAAATCTCAAAATGAGTTTATATTTAATACACAGAAACTCTATTTAGTCAATGCTAATCTACGGGAGCCCTGTTCTTTCCGATGAACTGTCGATGACCGAGGCGTTCCGCCTGCCGGAACACCCCGTTGAACATGCCGGTTATCGTCCCTGCGCGGAGGGCAGGGAGAAAGCCCCGAGAACGTTCCGCCTTGATTCGGCGAGCGTTCTTGCGGGATTATGACGAGCTGCCGATCTTCTTGAGGATTTCCCATCCTTTCAGGAGATCGAGTGCCCGCAGTATCTGGTAGTCGCCTTTGACCAGTTCGTCGGTTTTATAGGCAGGCTGCTTTGCAGTACTCTTTTCCTCGGATTCGTCCTTCCCGTCGGCCTCGAAATGGTGTTCCAGGTCTTTTTCCCGGATATGGAAGCTCTCTTTTTTCTCCTTGTCCGCGGACGGGAGTTCCATCTTCTCGACCACGATGTCGGGAGCAATCCCCTTGGCCTGGATGGAGCGGCCACTGGGGGTAAAATAGCGGGCGGTGGTGAGCCGCAGCCCCGAATTGTCCGAAAGAGGGATGATGGTCTGAACGGATCCCTTGCCGAAACTCTGAGTGCCCATGACGACGGCTCGTTTATGGTCCTGAAGGGCACCGGCGACAATCTCGGAAGCACTGGCGCTGCCGCTGTTGATGAGGACGACAATTGGGTAGTGCGGCTCTCGTTCCCCCTTTTGGACGACGAACCTCATCTTGGAATCCTTCTCCCGCCCTTCGGTATAGACGACGAGTTGTCCTTCGTCGAGAAAATGCTCGGAAACCTTTACTGCCTGGTCCAGAAGCCCGCCCGGGTCGTTGCGCAGGTCAAGCACCAGTCCTCGCAGGTTGCCTCCGTTATCCGCACGAATCGTCTTGAGCGCCTTCTGCAGGTCTTCATCGGTTTTTTCCTGGAACTGCGAAATCCTTACGTAACCGAAGCCCTCATCCAGCGTCCTCGCCTTGACACTCTTCACCTGAATGATGTCACGCACCAGGGTAAAGTCCTTCGGCTTCTCAAAACCTTCACGCATGATGGTAAGGGTGACGCTAGTCCCCTTCTGGCCGCGCATCCGTTTGACCGCCTCCGTAATGGTGAGGTCCTTGGTGAACTTCCCATCGATTTTCAAAATCTGATCACCGGACTTGATCCCCGCCTTGTATGCGGGGGTATCCTCGATCGGCGAAATAACCGTGAGGATTCCGTCCTTGATGGATATCTCGATGCCGAGCCCGCCGAAACTCCCCTTTGTCTCGATCTTCATCTCTTTATAGGTTTCGGGAGGCATGAACGAACTGTGGGGGTCCAGGGAAGAAAGCATGCCGTTGATAGCCCCATAAATCAGCTTTTTCGTGTCCACCTCTTCCACGTAGCTTTTCTTGACGATGGCAAGAACATCGGTAAACAGCTCTATCGATTCATACTCATTACCGCCTTGGGCGGCGCAGCGACGCTGAGCTCCCACACCCACGCAAATCGCGAGTAGAACCATTGCGCCCACGAGCATGACGACTTTTCTGGTTTTCTTCTTGCTGAACATCGTGCCTCCGAAGTTACGGCCATCGATTCATGGCCGGATTTTTGTAAAAAGGGAATATCGCAGAAATATTTATTTAAACCAGGGCGAAGGATCGATCGGCTTCCCATTGTACCTGATTTCAAAATAGAGCATCGGACCCCGCGACGAATCGATATCGCCGACGCTCGCTATGACATCGTTCCTGGCTACGGAAGCCCCGACTTTCTTGTTGATTTTTGCGGCATGGGCATACAGACTGAAGAAACCGCCTCCATGGTCCACGATGACCATATTGCCGTACCCCTTGAAGTAGTCGGCAAAGATGACCTGACCGTCATAGACGGCATGGATCGCCGATCCCAGCGGGGAGGTGATTGCTATGCCATTGCTTACCGTATAGGAATTGAATTCCGGATGCTTGTGACGACCGAAGCTGTCGACGATCTCGCCTCTGACCGGTATGGTGAGCCTGCCCTTCTGGGCCCCGAAACCTTTGTCGGAAAGAGGCGGTAATGAGGGGACGCCGTTGTCGATCGATTTTTTAGTAGTATAAACCTTTCTCTTGCTGGCTTCAAGCCTTTCCACCATGCTCTGGAGTCTTCTGGCGTTTGCCTCCAGTTCCTTCAGAGATGCCAGGTAACTCTTTGTATCGTTTCGCACCTTCGAGAGGTACACGACTTTCTTCTCCTTCTCTGTCTCGATTTCTTTCTTTTTCGCAGAGATGTTTTCCTTTATTTTCTCCTTGGTTGCCGCATCTTTTTCTTGTTTTTCCTTCAGCACCCGCAATTGGTCGATCTTCGCGTTATATTCTGCAAAGAGCTGTTGATCGTGCGCCAGTACACTTTTCATATAGCGCAGATTCTCAGACATTTGCGGCAGCGATTCGGAGGCAAAGAACATCCGGGTGTTACCCAGTTCCCCCGCCTTATACAATGAGGTCAAACGGAGATCAATCTGTTGCTTCTTGCGCTCCGCCTCACCCTTGACCGTTACGATCTCCTGCTGGGTACGCCTCAGAATGATTTCCGCCCCTTGAAGATCCCGATTCAGTGTGGCGAGACTCGCTTCCTTCTCATGGAGACTTTTGTTTATCTGATCCAGTTCGCTGCTTACCTTGCTTTCAACGGATTTGTTTTTTTTCAGTAATTGCTTTTTTTCTTTGATTTCTTTCGCAATCCCTTTCAGATCTTCCCTGACATCGGCGTTGACCGGGAGTGAAACAACAAGAAGCAGAACTGCTCCGCATGTGCATGAAAGGACACGGGACATGGCTATGTCGTGGTGAACCGTTTCAGCGACGCAAGGCTTCCAATCATGCCAAGGACAACCCCTCCGATGAATATGCCGGCAATATGGGATGGGGGGAGAAACGAAAGGCTGGTAGCGGCCGGATTGAAACTGAGGAAATTCCCGGCATTATTGAGAAATCCGAGATACGAAACGATCAGGACCAGAATAGCGAGAATGCTGCCGGCAGCACCCTGGAGCATCCCCTCGATGACGAAAGGCGCCCTGATAAAAAATCTCGTTGCGCCCACGAGGCTGAGTACCTCCAGTTCGTCCTTCCTGGTGTAGATTGTCAGCTTAATGGTATTCGAGATGATGAAAATCACCGCCAGCAGAAGAAAAATGCCGACAAGGGCACCTACCAGCCGCATGAAATTCACAAAGGCAGAAAAGCGCCGGACCCATTCCTCTCCGTACTGGACCTCGCCGATTCCCGGTATTTTCTTCAATTTGGCCACGTAGGCCTCAACTGCGTCGCTACCGCGGCTCCCCTTCCTGAGATTTATCTCGAAAGAGGCTGGCAAAACATCAGCAGAAACCCCTTCCAGAAGCGATTCCTGGCCTTTGAGCCTCGAGCGGAACTTCTTCAGCGCATCATCCTTGCTGATGAATTCGATATTCTTCGTTTCAGGCAGCGCCTGGATTTGTGCCTTCAATTGCATGAGTGCCGCCTGGGGCGGTTCTCTGTCAAAATACACCGTCACCTGCACCCGCTTGCTCCAGTCCTCGGCCATCCCTTCCAGATTTACCACAACCAGGAGAAACAGGGCGATAATGAGCAGGGCCAGCATTATGGTGACCGTCGTAACGAAGTTGATGAAGATGTTTTGCCTGATATTCGTCAATGCCCGGGCAAGGAAATACGTAAGGCCACCCGAAGCGCCGTCTTTTGCTATCTTGGCTCTTTTGGTCTTGTTAGCGCGGGACATCGGTATCATCCATGACATGACCCTTCTCGAGGCGGATCACTCGTCTGTGGCAGTTTTCAATGAGGCGACGGTCGTGGGTTGCCACAACCACTGTCGTGCCGCGGATGTTTGCTTCCCTGAAGATGGTCAGTATCTGCTCCTTGTTTTCATCATCCAGGTTGCCGGTGGGTTCATCGGCGAGGAGTATCTTCGGGTCGTTGACCAGCGCCCGCGCCAATGCCACCCGTTGCTGTTCCCCACCGGAGAGCCGCAAGGGCGTCGAATTGAGTTTGTGCTCGAGGCCCATCTGCTTCAAGACATGGTACACCTTCTTGCCGATCTCCTTTTTCCGCCAACCGAGCACTTCGAGGGTGATGGCAACGTTCTCCAGTACGCTCCGGTTGGGAAGCAGTTTGAAATCCTGAAACACGACGCCGATCGTACGTCGCAGATAGGGAAATTCGGACGGCTTGAGGCGGGACAGATTTTGTCCGTCAATGACGATCTGGCCGCGTGTCGGAGTCAGTGCGCCGTACAAAAGTTTGAGGAGGGTCGATTTGCCTGCCCCGGATGGACCTGTGAGAAAGACGAATTCGCCTTTGGGAATCCTCAGGTTGATCCCATTCAGAGCCGAAACGTCCCGTTGGTAGGACATGCTGATGTTGTGAAGCTGGATCATGAAACGTCACCGTTACCAGTAAAACCTACGGCGGATTTACCATTCGCTGTATGCAGTATTGTCAAAGGGGCTTTTCTGATCGGAACCGCTGTGGACATCAAAGACATTGCCCAGACCTTTCTGTTCGGTAACGACGCTGCCGGTCGGTTCGATGGGAGGCAAAACGACCCATGATTCTTTGGATCGTGTAAAGGGATCGACGGGAATGTCTTTCAGATATTTTTTGTCCACCAATTCCTGGAGAGAATCGGGATATTTCCCCTGGTCAGCGTAAAATTGATCGATCGTCGTGCGGATGTTGTAGAGGTCTTCCCTGAGAACTGCTTCCTTCGCCCTGACAAGCCCCCACATATAGTTGGGCGCGGCAATGGACGCGAGAATACCGATGATGGTAATAACGATCATCAGTTCGATCAGGGTGAACCCACTGTTATCACGAAGCCTTCGCAGCATCAGTTACCAGTCCTTGTATTTCGTGCCGTCGATGGCCGTCTCTTCGCTGAGCGAATACACATCGTACACGTTTTCTTCACCCCAGGTAGAGCTGTCGGGCTGGTCGACGGAAGAACGCAGCCCCCATTTCGGCTTTTCTCCCGGCGGTGGCGGGTTAAAAGGGTCAACGGGGATCTTCCGCAAAAATCTCCTCTTGTATCCGTACAGCCCGCCGAAATCGTAGCCTTCCACCAAAACGTCGAGAGATTTGGGATATGCCGCCTTCTGATCATCCATCATAGCGGGAATTTTCTTTTGTATCACCGCATCGAGATAGCACTTGTTGTAATCATCGATCGCCGTTCTCATGACGCGGAGGTCTTTCCGCAACTCCAGCTCCTTCAAGCGCTTGGCGGTAACTCTGGTGGTAGGGAATATCACTGTTGCCAGGATCGCCAGAATAGACATCGTGACCACCAGTTCGATCAGGCTCAGGCCCCTATTGTTGTTCCCTGTGTTCATCATGATCATGCCGGCGGATCAACCCGACTATTTCACCTCCACCAACGCACCGGGAGGATTGATTTGCATTGAGCTTCCCGATGGCGGATAGAGATAACCGAACTGAACGTCGAACCTGGCCAGACCTCGCTTCAATGCCTTGAAACGCAGGGTGGCAAGGGTGCCATTTCCTTTTGCCCCCGGCGCACCTTCGCTCCTTTTCACGATCATGGAAACCCTGCTCGATTCCCTTTCGACCGGCGCCTTGAACTCCGTGGCAACTCCTCCCTGCCTCATGAACCCTCCTTCGTCCGCTGAAACAAAGTCGATAAGGTTCGCGTCGTACTGCAGAGAGAGGGATGTTCTGGCCAGGTTCTCCGCATCGGAAACCTTTACCTCGATGGTAAAGATATCATTCAGCTTCGCCGCCAACGGCGCATTGAGGGTCACGATCCCCCTGGGAGGAGGTCCCGCCTGCTTCGGGGGCTGAGAAGCTGCCGCTCCGGGTGTCCCCTCTGGTGGGGGAACCTGTCCGGAAGAAGGTGTAGCCGTTGGAGTCGGGGTAATGACGGGAACACCGACAGCCGGAACAGCCAGCGTTGAGGGGCCTGCAGCTGCCTGACCGGCGTTCACACTCTGAGCGGCTCCTTCAGCGGACGGGACGGCTGGTGCAGGAGCCATTCTGTCACCCCTCTCGGGGACCGGACCACCGGGGGCTGGAGGGACTGTCCCCGCTGGAGGGGCCACGGAGGGAACAACCGCCGGTGGGGCGACAGCAGGCGGTGCAGCAGCAGGCGGCGCAGAGACTGGAGGCGCGGCAGCAGGCGGCATTACCGCCGGTGTCACTGCTGCCGGCACCGCCTGTGGTTGTGCGGAGACAGGGCCCGTCCTGGGGAGACGCCCCCGTTTCCCCGGGACCGGTGTCGTCGCAGGCGCGGCAGCAGGTTGTGCAGGAGCCGAGGCGGCAGGAGGAGCTTCAGCTTCTTCGTTTTCTTCCGCAAACGAACCGAAGATCTTGGTGGCCGTCGGTTCGTCTTCTTTTCCGGACCAGAACAAGGCAGAATCCGGCTCGGGAATCGTTATCCCGCGCACGACCCGGGGCGTAATCGCCAGGACCAGTTCGTTCTTTTGATTCTGGTTGTTGTTATTGGTCAGGAACGGCCCGAGTACCGGAAGGTCTCCCAGCAGGAACACTTTCTGTTTGTTCTTGGTTTTATTATCCTGTATGAGCCCGCCGATAACGCTCGTCTCGCCGTCCCTCAGATTCAGAACGGTATCGAGGTTGCGGGTACCGATGGTGACGACCTGTGTCGCAGAGGTGGCACCGCCGACGGTTTCGGTGCTGATGATGGAACTCACTTCGACGCTCAGCTTGATGGTTACTTCATTGTTGAGCTGGATGGTAGGTTCGGCATTGACCTTGACGCCCACATCCACATACTGGACGTTGACGTTGACACCGCCTCCCACCGGAGACGATGTTGTCGTAATCGGCACGCGGGTCCCCACGTTGAACTTCGCCTTTTCCCGATTTTTCACCCTGAGCCGCGGATTGGCCAGGGTCTCGCCATCGGCAACCGTCTTGCCGAAGTTGTAGGTGGCATTCGGAACCGTCATGAAGCCGGTAAAACCTTTGTAGCCGAACGTCTGCAGAAGGTTCTGCGGCAAACCGGTGGTTGGTGTCGTGGGGGTTGTGGACGTAATAGAACTGCCCGTTGAACTTGATACCGTCGACGAGGTGGTGGTGGGGTTAAGGGTGTCGGAAAACTGCTGGAAACCGGGGGTCCAACCGGCAGTTGCCACATTGTACTGGCTCAGGAGGAGACCGAACTTCTCCTCATTGCTCTTGGATATCTCGATGACTTCGACCTCGAGAACCAGTTCGGCATCGGGCGCGTCGTTGGCATCGAGAATCCTGCGGGCGACATCGAGGGTGTCGGGGGTGTCCCTGATGACCAGGGCGTTCATCTCCTCGTTCACGTAAATTTTCTTCACCTGGAGCATGCTGCGGATCAGGTTGACCGCTTTTTTCGCTTCCAGTTTGTTGAGATAGAACGTCTCGACCATCAATTCCTCGTACTGCTTTATCTTGTCCGGCGTCTTGGGGTACACGATGATCGTGCTTTCGTTGAGGACCTTTCTTCCCAGCTTGTTCATGTTGGTGAGGATTTCCAGGGCCTGCTGGAACGTGGCGTTTTCCATGAATACGGTCACGTTTACGTCCTTCACCGTTTCGTCGAAAATGAAATTGATGCCGGACAACTTCGAGACTATATTGAACACTTCTTTTATCTTTGCGTTCGTGAATTTGAGGGTAATCGGCTTGGTTGATTTGAGATTCAGCTCAAAACCGGCAAGTTTCAGTTTTTTGCTTTTCTTCACCCTTTCCAGCGCCCCCTGGGCATCGCTGTTCTCCGGATCAAGGGACAAGGACTTCTGGTACGATTGCATCGCCTCTCGCACTTTTCCCTCTTTTTCGAATGCCAGGCCTTCCTGGTAATACACCTGGGAATTCTGGAGTTTCACGACCTTTTCCGATTGCTGCCTGGCTCTCTCCAGTGAAGCGTCGAGGGCAACGGCTGCCTGGTATTCCTTGAGCGCCGCATCGAGGCGTTCGTCGTCGAAGTACTCGTCCCCTTTTTCCATGTGCTTGCGGGCTGCTTTGGTGCTGGCGGTAAGGAAACGGAGGCGGTATTCGTAGATGTCCGGGTTGGCTGTGGCCGCGTCGGCATAGCGCAGGACAGCCTCATCCAGTTTCCCCTCCTGCTCCAGCTGCTCTGCCTTGTTGAAGGCCGTCCGTCCGGCAGTGCAGCCACCCAGAAGCGCAAGGAGACAGCACAGAATGGAAAAATTTCGTATGACTGACATCGGGAATCTCTCCTTACTTGCGTGCGTATGTGCATGTACGTCCGGAGTCATTGCGTTTACCGCCTTTTTACCGTAAGGGCACCGGCTTCCGTGAGAGGGATGACCCTCTCGCCCTCGCCTGATTTGAGTCGAATGGTCACATCCTCGTCGGAAATGTCCG
>Ga0335085_10017326_pt1 | contig 10383 bp, 9 predicted proteins | sample Lox_Sample_45_FD_206712 | JGI IMG/M metagenome (GOLD analysis project Ga0335085, IMG submission 206712) | Soil microbial communities from Loxahatchee National Wildlife Refuge, Florida, United States - Lox_Sample_4.5 | ecosystem: Environmental > Terrestrial > Soil > Wetlands | place: USA: Florida...
GCTCGTGCTCGTCTACTCCGCGTACGTTGCCGAGGTCTATCGCGCGGGGATCGAGTCGGTGCACGCGAGCCAGGAGGCGGCTGCGCGCTCACTCGGGCTCTCGCGGTTCAAGACGCTGCGGTTCGTGATCGTCCCGCAGGCCGTGCGCCGGGTGATCCCGCCGCTCCTCAACGACTTCATCGGCCTGACGAAGGACACCGCGCTCGTCGCGCTGATCGGCCCGGTCGAGGCGTTTCGCCAGTCGCAGATCGACGTGGCTGCGACGTTCAACTACACGCCGTACGTCTGCACGGCGATCCTCTTCATCCTCCTGACGATCCCGCTCGCGCGTTTGACCGACTGGCTGATCGCGCGCCAGCGGAGCCGTCAGCTCGCGGGAGGCGCGCGGTGAGCGAGAACGGCCGGGCGCTGCGACTCGAGACGATCTGGAAGTCGTTCGGCGAGACGCCGGTGCTCAAGGGCGTCGACCTCGACGTCGGCGAGCACGAGGTCTTCTGCCTGATCGGCGCCTCGGGCTCGGGGAAGTCGACGCTCCTCCGCTGCGTGAACCTGCTCGAGAAGATCGACTCGGGCCGGATCCTCCTCCGGGGCGACGAGATCACGCGGCCCGACATCGACGTCAACCGCGTTCGGCGCGGGATCGGGATCGTCTTCCAGGCGTACAACCTGTTCCCGCACATGAGCGTCCTGCAGAACGTGACGCTGGCCCCGCGGCAGGTCCTGGGCAAGCCCAAGGCCGAGGCCGAGGCCGAGGCGATCGTGCTGCTCGAGCGGTTCGGGCTCGCGGACAGGCGCGACGAGTACCCGGACCGCCTCTCGGGAGGTCAGCAGCAGCGCGTCGCGATCGTGCGCGCGCTCGCGATGCACCCCGACCTGATGCTGCTCGACGAGGTCACGAGCGCGCTCGACCCTGAGCTCGTCGCCGAGGTGCTGAACGTGATCCGCGAGCTCGCCGAGGGCGGGATGACGATGCTGATTGCGACCCACGAGATGAGCTTTGCCCGCGACATTGCGAACCAAGTCTGTTTCCTCGACGAGGGCCGGATCCTCGAGCAGGGCCCGCCAGAGCAGATCTTCGTGGAGCCGAAGGAGGAGCGAACGCGTCAGTTCCTGGAGCGAATCGTCGAGGCCGGGCGGCTGTAGGCTGCGCGAGTGGAGCAAGAGCTCGCTGTTCTCGATGTGGTGCCGAACGAGGTCGTTGCGGACATGATCTGCTCGTTGCTCGAGGAGGCCGGGATTCCCTGCGCGCAGCGCCAGACCAACGTGGGCGGCGCGATCGGGGTCGGGATGCCCATGCTCGGCTCGCGCGAGATCCTCGTCCCCGCGGACCAGCTCGACCGTGCCCGGGAGGTCCTGGCCGAGCAGGAGCAGGCAGGCCCGCTTCCGGACGACGCCTAAGCGGCGTCACACTTCCGTCACGGTGTCTGACACCGGACCGGTTGGCAGAAACGCCTGCAGAGCCAGTGTTTCCGACGAGCCACGTCACAGTTACGTGACGGTGTCTGACACCAGGCTCGAGTCGGCCGCCGACTCGGCCATGGAACTGTGCTTCGGCTACGAGACGCCGTCGAGCAGCGCCCAGTTACCTGCGAGCGCCGACTCTGCGAGCGCGACGAGCCGCGGGTCTTCCCGGCTGTCGAGCCGCTCGCGCGCCTCAGCCGCATGCTCGTGGTCGCGCTCGGAGTGGAGCTCGAAGTACGCCGTCGCGTCCGAGCCCGCCTCGAAGCCGTAGTGCTGGACAAGACCGCGAAGCTTCGTCGCGGAGATCTCCGGCTGCCCCGACTCGATGGCGTAAAGGATCGCAGCGGCGCCCGCGTCGTCGTCGGCCGCGGCCCACGCGGACGAGCAACAGCGCGTCTCGGGCAGCGGCTCGTGCGTCTCCGTGCCGAGCGCGGAGGCGAAATCGTCCCAGAGCGAGATGTGCTGGGCCTCCTCCTCGGCATGCAGGCGTGCGGTCCGCGCAGCGCGCGCGAGCGCGACGACGGCGTGCCGGTACTCGCCCGCGTACCGCGCGAGCTCGTCGTGCGTCAGCTCGCCCTTCTCCCAGCGGACGTAGAAAGGATGCTCGAGCACGTTCCACCGCTCGCGGGCGGCGTCAATCGCTGCGATCACGTTCATGTGGCTCCTCCCAGTCGCACAACCCCGTGCGCCCGATCCTAACGGCTGGGGACGATGAAGCGAGCGCTGCCGATCGCGTGGTAGCGCGCGAACGAGCGCTTGCCGAGACCGCCCCAGACGAACCAGCGATAGCGCCCCGGGCCGAGCGTGTAGCGGCGGCCGGCCCACCTCCACGCGTTCGTCAGTCCCAGCTGCCGCTTGCTCGGCCAGGCGGCGAGGATGCGCTTCGAGCCGCGGAACACCTGCACGTGGTAGTAGCTCGCGGCCTTCATCGCGGCCCACTGCAGGATCGGCTTCGGCGCGGCCCTCGGGATGTACGCCATCTTGCGCAGGGTCAGGATCTTCGGGAGACCCGCGACCGCGGCCGTCTTCGAGACGTTGTCGGCCTGGTCGGTGCTCACGATCGCGTACTCGTACTCGACCCCCGGCTCGATCGTCGAGTCGACGACCCGCGAGCCGGTGCCCTGGAAGACGACCTGTTCGTCCTTGCTCCCGCGGACCGAGCGCTTGACGACGATCTGGTCTTCCGGGCTCGTCGACGTCCAGCGGACGAGGTCCGAGGCGGCGCGGCTGGCGACGCTGACCTTCGAGAGCGTCGGGGCGGTGCCGTCGTACTTCAGCGCGATGGCCGACGCCGCGACGTTGCCGGCCCTGTCGGTGCACGAGCCGACCGCGTTGGCCAGTGCGGTGGCTTGCCCCGAGTAGGGAGCCGAGGTGCAGCTCGCGATCCCGGAGAGCGCGTCGGTTCCCGACCACGTGATCGTGACCGGGTGCGTATACCAGCCGTTGAAGTCCGGAGGCCGGCTGAGGGTCGCGCCGGTGATGTGCGGCGGCGTCGAGTCGTACTTGATCTGCGTCGTCTTCGACGCCGAGTTCCCGGCCCTGTCCGTGCACGTCACGGAGAGCGAGACCGCGGTCGTGTCCGGCCCGGAGTAGGGCGGCGACGAACAGCCTGCAATACCGGAGGTCGCGTCGCCGTCGCTCCAGGAAAGGCCGACCGAGTGGTTGAACCACCCGTTCGCGTCGGCCGGGCGGGCCGTGGCCACGTTCGTGATCTGCGGGTCGGTCACGTCGTACTTCAGGTCGAACGAGTCCGACTGCGTGGTCCCGGCACCGTTCGTGCACGAGCCGGGCAGCGACGCATTCGCGTCGTCCGGTCCCGAGTACGTCTTCGGCGGAGAGCAGTTGGCGCCGGACGTTGCGTCGCTTCCGTTCCATGTCGCCGTCACCGGCGACGAGTACCACCCGTTCGCGTTGGGCTGGCTGCTTGGGCTCACGGTGACCTGAGGCGGCGTCCCGTCGTACTTGAAGTCGAACTGCTCCGTGGTCCCGGTGTTCCCCGCGTTGTCGACGCACGCCCCGCTCAGCGAGACCGATGCGTCGTCAGGCCCGGAATAGGGCACGCTCGGCGAGCAGCTGCCGATTCCCGAGGTCGTGTCAGCTCCGCTCCAGGTGATCGTCAGCGGGCTCGTGTACCAGCCGTTTCCGTTCGCGGCCCGGCTCGGGCTAACCGAGACCGAGGGATCCGTCTCGTCGTACTTCAGCGAGAACGGCGCCATGATGACGTTGCCCGCGTTGTCCTGGCAGTTGCCCGGGGCCGACGCCGCGCCGTTGTCCGGCCCGGAGTAGCTGGATGTCGTGCAGCTCGCGATCCCCGAGGTCGCGTCGGTTCCGCTCCAGGTCAGGCCGACCGCGTGGTTGTACCAGCCGTGGGCGTCCGGCCCCCGGGCCGGAGACGCGCTCACGCCGGTCGGCGGGTCGGCGTCGATCTTGATCGTCCGCGAGACCGAGGTCGTGCCGTCGTCGTTGGTCGCCGTGCATGTCTTCGTCACCCCGGTCGCTGGCCCGTTGATCGTGATCGCCGGGTCGCAGCCGCTCGTGTTCGTGAGCGGCGGGTTCGCGGTGACCGTCCAGTGGAGGATCACGTTGTTTCCGTGCGTGCTGCCTCTCCACCAGTTGTTGTTGCCGGCGATGCCGTCGACCGACGACGTGACGCTCGGGGTGTCCGCGGCGGCTGCGCTCGGCAATGCGGCCGCGGCGAGCGAGACGACGCAGAGCGCGACGACCGGTCTGAGCGCGTCTCGCATCGGCCTATCCCGACGGAACGATGAAGCGGGCCGTGCCGATGCGGTCGTAGCGCGCAAACGACCGGCGACCGATCCCCGCCCAGGCGTACCAGCGGTACTTCCCGGGCTTCAGCCGGTAGCGGTGGCCCGCCCACTTCCACGTGTTCGGGAGCGCCATCTGGCTCTTGCTCGGCCAGGCGGCGTAGATGCGCTTCGAGCCGCGGAAGAGCTGCACGTGGTAGTAGCTCGCTCCGCCCCTCCGTGTCCAGCGCAGGATCGGGTTCGGCGCTGCCCGCGGGATGTAGGACATCTTGCGGAGGGTCAGGACCTTCGGCAGGCCCGCGACGACGACCCTCTGGGAGGGGTTGCCCGCCTGGTCCGTCGTCTGGATCGCGTACTCGTACTCGAGCCCGGCCTGGATCTTCTTGTCCACGAACTGGGATCCCGCCCCCTGGAAGACAACCGGCTGCTCGGAGTTGCCGCGCGCCCAGCGCTGGACGACCGCCGTGTCCGCAGGGCTCGTGGACGTCCAGCGGACGAGATCAGATCCGGCCCTGCTCGCGACGCCCACTTTGGTCAGCAAGGGCGGGATGGCGTCGACCTTGATCGTGATCGTCTTCGACGTCGACGTCTGGCCGTTGTCGTTGGTGGCGGTGCAGGTCTTGGCGACTCCGGCGAGCGGTGTGGTCCCGATCGCGATTGCCGGGTCGCATCCGACGCTGTTCGTCAGCGGCGGGTTGGCGGTGACGGTCCAGTGAAGGACGACGTAGCTCCCGTGCGTGCTACCGCGCCACCAGCCGTTCGTGCCGGCGATGCCGTCGATGCTGTAGGAGATCGAGGGTGAGTCAGCAGCGGCTGAGCTCGGGACGAGCATCGCCAGCAGCGCGAAGACGACCAGCGCAAACGGCGCTCGCGATCCCCCCACATTCATTCGACCCCTCGGCCTTGCCCGCATCGGACGGCGACGCATTGGGCCTTCTCCCCCACGAGATGTCCCTACTTACAAAGCTTAACTCCCTGCAAGCAGGGATTCCAGACCTAGCCGCCCGGCGGCGGCAGCGGTGCAGGGCCTCCCCCGGTGCCGATCGGCGAGGGGAGCGGCACCGGGCCGGACGAATGCTGCGTCGGCTGCGTTCTCACGACGCTCGTCGACGAGATGGTTCGGGTCGAGGGCTGAGAGATCGTCCGCACGGCGAGCTCGGCCTGCGCCGACTGCGCGGGTTGGCGAGTCGCTCGCTGGACGTGCTCCTTCTTGGCGGGGGCGCGCTGCTTCGTCTGGACGCTCGCGAACTTGAACGGGTTGGGCGTGTGGAGCACGTGGATCGACTGCTGCGAGGCCGTGCCGTGAGTCTGTGCGCCGTGCCAGGCGGCGAACGACGCGCCTCCGGCGGCGAACAGCGCCGCTGCGAACGCAAGGCCCGCGGCCGCCCAGCCGATCCTCGGGCGCCAGCGTTTTCGCGGCTCGCGGGTGGGTGTGGGTGGAGTCTGCGGCTCGACGGGAGCCGTCCGCACAGGACGCGAGAAGCCGAGCTCGTTCGTCCAGAAGCTGATCCCGCCGTACCGGCTGGCGGCGACGTACAGGTCGGAGTGGCCCGCGGCTTTGAACTCGCTCGCCGAGGGCCACGAGTCGCGGCCGGCGCAGAACTCCTCGAGCCCTGCGCGGATCCGGTCGTTCGTCCAGCGACGCTGGCCGTTCCGCTCGGTGCGGACGAGCCTGTACCACGTGCTCCGCCCGCCGCCGACGCGCTCGAGGATTCCGGCGGAGACGAGCTCGGAGAGGTCGTACGCGGCCTGCGAGCGGCTGACGCCCGCGATCTCCTCGTAGAGCCCACGCGTGAGCTTGGTCGTTCCGTCGTTCTCGAGCGCGGCAAGCACGCGCTGCTGTGTTGCCTTGAGCTCGGATCGCGCGGCAGAAACTCGTTGCGGCACTTGCATCCTCCTCCCCAGGAGGCTTACGTGTCGCACCATAGCGCACCCCCGCTCGCAGGTCTCGGGTCAAAGAAAAATTCACATAAGCGCTCCTTATGAGCTCGACCGAGGTGCCGGCACCCACGATCCGATGGGTGCAACGCGGCGGTTGCAGCCGGCCGGTGCGCGCTTCCCGCGCGCAGAGGCCGTCCACGGCTTTCGTCCAACGACCGGAACTCTTTCGTCCAACCGAATTGCAAACCGTAAATCTGATTGACAATGAAGCGTTGGAGAATTCAGGTGGAAATTCAGTCAAACTTGACGAAAAGCGGCTTGAAATCACGAACTTCGATTGGTACGGTCATTTCCGGCATGACCATGACCGCGGTGGCGACAGAGTCAACTCGGGGCCTCGGGGGACGCCGTGCGAGGCTTGCGGCTGGGGTCCTGTTCGCCCTCCTGTTCGTGGTTGTCTACGCCGTCGCGGCTCCTGGACACGCCCGGGCCGCCAGCGGGCCGGTTTCCGCTCCCGTGCCTGCAATTCCGGGTGTCTCTGGAGCCTCTGCCGGCGCGGCGGGCGCCGACGAGCCGGCGCAAACCTCCCTCGCGCCTCAAGGCGAGCCGGCGCCCACCGACCAAACCGCTTCGACGCAGCAGGCCGGGAACTCCGCCGCGTCGGCGGTACAGCAGCAGCCGCAGAACATCGTCATCTCGATTCGGATCAACAGCCCGGGCGACGACGGCCCGATCACGCAGATCAACGCTGCGGTCGGCGCGGCCGGGAGCTCGAACAGCTCGACGACCGGCCAGAACGCGGGCTCCGGCGCCGGTTCGGGCCAGGGCGGCAGCCAGAACGCCTCGACCGGCCAGACTGCGGACTCGAGCTCGTCTGCGACACAGAATCAGCCCCAGAACACCGTGATCTCGATCCGGATCAACAGCCCGGGCGACAACGGCGCGATCGTCCAGCAGAACCTCACGGTGTCGATCTCGTCCTCCGGGAACGTGAGCGTCACCGATCAGCGGCTAGGACAGCCTGAGACCTCGGCGGACAGCGGGACGAAGTCCCCGCTCGCGGCTTCCCCTTCGCAGCACGCAAGTCGCCAGATCAAGCCCTCGGGCGGCAAGAGCGCTCCTCCGTCTGCGCCGAAGACATCGAACGCGGTGTCGAAGCCGGTCGCGAGCAGCACGCCGAGCGAGCCCGGCGCCTCGAACGCCTCGGCCGCAGCGCCGGCGTTTGTCTCGGTTGGACACGCAAAGCACACACTCGCCGCGGCCCATCGCCTCGTCTCCCGGCCGGTTGCCGCCACGGCCCGCCATCTGGTCGTCGTCCCGCACGGCGCGGCCCAGGCGCTCAGGAATCTCACGCCCCGCCCCACGATCCAGGCCGGCGGCGACGGACAGAACGTCTCGAGCGCGGTTCTGCTCACGGTGGTCGCCGTCCTCGGAGCGTTCGCGGTGCTGTTCGCCTCGACGCTGCTGGGCCGCGTGCAGGTCTCCGGCCGCTGGAATTGGCGTCTGAGATGACGAAGCGCTCTGCGGCCCTGACTGGACGAATGGAAGCTCGCGATTGGACGAAGCGCGGCTGGATCGTCCTGTTCAAGCGGGTTTCGCAGTCTCGTTGCAACTCGGCTCGGAGCTTCCGATGACGCTTTCGGTGCTCCTCGTCGACCGGCATCCGGTCGTTCGCGAGGGCCTTCGCTCGTGGCTGGATGCGTCGGACTTCGACGTCGTCGCCGACGCCGGAACCTCGAAGGACGCGATCGACGCCGCGATCCGCCTACGGCCCGACATCGTCGTGCTCGACGCCCATCTGCCCGACGGCGGCGGCGCTGCGGTGTGCGATGCGATCGCAGAGTGCCTTCCGCGGACGGCAACCGTCGTCTACTCGGCGGATCTGGACGAGGAATCGGTGCTCGCGACGGCCTCGGCCGGCGCTCGCGCGTACCTGCTCAAGGATGCCCCAAAGCCTGATCTCGCCAACGTTTTGCGGCGCGTCGCCGCCGGCGAGCGGTTCGTCGATCCCGCGGTCGCCGAGCTGCTGTTCCGCGCCCAGGGCGCCGCCGCACGGCCGCGTCTGACCGAGCAGGAGCTGAGCGTCGTCAGGCTGGCCGCACAAGGGCTTACCAACCGGGAAATCGGGGCCCGCCTGTACCTCAGCAGGCACACGGTCAAGGAGTACCTGAGCAACGCGATGCGCAAGCTGGGCGTGGCCAGCCGCGTGGCCGCAGTCGTCGAGGCCGGACGCCTCGGATTGCTCGGCCCCGTGCCGCTCTCGAAGGCTTCCTAAGGCGTCGCTTGCGATGCCGCTTCGGAGGCTGTGCCGGCTTTGCTGGTGCGGCCGTTAAGACCCCCGACTGGGGGGATCGATACCCGCCAGGCGGGGCTACCGGGCCAGAGCGGCGGCTTCCATCATCACGCGTAGAGCTCGCCTCTTCCGCTACCGATCGGAGCAAGGAGACGAACACCGCGAACACTGTGGCCCACGCACCAGTTTCCGGCTCAGCCGGCCAGGTCCGTGCGGTGTCCTGGCGGGCGCGCATGTGCGTGCTCGCGGGCGTGCTCGTCGTCGCCGGGCTGAGCTCGCCCGGGGTCGCTCGTGCTGCTGGCCCCGCGGGCGGCGGCGGGTTGTCCGAACAGGTTCAGCTCGCCTTGTCCCAGCTCGGCGCAGCCGTTTCCAGCGCGAGCAGCGGTGCGGGCCTGAATCTCCCGAGCACGGTTCTCCGTGGAGCAATGCCGGCTGCGGCCGACGGCGCGATTCCGACGAGCGTCGCTGCCGCGACCCAGCCGGTCACGACGAACTCCGGTCCTGCGGCCACAGTGTGGGCGGCAGCCGGAAGCCCACCGTCGGCTTCACTCGGAACCGAAGCCTCGGGACAGGAGCGCGGCGCAGATTCCGGGCGAGCCGAGCGCGCGCAGGGCTCGACCGCCCGGGCTGCGCCGCGCTCAGAGATTCCACCGAGCGGGGGGACGGCGACTGTGCCGCAGAGCAGCGTCGCAGAGTTGCGACGGGTGCTCCAACCCCACGGGCTCCGCCAGGAGCGTGCTCCCAGGGAGCGCGCGAAGCCCGAAGGACCGCCGGCGGGAGTTGTGCCGCAGCGGCTCCCGCCGCGGCCGCTTCCGCCGCGGCCCGACATGAGCTCGTCCGGACAAGCGGGCGGTCAGGCGCCGCCCGTGACGCTGCCGCTTGCCGCGCTCGTCGCGGTGCTGAGCATTTTCGTCTTGCGATTCCTGCCTCGGGCCTTTCCGGTCCCGGCCTTCCGGAAACCGAGGCTCACAGTCACTCCAGCCTGGAATCCGGGCTGACCTTCCTTCTCCGGCCTTGACCGCGCGCCGCGGTCTGCGACGGCGCGCTTGATCCGACACGACGAGAAGAGAAGGAGAAACGGAGTGAAACTGAAGCTACTGAGCGTTGCCGTGGCGCTCATCGCCCTCTGGGTGGTGCCTCCGGCGCTCGCGGACGGCGGTCCCGGTGGTGCACAAATCGGGGCCCAGAACGCGAGCACGAACCAGGGTGCCTTCGGGGTGGCGGCGAGCAAGCAGAACGCGGTGAACGCCAACGTGCCGGTCTCGATCGCGGGAGGGAACATCTACTCCAACGGTCCGAGCTCGGCGACCCAGAACGCGACGTCGTCGGCGACGACGAACGTCTCGAACACTTCCAAGACCGACCAGAACCAGCGGCTCGGTCAGAACATCGGCGGCTCCGGCTGTGTCGCCGGCTGTGGTGGTGCGGGTGGATTCCAGGCCGGGGTCCAGAACGCCCAGACCAACCAGCTGGCCGCGGGTGCTGCCAAGAGCGACCAGAACGCAGTGAACGCCAACGTCCCGGTCTCGATCGCGGGCGGCAACGTCAACTCCGGCCCGAGCTCCGCCTCGCAGACGGCGAACTCGTCGGCCAACACCGACGTCTCAAACAACGCAGAGACCAACCAGCACCAGTCGCAGAACCAGAACGTCGGCGGAGGCAGCTGCCTCGCCGGCTGCGGCGGCGCCGGTGGTTTCCAGCTTGGTGTCCAGAACGCCGAGACCAACCAGGCTGCTCTGGGTGCGTCCGACAGCAAGCAGAACGCTGTCAACGCGAACGTCCCCGTCTCGATCGCCGGCGGCAACGTCTCCTCCGGCCCGAGCTCGGCGACCCAGAACGCGACGTCGAACGCGTCGGCGACCGTCTCGAACGACGCGAACACGGACCAGCGCCAGCATCTGAACCAGAACGTCGGCGGCGGGTCCTGCAAGCTCGGCTGTGGCGGCGCGGGTGGATTCCAGGCCGGGATCCAGAACGCCCAGA
>Ga0335085_10017327_pt1 | contig 10382 bp, 7 predicted proteins | sample Lox_Sample_45_FD_206712 | JGI IMG/M metagenome (GOLD analysis project Ga0335085, IMG submission 206712) | Soil microbial communities from Loxahatchee National Wildlife Refuge, Florida, United States - Lox_Sample_4.5 | ecosystem: Environmental > Terrestrial > Soil > Wetlands | place: USA: Florida...
CAGCCATGCCCTCGAAGAAACTATGGGCGTCCTGAAACTGCGGGTTAGCGACCCAGTGCGCATCTTTGTCGATGTAGCCCCATTCCGCGCCTGATCTGGCCGGCGCCGCGGCATCGCCGAATCCGCCCACTTCGTCGAACTGGGGGTTGATCGCGTAGTGTCCATCGGGGCTGATAAATCCCCAACGCCCCGCGAACTCCACGGCCGCCAGACCGTCGAAGAAACTATGCGCACTTTCGAACTGAGGCTTGACGACAAACTTGCCGTTGCGGTCGATGTAGCCCCACTTTTTGCCAACACGCGCACCTGTCAGCCCCTCCGTAAAATGACCCCTGGCGAAGCCGGGGTTCTGAATGCTGTTCCAGCGGTTACCTGTGACGGCATCGAATTGGGGCTCAATCAGGACGTCGCCGTTCGAGCCGACAAAACCCCAGCGGCCGTCCTTTTTGACCGCAGCGCAGCCGCCGTTAAAGAGGTCGACGTCTTCGTACTGGGGATTGACGGCGAGATTTCCCCGCCGGTCGATGAAGCCCCATCGTCCGCTAAGCCGCACCGGAGCGCAGCCCTCCTGGAATACGCCCGCATCTTCAAAATCGGGATCGATCGCAACCTTTCCGCCGATGTCGATGTATCCCCATTTAGCGCCGATGCGGACCGGCGCCAGACCTTCGCGGAATCCGTGGGCTGCGATCAGCCTGACGAGCGAGTCTGATTCAGTCTGCCGCGCGGCATAGTGCGGAATGACCACGATGCGCCCCGAGCGGTCGATATAGCCGATTTTGTCATTTTGAATGAACGGGAAAAGAATCTCTTCCGCGCCCCTCGAACTTTTTTTCGAAGCCTTTGGTTCTGTGGCTGCTGTGCTCATAGTCTGCTCCTCGACAACCTGTTTGCGGAGGGTGCAGTTTGGAATCCAATCAGAGAGATCGCACAGTTCGCCAATCCAGACGCGGGATGGGTTTGAGCGCGCGTTACTATTGGCTCATGGCCTCTACGGAGATCAGGCAGAAACGCGGCGCCGGGATGGTCGGGCTGCTGCTGATGGTGATTTTTCTCAAACCTTTCAGCAATCTTTTCCTCGCCTGGGGCATGAAAGAACTGCCGTCCGGAGTTTCGATGAATCCGCTGTTTTATGTCAAGGCCATGTTCGTGCCGCTGGTGGCGCTGGGCATCCTGATGCAGGTTTTCTGGCTGCTGTTTCGCATGAAGCTGCTAAGCCTGGCGGATCTCAGCTTCGTGCTTCCGGTTACGGCGGTGGGCTACGTGCTGACGACGGTTCTGGGCCGCATCTTCCTGCATGAGCAGGTCTCGACCGAAAGGTGGATTGCGGTGCTGATGATTTTTCTGGGGACGGCGCTGGTTGGCTCAACACGCCACATCAAAACGCAGTGAAGTGGATTCTGCTGACGATCGTTGTCGTCACCACAGTGCTGGCGGACCTCCTGCAAAGCCACGAGATGAAGATCGGCGCGGCTGAGCGGGGCGGGAAATTTCCGTTGGTATCGATCCTTAAGGCCATCGTAATGCGGCCGAAACTGATGCTGGCGATCATATGCCTGGCGATATCGTTCTTCGCATTCCTTGCGCTGGTCCAGGTTGCGCCTCTGAGTTTCGCGGTGCCGGCGTCCGCCGGGACGTTTGTGATCGAGACAGTGCTCGCGCGAGTGGTCCTGAACGAGCACATCGACGGACGGCGCGCGGCGGGCGCGCTGCTGGTGCTGGGCGGGATTGTATTGCTGGGGCGGTAGTTTCAGGCGGGGTGGCGGACGCTCCGCTTTCTCCGATAGCGTAATTGGGAAAGGGGTAAGGGCACCAGCGCCCGCCGTCTTTGGGTTATCCGGTAATACGTTCGGCGCCGGGAAAAGTTTGCCTGAATTTGAGGGATTGCTGAGAGCCATTGCTGCGTTGAAAGAATGGTGGGCTCGAGAAGACTCGAACTTCCGACCTCTTCCGTGTCAAGGAAGCGCTCTAACCAACTGAGCTACGAGCCCACTTTGGAGGGAATGGTTCAGTATATCAGTCGGTAATGGCGATGATCGTGCCAGGCGAGTTGCCTTCGAGGCGGTTGTTGACGAAGATGAACGCGGGGCGGCCGTCGACGCGCGCGATGTCGATCAGTTCGCGGAGGCCGCGGCGCACGGGTTCGTTCACTTCGCGCACGCGATCGTACGGCGTGAAGTCGCGAACGGCAGTTTCATAAGTGCGTCCCTGACGCAGCAGAGCCCGGGCGACGATCAGGTCCGAAGTCTGAGAGTCGGGCAGTGCGATCTGCGCAGTGATTTCGGGCATGCGCGTCCAGGCGTTGTACACGTGGGTCACATTGTGCGCGCGCAGGCAGGCAAAATAGTTGCTTTGCAGAAACTCCGAGTTGCGGATTTCGACGGCATAGCGCCAGCCTGTGGGCAGTCGCGACAGAAAGTTTTCCAGCAATGTCACGAACTCCGGCGGCGTGACGTTGCGCATGGCGCCGAATTCGAAGATCAGGATGCCGATCTGCTGTCGATAGGGCGTGAGCGCACGAAGGAAAGCTTCGTCGAGAAGAGTGGCATCGAGGAAGGTGGGATTCTCACGTCCGGCCTGCGGGCCATAGCGCGGGTGCGTGGGCCATGCCGAGACGGTGATTTGCTCGGGGATTTTGAAGCCCCAGCGGAACGATTCGGGAGTCTGGCGGAAGAGCTTCGCCCAGAACTGATCGGTGGGGAACTGATAGAAGGCGAAGTCACCGCAAACCGCAGGGAAAATGGTGGCATATTCGGCGAGGCAGGTTTCTTCGAAGAGACGTTTCGAGAAGCGGCCGCGGGTTTCGTAGCGGGAGCGCGAGTAGATCTGCCCGATCCAGCCCTCGTATTTCCAGGAACTGCCGCCTATGAAGATGTTGCGGACCGCGAGGGCGTGAAGGCGCTCACGGAGGAGAGCGCGGTCGGGCGATGGAGGCTCTTCGGCGGAGAAGAGGGAAAGATTATCAGCCACGAATGAAAACGAATGAACACAAATAAGAATCTTTGGTCGATTCGTGTTTATTCGTTTTCATTCGTCGCCCTGAATCAATATGCCCGCATGCTGCGGTAGCCCCAGGGATCGGCGCCGGCTTCGATGACGCCGCCCGGAGTCACGCGCACCAGGCCCGGAGCCGAACCGCTTTGCCAGCGGGAGCGTGTGCCGATTTTGTGGCCGCGATTGGCGAGGTCCTGAATTACGGATTGCGGCGTGCGGTCGTCGAGCTGCAAATCGCCCGGGTTCATAGCGTGATTGTCGAAGCTGGAAACGAGATGGCGCGTTTCGAAGCGGGGTGTCTCGATGGCCTGCTCGGCATTCATGTGAAAGAGCTCCACGTCGAAGAGAAGCTGCATCAGCGCCTGCTCCTGGTTGTCACCGCCGGGGGTCGAGATCACCATCCAGGGCGAACCGTCGGCGTGCGTCACGAGGGTCGGACTCAGGGTCACGCGCGGCCTTTTCCCGCCGGCGAGCTCGTTGGGACTTCCGGGGACCAGCAGAAAACTCTGTGCGCGCTCCGTGAGCGGAATTCCGGTATCGCCCGCGATAACCGAAGGCAGCCATGCGCCCGACGGTGTGGCGGAGAACATGATTCCGTCTTTGTCGATCGCGTCGACGCACGTGGTGTCGTGCGCCATCAAAAAATCGTCGATTTTGGTACGCGCAATTTCGGACTGCGAGGGATGTACACCCACTTTCCCGTCGAGCTTTCCGGGAAGGAATTCCATGGAAGCTGTCGAGCCAATCTGTCTGCGCCGCTCCTCGGCGTACTTCATCGAAAGCAACTGCTCTTCCGGCACCTTCACGAACTTCGGATCGCCGTAATAAGTGTCGCGATCGGCATATGCCAGCTTCAGAGCCTCAACCAGCGTGTGAATGTACTGGGCGGAATTGACGCGCATGGCTGAGACATCGATGCCGCTGAGCATATTCAGGGTTTCGATCATCGTCGGACCCTGGCTCCAGAAGCCGGGTTTATAGACGCGGGCGCCGTGGAAGTCGGTCGAGACCGGCTCTTCGGGCGTGAGCCGGAAGGCGGCCATGTCGTCGTAACGCAGCAGGCCTTTGTGGGCGCGGCTGAATTCGTCAATCTTTTTTGCTATTTCTCCGCGGTAAAAATAGTCACGGACGGCATCGATGGCGGCGACGCGAGTCGCGCCCGAGGCCTGGGCCTTCTTCTCGGCGTCGATCATGCCGCGAAGCGTGCGTGCCAGGTCAGGCTGATGGAAAATTTCGCCCGGCACGGGCAAATGACCGTCGGGGATGAAGTGCTTCATCGAGCTGGGCCAAAGCGTGAAAAATTCGCGGCTCGCGGCGACAGAACCGGCGCGCTGTTCATCGATTGCCGATCCGTCGGCAAACTCCAGTGCGGGCTCGACCACCTGGGCGAAAGATTTCGTGCCGTAATCGCGCAGCGCCACAAGGGACGATTCAGGCAGGCTGGGCACAAGCGCGGCCATAATTCCGGCTACGGGAATGATGCCGCGGAGGCCGTTCTTCTCCGGCGGTTCGAGAATCTCGCCGAGCTCGAGCGGACGCTTGCGATAAAAATCGGCGGTTGCAAGTTTGGGCATAGTGCCGACGCCCGCGATGGCGTGCACCTTGCCGTCTTTGGTGCGGATCAGGATGGGAGCTTCCCCTCCCCAGCCGACGTGCGAATACTCTGTAGTCGCCGCGGCAAAGATGGCGGCCACGCCCGCATCGACGGCATTGCCGCCGGTGTAATACATGCGCATGGCGGCTTCGGTGGCATAGCCGCTGCCGGCGGCGATGGCGCCGTGAGTGCCGCGGGCCGAGTATTGGGCCGGGCGTTCCTGCTGGCGCTGCTGCGCGAATCCGATACCTGCAAGAGAAAGTCCGACGACCGACGAAATCAAAAAGGCGGGATAGAGTTTCATGTTTGGCCTTTAGAAAGACGTGCCTATAATGATGATAGTTCCGTGGCTCAGCCGCAACCGTCCGATTCTGAAATCGCGCCCCAACCGGTCCCTGACGACATCCCGCTGCTCTACTGCCCCGTCTGCTCAACCAAACTGGAAAGCCGGAAATGCAAGCTTTTGTGCGCGCAGTGCGGTTACTACATGAGCTGCGCCGACTATATATAACGCCGCGACTTTGAAGAAGCGGCAACGATGAGCTCAATGAACCTGAAACGCTGGTTAATTGCCGCATGCGCGGCCGGGTGCGCTTTTGCGACGACCGAGCCTGATGGCGCGCGCTGGTGGTCGTATGTCCAGTTTCTCGCCTCCGATGCCCTGCAGGGCCGCAACACAGGCAGCGAAGGACACCGCAAAGCCGCGCAGTTTGCCGCCGCGCAGTTCGAAAAGGACGGCCTGAAGCCAGCCGGCGACCGCGGCTATCTGCAGCCCGTGAAATTCGTCACCAAAGAACTGGACGAAAGCCAGTCGAGCCTGACGCTGGAGCGCGACGGAAAATCGCAAACGCTTCGGCTCGGCGAAGACGCCATAATCGGCACGCGGGTAGATCCGAAGCCGACGGTCGAAGCCGGGATGGTGTTTGTGGGCTACGGCCTCGCAGCGCCGGAAATCCACTACGACGATTTCGCGGGACTCGACACAAAGGGAAAAATTGCCGTTTATCTGACCGGCGCGCCGTCATCGCTTCCGAGCGCGCTGGCGGCGCACTATCAGTCAGGGAAGGAGCGCTGGAACGTACTCAGGAAAGCCGGATTGATCGGCACGATTGCGATACAGAATCCGAAGCACATGGACCTGCCGTGGGCGCGCATCGCGGCGAACCGTTTTCAGATGACGATGGCGCTGGCAGATCCCGGCATGGATGATACGGCGGGTGAGCAGATTGCCGTCAACTGGAATCCGGCGCATGCCGATGAGCTGCTGGCGGGCACGGGCCACACATTCGACGAGCTGGTTGCGCTTGCCGAGGCCGGAAAGCAACTGCCCCGTTTCACCATCCCGGGAAAAATCACCGCACACACTGCGGTCAAACACGGCACAGTCGTATCGCAGAACATCGCCGCCGTCTGGCCCGGTTCGGATCCGAAGCTGAAAGACCAGTACGTCGCGCTTTCGGCGCACATCGATCATCTGGGAGTGGGCAAGCCGGTTAACGGCGATGCAATTTTCAACGGCGCGATGGACAATGCAGCCGGATCGGCCACGCTGCTCGACATCGCTGCGCATCTGAAGGAAGGCGGCACGAAGACGAAGAGGTCAATCCTTTTTGTTCTGGTGACGGGTGAAGAAAAAGGGCTGCTGGGCTCGAAGTATTTCGCCGCGCACCCGACCGTTCCCGGGTCCGGCATCGTCGCCGACGTCAACATCGACGAATTTCTGCCGTTGTTTCCGCTGAAAGTGCTGACGGTTTACGGACTGGACGAATCGACGCTCGGCGACGATATCCGCGCGGTGGCCGGGCAAGCCGGCGTGAAGGTGGAACCCGATCCGGAACCTGCGCGGAACGTTTTCATCCGGAGCGATCAGTACAATTTCGTCCGGCGCGGCATTCCGTCGCTGATGGCCGCTTTCGGCGCAAGCAAGGGTTCGCCGGAGGAGGCGGCGCTCGATCGGTGGAATCAGCAGCGCTACCATTCGGTATTCGACGATCTGAACCAGCCTGTCGACAAGCCGGCAGCGGGCGAGTTCAATGAACTGATGATGGACCTGGTAGAACGCATCGCCGATGCCAACACCCGCCCCGCGTGGAAGCCAACGTCGTTCTTTCGGAGATACGCCGCGAACTGATGACTGACTGGAAGGAGCACGGCATCCGGATCGTGCGCGCGGGAGAGCTGGACACCAATACGCCGCAAACACCCGGCATGACGCGCGCAGCCGCCATTACGCATGCGCGCACCGGGGCGGACAAGCTATGGGCGGGAACGGTTGTGGTTCAGCCGGCGGCGCGCACCGGAGCGCATCATCATGGCGAAGTGGAGACGGTGCTCTATATCGTGAAAGGCCGCGCACTGTTCCGGTGGGGCGATCATCTGGAGTTTTCCGAGGAAGCCGGGCCCGGGGATTTCATATATGTGCCGCCATTCGTGCCGCATCAGGAGATGAACGCGCGGGCGGATGAGGCGGTGGAGGCTGTGGTGGTGCGCAGCGGGCAAGAGCCAGTGGTGGTAAATCTCGATATTGCCGAGGCGAATGAGTTTCCGGTACCGTTTCATCCGCGGCCTGGGGAGTGACGGCGGGCGGAAACCGGCGGCCGGCCCGAATGCCTGTCCCCACAAATTAAATCAGTGAACGATCGAGATTACGATGTCCAGTTGGCTGGTCGATGCGCCGATCTGAATTTCCAGCGAGGACAGCGCGGGAAGCACTACCGGCGGGTTGGCATTGGGAAAGTCCAGCGCGGGATCGGGAACGAATACCGTGATCTGATAAACATTGCCGGGCAGGCCGTTGACCGGGCCGGCAATAGCGTATGCGCCGTAGCTGTAGATACCGTCGATGAACACGTTCACCGGGGCTTCGGTCACCGCGCAGCACTGCGTGAATGTCAGCGGGCCGACGCCGGTGGCGAAGATGGTGATCCGATCGCCAGGCGCAGCGGGATTCGCTGTTGAATTGAGCGTGCCGTCTTTGTTGAGAATGTAGCCGAGCCCATACCCGGCGCCGTTCTGCGAGAAGATTCCCGGCGCCATCGTCGCGACCGGCATCAGGACAGAATTCGTTGTCACACCGTTCGACTGAACTTCGACCGTGGCAGCCACCGCAGGCACGCCAGCTGGAACGGCCGCAGTAATCGCCGTGGAAGTCACTGAGATCGGCGCGATGGGCGCGCCCGCGATGGTGAGCTGAGCATCGGCTCCAAACCCTGCGCCATCGACGACAATCGTTTCTCCGGGAGCGATTGCGCCGTCGATGAAGCTGGCGGCATTCTCCACGGAGTCGATGCGGAGGGGCGGCGGCGGTGTCAGCGCGACGCTGTTGACCCACGCGTTTCCCGATTGCGCCGGATACCCGGCGCCCTGGTTGGTCGCGCCACCGATCCAGACGCTTCCGTTCAGTCCCACGCCGAGGCCGGCCACGGTGAAGTTTTCGTTGTCGCCGAAATAGCTGGAAAAGAGCAGCGAGGATAGATCGGCTGAAAGCTCGCTCATAAAACCAGTCGGATTCGCAAATCCGCCGGCGAATGGTGTGCGCGTCGGCAGACCGAGGGATGCCGAGCTGCCGCCGATATAGAGATTGCCGGCGCTGTCGGTTGTCATCGTCGCCACCTGCGCGAACGAGCCGAAGTATGTGGCTGCAAGAACATTGCTGAGCGTCGAGTCGATGCGGACGATTCCGGTCTCCGGCTGCGGCGGCGCCGGGAAACTGGTCTGGAACGCGCCCGGCGTGGCCTTGAAATTTTCCGGCATGCCCGCTACGTAGAGGCTGCCATCGGGACCCAGGGTCATCGCCCGCGGAGTCACCGGCACTGTGTTCGTCGATGACAGAAGTGCCGTTCCGGTCGGATCGATGCGGAAGATTCCCGAGAACGCTCCAGCGTAGGCGGCGCCATCCGGCGCGACCGCGAGCGCGCCTCCGGCCGGAAATCCGAGAGCATTCGAAACGCTCGAACCCGGAACGTATGTCGAAAAGATCAGGCTCGCGCCGGAGGGAGAAAAACGGGTGAGAGTCAATTCCTCAGGGACAATCGGCGGACCAATAAAAATCGCGCTCCCGGGTGCGCAGCAGAATGTCGCGGAAAGTGCGCCGGGAGTCACTGGAAGTCCGCCGTAGCTGTTGTTCCCGAGGAGCCAGGCCGATCCGTTTCCGTCGGTCGCCACAGCAACCGGTGTGGTGCCGCTGAAGTAAGTCGAATAGCCGAGCGTGCCATCGGGGTTCAGGCGGGAGAGGAACATGGTGCCTGACGTGGCGTAAGCGCCCTTACTGACGGGAAAATCGGCTGAACCGGTAACACCGGTGACGAAGGCGTTTCCGGCAGCATCCACAGCGATCGCCACGGCCTGATCGTGTCCTGTGCCGCCGAGGTAGGTGGAGTAGAGGATGTTGCCGGAAGGATCGAGCTTGGTCACGAACACATCTGCAGAGCCGGAGTTGGCTTCGTAGACCTGACCGTTGACTACGGCGAGAGAGGTGAGGTTGTAAAACGGTCCCGGCGGACCGACCGGCGTAACGGTTTCCAGATCAGCCGAGACCCGAACGATGCCGGTACCGCCAACATCGCCATAGTAGACGCCGTTCGCGGGATCGGCTACGAGATTGGTTACGGCGCTGAATGCCGCCTGCGTCCAGGTGACGCCGCCGTCGGTGCTTTCGAATATCGCGCCGCCCTCGCCGATCAGGCGGCCCGCCTGAATCGGATCGGAAAAAATCGCGTTGAGACCCTGCGGAACCGGGAATTCGGTGAAGGTCTCGCCGTCGTCGGAGCTTTTCAGAATGCCATTACCAGGACTGGTGACATAGAGGACGCCGGGTTTGTGCGCATCGAAGGAAATTCCCGCAGCTCCGTTCGGAACTGTTGTCGGCTGCCAGGTCGCGCCGCCATCGGCGGTCCGGAAGAGTCCGTTGGACGTGTTGACGAAGACGACGCTGACATTCGAGGGATCGATCCAGAGAGTGTAAGCGGAGATCTGACCGCTGGTCTGCGAGGGCAGGCCGTTGTTGACGGCAGTCCACGTGGCGCCGCCATCTGCGCTCTTAAAGACGCCCTGATCGGTGGTTCCCGCGTAGAGGGTCTGGTCGTTGCCGGGCTGGATCGCGATGGAACGGACGTGCGAGTCCGGCAGCGGAATCGGCGCAAACGTAACGCCCATGTCGATGCTTTTCATCAGCTCGCCGTTCGAGACTGCGTAAAACGCTGAAGCGTTCTGCGGATCAACAGCGAGGAAGGAGCAGGTAGAAAGCTCCAGCGGAACGAAACGAGAACCGCTGATCCGATAAAGGCCGGCCGATGCGATATTCGGCTGCAGGGCGTTCCTGACCGGAAAATTCTGCGAAGAGGTTGTTCCTGCGATGTAGACGTTGCCCTGGGAGTCGGTACCGAGTCCGGCCACTGAATCCGCGCCCGAAGCGTCCAGTTCTTTGATCACCTGATAACTGGGAAGCGTTTGCGAAAACGCAATTGAAACAAACGCGAGAGAAGCGAAGACCAACCCCGAGGCCATTTGGTGCAATTCGGGCAATCGCAGGACCATTTTTAAATGGAATATTTTCTTCAGAGGGCCGCCCGGAGCTGTGGTAACACGACACACACTGTACCGTCGGCGGAAGACGGCGGACGCGATAAACTCTGTCCGTGAAGCACGCGCCTCACAGTGAAGGTCCTGTTCAGGCATACCTGCGCGAAGTCGGGCGGGTTCCGCCTCTCAGGCCGGATGAGGAACGCGAGCTGTGGGTCCACATTCTCGCCAACGATGAGCAGGCGAGCTATCGCGGAAGTGGAGCCCCCATTCT
>Ga0335085_10017328_pt1 | contig 10382 bp, 10 predicted proteins | sample Lox_Sample_45_FD_206712 | JGI IMG/M metagenome (GOLD analysis project Ga0335085, IMG submission 206712) | Soil microbial communities from Loxahatchee National Wildlife Refuge, Florida, United States - Lox_Sample_4.5 | ecosystem: Environmental > Terrestrial > Soil > Wetlands | place: USA...
GCCGGGTCCGGGCTGATCCGTCACAGACTCACCCTAGGTGACCCGGTACGCGGTGTACGCGACCCGGTTCGCCTCGCGGATCGCGGACGCGACGAACAGCGACCGCTCAAGCGCCGCGAGCCGCAAAACCGACGTCTCCAGGTGCACCGCCACCCGGAAGTAGTACTCAGCCGGGTCGACCGCCTCGCCGCGCAGCAGCGCCTCGAGCACGGCGGGCGGCCCGCTGCGCACGCCGGACGTCCGCAGGTGCACGTACTCGCCGTCCGGCGTCCGCGCCGAGTAGCGCGTGTCGATCTCGATCGACCCGTCGGGCCGGACGATCTGCCAGTCGGCGCCGCCTGGCAGGATCTCCGCGTCGAACATGCCGCTAATCCGCCCGCTGGCGATCTGCACCACCCGCCGGTGGCCAGCCCGCGTGACGCCGTGGTCCTCGAGCGGTCCGAGCAGGGCGTCCACGTGGAAGGCGGGTTCAAGCCCCGGCACGGGTGCCGGGGCAGGCGGCGGAGCGTTCACCGGTTGGCCGGCTGCTTGGGTGGCAGCGAACGGGCGTAGCCGAGGCCGACCTCCACCCACGGCGCGAGGTCGTCGTCGCTGGCCAGGTGCTCGGCGGCGACCCGGAGCCAGCCGGGCATCTCCCGGCCCTGCATCACCGCGACAGTCGCCTTGCCGGCCGCGATCAGCTCATCCGACTGAGCCGGATCGGCGTGCACGAGCACGCCGCCTTGGCCGCTCGCGCTGATCGCCATGTGACCGCGGACGAGAAACGCGAGGCCGCCGAACATCTTCTTCTCGGTCAGCTCCGGATCGGGTCCTATCAGGTCCCTGATCCGGCTGGCCAGGGCTTCGTCATAGGCCATGAGGCCGATCGTACCGCCGGGCCTGCCCCTCGACCCCGACTATCAGCCGACCACGTGCCGCTGCCCTACGATGGCGCCATGATGTGGGATGAGCTGCGCGACTACTGCCTGGCCAAGCCGGGGGCCTGGGCGGACGAGCCGTGGGACGACGGCGTGGTGACCAAGGTCGGACCGAAGATCTTCGCCTTCCTGCGCGCGGTCGGCCCGGCCGGCGAGGCGCTCGGCGTCGGCCTCAAGTGCGCCGCCACCAGGGAGGCGGCCGACGAATGGCTGCACCGCTACCCCGGCGACGCCACGGTCATGCCATACATCGGCCGCTCCGGCTGGAACAGCCTCACCATCGGCGCCGCCATCCCCGACGATGAGATCCTCGAGGCGATCGACGCCTCCTACGCGATGATCGTCGCCAAGCTCCCCAAGAAGGACCGCCCGGATTAGATCGCGTCCAGCTCCGCGATCGTCGCGGGGTCGAGCGTCAGTGACGCGCCCGCCACGTTCTCCCTCAGGTGGGCCACCGACGAGGTGCCGGGGATGAGCAGGATGTTCGGCGAGCGCCGCAGCAGCCAGGCGAGCGCGACCGCCATCGGCGAGGCGCCAAGCCGCGCCGCCACCTTACCGAGCGTGTCCGACTGCAGCGGCGTGAAGCCGCCGAGCGGGAAGTACGGCACATATGCGATGCCCTGCCGCGCGGTCAGCTCGACAAGCGGGTCGTCGCCGCGCTTGGCGATGTTGTAGAAGTTCTGGACGCACACCACGGGCGCGATCGCCTGCGCCTCGGCGAGCTGCTCCGCGTCGACGGTGGACAGCCCCAGGTGCCTGATCAGCCCCTGCTCGCGCAGCTCGGCGAGCGCGCCGAACTGTTCCGCGATCGGCCCTGGCACCGCCGAGTGCCCGTCGGAGCCGCCGCCGACCCGCAGGTTGACCACGTCCAGGGCGTCGAGCTTGAGCGTGCGCAGGTTGTCGTGCACCTGGTCGCGCAGCTCCTGCGGCGAGCGCGCGTGCACCCAGGCGCCGGCGTCGTCGCGGACCGCGCCGACCTTGGTGACGATGCGCAGGTCGTCCGGGTACGGGGCGAGCGCCTGGCGGATCAGCTCGTTGGTGACGTGCGGGCCGTAGAAGTCGGCGGTGTCGATGTGGTTGATGCCGAGGGCGACCGCCTCGCGCAGCACCGCGAGCGCCTCGTCGGTGTCGGCGGGCGGGCCGAAGATCCCGGGACCGGACAGCCGCATCGCACCGAAGCCGACACGGCCCACCGTCAGGTCCCCGAGCTGGAAGCTGCCGCCTGGAAGTGTTTTGCCAGAAGTCATGCGATCCACTGTGCCTCGCGTGCGCCCCGGCAGGCAGTGCCCTGGTCATCCTGGGGGTGACGGGACCAGGCTGTTCCGTCCCCCGGTGCCTACAGTGGAAACCGTGACAGCAGCCAACACGCTCGGTGAGTACCTGCGGGCCCGCCGCGAACTGGTCGACCCGAGGGACGTGGGGCTGCGCGTGGCCGGCGTGCGCCGTACCCCGGGCCTGCGCCGCGAGGAGGTGGCGACCCTCGCCGGGATCAGCGGCGACTACTACCTCCGCCTGGAGCAGGGCAGGGACCGCAACCCGTCACGGCAGGTGCTCGAGTCCCTGGCCCGGGTGTTCGGTCTCGACGCGACGGCGACCGAGTACCTGCTCGGCCTCGCCGCGGCCCGCCCGGCAAGGCCGAGGCGGAGCAGGCCGCGCCAGCAGCCGGTGCCGCGCGGCATCTGCCAGCTGCTCGCGGCGCTGAACATGCCGGCCTTCGTGGAGAGCCGCGTGTTCGACGTGCTGGCCGTCAACGCCCTCGCCACGGCGCTGTCGCCGACCATCCGCCCGGGGGAGAACCGGCTCCGCTCGATGTTCCTCGACCCGGCCGAGCGTGACATGTTTCCGGACTGGGACCGGGCGATCGCCGGCATGGTCGCCTCGTTCCGCGCCTCCATCGGCACCGACAACGACGACCCGCGGGCCGCGCAGCTCGTCGGTGAGCTCTCCCTGGCGAGCGAGTCGTTCAGGAAGCTGTGGGCCAGGCACGACGTCAAGCCGCTCGCGGGCGGTGCGGCCCGGATGCGCCACCCCGAGGTCGGCCTGCTCGAACTCGGCCGCGAAAAGCTGCCCATCGGGAACTCTGGCGGCCAGCTCCTTGTCATCTACCACGCCGAGCCAGGCTCGGAAAGCGCCCGTGCCCTCGCCCGCCTCGCGGAACACGACGAGCCTGGAGGTGCTATTTCACGATCTTGGGGCAGGTGAAACTCTATGAACCCCGAAATGTGGCCAGGTCAGCCCTACCCACTCGGTGCCAGCTACGACGGCATTGGCACCAACTTCTCGCTGTTCTCTGAGGTGGCGGACCGCGTAGAGCTGTGCCTGTTCGACGAGGGCGGCAAGGAGCAGCGGCTTGACCTGACCGAGGTGGACGGCTACGTCTGGCACTCGTTCCTGCCCGGGATCGGCACCGGGCAGCGCTACGGCTACCGGGTGCACGGGCCGCATTACCCCGATATCGGCCTGCGCTGCAACGAGACGAAGCTGCTGATCGACCCCTACGCCAGGGCGATCGACGGCGAGGTCACCTGGGATCCCGACGTGTACGGCTACCCGCTCGGCGGCGACGACAGGCAACGGCACGACGCGGACAGCGCGCCGTACGTGCCCCGATCCGTGGTGACCAACCCCTGGTTCGAATGGGGCGACGACCGGCCGCTGCGCACCCCCTGGCACGAGACGGTGCTGTACGAGTGCCACGTCAAGGGGCTCACCATGCGTCATCCCGACGTCCCCGAGCACCTGCGCGGCACGTACGCGGGCATGGCGCACCCGGCCGTCATCGAGCACCTGAACCGGCTCGGCGTCACCGCGGTTGAGCTGATGCCCGTGCATCACTTCGTGCAGGACCACGCGCTGGTCGACAAGGGCCTGCGCAACTACTGGGGCTACAACTCGATCGGCTTCTTCGCGCCGCACGTCGAGTACTCGGCCTGGGGCGTCGAACAGGTCGTCTCCGAGTTTAAGTACCTGGTCAAGAGCATGCACGAGGCCGGGATCGAGGTCATTCTCGACGTGGTCTACAACCACACGGCGGAAGGCAACCACCTCGGCCCGATGCTCTCATTCAAGGGCATCGACAACCCGGCGTACTACCGCCTGGCGGAGGGCGGCAGGTACTACTTCGACACCACGGGCACCGGCAACACGCTGAACATGCGCCACCCGCACGTGCTCCAGCTCATTATCGACTCGCTGCGGTACTGGGTGAGCGAGATGCACGTGGACGGCTTCCGCTTCGACCTGGCCGCCAGCCTGGCCAGGCAGTTCCACGAGGTCGACCGGCTGTCCGCGTTCTTCGACCTGATCCAGGTGGACCCGGTGGTGAGCCAGGTCAAGCTGATCGCCGAGCCGTGGGACCTTGGCGAGGGCGGCTACCAGGTCGGCAACTTCCCGTCCCTGTGGTCGGAGTGGAACGGCCGCTACCGGGACACGGTCCGCGACTACTGGCGCGGCCACGACCGCACGCTGTCCGACTTCGCCTATCGGCTGACCGGCAGCTCCGACCTGTACGGCAGGACCGGCAGGCGCCCGTACGCCAGCGTCAACTTCGTCACGGCACATGACGGCTTCACCCTGGCCGACCTGGTCTCCTACGACCGCAAGCACAACAAGGCCAACGGCGAGGACAACTACGACGGCACCGACGACAACCGCTCGTGGAACAGCGGCGCCGAGGGTCCGACCAGGGACCCGGAGGTGCTCACGATCCGCGACAGGCGCCGCCGGGCGCTGATGACCACGCTGCTGCTCAGCCAGGGCGTGCCGATGATCAGGCACGGCGACGAGATCGGCCACTCGCAGAAGGGCAACAACAACGCCTACTGCCAGGACAACGAGCTGTCGTGGCTGGACTGGAAGCACGCGGACCAGGAGTTCTTCGACTTCTGCGCGGAACTCGTCCGGTTCCGCAACGACCACCCGGTGTTCAAACGGCGCCGGTTCTTCGAGGGCGAGCCGATCTTCAGCGGCGAACTGTCCGACATCGGGTGGTTCCGCCCGGACGGCAAGGAGATGACCGGCGACGACTGGCAGGCGGGCTTCGCCAAGTCACTCGGCGTCTTCCTCAACGGCGACGCGCTGCCCGATCCGGACCGCCACGGCCGCCGGCTGCACGACGACAGCTTCCTGCTGCTGTTCAACGCGCACCACGAGGACGTCACCTTCGTGCTGCCGGGCAGGAAGTGGGGCCGCCGCTGGCAGGCCGAGCTGACCACGGTCGCCGATCAGGGCGTCCGCAGGCCGCGGGCGGCCGGCTCCAAGGTCACGGTCGCGGGCCGGGGCGTCCAGGTGCTGCGCCGGGTGGAACCGCCGACAGCGGCTCCGGCTGGTCGATTCCGGTCCGCGACAGGTACGTGAAGGACGCCACGCAGGCGATCAGCATCACGACCGATACTGGCCCGTGCCCGAGCCCCATCCCGCTGATGTGCTTGGGCATGCCGAAGTAGTCCGCGAACGACGCGCCGATCGGCCTGGTCAGCACGTACGCCACCCAGAACGTGAGCACCGGGTTGGCGCCAAGCCGCCAGGCGACGAGCGGCACGCAGATCAGCGCGGTGAACACGAACGCCGACCCGAGGTAGCCCAGGTGGAAGGTGGTCGCGAGCAGGTCGCCGAGCGCCGTGCCCATCGCGAACGTGAAGATCACCGCGAGCCAGTAGAACACCTCGCGGCGCCCGGGCACGATCGTGTGGATGTCGAGCGTCCCCTCGGCGCGGTACCAGGCGATGAACGTCACCGCCAGGCAGGCGGCGTAGAACGTGGCGGACACCGTATAGGGCAGCCCGATCACGATGTGCATGACGTCCGCGCACATCGTGCCGAACACGGCCACCATCGCGACCGCCGTCCAGTACGGCCAGGTGCGGTACACCGGCGTGCGGAACTGCCAGACCATCGCCGCCGCGAACACCGCGAACCCCACGACCACCGCGAGGTACTTGTTGACGTCGTTCACGAGATAGTCGGAGACCGCCTCGCCCATCGCCGTGGTCAGCAGCTTCACCGCCCAGAAGTAGGGCTTGACCGCCGGGACCTTCACCGGCCCCGGCTGGCCGTGCACAACCCGGGGAGCCTGCCGTACCTGCGCCTGATGCCGTCCAGCCATGACCGCGAGGATGTCACAGCGAAAGACCCGATATCCCGAACGGTTGGCTGCTCCGCCTCTGAGTTCGCCATGAATCGCTTAAGATCTGGCAAGCCCCGGAGCCGGTAGACTCCCTGACCATGAGCACCGACGTCGCGGCTGGCATTGAAGCGCCAACGCGGACGACGGGACCGCTGCGGCTTGGCCCGCGCGAGTTCGCGCCGGGGCGGCCGCTGGTGATGGCGATCGTCAACCGGACGCCAGACTCCTTGGAGATCCGCCGCGTGGTGCCGTTCATCGAGCGGGTCCGCGCCGCCTACCCCGGCCTGGTGATCAGCGTGGACACCTGGCGCCGCGAGTCGGCCAGGGCGATGTGCGCCGCGGGCGCGAACCTGATCAATGACACCTGGTCCGCGTGGGACTCCGGGCTTGCCGAGGCTGCCGCCGAGTCGGGCGCGGGCCTGGTGTGCTCGCATGTCGGCACGCTGACGCCGCGCACCCGGCCGCACCGGCCCGCCTATGAGGACGTGCTCGCCGACGTCAGGGCCCGGGTGCTGCGACTGGCGCGGCGAGCGCTCGACGCCGGGGTTGACCCGGACAGCATCGTCATCGATCCCACGCGCGACTTCGGCAAGAACACCCGGCAGTCACTTGAGCAGACCCGCCGTATTGGCGAGCTGACCGCCACCGGCTGGCCAGTCCTGCTGTCGGCGTCGCACAGGGACTTCGTCGGCGAGACCCTGGATGCCCCCATCGACGGGCGCCTCGCGGGCACGCTCGCGGTGACGTCGGTCGGCGCGTGGCTCGGCGCCCGGATCTTCCGCGCGCACGACGTGCGCGCGACCAGGCAGGCCCTGGACATGGTCGCGTCGATCAAGGGCGACCGCCCGCCCGCCCGCGCCGTGCGAGCCCTCGCGTGATCGTCAGCGCCGCCATCTGCCCGTCGCCGCCGCTGCTTGCCAGGGAGCTGACCGGCCAGGCCGCACCGCTGCCGGAACTGCGCGACGCCTGCGCGGCCGCGCTCGCCGCGCTGCTCACCGCCGCGCCTGACATCGTCGTGGTGACCGGCCCCGCGGGGCTGACGGCCGACTTCGGCCAGCACGGCCGCCTCGACCTCGCCGCCTACGCGCCGGCCCTTTACACGAACAGTGACGAGCCGGCGCTGCCGCTATCCCTGGGCATCGGGGCGCGCCTGCTCGACGAGGCCGGCTACGCCGGGCCGCGTTCGTTCCGCGGCATCGGAGTTTCCGCGCCGGCGGAGGCCTGCCTGCGCCTGGGCCGGCAGATCGCGGCGTCCGCCCCCAGCTGTCCGAACCAGCGGATCGCGCTGCTCGCGGTCGGTGACGGCAGCGCGCGGCGCTCGGTGACCGCACCCGGCTACCTGGACGAGCGGGCCGCGCCGTTCGACGAGTCGGTGGCGCGCGCGGTCCGCGACGGCGAGCCCGCCGCCCTCGCGGCGCTCGACCCGGAGCTGGCCGCGGAGCTGATGGCCGACGGCCGCGCCGCCTGGCAGGTGCTCGCCGGCGCTCTCACCGCCGAGGGCGCGACACCCGGCGGCCTGCGCGGCGACGTCCTGTACGAGCAGGCGCCCCTCGGCGTGGCCTACCTGGTAGCTGTGCTGACCCCGCGCTAGGGCTGACCCCGCGCTAGTGCCCGGGGCCCGCCACGAGGACCGTGAGCTGGACACGCGAGGAGATGCCCAGCTTGCCGAAGATGTGCTCCACGTGCGCGTCGACGGTCCGCTTGGAGATGAACAGCCGGTCGGCGACCTCGCGGTTGGACAGGCCGGTGGCCACCAGGTCGGCGATCTCCCGCTCTCGCCTGGTCAGCACCGCTGCCGGGCCGGCGGCCTGCGGCGCCGCCCCAGTGCCTGCGTTGCCGGGGCCGGGGTCGACCGGGACCGGGTCGCCGCCGCGCTGGACTCGCGGATCGAAGTCAGGGTCGGCGGCGCCCGCCACCACGGCGTCGAGGTCAAGCGCTCCGCCGTGCGAACGGGCGGCCGAATACCGCCGCTCGCCGAGCGCCTCGCGTGCCGCGCCGGCGGCGCGCTGCCGGCACTCCTCGGCCAGGACGCTGCCGCTGAGCCTGCAGCCGATTTCCGCCCACAGCCGGTCGGCGGCGCCGAGCAGCCACGCGGCCCGCTCGTGCCGTCCGCGCCGCGCCGCCTGCCAGCCGGTCGCCTCGATCGCGTACGCCATCCCCACGACGTCGCCGAGTTCGTGCGCGGCGGTCAGCGCCTGGCTCAGCGACGTGCCTGACGCCTGCTCCCGGCCGGGCAGCTGCGCCTCGGCGAGCCCGGCCACGAGGTGCAGGTAGCCGCTGACCCACCGCTCGGCGTCGTCACCGTCGAGCATCGCAAGCCCCCGGTCGCAGCAGGCGATGGCCTCCGCGGCCCGGCCGGCCAGCTGGTGCCTGAGGCCGAGCTGCGCCTCGAGCGCGATGAGCCCGGGCCGGGGAGAAGGCGCGCTCAGCAGCACCCGCGCCCTCTCCCCGGCCCGCAGCGCCTCGTCGAACTGGCCGTCCAAGGTGAGCGCCAGGTTCAGGTACAGGTAGCCGCGGCCGATGTCGAGTTCCGCGCCGTCATCCTGCCCGGCCAGCCGGATCGACTCGCCGATGTCGGCGATGGCGCCGGTCAGGTCGCCGCGGAAGGTGGCGAGGCGGCCGCGGGCGGCAAGGGCCCGCATCCGTTCTGGCGCTGTCTCGGGCAGGGCGTCCGCGGCGCACCCCAGCCAGCGGATGCCGTCCTCGAGCAGGCCGGAGATCAGCCAGTAGCCGGTCAGCCGCACCGCGAGCTCCGCGCCGAGCCGCCGTCGCACGAGGTCGGCAGGCGCGGCGGCCTCCGGCGGCTGCGCGGGCGCGCCGCGGGCACCGAGCGCGAAGTCGAGCGCGGCCGTGATGTTCGCGTGTTCCCTGTGCAGCCCGCGGACGGCCGCCGCCTGATCCCCGCCGAGCGCGCGCAGCGGTTCATCGTGCCGCCTGGCCGCGGCGAGGCAGTACCCGGTCAGCCGGCCGCGGAACCGCTCCTGCTCATCCGCCTCGGCGAGCCGTTCCGCGCCGAACACGCGCTGCGCGCCGGGAAGCAGGTAGCGGGCGGGCGCCGTGTCGTCCCTGCGCAGCACGGACTTGTCGACGAGGCCGATCAGCGTGTGGATCACCTGCTCGCGGGCCAGGGCGTCCCCCGCGCACACCTGCTCGGCGCCCGCCGCGTCGAAACTTCCGCCGAACACCGACAGGCGCTCCCAGAGCGCCTGCTCCGCCTCGGTGCACAGGTCGTAGCTCCACTGCACCGCGGCGCGCAGCGTCTGGTGCCGCGGGCTCGCGCCGCGGCGGCTGAGCGAGAGCGTTCCCATGCCGGACTCGAGCTGGCTGACCAGTTCAGGCAGCGGCAGCGCGCGCAGCCGCACCGCGGCGAGTTCGATCGCGAGCGGTATGCCGTCGAGCAGGCGGCAGAGCCGCACCACGTCCGCCCGGTTGCGCGGTGTCACGGCGAAGCCGGGCACCACCGCGGCCGCACGCTGGGCGAGCAGGTCCGCGGCGTCGGACTCGACGGCCAGCGGCTGAATGGGGAAGGCGTGCTCTCCCTGCGCGTCGAGCGGCTGGCGGCTTGTCGCGAGCAGGGTCGCGCCCGGGGCGGCGCGCAGCAGCGCCTCGGCGAACGCGGCGCAGTCGTCGACCAGGTGCTCGCAGGTATCAAGGATGAGCAGCAGGCGCCTGCCGCGCAGCTTGGCGAGCAGCGTCGTTTCGTCGGCCGGCGGCAGCCCGAGCGCGACGGCGACGGCGGGCGCCAGTTGCCCGGGTTCTGTGAGGGGTGCGAGGTCCACCAGCCAGGCGCCGTCGGGGAACTGGCCGGCGGCCGTCATCGCGGCGCGGAGGCTGACCCTGGTCTTGCCAACGCCTGGTGCCCCGGTGACCGTCACCATGCGCGCGTTGCCGAGCAGCGCGGCGATCCCGGTGAGCTCGGCGGCGCGGCCGACGAAGCTTGAGGCCTCCGCGGGCAGCTGGCCGAGCCGTCGCGGGCCCGTTACCGGGCCGCGGAGGACGACGTCCGCCATGGTTACCTCTCGGATAGGGACGCCGCCACCATAACACCGGGTCACCGTGCATGCACATACATCGCCCTGCATGGCTTGTCGCGCTGCGGCTAACCGAACCGCCCAGACATGGGCAAAATTCAGCGTGACATGGTAGGCAAGTAGAGTACGACGATGCTTAAAGGAGGCGGCGCGATGATGCGTGACGCGGTGATCGTGGCGGCAGTTCGGAGCCCTGTAGGAAAACGGAACGGCGCCCTCGCCACGGTCCACCCGGTGGACCTGTCGGCGCACGTGCTCAACGCCCTGGCCGAACGGGCCGGCCTCGCCGACCCGGCCGAGGTGGACGAC
>Ga0335085_10017330_pt1 | contig 10382 bp, 7 predicted proteins | sample Lox_Sample_45_FD_206712 | JGI IMG/M metagenome (GOLD analysis project Ga0335085, IMG submission 206712) | Soil microbial communities from Loxahatchee National Wildlife Refuge, Florida, United States - Lox_Sample_4.5 | ecosystem: Environmental > Terrestrial > Soil > Wetlands | place: USA: Florida...
GAGGTTGATGGTTACGTTCTTATCGCGAGCCAGAGCGCGGACGCGGCTGACCGCTTCCTGGCAACTGGCGCCGAGATCGACGGGCGGGAGATCGGGCCGAGGTGTTGGGGACCACTGTTCGGCACGGGCCAGACGCAGCATGCCGAGGAGAAGACTTTCGAGCCGGCCCAGGTCTTCCAGGGCGCGTTCCAGCCCGGCCCGGTAGTCTTCGGCTGCCCGCGGGCGCTGCAAGACCGATTGCAAGGTGGACTTCAGCACGGCCACCGGAGTTTTCAGTTCGTGAGCTGCGTTGGCGACGAATTCCTTCTGTTGCGTAAAGGAGTCCTGCAAACGGTGCAGCATCTGCGCCATAGATTCGGTGAGAGGGCGCAGTTCTTCGATCCTCTGGGCGTCCTCCGGCACGCGCAAATTCCAGTTCTGCGCGGAGACATGGCCCGCCTCGGCGGCCAGGTTCTGCAAGGGCAGCAGTCCGCGGCGAATTCCCCACAAGGCCAGGAGGACGGTAAATCCCAGCAGCAATAAGCTGGCCAGCGCGATGAAAACGCCGGCTTGCCGCGCTTGATTGCGGAGTTCGATCAGAGGAGCGGCGTAGATGATGGTCAGCGTTTGCGGCTGAAAGGACTTGCCTTCTTCGCGGTCGAGCACGGGAACTCGCGTGGCGCGGAGCGCGCGATACGGGGTTCCCGCCCAGCGGAAATCCCAGCGATCGCGGGAGCCGTTGGCCGGGAGATCAAGCCCGGCGGGCCAATCCGCGGAGCGGGTCAGCAAGCCGGACCTCTGGGTCCAAACGGCGAACAAATCCGGATGGCTCGGGTCGAGCGATTGCGGCATCAGCGTGCTGTCGAAATAGACATTCCCGGTGGCGTCTTCGGTATAACGCACCAGCGCCGCTACGCTCATAGCGCGGCTTTGAATCGCGGTGTCCAGGGCCGCGGTCAGGCGGCGCTGCGTATAGTAAACGCCCGCAAAGACCAGGCCCGCAGCGAGCAGGAGCTGCGAGACCATCACGGTCACGATCAGGCGGCGCTGGATGGAGTCACGATGCATTCGGTACCAGCACTTCGCGCCTGGCACTCAGCATTTGGCAACCGCACCTCTCAAAACGGCCAAATGCCGGGCTAGGAGCGTCAATCCTGCAAAATATAGCCCTGCCCACGGACGGTGTGTATCAACTGGCGTGAGTAGCCATTGTCCAGCTTGCGCCGCAGGCCGGAGATATAAACCTCGATCACATTGCTGAACTTTTCCCAATTGTAGTCATAGAGGTGCTCGAGCAACTCAGTTTTCGAGACTACCGCCCGCGGGCGGTGCAGTAAATATTCGAGCACCCGGTATTCCATCGCAGTCAGCACCACGGTGCGGCCGGCGCGCTGCACGCTGCGGTTGATGGTGTTCATTTCCAGGTCAGCAAGGGTCAGCAGCGGCGTGGGTTGTCCTTTGCCGCGGCGAACCAGAGCCTTGACGCGTGCCAGCAGTTCGCCCAGATCGAAAGGCTTGGTGAGATAGTCGTCGGCGCCGGCGTTGAGCAGAGCGATGACAGATTCCTTGTCATCGCGTGCCGTCAGAACCAGAACCGGCGTGTTCAGCTTGGCCGCGCGCAGGCGGGTGAGCACTTGCAGGCCGTCGAGCTTGGGGAGCATGAGGTCGAGGATGAGGGCGTCATAGGTATTTGAGGCAGCGAGAAACGCGCCCTCTTCGCCGTCGGGGGCGATATCCACGGCATAGCCGGCGCTCTCGCGCAGAGCGCGGGCGACGTTTTCCGCCAGGCGGGGCTCGTCTTCGACGATCAGCACGCGCATAAGACTGTTTCACCGCAAGGGACGCCGGGGGCGCAGAGATATTAGAACAGATCACGTTCGTGTAAAGGGGGGATGCCGAGGGTAAGATTCCTCGCGGCCTGGCAGCCGCTCGGGTTGGACAGGCGGAAGCGTTGCGGCCCGGCTGAAGCCGGGCCCTCCCGAAAGCCCACCTCCCGAAGGCTGTGAAGCCTGGCAAGATCAACGTCAAAACCGGCGGACAAGAGTGTCCGCCCCACACGGGTGGTTTCTGGCTTAGACTTTGCTAAGCGGCCATGCCCTCTTTCCCCAAAACCATCTTCCACGTCGATATGGATGCTTTTTTCGTTTCCGTCGAGGAGCTGTTCGACCCATCGCTCAAAGGGAAGGCGGTGGTCGTCGGCGGCCAGCGGCATGAACGCGGAGTGGTTTCGGCGGCTTCGTATGAAGCGCGCAAATTCGGAGTGCACTCGGCCATGCCGCTGCGCACGGCGGCCAAGCAATGTCCGCAGGCGATTTTTGTGGACGGGCACCCGGAGCGATACCGCGAATACTCCGGGATAGCTTACCAAGTGCTGACTTCATTTACGCCGCAGGTGGAGATGGCTTCGATTGACGAGGCTTACCTTGACATGACGGGAACGGAGCGATTGCATGGGCCGCCCTTGAAGGCGGCGCACGCACTACACGCCAAAATGAAGGCGGAGACGCAGCTCAATTGCTCCATCGGTATTGGCGCGTCGCGTCTGGTGGCCAAGGTGTCTTCGGCAAAGGCCAAACCGAATGGCGTGTTGTGGGCGATTCCCGGAGAAGAGGCCCGGATGCTGGCGCCGCTGGACGTGCGCGATATTCCAGGTGTGGGCAAGGTGACGGAACAGAATCTGCACGCGCTGGGAATTCATCTGGTCGGCGATTTAGCGCGCTTTGAGGAGTCGTTTCTCGCAGAGCACTTCGGCAAATGGGGTCTGGCGCTGGCAGGGAAGGCGCGGGGCGAGGATGCTGGCGGCTGGTTCGACAACGAAGTCGGGGCGGACAGCGATCCCAAGTCCATCAGCCATGAGCATACTTATAACGAAGACACCGCGAATCCCGAGCAGATGGAGTGCACCTTGATGCGGCTTTCGGAGATGGTGGGGCGACGCCTGCGGGAGGGAGGCTTTCACGCGCGCACGATTCAGCTCAAACTGCGCTATAAGGATTTCACCACGATCACGCGCGCGCATACGCTGGCGTCGCCGACTCAGCTGGATACGGAAATCTTCCAGCAGGTCAGAACTCTGTTCCGCAAAAACTGGCGCGAGGGAACACAGGTTCGGTTGCTGGGAGTTCATGCATCCGGTTTTGAGAATGAAGCGGAACAGCGGGACCTCTTAGAGGATGGGCAGCGGCAGCGCTGGCAACAGGCTTTATCGGCGGCCGACCGTTTGCGGGACAAGTTCGGCGAGTCGAGCGTATCCCTGGCGGCCGGGCTGAAAGGCGGATTCCGGGAGAGGACGCACGAGAATCCGGCGGGGCTGCCGGGAAAAAGAAAGTGAAGAGCCCCTCGGCCGTTTCCGTCGCAGCCGGCCGCTCCCGTTGCACTTCGGTACTATTCCGGCACTTTGTACCAGCCAGACCTTGCGCTTCGGTTCATTTCTGATACAAGAGAAGGGCTTTGCCAAGTCCTTGCTTTTCGCAAGGCACGGCCTTTTTACAATTCTTTTGCAAACTCCCGGGATGCAGAAGGGTTATAAGCATCCAAGCAGCGTAGTCGAGTTCCGGTGGCGGGAAAGGGATGGGAAGCGGTTTGTCTCTAAAAAAGCTGCAGCAACGGTTCGCAATCCTGGTAGTGGTCGCGTTCTTCTCGTGCGTCATGCCTGTCAGACTGCCGGCGGAGAGTTCCGGGCTGGCTCCAGCCATCTCGTTGGACGCAGGTTTCCGTCTGCTCTACGATCTCGATTTCGGGCAGGCGCACAAAGTCTTTTCCGCCTGGGAACAGGTGCATCCTGAGGATCCATTGGGGCCGGTGTCGGATGCGGCGGGACTGCTCTTTTCGGAATTCGACCGGTTGGGCGTGCTGGAATCGCAATTCTATGCAAGCGATGGCGCGTTCGCCGCGCGCAAACAACTCACGCCCGACCCGACGGTGCGCGACCGCTTCGAGGCGGCGCTGGATTTGGCGGAGAACCGCGCGCACGCGCGCTTAAGCAGAAATCCGAAGGATCGCGATGCTTTGTTTGCCTTGACGCTCGCCGCCGGACTGCGCGGCGACTATGCCGCCTTGATTGAAAAACGCAATCTGGTTGCGCTGCACTACAAGAAGGAGGCCAGCATGTGGGCCGGGCAGTTGCTGGCTGTGGACCCGACCTGCTATGACGCCCACCTGGCCACCGGTTTCACCAAGTACATTGTCGGCAGCATGTCTTTGCCCATGCGGTGGATTCTGCGTTTGGGAGGCGTGCAGGGAGACAAGGAAGCCGGTATTGCCGAACTCAAGATAACCGCCCAGCATGGGCGCTATCTGGCGCCCATGGCCCGCATCATGCTGGCGATCGCCGATGTGCGCGACAAAAACTACTCGGGCGCGCGCGAGATTTTGACGGCCCTGCACCAGGAGTTTCCCAAGAATCCCCTGTTCCCGCGCGAGATGGCGCGCCTCGACAAGGAACAGTGAACCCGGCGTTGAGATGCTTGCAAGCCCAACTCCTGCTTGGTGATTCACAAGAAATTCACGGCATTGTAACCAGTCTGTAACACCAGCGACGTAGAACCGAGACACTCAAATTTAAGGAGGCTTCTCGAGTGATACGTCGAATTGCGCTGTTGTGTCTGGCTCTGGCGCTGGCTTTCCCAGCGGCGGGACAGACGACACTAAACGGGGCGGGCGCAACTTTTCCCTATCCGATGTATTCCAAATGGTTCAGCGAATACCACCAGGCTCATCCTGATATCGAAATCAACTATCAGTCCATCGGCAGCGGCGGTGGAATCCGGCAGGTTCTGGCGCAGACCGTAGACTTTGGCGCCAGCGACGGCCCGATGAGCGATGAGCAACTGTCTCAGGCTAAAGTTAAAATTCTGCACATTCCCACGGTGCTGGGCGCCGTGGTTCCGGCCTACAACGTACCCGGCGTAACCGGCGATCTGCGCTTTTCTCCAACGACCATCGCCGACATCTGCCTGGGAAAGATCACGACCTGGAATGACAAAGCCATCGCGGCGGACAACCCAGGGGTGAATCTGCCAAGCCAGAGCATCATCGTCGTACACCGTTCCGACGGAAGCGGTACCAACTACATCTTTACCGACTATCTCTCCAAAGTAAGCTCCGAGTGGAAGAGCACGGTGGGCAAAGGAACCTCGGTGAAATGGCCGGTTGGGCTCGGGGCCAAAGGCAACGAAGGGGTTGCCGGCATGATCCGCCAGATGGAAGGCGGGTTCGGCTATGTAGAACTGATCTACGCCGTGCAGAATAAAATTCCTTACGGCCTCGTCAAGAACGCGGCGGGAGCCTGGGTAAAGGCCAGTCTGGAAGGCGCGACGGCGGCGGCCGGCTCGGTGAAGGACATGCCCGCCGACTTTCGCGTTTCTATTACCAACGCTCCGGGCAAGGAGGCTTACCCGATTTCGAGCTTTACCTGGCTGCTGATTCCTGTGCAGTCCAAAGATCCGGCCAAAGGAAAGATCCTGGTGGACTTCCTCAACTGGATGCTGGACAACGGGGAAAAGATGACAGAGTCCCTGGAGTATGCGCCCTTGCCCGAGAATGTCTCGGCCAAGGTCCGGCAAACCATTCAACAAGTGCATTAAACCAGCATTCCCTGAAGTAACACGGGAGGCACCAGTCCGGCAGGATGGCGCCTCCTCCCTGCATCAGGCAAAGCCAGAGGCAATGCTTTATACTGGAGCTCTACGAGTCCGGCCCTGGATGCTCCGGACGCATCGCTCCAGCATTCAATTCAAACCCGGGACGCACTGCGCGCATGCCCCGAATCTCGCTCGATAATCCCGCCTATTACATCAACCGCGAGCTTTCCTGGCTGGCCTTCAACCGGCGCGTACTGCAGGAGGCCCAGGACGAATCCAATCCCCTTCTGGAACGTCTGAAATTCCTCGCCATTACTGCCAGCAACCTGGACGAGTTCTTCGAGGTACGAGTTGCGGGCCTGGTGCAAAAGATCGAGGACGGCTATACCGATGCCGGACCGGACGGCCTGACTTTGCTTGAGGAACGGGACTTGATTTCCCAGGTGATCCACGACTTTGTCGAGGAACAATACACCTGCTGGAATGACGATTTGCGACCGGCACTTGGCCAGCATGGCATTCGCGTACTCGGGATCCACGAACTCGACGCCAAGGCACTGGCCTTTGTCGACGACTATAGTGACCGCGAACTTGATTTGCTGCTGACCCCGGTGACCGTCGACCCGGCGCATCCATTCCCACGCGTGATCAACAAGGCGCTGTGCGTGGCTTTTTTGCTGCGGCGCCGTCGCCGTTCGTCCATGACATACACCGGCGTGGTCACTGTACCGCGGGCTTTGCCCCGGCTGGTTCGGTTGCCATCGGAGGGCACCGACGACTTTATTTTTCTGGCCGACCTGGTAGCGCACCACGCCGGGCGCATGTATCGCGGCTACGACATTATTTCTTCGGCCGCGTTCCGGGTTACGCGCAACAGCAATCTTTATTTGGCGGAAGAAGAGTCCAGAAATCTGCTGGAGTCGGTGCGCACCGAACTGCACAACCGGCGCAAAGGAGATGCAGTGCGGCTGGAGATCGAAGCCGACGCCGATCCGGAAATTGTCGAGCGTCTGCGGACGAATTTCGATCTGGATCCCTGGCAGGTGTTCCCCGTACACGGGCCGGTGAATCTGCTGCGCCTGTTCAATATTTACGAGCAGACGCAACATCCCGAACTGAAGTTCAAGACGTTCGTGCCGCGGGAACTTCGCCTCACCGCCAAGTCGAAGGACCTGTTCGAGGAGTTGCGGCGGCACGACGTGCTTCTGCATCACCCCTTTGACTCCTACGAGGCCGTGGTGTCTTTCATCGAATCGGCGGCGGAAGACCCCCAGGTGCTTTCCATCAAGCAGACGCTTTACCGCACCAGCGAGCATTCTCTAATCGTTCCTGCGCTGATCGCCGCCGCGGAAAAAAAGGAAGTCACGGCGGTGGTGGAGTTGAAAGCGCGCTTCGATGAGGATTCCAACATCCGCTGGGCCCGCGACCTGGAAGATGCCGGCGTGCAAGTGTTCCACGGGCTGGTGGGCCTGAAGACCCATTGCAAATTGTCATTGCTGGTGCGCCGCGACTCCGACGGCGTGATACGCCGCTATGCGCACATGGGCACGGGCAACTACAACGCGAACACCGCGCGGATTTACACCGATCTCAGTCTGCTGACCTCGGATCCGGCGATTACCGCCGCGATTCAGGAGGTCTTCGGATTCCTGACCGCCTATGCGGAAAACCCCAGCTACGATCCTTTGATGGTCGCGCCCCTGAACCTGGCGGAGCATTGCCTGGCTCTGATTGCCCGCGAGGCCGAGCACGCCCGCCATGGCCGTCCAGCCCACATTATCGCGTTGTATGCCGCCTCGCAGGCGGGGGTGGAAATCGATCTTCTCGTGCGCGGCATTTGCGCCTTGCGGCCGGGAATTCGCGGGGTGAGTGACCACATCCGGGTGCGCAGCATTGTCGGCCGTTTCCTGGAGCATAGCCGGATTTATTACTTTTCCAATGGCGGAGAAGAAGAAATCTACCTGGGGAGCGCCGACTGGATGCCGCGAAACCTTTACGAGCGGGTCGAGGTCATCTTCCCGGTTAAAGAACCGCTGCTGCGTGAGCGCATTCGCCATGAAATGCTCGCCGCCTATCTTGCGGATAACCTTAAATCCCGCCTGCTGCAGAAGGATGGGACCTACCTGCGCCCCTGGCAATTACAGGGCAAACGCAAGCCGCCGGCGGGCGAGAATGCCTTCAATGCCCAGGAATTTCTCATCTCCCTGGCCGAAGGCAAGGCGCCCCCGCAGGCCATTCCGGCGCCGGAGCCGCGCCGGCGCCGCAAACTTGCGGCCGGAAAGGAACGGTAAGCGTTGATGATTGTCTACTTTTTGCGCCATGCCAGCGCCGGTGAGCCCATGGCTAATCTGAAGAAAGATGAGAAGCGCGCCTTGGATCGCAGCGGCATCGAGCAGTGTGGTTTCATGGGACGCGCTCTGGCGGCCATGGATGTGCATGTGGACGCGATGATTTCCAGTCCGCTCAAGCGCGCTACCCAGACCGCATCCCTGGTAGGAAATGAGCTGAGCTACGAAGGCAAGCTGCAATTGGAGGACGCGCTGCGCCCCGCGGCTCCGTTTGCCGAATTCCGCAGACTCCTGGACAAGTACGCCAAACACGAGGCGATCATGGTTGTGGGCCATAATCCGAACTTAAGTGAGTTTGCCGGAAGATGCATCAGCGAACCCGGTTGCGAAGCTTCCGTCGAACTGAAAAAGGGCGCCGTTGCCAAGATCGAGTTAGGGCGCAACTCGGCGGTGCTGCAGTGGTGCATCACTCCGAAAATCGTGGGCACCCTTTACACGGTTGCAGCGGACAGTTCGCGGCCGAAAACTTCCCGGAAATAGCTCTTTTCCTTCTCCACCGCCCACAGCTCCAGGTCCACATTGCTGCGCCTCTTGGCAACTACGCGAACGTTGATTTGTCCGTTCCGCACGCTCACCCGCGCCTCGCGCACCGCACCGCTCCGTCCCAGATTGAGAGCGCGCGCCAGGCGTAGAAGCAAAGACGCTTTGCGGACCGAGGCCCGCTCTTCTTCGGGAAGCATCTTCATCGGCGCGTCATTGTCGGTGGGGCGGGATTTGCCGAGATAGCGTGCAATGGCCGCAATAATCTGGCGCTGCTCCGGCGTGTAACCCAGAATCTCGGAGTGCGAAATGATGTAGTGCGTATGCCGGTGCCTGCCGTTGCGGTTCACGAAATCCCCCACTTCGTACAGCATGGCAGCGGCGGAAAGCCATTCGCGATATTCCGGCGGCAGGCGGTGCACCGACCGGAGCGCCTGGAACAGGTACATGGCGGACTTCCGCACCTGCATGGCGTGATGAAAATCCACCCGGTAGTGCGCGACCGCAGCCCGCAGCGAGTCCCAGCGTTCGGACTCGATCTGCTTGCCCGAGCGAGTGCTGCGGTCGTATTCCGCGGCCATCTGGGCCAACAAGCCATCGCGCAACCCCAGAGGAGAATAACGAAACGAGGGAAGCTGGCATTTCTCCATCAGTTCGGCGTAAACGGCTGCACCGGCCACGATAATTTCCGCCCGCTTGGGCCCTATGCCGGAAAGCTTGCGGCGCCCGTCCACCGGCATGCGCGCCAGCCTCGCGGAGATGCGGCGCACCTGCGCCCGCGAGGCTACACTGGCGCGCGCTCCCTTGGTTTTGTAGAGGGCATGGCAGACATCCGCTAAAGCGGCTGCCGTGCCCGAGGTTGCCAGAACCAGCCGGGGCCGGGAACGGGCAATGCGGACCGCGATCCTGCCGATTTCGCGAGCGATAAATGCGCGCAGGCGCTGCTGTTCCGCTTTGCGCGGCGGATCGTGATGAAAAAATTCATTGGTCAGCCGCACTGCGCCCAGGGGCAAGCTGACCGTCTCGCGAATGTGGCCGCCGTTGGAAATAGTCAGTTCGCAACTTCCGCCCCCCAGGTCCATCATCAGCATTGGAGAAGGGGAAGTTCGCAGTGAAGACACCAGCCCCAGGTGAATGAGACGGGCTTCTTCCACACCGGAGATGATTTCCACTGTCCAGCCCGTGGAAGAGCGAACCCACTCCAGAAATGCCTGCGAGTTGCGGGCATCGCGCAACGCACTGGTGCCAACCACGCGAACCGAATCGGCGCCGGCCTTCTGCACCGCGCGGTGAAAGCGGCGCAGCACCTTGATGGTCAGGCCCATGGCGTCCGGTGAAAGCAATCCGCTGCGAAATACCCACTCGCCCAGGCGTGTGACTTCGCGGTCCTCGAGAATTTCCTGCAGACGATGCCGCGTCAGCCGGGCGATCTTCAGGCGCACCGAGTTGGATCCGATATCAACTGCGGCAAAAGTAGGCATGGCGAAAGCCCAACAGTTTACAGGTATTTGGAGTGTGCTAGACCTTCGATTTGAAAGGATTCACGACTGGCACACCCAAGCGGGCAAAATCCCGTTCATTCCTGGTGGCTACGATGAGCTGGTGGACCCTGGCTGTTGCCGCGATCATGGCATCTTCCAGAAGCTGATCGGGTTTGCCCTCCATAAGGCGGGCCCACTCGCGAAAGCACACCGTATCCATGGGCAACACCTGGGCTGAAGAAGAGAGATGGTCGATCCAGACCTCGATTTCAGCAGCTTTTCCCGGGTCCTGACGACGCGTGCGCTCCACCCCTGCCTGCAACTCGGCGATGGTTACAGCCGCAAGATAGATTTGGTCATCCGGCAGGCCGCGCAGCCATGTGACTACGGCGCCATGCGGTCTCGGCTTACGCAATTCGGAGACAACATTGGTGTCCAACAGGTAGCCATTCACTGGAGTTTCAGGGTGGGGCGCCGCCGGAACGAGCGTCGAGCCGGAACCAGGCCCTGAA
>Ga0335085_10017331_pt1 | contig 10381 bp, 4 predicted proteins | sample Lox_Sample_45_FD_206712 | JGI IMG/M metagenome (GOLD analysis project Ga0335085, IMG submission 206712) | Soil microbial communities from Loxahatchee National Wildlife Refuge, Florida, United States - Lox_Sample_4.5 | ecosystem: Environmental > Terrestrial > Soil > Wetlands | place: USA: Florida...
CACAGACGCAAGTAATTTCTGAATGCGAAAATAGCACATGGTTTCTCTACTGCCTCAGCTTGCGGAGAAAAGGCCATCCATCAGGAGGGATTCATGCTCGGTCGTACCTTCCTTCCGAGATAGCTGAATGGGAGGAGTGCAAGCAGGGGTGGGCCTTCGGGGAAGCGGCCCAGCAGCAGGCCAACTTTTCCCCAAGGGCTCATCTGCACATTGCAGGTGCTTGGCGAACACAAAATGGATTAGGAATGAAAAGTCACCTACCCATCTGCAATCCTGGCGGGTACCTGAATTCAGGCGTGGATGGGCGTTTCCCAGGCCTTATCCTGAAGGCTCGGCTGAACAGGAATCGGCGGATAGCTTCCGATTGTCCCTCAATCTAGAGCGATTGCCAAAGGTGACAGCATGGGTCGCGGATTCCGGCAGCAAAGGGTTATGGTGCGGGATCGCCCCAGGCCACCCAGGGGTTGCTTTCCCGTACGATCGCCGCGACGAGACGCGCCGCAGCGATCAGTCCCTTTTGGCATGAGCCGAACAGATCTGGTTACGAACCACTTCCGAGCACGTCATATAGTAAGCACTAAACGGATTTGTGCAGGACGGCCATGCAAATCTCCGACTCTTGTACTTTCCCGGAACCCGGCGCAACCTCCCCGCGTAACGAATAATGGAGGCTTCGAATGCGACAACCGTTCGGCAATCTCAACTATGCGCTACGGCAGTTCCGGCGGTCTCCTGTTTTCACCACTGCAGCCGTCCTCACGCTGGCTTTGGGAATCGGCGGAACCACGGCAATATTCACGTTGATTCATGCCGTGATGTTGCGCTCCCTGCCGGTGTCTGATCCAGGAAGACTCTACCGTGTCGGCGATGGCGACGATTGCTGTGTCGAGGGGGGCCCGCAGGATCGCTGGGGTTTCTATTCGTTCCCCTTGTATGAACGGCTGAAGGCGGAAACGCCGGAATTCGAAGAGGTGGCTGCTTTCCAGGCTGGCCGTGCCCTCCAGAGTGTGCGGCGTCAAGGTGAATCGGTTGCCAATCCCCTGAGCTCCGAATATGTCACGGGCAATTACTTCTCCATGCTGGGGGTACGCGCTTTTGGCGGGCGGCTGTTTACCCCCGATGACGACAGGCCGGCCGCCGCGCCGGTTGTCGTGCTCAGTCATCGTGCCTGGCAGGCGCGTTACGGCAGCGATCCTTCGGTGGTGGGTTCGACCTTCATCGTGGAGGGTCATGCGTTTACCGTGATTGGATTGGCTCCTCCCGGATTCTTCGGCGAAACCCTGCGCAGTGATCCACCTGACATGTGGATCCCGGTGCACCAGGAACCTTTGATCGACGGCGAGGGAGCGCTCCTGCCCATGTCAGTGGCTGCATGGTTGCGCATGATCGGCCGCCTGCGGCCCGGAGCTTCGATTGCGGGAATGGCTCCGCGCCTCACCGGAGTGTTGCGCCGCTGGATGCAGTATGATTCCGGGTATCCTGCCAACTGGATGGCGGATGTAATCCAAGGGCTCCCCAAGCAGACGATTGACATTGTCCCGGCCGGCGCCGGCGTCGCCGAAATGAAGGAAGAGTACGGGCGGAGCCTTAAGATCCTGCTTACCGTTTGTGGGCTGGTGCTGCTGGTCGCCTGCGCTAATGTCGCGAACCTGCTGCTGGCGCGCGCCGTGGTGCGGCGTGGACAAACCGCGGTGCGCATGGCCCTGGGCGCGGCGCGGCGACAGATTATCGCCCAGGCTCTCACCGAAAGCGTTCTTCTGGCGATGGGTGGCGGCGTGGTCGGACTTCTGGTGGCCGTGGCCGGCGCGCGCCTGCTGCTTACCCTGGCCTTCCACAGCGCTCACTTCCTTCCCATCACCCCCCTGCCATCCTTCATGGTCCTGGCATTCTCTTTCACCTTGGCCCTGGTGACGGGAGTCATCTTCGGCGCCGTTCCCGCCTGGTTTGCCACGCGCACGGATCCCGCGGACGCGTTGCGCGGGGCGGGCCGCAGTACGGGCGAACATGCCTCTTTCACCCGCCAGGGACTGCTGATTCTTCAGGCGACATTGTCGGTGGTTCTGGTTGCCGGGGCGACCATGCTGGCGCGAAGCCTCAACAAGCTCGAGCATCAGGATTTTGGCTACCAGGTTGATGGGCGCGTGGTGGTGGAGTTGCACAATCCACCCGCCACCTATACCGAAGCCAGGTTGGCGGCGCTCTATCGTGAGCTTGAGGGACGCCTCAATCGCCTGCCGGGAGTACGGGGAAGTGGGCTGGCGCTCTATAACCCTCTCACTAATAATTGGGGCGAGCTCATCTACGTGCAGGGCCATCCTGCTCCCAAGATGAACGGGGAAGCCGGCGCCTCATGGGACCGCATCAGTTCCAGCTACCTTCAGAATTTCGGCATAGCTGCTTTGCGCGGCCGGGCTTTTACCACGGCTGACAACGAAACCACGGCCCCGGTGGCGGTGGTGAACCAGGCCTTCGCGAAGCGGTTCTTCAAGAGCGATGAAGACCCACTGGACCAGCACTTCGGCCTGGACATGCCGGAGAACGCCGCCACCTTCCGGATTGTGGGCATCGTGCGGGATGCGAAGTTTGCGGGTTGGGGCCTGGAGAGGCCGGCGCGCCCCATGTTCTACGTGCCCCTCGCGCAATACATCAATTACAAACAGGACCTGTTGAAGAAGGTCGAGCTGCGCTCGCATTTTATTGGCGGAATCATGCTGCTGACTGGCGCCTCACCCGGCACACTTGAGCCGCTGCTGCGGAGAACTTTGGCGGACCTGGATCCCAACCTGACGATTACCAGCGTCAGGACGGTGCAGCAGCAAATTGACCTTTCCTTCGATCAGGAACGCGCCGTAGCCAGTCTGGCGGGCCTGTTCGGGATCGTCGCCCTTCTGCTTGCCGCAGTTGGGCTCTACGGCGTAACGGCCTACACGGTTGCGCAGCGAACGAACGAAATCGGCATTCGTGTGGCACTGGGCGCTGATCGCACCAATGTGGTCCGACTGGTACTGCGCGGAGCGTTTAAGCGCGTAGTGATAGGATTGATCCTCGGGTTACCGCTCGCCATCGGCGCCGGACGACTGATCTCGGCACAACTCTACGGCGTCTCCAGTTGGGATCCGTTGGCTCTGACCGTGGCGGCGAGTGCGCTCGCCATCTGCGCATTCTTCGCCGCCATCATCCCGGCCGCCCGCGCTGCATCCATTTCGCCCGTGACCGCCCTGAGGGCTGAGTAGCGGAGATCGGGATTCAGCCTGGGAAGTCAGCTACCCATCTACAATCCTGGCGGGTACCTGAATTCAGGCGTGGATGGGCGTTTTTCGGGCCCAATCCAGTTTTGGTTGTGCGGAGGCTGCTTTCGCCCTCTACAAAAGCAATATTTGCCGCCTGCAACCATGGCTCAACTTCGCCGCCGATAACTCAAAACGGGGACCGCGGCCTGATCCGTTGCGCCTCAACAGGCGAGTACTTTCCGGGTGCGCCGTGTTGCGACCAAAACGCTCCACACCTGCACGCGATCATGGGTAGCCCCTTAGCGACTACACGCGAGTGATTTACGACAGACGGCGGTGCAATCCCCAAAACGACCCCTTCGGCTGCTCGTGCTTCGGCGCTATGACGGGTTGATACGGTTGGAACGGCTCACAGGCGGCAGATGTCGTCGGTATCCACGCAGAATGCGGAGAACTCTACCGAAATGGGTGCGTCGATACGAGCGGCATCATTCGTGACTTCCACCGCTCGTAGAGCACCGGATAAACGATCAATTCCATTAGAAATGAGGTCGCTAGACCACCCACCATCGGCGCCGCAATCCGCTTCATCACCTCCGCGCCGGCACCGGTGGACCAGAGGATTGGTACGAGGCCCAGGAACATCGTGGCCACCGTCATGAACTTGGGCCGGATACGGCGCACTGCGCCCGCGAGCACGGCTTGGCGCAAATCTTCATGCGTCTGCATGCGGCCCTCTGCTACGCGCTTTTGCCATGCCAAGTCCAGATACAGCACCATGAATGTGCCGGTTTCCGCATCCACACCCAGCAGTGCGATCATCCCCACCCAGACCGCCGGACTCATCGGGTACCCTAGAAGGTACAGGCTCCAGATCGCACCGATCGCCGAGAACGGCACCGCCAGCAGCACCAAGCCGGTCTTCGCGGCCGACCGGGTGCTCCCGTAAAGCAGCACGGCGATGAATACCAGAGTCAGCGGCACAACTTTTAGGAGGCGCCGGCTGAGGCGGAGGAACGATTCGTACTGGCCGCTCCACAACCACGTGTACCCCGAAGGCAGGCTCAGTTTCTGCGCCAGCACCGCCGATGCTTCTCCGACGTAGTCCTCGGGATCGCGTCCATCGAGGTCCAGGTACACGTATCCGGTCAGCATGGCGTTTTCGTCGCGAATCATCGCCGGTCCCGGGACAACCCCCACTGTGGCCAGTTGTCCCAATGGCACCGGGTCACCGCCGCCCGAGCCACCCACCAGCACCTGGCGCAGAGCATCCAGATTGTCGCGCAAGTCCCGCGGGAGGCGCACGTTCACGGGGTAGCGCGCCCGCCCCTGAATGACGGTTGTGACGTTGTCGCCGCCGATCGCGTTTTGCACCGCCGTCTGGGCCTCCTCCATCGAGATGCCCGCGCCCGCCAGTTTGCCGCGATCCCATCGGATGTCGATGTAGCGGCCGTCGTTGATCCGTTCAGCAAAGACGCTGCGGGTGCCGCGCACGTCTCTCAACAATTCCTCCACCCGGGTTCCGATCTCCTGGATCGTCTGCAGGTTCGGCCCCGCGATTTTCAATCCCAAGGGACTGCGCATGCCGGTAGCCAGCATGTCGACCCTCCCACGCACCGGCATGGTCCAAGTGTTGGCGACGCCGGGAAATTTCATCGCAGCGTCGAATTTGCCGATCAACTCTTGCATTGAAATCCGGCGTGGCCACTGCTCGCGCGGCTTGAGCACCACGACGGTTTCCAGCATCGAGAGCGGCGCCACATCTGTGGATGTGTCGGCCCGGCCGGCCTTGCCCAGCACCTGGGCGATCTCCGGCTGGTTCTTTAAACGGGCGTCGGTGAGTTGCAGCAGCCGCTTTGCCTCGGTGATCGAAATGCCGGAGACGGTGGAAGGCATGTACAGCAGTACACCCTCGTCCAACGGGGGAATGAACTCGGTGCCCAGGTGGCGGTAAACCGGAACCGTGATGGCAGCCGCGATCAGGACTACGGCAGCTACGAAGCCCTTGTGGCCCAGCGCGTGCAGCAGTGCCGGCTGGTAGACGCGCATCAACAGGTGGCTTAACGGATGCTGCTCTTCCCGGCGGATCTCGCTGCGCAGCGCGGAGTTTATCAGGCGGCCCCACCATTGCCGCCCCCAGTCGCGGCGGCCCAGATCCGCCAAGGTCAGCCGCAACACCGGGTCCAGCGTGATCGCCAGCAGCGCCGCGATCAGCATGGTCAGGCTCTTGGCGTAGGCCAGGGGATGGAACAGCCGGCCTTCCTGCCCTTCCAGGGCCAGCACCGGGAGGAAGGCGATCGCCATGATCAGGAGCGCGAAGAATGCTGGTCGGCCGACTTCCTTCACCGCGCTCAGGATGACGCTCTCCGCATCGCCCTGGCCTCCTGCCGTTTGCCACTCCTCCAATTTCTTGTGCGTCTGCTCCACCACCACGATGGCCGCGTCCACCAGCGCACCTACCGCGATGGCAATTCCACCCAGCGACATTACATTGAACGATAGCCCCATCAGGTGGAAGGGCACGGCCACGGCCAGTACCGTCAGTGGAATGGTCAGGACGGGGATCGCTGCGCTGGGCGGATGCCACAGGAACAGCAGAATCACCAGCACCACGGTGAGGACAATCTCGAGTAGTGTCGAACGTAGGTTATCGATGATCCGGTGGATCAACTCCGAGCGGTCGTAGACCGGGACCGCGCGCACCCCCGGTGGCAGTCCCGGGGCGATCTGTTTCAGCTTGAGCTTGACGCGATCGATGACGTCGACCACGTTCGCGCCCTGGCGCATTACGACGATTCCAGAGACGGTCTCCCCGCGCCCATCGAGGTCGGCGATCCCCCGGCGCATTTCCGGACCGACCGTGACCTTGCCGACGTCCTTCACGCGCACGATCTGCGATGTCCCGCCGCCCGTCACCACGGCCTCTTCGAGATCACGGGGATCGTCGAGATAGCCGCGACCTCGGATCATGTACTCGGAGCCGCCGAACTCCAGCATCCGGCCTCCGGTTTCGACGTTGCTCCGCCGTACCGCCTCCACCACGGTGGCGAACGGAATGGCCATAGCCCGCAGGCGTGCCGCATCCACGGTGACCTGGTATTGGGGGACAAAACCGCCCACCGAAGCCACTTCCGCCACTCCTGGAACCGAGCGCAGGTGATAGCGCAGGAAGGAGTCCTGGGTGGTCCGCAGTTGCGATGGGGGCAGCTTTCCGGAGTCGTCCGTCAAGGCATATTGAAAGACCCAGCCCAGGCCGGTGGCATCGGGTCCAAGTTCCGTCCGGACTCCCGCCGGCAGGGAGGAGAGTACTCCGGCAAGATACTCCTGGGTTCGCGACCGCGCCCAATATAGGTCGGTCCCATCCTCGAAGACCACATACACGAAGGAGTAGCCGAAATCAGATACACCGCGGACCGCCTTGACCTTTGGCGCCCCCAGCATGGCGGTGACGATGGGATAGGTTACTTGGTCTTCGATGAGGTCCGGGCTGCGGTCCCAGCGCGAAGACAGAATCACCTGTGTGTCGCTGAGGTCCGGCAGAGCATCCAGCGGAATTTGCCCCACGCTCCACCCGCCCCAGATCGCCAGCGCCAGAACCAGTCCGATGACGGTGCCGCGCCGACGCGCCGAAAACTCGATCAAGCGGTCGATCATGGGATGCGGCGAGCTGTAAACCTCCGCTCGCAAGACTCGGAGCAGAAATAGTAGGTCGCGCCCTTCCAGTCCAGGCGGCGCGCGGTCGCGCGGTCGATCTTCCTCCCGCACTCCGCGTCGGCCACTTCGGCCGCGGGGCTCTTCATGCGGCTTTCCGAATCGAGCAGGAAGGCGCCGGCGGTGACCACGCGTTGTCCCGGCTCCAGGCCGCTGCGAATTTCAACCCGGTCGCCCTCCTGCCAGCCGGTCACAACCTCGCGCGGTTCGTACTGCCCGTCGCCCAGTGCGACGAAGACGCGCTGCATAGTCCCTGAATCGATCACGGCATCGGCGGGTACGCTGATGGCGGAGCGCGCCGAAACCTCGAGGTCGACGTTGACAATCATCCCTGGAATTAGATTGCGGCGCCGGTTGTTCACTTCGAGGCGAAGCTTTCCGGTACGGCCCTGCTCATCGAATTGCGGAGGAGTTGCCGCGACCTGTGCCGCAAACGGCGGCAGTCCTTCCACCCGGATGTGCGCTCTGCCTATGGCGCCCGGCAAAGCCGCATCGCCCGGGTGGATGTCGGCCAGAACCCAGACGCGTTCGAGACTGGCGATGCGATAGAGCAGTTCACCCTTCATGAATCGCTGACCTACCGCCACGTGGCGTTCCAGGATCTGGCCATCGGCGGGCGCGGTGAGATGGACGACGTAGACCTCACGCCGGGTCCGGCCAAGCTCCTCCATCTGCGCTTCGCCCATCCCGAGGAACTGGAGGTTGTCGCGCGTGGTGGCCAGTTGCTGCGTGGCCAGGGCCAGTTGATCGGCCGGAGGGGAGGGCATCACCTTCAACCGTTCGTAGGATTCCAGCGCGTATACGTAGGCTTGCTGCGGCGCTGAAATATCTCGGCTGTAAAAGGCCGCCAGCGCCTCGCCCCGCTTCACCTGGGTTCCGGTTCGATCCGAAAACACACGGCGAATCCAGCCGTCGACGCCGGCCGAAACACAATAGGTCAGGGCTTCATCCGGTGCCACGCGGCCCACGGTGTGAACTGCGTGTGTCCCGGGCGCCGCCTGCACCGTCTCGGTCTGCAGACGAGCCGCCTGTTCTTGGTCCGGCGTCAGGAGAATGCTGCCGGGGCTGATCGCCGCGGACTGTCGGGGCCCGCCGCCGGCGTACACCGGCTCCAGATCCATCCCACAATCCGGTGCTTTTCCGGGCCTCTCCGAGCGGTAGGCCGGATGCATCGGATCGACATAGTAGAGCACTTGGCGTGCGCCCGCACCAGTCTCCCGCACTGCGGAAGGACGCGAACCGCGCCCCGCGACATATGCGGCACAAACCACCGCTGCTACGGCCAAGCCATACATCCAGCGCCGCCGGCCGGTGCCTGCGCCCGGCCGCGGCTCGAAGGGGTTCCCAATTTTGTACACTTTGGAAGCTATTTCATCGCGATCCCATGGGGACGCGCGGGCCCGGTGGAAAAGGCCGTGTTGAAGTCGAGTCTAAACCGTGTGTCCTCAGAGAGGGCATCGTGCGTAACCTTGACGACGTGTACCCTGTGGTCGCCTTCAAAGTGAATGATACCCGCGTCGTCTTCGTTGAGGAAGTAATCCGAGACCACCAGGCGTTTGTCGTCGCTGCTCAGCACCAGGTTGTGTGGTCCGGTGTCCTTGCCGAAGCTGACAACTGACAACTGCTTCAGGTTGGCTCGGTCTGTGGTGTCAAGCATGCCCACCTGCCCGGCCTGGAACAGAGCGAAGATCAGCCGGTCGCCACTTTGCGGCGTAGCCAGGATCTGGCCCATGCCGCCGGTCACCGGAGTATCGACGTGAGGCGTCACGGTGTCGCAGTCGAACGCCGCTACCCCCGTGCCCGCGATGGGATCGATCAGGTAGATGTGGCCGTCGAACATTCCCGATACGTATCCGTAGCCGTGCGGGTCCTTAGGCACCATCTTGACGTCCATGGTGCCCAGCGCCGGACCACCGTCGGGCGAATCCAGTTGGATGGTCCTGGTAATCTTCCGTGCGCGGTAATCCCATATGCGCACGGAACCTCGCAGGACCGGCCCCGCCGAACCTGCCAGCGTGCTGGTGGGCAGGATGAAGTCCGAGGTCATCATCAGGTTCAGATCCGGACGCGCGGAAATGCCGTGGGGGTTAAACCCGTCCAACGGCGGCCTGGAGGGCCATTCCCGGAAACTCGACATGGGGCCGAAGTGGTTGGCGACGAAATGCATCCTGCCGTCGAATTCGGCCACGCGGCCCGGCTGCGAGCCATCGGCCGCGCCCATTTGCGTGATCAGGAAGCCACCGTTCTCGATGGGCAAGAAGTCATCGGTGATACTCGATTCCACAGCTTTGGTGGAGAACAGAAACCGCGGGTTGGTCGCATCGGACACGTCGAAGAAGAATATCCCGTTCTGCCCCTTCAACACACTGAGCAACCCACCGCATCCTAGGATGGTCTTAGTGGAATTCAGGTGGCAGTGGTGCGGTTCGTTGCCGATGTTGCCGGGAGGCGGTACCGGTACGGTCCTTATTACCTTACCGTAGTGGGAAGACTCCTCGTCAAAATCGATCACCGCCAGGAAATCCGGCGCGACGTGAGCTTGGTCTTGCGCCCAGATATACAGCACTTTGTCTTTACCTCGGTCGTGGCCGTCGTTGTCGGCCAGGTCGATGGTTGCCGCGCCCATTAACAGCGCGGCGGTCAGGAACAACTTTGCGCTCATCGCCGCAATTGCGTTCGCTTTTGTCATAGCAATCCTCTCCGGGGTAGAGCCCCTACAGGCCAACTAAGAATCGGATTTCCACTTTCGCGCCCGAGTATGATTACAGCATACCTCAATCCGGCAACTTTTGATCGTCCAAAATGCGGTGTTCCCATAGACCGTCTTTCGCGCCCCCAAGCGCCAGTTGAGCCCTCCCGGGAATATCCAACCCCGCGAAGATCCGCACAACAATGATTCTCTTCGACGAGGCGGAGAATCATTGTTGTCTGATTTACTTTGTGTGCCTGACCAACGGTCGTGAAGGTCGGGACTTTTGCGATATCACCGTTGCACAAGCAAGCGGGAGCGATCTCTGCGGTGGTGTTTGGCGATGGTGGCTATTACCGATGAACGATGTATCAACTATTGCCCAGGTCCAATTTCACCACACCACACCCGCCAAGGCAAGCAGACATGCCCCGTTGAAACAGTCGTAGATCCTCGGTAAAGGCGCAGTGTTAAGTATTACCGATTTCTGGTGATAGAGTTCCGTCTCCCCACCGATTTTCAGGTGCCGGATAGCTCGGCGAGGGGATTCCGCATGAAAAGTCGCCATCCCGGAGATTATCCTTCCCACATTATGTGGGGTCGTGCGGCACGTTCTGCGGGACCTCGAGAAGATGAAGGCAATTGTCTGCTGAGGACGAGGTCCCGGCGCTACTTGGCGCAAAGAGGGTAGTACCTCTAAGTAAGGGTATTAGAGCGTTTCGCGCTCGCAGTGCTGCGCAGCATGTGGAAG
>Ga0335085_10017333_pt1 | contig 10380 bp, 8 predicted proteins | sample Lox_Sample_45_FD_206712 | JGI IMG/M metagenome (GOLD analysis project Ga0335085, IMG submission 206712) | Soil microbial communities from Loxahatchee National Wildlife Refuge, Florida, United States - Lox_Sample_4.5 | ecosystem: Environmental > Terrestrial > Soil > Wetlands | place: USA: Florida...
GCTTCCACCAAACGCATACTAACACCGATGACTCGGCCCACAATCTCGGCCTCCCGTGGATGGGCAAAACGGCGCACCTGGCATTTCGAGAGAGGATGAGGAACCGACCACAGATAACCTTCGCGCAGTTCACACCAGGTGCACAGAAATTCACCGCGAAGTTCTACAAAGTAGATTGGTCGGTCATGTTCGTTTTCCCAGCGAGTCAGAACCTTGCGCTGGTCCTGGTCGATCTGCACGATTGAGCCTGGCCGGATCAGAGGAAACAGGGTGCGGTCGTCCATCCCTACAAAGCCATAAACGCCATTCTTGAGGTCCAAGTGCTGAAGAAAACGAAGGGGCACTTCACCCCAGATTTCCACTAACCGCGACAGCAAATTCGTTTTATCGAGATGGAGATTCTCGCGCGATCGGAGCGGCACGGTAACCGTCTGCTCCCCTTCGCTGGACCCGGCAGAAAGCTGAGTTCTCGCCGGGGCGAACATGGCTTGGTCCCTGTCAAAGTCACTCAGGTTACAGCCGAAGAGTGTGAAAATGTTTGACCAGTGCTCGTGGTAGATTGCTCCGAGGGCGTAGAGCTTGAAGATGCTTAGCTTGTGCGACCCATTCTCGATGTTGTTCAGCCAGCCGCGGGAAATAAAGAAGTCTTGATTCAGTTTTCGTTTTGCCAGGCGCCTGCTCTCCGCCTCCACCTGCCGCAGGGTCAGCCCACACTTCTCGCGCAGCTGCTTCAGCTTCATGCCCGCCTGCGCAGATGGCGCGCCTGGGTCCATTAACGTGTACGTAGACTACCTTACGCGTTACTAGCTCGCACGGCTATCCTATAAAAGAATTACCAGACAAGTGTGCCGATTTTTCGTCCTTCTGCATTTGCGTCTTGTATTCCAGACAGAGTCGCTCGTCCGGAAAAACGGTCAGTAACCCCTTTTCTTACCACACTGCCCCGTTTTGTCTTGCACTGGACGGGCCATGCCTCTCCCTTCCCGGCCCAGGCGGCCGGACCCCGTCGATGCAGTGCGCTCGATCCTTACGGCTCGAGACCTGTCCCTCGCCGAAATTGCGCGGCAATCAAGAGCGCGCTTTCCAAGTCTTCCGCTGCTTTGGATTCCTCCCAACTTTTATGATTCCCTGCGGCACGCGTCATTTAGCCCCAGCATACATCAGCTCTACGCTCTCAGCGTTCTGACCGGCTACAGGCTTGCCGACTGGCTGTCGGTATTTGGCTTTTGCTTCGATGATGCGGCCAGATTTCAGGCCTCATTGCCCCGACACTGCACCTCCAGGCTAGATACGCACGTGTACGACCCTAGCGTCGAGGTGCCCTGGTTTGAAGAAGCACGATCGATTTCTCTTGGCAAGGAACTGGCCCCACTGAGTCGTTGGCTATTTGGAGCGACTAAGCGTCCACTTGATTCGCTTTCCGAGAAGATAGACGCTTCGTTCCGCTACCTGAAGATTGGGGCGCGGGATGCGTATGCCTATCCGGACCTGCTCCCCGGCAGCGTGGTCCGCATCGCCAGCCGGAACCGGCCCGACGAACTTCTTGCCGAGGACACGACGAACCGCATCCTGGCAGTCGCACATGGTCGTGGCGTTCTGTGCGGCAGGGTGCGCCGGCTGGCTCGTGGCCGAATTGTCCTGTGCTCCAGACAACTTCCGTATGCGCCGGTGGAACTGGATCTAAAGACCGAGGCTGAAATTCTCGGATACGTCGATATGGAGATCCGCCGGGTTGAACATCAAGAGGCCCCGGAGGTGCATGCGAGTTGGCGTCAGCCCAAGCCTCGCGATCCGCGAGCGTTTCCCCAAAGCAGACGGTTGGGAGAGCTTGTCCGGCGCGCGCGGGTTCAGTCAGGTTTGTCTCTGCGTGAAGCATCGGCCCACACCGCGGAAATTGCCCGCGTGCTCAGACACCCGAACTATTTCTGTGCGCCGGGAACGCTGTCCGATCTCGAGGCGCACGACGGGCTTCCCCGCCACATCCATAAGTTGGTCTCGCTCAGCGGCCTTTACAGCATACCCGTGGCAGAGTTGCTGGACCGCGCGGGCCTGCCACTGAACGCGACAGGGAAGAACCCCTTCCCCACCGATTGGCGCTACGGATCGCACGCTGATGCACTGACGCGCCGCACTTCGCCATTGCTCAAGATTGCGGAACAACTGTGGGAGGAGCTTCCGTTTTTCCTGTGGAGAGCCTTGCCCATCCTTTTGGGGCTGCCGAAACTTTCGATTCGCGATCTGTTCTGGGCGGGCGCAACCGCGGAACTCGTACATCCGTACCTGAGGGGTACATCGCTTCTTGCCGTCAACCGCATGAACAAGTCGCCGGCACCGTCACTGGCTTCGCCCGTCTGGGCGCAGCCTCTTTACGTACTCGAATTGCGAGATGGACAACGCCTCTGCGCCCCCTGCAACCTCCAGGACGGAACGCTCGTTGTGAAGTCCTGCACGACGGTCTCGGGTGGACTTCTGCGGCTACGCTATCCAGCCGAAGTGGAAATTATTGGCAAGGTCACCGCGATCGTGCGCCTCCTTTAGACAAAAGACGAACATCGCAAAGGCAAACAGTCGGACTGAGGTGGCGAGGCGCCTCGGGCCTCGGATGGCCTTTCCATCGCCGCTTTCCGGCAGGCACTTCGTATTCGCGAACAATCCCTTGTGACTCTAGAAAGTTACTTGCCTGTCTGGCAGGTTGCTCTCCACGGAAGGGCAAGTCATTTGCTTCGCCGATGGAGGTTCCATGTCCCCAACGCCCGAGCGAGCCCGTAGCGTGCACACCGCCGACGGCGGCGTAGTCCTCGACGTCCATCACGGCAGAATGTTCTCACTCAACGCTGCTGGGTCTCTCATTTTTCAGCTACTCGAACAAGGTGTTTCTGAAGACCGGATAGTGGAAGAAGTAGCCCGACAGTTTTCCATCCCGTCTGACAGGGCGAAGTCGGACTTCGTCGATTTCCGCAAATCCCTGGAAGGCCTTGCTCTCTTGCCTTACAGCGAGAGTTCACCGCAAAGGTGACACGTGCACCAGGATTCCCAATTCCCGGTCGAACCGTGGCGCGTCCTTGCCATCCGAGCGCACGGCTCGGAGTTTCTGGCGATCGAAAAGGAAGGCCGCATGTCCCTGCCATGCATCGACATTCCCAAGGGGACTCGAGTCGCACAGGAACTTAATGGCCGACTGAGGGCAATCTGGAATCTAGACGCATTTTCGTTGTGCCCTATCAGAACAGAAACAATCGCGCGCGAAGAGCTTTCGCACCGCGCTCATATTATGGAAGCCGTTCGCGATGACGATCCCACGCCACCCGGTGCATGCTGGCTGAAGACGACCTCTGCGAATGCGGACCTCCTTGCCCCGGAGGACTTACGGGCAGTGCACGCGTGGCGTGACGAGTTGCTGCACATCCCAACGGTCAGAACCCATTCGCCTCTTGGACGGCCCGCTTGTCTGGTTGCCCTGCGCGCCTGGGTGCAGCAAGCAATCGATCCCTCCGGATGGAGGCTGGGAACGGAGTTTCTACAACTCAACGCGGAACGATCCTTCAGTCTTGTCCGCTTCGAAACTAACGGTCGTGCGGTTTGGTTCAAAGCCGTGGGAGAGCCCAATACCCGGGAGTTCGAACTCACCGTGGCGCTTTCCCGCCTGTTTCCCAGGTTTCTACCTGAACTGCTGGCTACGGAACCGGATTGGAATGCGTGGCTGTCCGCTGAAGCACCCGGTCGCCGACTTGCGGAGCGCGATGAGATCGAAGCGTGGAGGACCGCGGCACGCGATTTGGCAGCTCTACAGATCGCCTCTGTGCCGCTTACGAAACAGCTCCTCCGCACGGGGGCACGCGATGTGCGATCGCGATCGCTCCGTGGAAGTATCATTCCATTCTTCGAAATGTTGCGTGAGTTGATGGCGCGCCAGTCGAGTCTTCGGCCTCCCCAACTCTCACCGCACCAATTGATCGACGTCGAAGGTTACGTCCGCCAAGCCTTGGACGAATTGCAGATAGACGGCGTTCCAGATTCTCTCGGGCATCTGGACCTGAATCCCGGCAACATCATTGTGTCCTCGGAAGGCGCCGTCTTTCTGGATTGGGCGGAAGCCTGCGTCGGCCATCCCTTCTTCACCTTCGCTTACTTGCTGGAACACTTCCGCCGGACGTTTAAAGCAGACGACCAACCTTCAATGCAGTTGATTGAGGACTACGCAAAAGTCTGGAAATCCCATGGGTATGAGCACCCACTCGAAGCGTGCCTTAGCCGCGCCCTCTTCCTTGCCGTCTTCGTACACGCGGTCTCGACCGAGCCTTGGCGATGTCCCAACGATTTCCAGGCGCCGCAGGCGGCCAGCTACTACCGAAGTCTTGCGCGCCGGATGCACGCCTACAGCTCGCGGATTCAGGCCGGCGCGTCACAGCCCGCCGAATTGTGGCGCTAGAAAGGGGAACGGCCATGTTTCTTCCGACGCTGCACGCGTACTTCACACTCCTTCGGTTTGAGGTCTACCTGGCACGGCGCGATTTTGCGGGACTCTACGCCGCCGTTCGACGCCGCTCGGTCGGTCACGGTGAGTCAGATGACACTTTGATCGAGCGGATCTGCTCGAACGTGGATTGCGCCTGTATCTGGTACTGGAAAGAGGTCCTCTGCCTCCAACGCTCAGCCGCGACCGCGTGCCTGCTGAGAGACTACGGAATTCCGGCTCAATTGGTCATCGGTGTTCAGCGCATGCCGTTCAAGGCGCACGCCTGGGTGGAGGTGGCCGGTCGAGTGGTGAATGACCGCAGCTACACGAATGAGATTTACGCGGTGCTGGATCGATGCTGACGAACTGCGACTGGAGTGAACCGATGACGATCAGACGAGGGCGTTGGAACTTTAGGGGCGGTGAGGTCACCGCTCCTTGCGTCGAGGAAATATTCCACCAGAATCCCGCCCAGGCATCCGCAGGACTCTCCCAAGCCAGCGTTCTCCGCCATGACGTGTGGTTCCGGGACTCCGTGGAATTCAACGACGGATCTTTTCTCAAAGTCATTTGGGATGGCAGGCTCGACAACAGAACGGAATTGGTTCGACAAGTTAGCCTCCCGCCAGATCGTTGTGGAGATGAGGAGATCATTGCCGCAGCGTACAGGCAGTGGGGGACGAAGGCTTTCGCGGAGCTAATCGGGGATTGGTCTCTCGTCGTCTGGGATCCGCGGGATCATGCTCTTTTGCTTGCGAGGGATCCCATCGGATTGCGCCCTCTTTACTATGCGTTCAGTGAACAAGGGCTGGAATGGAGTAACTCACTTGATGCCTTGCTCCTGGGCGCACTTCCCGAACAGCAGCTCAATCTCGAATACATCGCCGGTTGGCTTTCGCTTTTCCCCAAGTCCGACCTAACGCCCTATTCCGGGATCCGCGCGGTTCCACCGTCTGCTTTCACTCGGGTTCAGCCAGGCCGAATGACGGTTCATACGTACTGGAATTTCGACCCCGCCAAAAGTATTCGGCTTACCGACGACGCCGAGTACGAAGAACAGTTCCGTTCGCATTTCGCGAACGCCGTCCGGCGCCGGCTGCGATCCGCCCGGCCGCTGCTGGCGGAATTGAGCGGCGGCATGGATTCATCCTCCATCGTCTGCGTCGCCGATCGGTTGCTGGCTCACGAGAACGGACTCACTCCGCGGCTCGATACGATCTCGTATTACAACGATTCCGAACCGAACTGGAATGAGCGTCCGTACTTCTCGGCGGTGGAAGCGCAGCGGGGTCAATGCGGCCATCACGTTCCAATCGACGCCAAGGAAGAGCTCCAGGCGCTCTTCACGTACGCTGGACCCGCGGCTGTGCCCGCGGAATGCGGTGAGCACTCCGAGAGGAACAGGGACCTTGCCGGACTCATGGACACCCAGAGCTATGGCGCGATTCTCTCCGGAATTGGAGGCGATGAATTTACAGGCGGCGTACCTACGGCGATCCCGGAACTCGGGGACTTGCTGGCCAGTTTTCGCCTCGGTCCGCTCACGCGCCAGACCATGGCATGGGCTCTGGCACAGCGGAAGCCCTGGACCCATCTCTTGCTCAACACGCTGCGCGCCTTCCTACCGCCTTCCTTCGTCGGAAACTCTACGGCGACTCGCATTCCCGCGTGGGTCTGTCCCCGGTTCGCACATCGATACCGGGATGCCCTTCGGGGCTACCAGCACCGGTTGATGTTCTCCGGAGCCAGACCCAGTTTCCAGGAAAATCTTTCGACTCTCGACGCCATTCGGAGACAACTTGGAGGTTCGGCGCCCTCCACTTGTGAAAAACGATTTCCCTACCTCGACCGTGACCTGCTCGAGTTCCTGTTCGCGATTCCGCGACAGCAGATCATCAAGCCGGGCCGGCGGCGGTTCCTGATGCGCCAATCCTTGGCCGGCATCGTTCCGGATGCAATCTTGACCCGGAAGAGAAAAGCGTACGTCACGCAGTCGCCCCGCATGGCTCTGGCGGCTCTTTGGCCGGCCGTGCTTGAAATCACCACGGACATGCACAGCGAATCCCTCGGAATCATTTCGTCCGGCCTGTTTCGCCAAGCCCTCGAAGACCTCCGTGCGGGAAAAGCAGCGGCGATTGTTCCACTCTTTCGAACGCTTACGCTCGAATGTTGGCTGCGGAATCTGGGAAATCGCAGATGGGTCCGCAATCCCGTGATCCCCCAACACGATGGCGGTATTCCCGAGCGCGTTCAATCGGTTTTCAGCTAGCTGAGTTAGTGAAATCCAATTCGAAAGGAGGTGATACTGATGACCTACGAAAAGCCCGAAATTCGTGACGTGGGAAGCGCGGTCGAAGCCGTACAGGGAACGACGTTGAAGAACGACAATCCCGTCGACATCCACACGCAATCCGCGAGCGCCTATGAATCCGACGAATAACAACCCGATCGGGGCGCTCCGGACGCGGAGCGCCCCCACATTCCAAGCCGTGTTCTCCGAGGACCACGCAGCAACAATGTTGTAGAAGGTTGCAGTCGAACGAAACTGAGAAAGGAAAGAAATGCTATGAGATACGAAAAACCAGAGATCACCCTGCTTGCGCCCGCAATTGAGGCCGTGCAGGGCAGCACCATGAAGAGGGACATGCCGACCGATAGCAACGCCCTGTCCACGGGTGCCTACGAATCGGACGAGTAACAATGCGGCGAGGAGTTGCTTCGTACCGGGAGCAACCCTTCGCCGAAATTCACGGGGCCGTTGCTTGGGATGCCAAGGGGTTCGGGGAAGTCTTGGTTTGAGAATCCCGCAGTGTGCGCCAGCGCGAATACTTGCCAGCTGTCGACGAATTCAGGCGCTCCTTGTTTTCCAGCCAGAACGCACACCAGTCTATGGTGCCTTGCTGCGATGACAGACGATCCCAAGGTTTCTCGAGAATATGTGTACCAGTGGGAAAATAAAGCAACTCGACAGGTTTTCCCAGCCTCCGCAGTCCCTTAAATTCGGCCCACTGCATCGAAAGACTCTCGTGCGACGCGACTTGAATCATCACGGGCGTGTCCACAGTATCGAGAAGAAATTCCGGTGACCGCCGAAGCCAGTAGAGCAGGCCGCTGCCAAACGGCGCTGCCCCGTTGATGGACTCCGAATCAGAAGCGGTGAAGGGATAGGCATCCAGAAACTGCAAGTATTGGGAGTATCCTCCGTCGGACGCGTCCGCGATCACTGCCGCGCGAAAGTGCACTTTAGAATGGGTCAACATGTAGTAGGCGTACAGGCCAGTGCGGCTGAAACCAATGATGGCCATCCGCTCGCGGTCTAGGATTCCCATGCGATCCACGTAATCAATCGCATTCTCGATAGTCTCCATCATTCTCGGAGCCTCTTCGGGGGTTTCATAACTCGCGTCGTGGCGGTCCGGAATCTGCAGCACAGCCATTCCCTCGCTCGCGAGACCCTGTGCTGCGAACGCCGTCGTGAACGACCCGTCAATCCAGAAAGCGTGTGGATCAAAACCGTGTGTCTGGACAACAAGCGGATACTTATTCCCGGGCTTATAGCCAACTGGAAAGTACAGGCCGGCGTGCACGTCCGCTGCACCCGCTCCACGAAATTCGATTTCCTCGACGCGACCAAGTTCCAGATTGGCCAATTGTGGATCCAAATCCATGAGCACGGCTTTTTGCCCGGTCTTCGGATCAGATACCGCGACCCGGGGAGGCGTGTTCAAATCCTGTTCCGCGATCACGTGGACCTGTGGCTCTGTATTCCAGCCCATCGGATCGCTGCCTTCTTCGTCCCAATGGTCCTGTCGTTTCCTGAAAGTTCGGCGACTCCTGATGCTGGAACCGGAAACAGCCTCTTTCGACTCAAGTGCAACCATGTTCTCGTTCGCATCCCAGTGAAGATAGCGCATGTCCTTGTCGCCGATCCTGCGGTATTCGAGGTCCGCGAGGTCGACCTCAACCACAAAGGGATGCAAGAGAATCTCAGGATTTTCTTGCGGCTGATCGACAGGAAGAAAAACGCCCGTCAGCAAGATCGATTTCCCGTCCGGCGACCACGCCACTTCCGAACCGCTCCTGGCTACAGGCGAATCGAGAAGAATGCGGGCCCGGCCCGAGTCGATGTCGATAACGCCATAACGAAAGACCCAGGCAAGCGCTCCCTGCGGCAACTGCCTTTGCAGGGTACGCACCAAACTAGACTCTCGATACGCGTGCCAGGAGGAAGGAACGTCCCTGAGATTGAGTTTAACGACCAGTTGCTTGCCATCGGGCGAGAGGGAAAACATCGGTGCATCTCCCCACAATTGCCCGTGCAATGCATTTGAGAAAGTGAGCGGCCGTTCCCTTTCCGTCGTCGTATCAAGAACAATGAGGTCACGCGCGTTGTCGATCGCCGTTCCACCGAGAAGATCGGCAAGGGATTGATTGCCGATGACTAAGCCGTCGCGTTGCGTCCCGGAACTCACAACCGGCTCGGCAACCTTTTCGGCAGCATACACCACTCGCTGACCGCGACTGTCCGCTGAGAATGCAATCAGATTGGTCGCGTGATGCGTGAGTTTCCGGGCGATACCCGAACGCGTGTCCAAGGCGTAGAGCTGCATGGTTTCACCCGGGTTTTGCCCGAGGAACAAGAGAGTCGTGGAGTCGGAAAGCCACTCCACATCCTTGATCCCTTCGCGGTTGGACGACGACGACATCGAAATCAGTTTGCGAGGCTGTGGATGCGAGAACAAATCTTTCACTTCAAACAGGAAAACCGTGTAGTCGTTGGTATTTGTTTCGAGATTTCCTTTTTTCAGGATGATTGCGAATTTATTTCCGTCTGGGGAAAAGCAGGCAAAATCCTTGGTCAGGGTTCCGGCGTACTCGCTGATCGCTCCCGGACCTGCGATACGCACCATCCCAATGGAATCCTCCTGGGAGAAACGGCGCCTCGCGGAATTTGCGTCCTCGTTAGGTTGATTGGGGACTCGCCTTGTCTGTGATTCCACAGGCGTGCCGCTGGAGTGCAGGGCCAGCAAAGCGAACCCGGCAAGGATTCCAGCGGGGCGCCCAATGCGTCTATATTTTTCGAGCGCGCGCGAGCAGAGAAACATTCCGGGCTCCTCCTGCATGGCCTCCTGAGAGGAGCCGCTTAGAACGTCAACCGCAATGAAAGCTGGAGAGACCGGGGGCCGCCCTGCTGAAAGAGCGGGTTCAGCCCACCCAGCCCCTGATTTAGCATCTCCGCTGAGCTCCGTTGAGTGGGCCCGGAGAACACGGCAGCCGCTGGATTGGTAAAGTTCGGATGGTTGAGGATGTTGAACGCGTCGGTACGGAATTGTAGCTGTACCCGTTCGGTCAGAGAGAATTTCCGGGCCAACGAAACATCGAACTGCGTCAGGCCAAATCCTGGGATGTCGTTTCTGCCTTCCGTGCCCTGTTCTCCGGCTGGAGGCCGAGCAAACGCGTCGAGGTTCAGGCTCTTTCCGCCACCGGCGCTGGGATCGGCGATCCAGATAGGCTGGCCCGGGACGAGATCTGGCCGAATATAGGCGAATCCCAGGACGGGAGATGCGACGAAGACGCGTGCGTTGAAGGGGAATCCGGTTCTCACGATGGCCGATACATCGAATGACCAGTCGCGCGATATCGCGGATGCAAATCCTGGCTTTCCGAAAGCGGGCAATTCGACATGCAGCGCGGCCGAAAAGCTGTGGCGCACATCGAAATCCGAGGACGCATAGTCCCCGACTCCAGAGATGGAGTTTGTGTTGCTCACCACGTCGTTAGACCCGTTGTCGAGGGAATGGGAAAAGGTGTAACTGAAGATTCCCTGCACGCGTGACGAAACAAGTTTTCTGTACTGTGCTTGAAGTGCTTCGTAATTCGAATACGCAGTGTTGTTCGTGAGAAAGAAATAGGACGCGAAGTCG
>Ga0335085_10017334_pt1 | contig 10380 bp, 6 predicted proteins | sample Lox_Sample_45_FD_206712 | JGI IMG/M metagenome (GOLD analysis project Ga0335085, IMG submission 206712) | Soil microbial communities from Loxahatchee National Wildlife Refuge, Florida, United States - Lox_Sample_4.5 | ecosystem: Environmental > Terrestrial > Soil > Wetlands | place: USA: Florida...
CAACACGAACTCTTTCTGGTCGGTGCCTTCCAGCAACTGCCGGCGCAAGCCGTAAATGGTTTCCCGCTGCTTGTTCATCACGTCGTCGTACTCAAGCAGATGTTTGCGCGATTCGAAGTTCTGCGCTTCCACCGCTTTCTGTGCGGCCTCGATGCGTTTGGAAATCAGGCGGGACTCAATGGGCACGCCCTCTTCCATGCCCAGCTTGTGCATGATGCTGGAAATGCGCTCGCCGGCGAAAATGCGCAGCAGGTCGTCTTCCAGCGACAGGTAAAACCGGGAGGAGCCGGGATCGCCCTGGCGGCCGGCGCGCCCACGCAACTGGTTGTCAATGCGCCGGGCTTCATGCCGCTCCGTGCCCAGAATGTGCAACCCGCCGAGCGCCACCACCTTCGCGTGCTCAGCGTCGGTGACGGTCTTGAAGCGGTCGACGAATTCTCCCCACTGTTTTCTCCACGCGGCGTAGGCTTCCACGTAGGCGCCGAAGACATCTGCCCCCGACCCTTCCGGCGGCCGGTCGGGCGGTTCCGGGTTGATGCCCTGTTCGCGATACTTATCGGGTGACTTGCGGAATTCCTCGCGCGCCATGGTTTCCGGGTTGCCGCCCAGCAGGATGTCGGTGCCGCGGCCCGCCATGTTGGTGGAAACGGTGACGGCGCCGACGCGCCCTGCCTGCGCCACCACCAGCGCCTCGCGCTCATGCTGCTTGGCATTCAGCACGTTATGCCGCGCTTCTTTCATCCCCAGAACCTCGGCCACGCGCTCCGGCCGGCTGCGCTGCTCGATCAGATAATCCAGGACCGGCAGGTATTTCGCATCGGTGTTATTGGCAAGGGCAACGAGGTCGGAAAGAATGGATTCGTCCGCCGGTGGTAACCCGTTGTAGGGGTATCCCCGGGGCGCGCGCTTCAGCACGGCCTCCAGGAAAGCCTGGCGTGTGCCGTTGGCGCCGGCCTCCAGTGTCTGGTAACGGCCCTGACTCAGCATCTCTCTCACTGTTGAAACCGCCACCCCCGCGCGAGTCAGCCACTCCAGGGCTGGATTAGGGGCTTGCACCAGGCGTTCCACCCACATTCTCAGTTTCGGGCCTTCCAGGCCCGCGGCCTTGGCAAGCTCTTGCAGGCGGGCGGGCACCGCGCCGGCCTTCCTCAACGCCACGCTCAACCGCTCCGATTTCTCGATGGCGATGCTGCCCACCAGCACCGGCTGACCGCGCAGGTGAAACTCCTTGATTTCCTCGATCACAGCGTTGAATTTCTCGCGCTCGGTGCGGTACACAACGTCGCGGAATTCGTGCCGGATCAGCCACCGGTTGGTGGGAACGATGACGATTTCCAGGTTGTAAATCTTCTCGAATTCCGCCGCTTCCGTTTCCGCCGTGCCGGTCATGCCCGCCAGTTTCTTGTACATGCGGAAATAATTCTGGAAGGTGACCGTCGCCAGGGTCTGGTTCTCGCTTTCGATTTTGACGCCTTCCTTGGCCTCGACGGCCTGGTGCAGGCCGTCACTCCAGCGGCGGCCGGGCATTAAGCGGCCGGTGAACTCGTCCACGATGATGACCTCGCCGTCCTTCACCACGTAATCGCGGTCCAGCTTGAATAGCGTGTGAGCTTTCAGCGCCTGCTGGAAGTGGTGGTTGTACTCGATGTTGGCGGGGTCATAAAGGTTCTCGATTCCCAACAACTTCTCGGCCTTGGCGATTCCGGAGTCGGTGGGCGTGGCCTGGCGGCGTTTCTCATCGACTTCGTAATCCTCTTTATCCACCAGATGCGGGATGACCTTGTCCACGCGGAAATACTTGTCCGTGGCTTCGTCGGACGAGCCGGAAATGATCAACGGGGTGCGCGCTTCGTCAATCAGGATGGAGTCTACTTCGTCCACAATCGCGTAATGGTGGGGACGCTGGACGTAGTCCTTGAGGTCGAACTTCATGTTGTCACGGAGGTAGTCGAACCCGAATTCGTTGTTGGTGCCGTAGGTAAGGTCGCAGCCGTAGGCCGAGCGCCGCTCATCGTCGCTCAGGTCGTGGACGATCACGCCCACGCTCAGACCCAGCAGGCGGTAGATCGGTCCCATCCAGGCGGCGTCGCGCTTGGCCAGGTAATCGTTCACGGTCACCAGGTGCACGCCCTTGCCTTCGAGGGCATTAAGGTAGCAAGGCAGCGTGGCCACCAGCGTCTTGCCTTCGCCCGTTTTCATTTCCGCGATTTTGCCTTCGTGCAGCACCATGCCCCCGATGAGTTGCACATCGAAGTGCCGCATGTTCAGCGTGCGGCGCCCCGCTTCGCGGCAGAGGGCAAAGGCTTCCGGGAGGATCTCGTCGAGCGTGGCTCCGCCGGCAAGTCGCTCCTTAAGTTGGCCGGTGCGCAATGGAAACTCGGCGTCCGGGAGCTTTTGCATCTCCGGTTCGAGGGCGTTGATTTCCACCAGACGTGCGCCCAGCCGCTTCAACTCGCGCTCGTTCTTCGTTCCCAAAACCTTGCCTAGTGCGTACTGTAGAAAGTTTCCCATGGTATATAGATTACTTCCGACCTGACACTCCAACTTTTCCATTGTAAAGCCCAGTGCCAAAGTTGACAAGGAACGCCGGCATAGGTGCAGTTTGAATTTGGGTTAGCTTGACTTGCTCCGGGGGAGGTGGAATACTTGCCCAGGGGAGGGGCAGAGCGATGCATCCCGGAATAACCATGCACAAGATTCCTGTCAAAGGGCCGGCGGGGCTTGTCTTTACCGTCGGGATCATTGCCATAGCTCTTATTTCCCTTCCACAAGCACGCTGGTTCCTGGCTCTGAGCTTGCCTACAGGTATCGTCATCGGAATCATCTTGCGTTTGACCAGCCGAGACTAGCCCCACGCCGATAAAGCGCACCTCGCGCTTCCCTCCTTCCGCCTTGGAACTATGCGTGCTTCCGGCGACTCGCGACTTGTCGCCTGTCGCTACTGTTTTCAGTAAGTCCATTTATTTTCATCAACATAATGGAAAGATGGCTATAACTTGTCTATTTTTCAATAACATAATGGAAAGGCTCATTTCGGGCATTTTTTCTCCATGTGTTTTCAATAACATAATGGAGGTTACCTGCATATTTCCCCCCCGCGTTCTTGTGCTGCATGGCGACCATGAATACTATAACTGCTTTAATTTCAATGGAATAGATTTTTAGAAGATTTTCGTCATTTATCGCTAACCCATTTGATTTCTAATACATAATGGAAAGCCGCAGATTTCTTGTCGCGCCCGCAGCGCGGGGACCGACGAAATCGGCGATGGGGCGAAGGATTGGCATGCATGCAGTAGGGCGGTTCGCGAACCGCCCCTACATTAAGCCATGAGATCTCAACAAACTAAACAGGAGCAATCTTCATTTTTAACATCTTTTTGTGCTGGTTGATTTCAAGACCGCATGGGTGAGGTGAAGCGGCTTTCGTCGGGGCGGCCGTAATGCTCCAGGCCTTCATCGCGCAACTAGCCTATACCTATTGGCTCGTTTTGTCAAGAGACAAATTGTCCCTAAGACAGAGAAAATGCCAGGAATGCTCTACTGCCCCCCAAAATAGTTCGGGACCAGGAAGGTGAAAACGGGTGTCTGCCTGGCAAGGGAAGCGTCGACCTGTTCTGAGATCCGCGGCTTTTCCTTGCCATAGCGGATGAGTGGCTGAAAGTCCGCCAATCTTAGTTGCGGACGACCTGTAGGAACCGTGGGCTGATTTTTGTTGTTGACACGCTTCGGAGTCGTATGTTACGGTGTGTAACGTTACCAGGACTAACGGAGACATGGCCAACGCCCCAAGACACCGTCCAAGAAACCTAGGCGAGCTGGAGCAGCTTGTCATGGACCACATCTGGAGTCACGGACCGACCACCGCGGAGCAATGCCGGGAAGCTCTGTTACCGCAGCACGCCATGAAAGACTCCACGGTGCGCACGGTATTGCGGCGACTCGAAGAGAAGGGATTTCTCGGCCACAACGTCGAAGGTCGTACTTACATCTATCGCGCCCTTCAGGCGCGCCGGAATATTGCGGCGCGCGCAGTCAGCCATATTGTTGACCGCTTCTGCGGCGGCTCCGTCGAGCAGTTGTTGGTGGGAATGGTTGAAAACGAAGTGCTCGACCGTGCTGAGCTTCAGCGCCTGGCGCAGAAGATTGCACAGAAGAAGGAGGGCAAGCGGTGACCCCGCAGGCGCTTGCCCAATTTGCTCCCCGTGTGATGGTCCACCTCGCGGATCCCGCCCTGCGCTCGATTGTCCTGGCATGCCTGGCGGTGGTGGTGCTAACAGCGTTTCGAGTGCGCCATGTCACCGCGCATTTGGTGGTGTGGACGGGAGTGCTCTACGCCGCCCTGGCCATGCCGCTGCTCGCATGGTTGCTTCCCGCAATTCCGGTGCCTCTCCAGATTCCCGCGAAACAGGTCGAGACGGCTCCTCCGATCTCGAGCGCCGGAAAGGTCGGCGTGCCGGACCAAACGGCACCGGTCGAACCCACGGAGCGCCCAAGCCGGTTCCTCCGGGCAGCCGACGCTCGGGCCCTCCCGCAATCCGGTCGTCAGAGCGATGCCTCAGGCAGACTGCTGCGACTGGCGTCTGGGTTGGGGCAAGAGCTGGGGCCGGCCTTGACGCGGCTGACGCGCCTGGTACCGTCCGTGGTGGCCCTCGCGGTCTACACGCTGGGGCTCATATTTCTGCTGGCACGACTTGCCTTAGGGCTCTTCCTGAGCCGTCGCTTGCGCCGGAGTTCAACGCGGGTCGATGATCCGGGCGCCTTAAGGTGGCTCGAATGGTACACCGTGGCGATGGGGCCGAAGAGTGTCCCGGTGCTGGCGGAATCACCGGCCGTTGGCGTGCCCCTGACGCTGGGCGTTTCGCACCCCGTGATTGTGATCCCGAGCGACTGGCGTGAGTGGCAGAGCACGAAACTCGCAGCAGTGATCGCCCACGAGGTTTCGCACGTCAAGAGGAATGACTCCCGAACCAGGACCCTGGCGTTGCTTTACAAGTGCATTTTCTGGTTTAGCCCGCTCGGCTGGTGGCTGGAACACCGTCTCACAGACCTGGCCGAGCAAGCGAGCGATCAGGCGGCCGTTCGCGCGGGTACCGAACCTATCTACTATGCGGAGGTACTCATGAGCTTCTTCAATGTATCAAGCAAGCAAGGACGAGTGAACTGGCGGGGAGTTTCGATGGCTCGCGGCCTGCGCGCCAAAGACCGCATCGAGAGGGTTCTATCACCGGGGGCGGCGCTTCCAGCCACGATAAAGACCCCGATTCTGGTTCTCTTCGCTTTGTGCGCCTTGCCGATGGTATACCTGACGGCGGCCATGCGACCGTCGCTCGTTGCCGATGTCTCTGCTGTGGTAGCGGAGTCGCCATCGCAAACTGTCGCGCGCTTACCGCTACCTGAGCCCCCGCCCCCGTCAGCTCACGTTGCGCCCGGGTTTTCGTATGCAACGCCGTCCGCCAGCGTGGTACCAGCTGCACCTGGGGCACCGCGCCCTGTGCAGGCGGGTGTTGGCGCCCAGCCAGGACCAGTGACGGCCGCACCTTCACCGCCTTCTCCCCCGCCGGACCCGACCGGCCTGTCCGCTCCGGGCGCGTCGCCGGAGTTATTGAGCCGCCTGGCACCGCCTGCCGAGCCTTACAGCTACCCGTATTCGCAATCGTCAGGCGCGACCGCGACGAACTCTGAAGACGATGCCTGGCTCTTGAGTTGTGTCAACACCGATGGATGCGGGGACATTACACTCGCCAATCATTTCCCCAGCGATCAAGTGAATGCGCTCCGGAAGAAGTTCGGCGAAAATTTCATCTTGTTTGTTCATAACGGAACCTCTTATGTGATCCGCGACACGCCAACCGTGAAGGCCGCGTTTGACCTTTTCGTGCCCCAGAAAGAGTTGGCTAGGAAGCAGGAGACGCTCGCAAAGCAACAGGAAGAACTGGGCAGGCAGCAAGAAGCCTTGGGAAAGCAGCAGGAATCCGTTCGAGTCAAGGTACCCAGTGATCTCGAAGCGCGCCTCAAGAAAGTGGAGGCGGAGATCCACGAGCTTGGATCTTCCGCAACGCAGGACGACTTGGCCCGCCTCCAAGGCGAGCTGGGTGAAATTCAGGGCTATCTCGGCGAGTTGCAAGGCAAGGCCGGCGAAGAGCAGGGAAAGCTTGGGAGCCGGCAAGGTGAACTCGGAGCGCAACAGGGCGAGCTTGGCCGGAAGCAGGGCGAGCTCGGCGAAGAACAGGGCCGCATCGCCCAGGAAGCCTTCCGCAAGATGCAAGGGATTCTCAGGCGGGCGCTGGAAAGCGGCCTCGCTCAGCGCGCGCCAGCCTAGCTCCGCGAGTAGCGCGTTTGGATGGTTTCCATTCTATGAAGTATGCTCCACACTCGACTCAACAGTCTAGCGCGCGTAGCGTCTTACTCCAACTCGACCCCATGCATTCATGTTCGTGCTGATGACCCCCTCACCCCCACGACCTGCAAAACGTGGGGCCCCCTCCGCCTTGCGGTTCCCCCTCTCCCCCAAGGGGGCGAGGGAAGAAGAATTGTCATTCTGGATCCGCTACGCGGATTGCATCCGATCGTGCTCACAGTACCGCAGTCTCATGGATGAGCCGGCCTTCGGCGAAGCGTGCCAAATCGAGGGCGCGGGCGTCGATCAAGTCGGAGTGGCCGGTCAAAATCAAATCCGCCAGGACCTTGCCGGTGGCGGGTGAGTGCATCACGCCGTGTCCGCTGAAGCCGTTGGCGAGGTACAAACCGGGGACCTGGGGCACGGGCCCGAGGATGGGGTAATGGTCCGGGGTCATTTCGTAGAGGCCGGCCCAAGCGCGCTTGGGATTCACCTCCAGCGCCTCAAAGCAGGGAACGCGGTCCACGGCGCGTAAGAGAATTTTCTCGATGAATGCCGGATCGAAATTGGTTTTGAATCCCGGCGTCTCCTCCGGGTCATTCCAGGCGAGCAGGATTCCCAGACCCTCCGGACGGAAGTGGAAACCCGTGGCCATATCAATGGTCATGGGTGCGTCGCGCGCGATGAGCGGGAATGGTTCGGTGGGGACCAACATGCGGCGCAGGGGTTCGACAGGCAATTCCACTCCGGCTAAGGCTGCTACTTGTGCCGCCCACGGTCCGGCGGAATTCACCACCGTGCGTGTCGCCACAGTGCAGCCGGGGGTCTCGACGCCCGCGATGCCCTGCGCGTCCTGCAAAATCGCTGTGGCTTCGGCGCCCTTCCATAAGCGTACGCCTTTTTCTGTGGCGCGCTGCATAAAGCCGGTCATAACGCTGTGCGGGTCCACAAATCCGTCGGTGGAACTGAAGCTGCCGCCGAGGATGTCATCCGAGCGCAAATGCGGCATGCGGCGCAGAACCTCGGTGGGCGAGAGTAATTCCACCGTCTTCACCCCGCACGCCACCTGAAGTTGATGATTAGTGCGCAAGTAGGCCAAGTGCTGCTCACTTGTCGCCACGAACAGGTAGCCTTGAGGACGATAGCCGCCGGGGCAGCCCGTGGCGTCCTCGAAGCGGGCGAAAAAATCGAGGGCATAGAGCGAAAGACGTATATTGATTTCGGTGGAGAACTGCGCGCGCACACCTCCCATGCTCTTGCCCGTGGAGCCGCGGCCCAGGTGAGGCTCGCGCTCCAGCACCAGGACGTTCGCGCATCCGACCTCGGCAAGATGATAGGCGATGCTGGCGCCCACAATCCCTCCGCCTACAATCACCACATCGGCAGTTTCCGCCACGTCGCCGCCTCCATTTATGAGAATCAAATTAGTCGTGCTAGTGCGGGCGTGCGAAGCTTTGGAGTGCGGCAGCTTGCTGCCGCTTTCCGTCCCGCGAGCTTGTTCGCAGGAATTTCAACCGAAAGGTCAATTTCCAACCGGCAAGCTGGCGGGTGCCACAGCGGCAGCGAGTTGCCGCACTCCAAAGCTTCGTATCCACGCCCGATTGGAATACAGTACGTTCTTAGCGTCAAGAACCGTTTTCACACCCGCGCTTCAGCCTTGCCTTTCTGGAAGCCCCCAGATCGCTCAACCACGTCGGCTGCTTGTTGCATCCGCGGGCACATCGCGTCAGAATAGGGCCGCCAGCTGTGGTCCGTTGTCAGTCGTCAGTTGTCAGTCTTCCGTCGCCAGGTCTCAGGAGTTGACGCTTGGAATCAAGTAAGAAGGCGGCGGCCGCTGGTTCCTGTATTTGCTGATAACTGAAAACTGATGACTGACGACCTTATATGGGTAACTGACAATGTAAGACGGACTACTGACAAGGAGAGCTTATGAAAGCAGCAGGGAGCATTCTGGGATTGGTGATCGTGTTGGCGATTATCTGGTTCGTGATGAAGTCGCAGTTCACCCAAGGGCCCACGGGCGGACAGCCTCCCAAGGAAGTGATTGACGTGGTAGGTGTAAAGAGCGACCTGTTAGCCATCGCCCAGGCCGAGAGAATGTACCTGGCAAGCCACGGGTCCTATGCCTCGGTTGACGAACTCCAGCAGGACGGCTCGATTACGTTCTCCGGCGCGAACCGGCGCGGCTACAGTTACACCGCGGAGGTGGACGGTGGCCAGCATTTCAAAATTACGGCCCAGCCCTCAGATCCGGCCAAAGCCAGTTGGCCGACCCTTTCCATTGATGAGACGATGCAGGTGGCGCAGCAGTAGAAATGACGTCCTTTGTCCCTCGTCCATTGTCCGTGGCCAGTACTCAGTTACCAGTTGTTGGAAAAAGGCACGGGAGGAAAGTGAGTTCATCGGCAGTGACTGATGGCCGAGAACTGACGAGTGCGAATTGACAACCGACCACGTACAACGGACTACGGACAAAGGGCCACGGACACCGACTTTTGAGGAGACCCCATGCGAGTTGAAGCGCGAGCCCCCGCACGAGTTGATCTGGCGGGTGGAACTGTGGATATTTGGCCGCTCTACCTTTTTCATCCTGGAGCACAAACAGTTAATATTGCCATAAGATGCTATGCCTCATGTGTGATCGACACCCGCGCGGACCGGCGCATCGTCCTCATCTCGCAGGATCAGGGATTGCGGGAAAGCTGGGAAAACCTCACTGACCTCTCTCTCGGCAAATCGCAACTACCCTTGCTGCGGGAGCTGGTAATGTTTTTCGAGCCCCGGCGCGGCTTGAACATTAAGACCAGCTCGCAGGTTCCGGCAGGCGCCGGCCTGGGAGGCTCATCGGCGCTGAATATCGCCCTGTGTGGGGGCCTGGCGCGCGTCACGGGCAAGCGCTGCACACGCAGCACGATCCTGGAGATTGCCAAGAACGTGGAGGCCATTGTCATCCGCGTGCCCACCGGCTGGCAGGACTACTTCCCGGCGCTTTACGGCGGCGCGAACTCCGTCCACCTGGAGCGCGACGGCGTGAAGCCCGAGCGTCTGCCTCTGCCGTTCTCCGACGTGGAAAAACGGTTTGTGCTTTGCTACACGGGCCAACCTCGCAATTCCGCGATCAATAACTGGGAGGTCATGAAATCCCACATCGACAACGACGAGCGCGTGCTCAAGAATTTCGAACAGATCACCACCATCGCCAGCCAGATGCGGGAAGCGCTGCTGGCGCGCGACTGGAATGACGTGGCGGAATTGCTGGCGCTGGAATGGGAAAACCGCAAGCGCAATTTCAAGGGTATCTCCACACCAAAGATCGATCGCATGATCGAACAAACCCGGAAGCAGGGGACCATGGCCGGCAAAGTTTGCGGCGCCGGGGGTGGCGGATGCGTGGTCTTCATGGTCCGCCCCGGCACCAAGCCCGCGGTCGAAAACGCCTTGGCCCAAATGGGTGGGCAGATCATCAACTTCGGCATCTCGAGCACCGGGCTGGAAGTTCGTGCCGATCAAGTTGAGCGAAGCCGGCAAACGCGATGAATTCGAACGGAATATTCATTGCGGATGACCGCCTGCGCCCCATCTGGCGATTCTTTCTTTCCGTTGTGCTGTTATTCGCGGCCGTCGTGCTCACGGGGGAGCTCCTGAGAACGACCTTCCTCATCGGGAAAGTTCATCCCAGCTTATTGGTGGCGGCCTTCTGGCAATCCCTCGTGGGCCTTGTTGCGGTTATTGCCGCATTCAAACTGATGACGGCGGTATTCGAACGGCGTCCCCTGGGCTCCGTGGGCTTGGCTTTCCATCCGCGGTGGTGGAGGGAACTGGGTCGCGGCCTGGCGGTGGGCGCCGTGGTGCTTGTGGTTGCGATTGTTCCGGAGGCGGTTTGTGGCTTTGCGTACTTCACCTTTACCCCTCATCCGATGCTGCGGGCGGGATCCTTCATCTTCATGTTATTTGCTTTGGCAGCGGCCCTTGAGGAGGCCGTCTTTCGCGGATACCCGTTCCAGCGGTTGGTTGAGTCCATCACTCCGGTAGGGGCAATT
>Ga0335085_10017335_pt1 | contig 10380 bp, 11 predicted proteins | sample Lox_Sample_45_FD_206712 | JGI IMG/M metagenome (GOLD analysis project Ga0335085, IMG submission 206712) | Soil microbial communities from Loxahatchee National Wildlife Refuge, Florida, United States - Lox_Sample_4.5 | ecosystem: Environmental > Terrestrial > Soil > Wetlands | place: USA...
TTCAACCGACGATAGAAAGGATGACTCGCGACCGTCGGCAACTCCGTCGCCGTCACCCGCATCGCCGGATGTCGGTCGCGTTTTCGTTTGCCCATCGACATGGGCGAAGTGTAGTACGATTCTCTCGTATGTCGAAGTTAATCTACATCACCAATGCGTCGCTCGACGGTTACATCGAGGACAAAACCGGCGCCTTCGATTGGAGCAATCCGGATCAAGTATTCGATTTCATCACCGAGTTAATGCGGCCGATCGGAACCCATCTCCTTGGGCGGCGACTTCATGAGACGATGGCGTACTGGGATGGGCCGCTGGAGGGCTATCCGCCCGAACACCGCGACTTCGCACGGGTCTGGCAGGCGGCCGAGCAGATCGTCTTCTCACGAACGCTGACACGCACTCCGACACGCATCGCGCGTGTCGAGCGGGAGTTCGATCCCGAGGCAACTCGGAAACTCAAGCGCGAATCGGCGCACGACATTTTCATTGGCGGCGCCGAACTGGCAGCACTTGCGCTCGAATCCGATCTCGTCGACGAATGTCACCTGTTTCTCCATCCGGTGATCGTCGGCGGCGGAAAGCCGGCATTCCGAACCGCCATACGACAGAATCTCGAATTGCTTGACACGCGACGTTTCGGCACCGGTGCCATCCACTTGCACTATCGCCTGCGGGGCGCTATCCGTAAGGCGTGACTGCCGGGCCCACGTTCACCACGGGCTGTTAGGAGATACGGGTATGGAAGGACGGAATCGAGAAGATGTGACGCCTGGAGCGGACGTTTCCGTTGTCCTCAAAGAGGATCAGCCCACTGGTAAACTGACGCGAGGAATTGTCCAGGACCTTCTCACCAAGTCCGCGTTTCACCCGCGTGGCATCAAGGTGCGGTTGCAGGGAGGCAAGATCGGCAGGGTGCAAGTGATTCATCGGCCCGGTCGCCCTTAGCCGCGCTGATCCACGACGGGTACCGTTTGCCCGATAAATCGCTTTCCATTAAACTGAGGTCTGTACGCAGGGCTTTGAAAAAAAGGCTGGGCGATGAGCCTCGTTTATATTTTCACGTTCTCCAAAGTGGAGACCGAGCAGGTGGCGCGCCTCATGGGTCTGACTACGGCGGTCAAGCCCGCCACGCGTGTCGGACCGGTTCGCTTCGGGGCAAACGACTTTGTGTTGTTCGCCTCCGAGATGGGACCGAAGATTGCCCGATCTTTAGCCGATTCCGTTCTCAACAACACCAATCCCGCGCACGGCGCCACCGTTGCGGATCCAAGGCCCGATGCAGTTCTGATCACTGGCCTGTGCGGCGGCCTTACCGCGAATCTGCAGCAGAACACCATTGTCACCTACACCGAATGCCGCTCCACCGACGGTAACGGTACCGTCTACCAGTGTTCACCGTCGCTTACGGCGCGCATTTCGCGCGTGGTGAATTCGAATGGCACTTCCTGCGAATCGGTTGTGGGAATCACTTCGCCCAGAATTGCGACGAACAAGAGCCTACGATTGGAACTTGCGAGTAGTGGTGCCCAGACTGTCGATATGGAGAGCTACGAGATCCTCGCGGTCGCGCATAAAAGGGGAATTCCGGTCGCCATCCTTCGGGTGGTAGCCGATCACCTGGAAATGCGTTTGCCGGACCTGAACCGGGCTATTAATGACGCGGGTTCTCTCGACCAGGGACGGGCGCTCAGGGTAGCCATCGGCTCCCCCATTCTTACGGCCAGGCTCATAGCGGCCAACAAGCGCGCCCTGCGCCATTTGGGCCGGGCGCTCGAAGTCGTATTGCCTTCGGATTGCTTCCTTAACCTGCCCCTCACCGAAGGTGAAGTTTCCAGCAAGCCTGCCCCTCAGAATTGACATTGCCGGCGCCATCTATGTGTATCGTTCGCCCAAAAATCCCGCTGGTAGCTATCTTTCTCACGGCTGCGACGGTTTGTGCGGCCACCAGGACCGATGGCCCGCAGGAGATCCTCGCGCAAGCCGACCGAATGGCGATGCTCTATAACTGGCCTAAGGCCGCACCGCTCTACAAGGAGGCCGGAAACGGCTTCGCTCAAATCGGCGACAGCAAGGGGCAACTCTCAGCACGGCTGGGGTGGATTCGCTCCCAGGTTGAGTCCGGAGTGTCGTCCGCTATCGCCCAAGAAGTTGGACATGATCTTCAGGAACCCGCGGTGCAGACCGACGCACAGTTGACGCTGCGCTGTCTTCTCGCCAAGGCTGCCCTCGACCAATCGAGCAACGAAGCCTCCGCGCGCGAACTCTGGGAAAAAGTTCATGCGCTCGCCCAGCGTTTGCACGACCGGCGCTGGGAAGAGCGAGCGACCGCGGAACTGGGAATCATCGCGTTTCTGGACGGTGATATTTCGAAGGCCACGGCGATGACGAAGGGGGCGCTCGTTTCCTTACTCCTCGCCAGAGACCTGGCCGGCGCAGTTTATTACGGCTCCATCGTTGGAAATGGGATGGTGGAGGCTGGCGAGCCCGAGGCAGGTCTGAAGCTGTGCGATAAGGCATTGATCACGGCGGCCGTAACGCCGGACATTGGCTTTCCTTTCTGGGCGTACGAGGGAAAGGCGCGGGCGCTTGTCGCGCTCCATCGAAGGGCCGAAGCGAAGCAGGTGTTGGAAAAAGCTCTCAGCCTGGCACGGACCGGCGATGCGCGCCTTTCGGAAGCGGAACTGTTGATTGTCCGCGGGGAAAATTCCGAGGGCGAAAGCCGTGCCGAAGCGATCCAGGACCTTAAGTTGGCCACAGACCTGTGCCAGTCAAACGGGTTCACCCACGCTTTTGCTTGGAGTGCCTTCGAACTCGCCAAGGTTTATCGAGACGTTGGAGATTATACGGACGCAGAACATTACGCGCGGGCTACCCTCGAACCGATGCGGGAAGTCGAGGATAAATACCATCTTCCGGGGCATCTCTCGTTGCTCGCCGACCTCGAGGTCAAGCGCGGTGATCTCGCGGGCGCCGATGACTTTTATTCCCAGGCTGAAGACGTTACGGAGGGGTTGCTGATCAACACTCCGAGCCGACAGGTGGAGAGTTCTCTGATCGACACGATGAGCGAAAGCTATGTGGGTCATTTCGCCATTGCAGCCAGACAAAATGACGCGAGAAAAGCCTTCGGTATCGTCGAATTGGCGCGCGGTCGCTCCATTGCAGACAGCCTTCGCGCGGGGGGCGAACGTGAATCGACAACGGACCCCACGATATCGGCCGCTGGGCAGAAAGTGAACCGGTTACAGACGGCACTGATTCATGCCACGAGTGGCACACAGCGTTCCAAATTGCTTGACGACCTCGTGACTACCGAATTCTATCTAGCACCCACCGGCAAACCGGTGACACGTTTTCAACAAGACGCCCTACGCGCTCGACCGGTCAGTTTAGACGCGGTACAGGCCTCGCTCCGCAGCGATGAGACCGTCTTGGAGTACGTCCTCGGGGCATCAGAATCCTATTGCCTGTACATGACGAGGACCGCGGCCGGCGTGGTGACACTGCCGGAGGGGCGCACCACAATTGAAAAGCTTGCGCGGCAGCTTGTCGATCAGATCGAGTCGAAGGCCCCGATGACCAATAGTGCCAGAAAACTGTACGGCCTGCTGTTGGGACCGCTGCCAGCCCGGGCGCTCAAACAACGGCTGATAATGATTCCTGACGGGGCGCTGCACTTGGTTCCATGGGATTCCTTGATCGACGCGGACGGCCGTTACTTGTTGACGTCGCACGTGGTAACGACCGCGCCCTCAGCTATGGTCCTGTACCTTCTCAGAACGGCGCGACCACAGAAACCACTTCCGTTCACGTTGCTTGCCTTGGGCGATGTCCAATACCAGCGGCTCGTGCTGTCTGTCCGCCAACTGCATGCCGACCCGCCAGGTGCCACCGATCCTGCCGACGTGTACGACCTGTCCGGCCACCCGCTTCGGAATCTCCCCGGTACACGGGATGAGATTGTCGAAGCAGGAGAAGCCCTGCGCGGAAAATCGGTTGAGCTTCTGGGTGTCAACGCAACGGAGACCGCATTCAAGGCTGAACCGCTCAGCGAGTTTAAGATCATCCATATTGCCGCCCATGGGATTGCCAGCACGCAGTTTCCTGATCGTGCGGCGCTGGTTTTAGGCGAGGACCCAACGAAGCGAGATGACGGGCTTTTGCAAGCCAGAGAAATCCGAGCGCTCCATCTCAATGCCGAATTGGTGACGTTGTCTGCTTGTGACACGGGTTCCGGCAGGCTGCAAGGCGAAGAAGGCATTGCCAGCCTGGAACGAGCGTTTTTTTACGCGGGCGCCAGGTCCTTGCTCGCCAGCCTGTGGACGGCGAACGACGTTTACACCACTGCGCTGATGCAGCACTTCTACCATCATCTGGCCGCGGGTCAGGACGAAGGAAGAGCCCTGCAACAGGCAAAGCTTGAGCTGATCCGGGAGTTTCGTAGCCAAGCCGCCCCTTTCTACTGGGCCGGATTTACCCTGGCGGGTGAAGCGTCGCGTCCGATCAATTCTATCCAAAGCTAGAGCTTCGTCGGCTGCGAACGAGCTTGGCAGCCTCCGGTAACAGCACGTCGCCTGATCACGGAAAGGCTCCACGGAGTCAACCACTCGGACACGCGGGGACAGCGGGAGAACGCCTACCTCCGCAACATGGAAGCAGGCTATCAGGGCTGCACTCTCAGGGTTGTATGCGATAGCGCAAAGGAAGAAACAATTTGAAATATTTTCCGCTCACAGCCCTGATGCTTATCGCCCCTGCCGTCCATGCCGACGCTGTCGGAGTAGTCCTCGACGCCATAAGCGCTGGCAGGACGAACAACAACCAGGAAGATCCGGGCTACGAAGGCGGTGGTGACGATAACGATTAGGCTGTCCCAAACTCAATCGGCAGCGTTAGGGAATGGTGAGCACGCCGTCCTTCACCCTGCCTTCGATTCTCAAACGACCGAGCATCATCGACCCGTTCATTAGGAACCCATCGGGACTCGCACCTCCGCCGTATTTCGGCGTTTTGTCCCCGGTGATAATCTCCGCAGTTGCAGGAGCCAGCTTCAGCTCCAAATCAGTAAGGGTCTTATGGCGATTGGGACCATTTGTGCCGAGAAGCCTTTGATATTCCCTAGTCCTGTGGTGGACCGGAATGCTTTTCATGAGACCTCCAGAACGCCTACGCGGATATTTGAAACTAGACTGCAGGCCCGGAGTTTTATTAACCACCCAGATGCGGAGAAACTTATCGCGGAGAGCTTACCCCGTCGCCGCGCCGAAGTAAACGGCGAATTCGTGCCGTTTTTTAGCAGATCAACGAAGATCGCCACCGTTCGCTGGTATTCGCGGTTCAAGGCGGAATATCGCACTAAGGCTGACGCAGACAAGGCCGCGAAGGTGTGGATGGAGGCAGGGATGATTCTGTTTCCCGAACGCCTGAAAACCGGCAGGAAACAGGAGGCACAGTCGCGGCAACGATGCGGCCTCACGGAGAGACATCAGAGCATCGTCCTGCGTCCATATGGAGAGCGCACGACATTCATCCAGCTCAACGACCTCAATTATGAGCAGCTGAAGCCACTCGCCCCTGTAGCCTGCCTCATCATTGAAACCAGCCCCGGTAATCGTCAGGCGTGGACTGCCGTCTCCGATCTGGGCGAGGATGATGCAAAGGAATTTGCGCGACGGCTTCGTAAGGGGGACGCGTGCAGACCCAAACGCTTCGGGCGCGACTAGATGCGCGGGAACCGGGAATTAGAAGCGACAATTTCTGCCGGATTTTCCGACAGTGAAGATACTCCAAGCCGCTCCAGGACGTGTCACGACCACGGCCGAGCTCGACAGCTTCGGTCTGCTTGCTGCGCCGGAGCCTGTCTACGATGCACCGGCCTCGCCCATTCGAGTTTAAGGGCACTGGCCTGATTATCGGCGGTGCCTGCAGGGCGCCTCGCTCAACCACAGTAAGAGCGGACCTGACATTTCAAGGGCAGACTGTTTGGGGCAATGATGGCGGCCCAAAGGGGCATTCTATAGAAGAGATCGCCAGCCGTCTCACGGAGTTGAGCAGTAAAGCCAAGGAAAATGGCGAGCGCTATGCGCTTTTGACCGCACAAAATGCCACTGCCTCCACCGAGCGTCAGCGCAGAAGCCGCGCTTGAAACTTAAGGAAGAGGCAACATACCGTGTGCTTTGTTGTGCTCTTCAACGTCCAGGTAGATTTGGCTGATGTACCCGATACCGGTTGCAAATAGCAGTTCTTTGGCCTCAGGGAAACTATTCACCCCGGCATTCTCCGCCAGCGTAGACCATGCCGTTGGATGAACGAGTTTTGACGATACACGGTTCATGGATCGAAACTCCTGCTCCATGCCGACTTCTTTCGCAAGAGCGCCTGTTTCCAGATGCCTCGTTGCTGTCGCGTTCTCCGCCGTCTTCTGAGCCTCCATGCGTTTAAGGGCGTCATCCAACCCTGGCGTGGGCGCACTCGGATCGTGGTGGCGCTCCAGATCTCTTAGGCTAATGACCAACTCGCAGCCATCCACCAGCCGGTCGTCAGCGAAGCGCTTTGCATTCACACCCGATTTCAACACATATTTCGTGAATACCGACAGTTCCAGCAGATTGCGCGAAGCCCATGCGATTCGATTTAGGTTACTGTTAACATAAGAGGCCCGAAGTTCATTGAAATTTCTGATTGTCGCATCCACCAGTTCGCGGACAATCTCGAAAAAAGTGTAGTGTGCATCGTCGACCGGCTTCAGGGAATTGCCCAGAGCCACGAGCTTTTGGCCAAGCTTATCGGCATTGTTCACGGCAATGCCCTGTGGTTGAGTGCTCATATTAAAAGTGCGGCAAAAACCGCTTTCGCTCCCACAAAGAACCGGCGCTCGCTAGATTCTCTGTGGTCAGATGAAATTGACCGCAATGAATGGGCGATAGCTCTCATCCTCGTTTGTATAAACGTCGTCACCCAACCGCGCCGCAATGCCGACGTGCGGCGAACATACGGAGGATTTGAAACCTATCGTGAACGGTTGTTGTGATAAGGCATCGCGGATCTGTTCTGCGGATGCTGAATCGATCTTGGTCAGGAACTCCTGATATTCCTTCTCCCCGAAGTCAAATGACATCATATACCGAGTCCCGTCTGGGTCATCCAGGATGGCAACATCTGAGCAAGGCGATGAAATCGTATAGAGTCCAGTTTTAACCACGCCGACAGTCATAATCGGCACTGTAAGAAACACATGCACTATCCGTTTTCCACTTTCCGCGTCCGCAAAGCCTGCTTTGGTAAGCGCCAGACCGAGATCAGATGCGAACTCTGGCCTGCGTCCATCTTGCCACGCCGCGCGGCTTCCAAGCAGGGCTAGAAGCTGTGCCCACACGAATTGAATGTCCTTTAGCAGGACATCAAAAAGCGGTTTCTCATGATGCACATGAAAGACTACCAGCTTTCGCCCATTGCACAATGCATAGATAGGCACTCTAATCTCTTTGTGCATAGCATATGAATATGCCTGTTCAACGTTCTTTCCCGTGTCGATATTCTCCATCGGGCTCTTCGCGTCCAGAATCCATTGATATTTGCCGTCCCGCTCCATCAGATAATCCGGGATTATGTTGATACCTTTGCGGATGGTCCCGAAATAAACGAAGGGATGCTCAAGCTTCTTGCTTCTTATTATTTTGTAGGGTGGTGATGCAGAATATCCCAGGGCAGTGAGCAACGGAACAATTAGTTCTTCGCGGACGGAATCTTCACGAAAGTCAGCGTCGTCAAGAAGTTTGAAATCGAATTGTTCGAATAGTGTCGGCATATAAGCAGGGTGCCCCGACAATATTGCAATGGCTTAGCGCCCTTTCTCCAACTGCAGATCTAGGAAATCAGCCGCCTTGAGGATTTTTACACCCGAATCCTTCCCGACCTTCAGCAGGTGATTGTCCCCGGACACGAGGTAGTCCGAGCCGCTGGCAACAGCGCACTCAAGGATGCGATTGTCAGTCGGGTCATCCTTTACCACGTCGATGCGGGTCTCCGTCCCGCTCAGCGCCCTTCGGCTGTCCTTCTCGATTCTGCATTCGCGCATAGTGCGCCACTCACCTCACTTAGCGGACTGTTAACAATCAAAGACAATGTACCCACCACTCGCGAGTTTTTGATTCTCAGTAGCGGACAAAAATGCCGTCCGATGGAACTTGACAGAAAGCGGCTGATCTATAGATATATGCCGCCTGTGGTGTCATCACCTACCTGGAACGTCTCTTACTTAAGAAGTACGGTATATGGAGCCCATGTTCGTCCGGCCTGCCGGACGGCGAGATAATAAAGACCGGGATGTAGGCTTGCCAGGTTGAGTTTCACTTCGAGCACAGCTATTCCGTTGTGCAACGTTACCGACCCGCTCGCCGTAGCCAATGGCTGATCGAGTTGCTCGGCGACTTCAACTTCATACTGTCCGGGCTCGCTCCCAGTCGGCAGATATAGCGTCAACGCAATTGGACCGCGAGTGAACTCAAGCGGCGTCGGCGTTTTGCCTTCCGCGCCCCGCACCGGCGCCTGGTCTCTTAAATCTGCCAGCTTCGGTTGATACGTCACCACCGTGCCGTGATTGGCGATTTGTCCATTCGGCGTGTGGAGGAGCCTTTCCCTATACGCAAACCAGACGCCGACACAAATAACGGCGACCGCGGCGGCGACGGCCAGTCTGCGCATTCTACGTTGGCGCAAAGCTTGATCGCGAAACGCCACGTATTCGGCGAAGCAGGGCGAACACTCCATTAAGTGGGAATCCCATTGCTTTGCCTTGCTGCGCTCCATCTGGCGGAAGGCTATGGCGCACAGCACCTCCGTTCCGGGACAACCGACCCTGTCAGGATTGGGAAATGCTGTGGAAAAATACCGCCTTCCGGCTTCGAACACCCGCCGGTCCTCTTGCCCAGAGAATAGTTTCATTTTCGCTTGTAGTGGAGTCGCAAAATTCCCGATGAGTTGCAGCTCGCAGCCTCATTAATCGCGCGTGACCCTCATCGATTTGGTCTGCCGGGTCCCAAAAGACGCTTCTTTGTGCTCTCAATCGCACGGCGAAGCTTGTCTTTTGCGTGCTGCACTGAGCAGCCTAAGTCGTCAGCAATCTCTTTCCACTCGTCGCCTCTCAGCCACTTGTGACAGATGGCTCGCGATTCGTCATCCATGGCTGCCAAGAACTCTTCCATGAAGACATGGTCTTCAAGTTCCTTCACCCAGTCCTTTTCTGGGATACCCATAACCGTCTCGACATCGTCCGCGGACCCCACATAGTCTACCGGTTCATTTTGCGCGATGACTTCGTCCACCTTGCGAAGCACGGTTTTGGCAACGTATGCATCCGGTCGCAGGATAGTGGAAGCGTGTCCGGCCCTCGCCACACTGAATGCCGCTTCCTGCAACGCATCCTCGGCCTGGCTTTCGCTGCCAAGCTGCCGAATCGCCCAATTCCGCATCCGTTTCCAGGTTCCTGCCACCTTGTCATGTGTAGGGCTTGTGAGCAGTCGCTCATGTTCCCGTGCGTTGGCTCCCGTCACCCAGGGTAACGGGTTTATGGATGCCCGATCCGCCATACTGATGCACCTACCGATTCTGCTTCCTTAGAAGCAAGTTCGCATTTTGTATTGCCACTTTCAAGAAAATATTTTTTGTGCGTCACGCCACTTTTCCCTCTAAACCCGGTCTGTATTAACAGAGGGACATTATGTCACGAGTAGCGGCTTTTTCAACTTTTACCTCTCAAGGAGATATAACCCGATGAATATGCAACGACTTCCATTCAGTCGTTCGAGATTGTGGCGCCGCGGTACGTTGACCTTCGCAGCTTGCATGTTGCTCGCTGACGATGTCTTCGCCCAGAGCGGCTCGTCGCCCTGGGTGAACGCCGTCCAGGTGTTGCAGACCGCATTTACCGGAACCATCGCAACCGGCCTAGCCCTTGTGGCCATTGTCGTTGGCGGGCTGATGTTTGCGTTTGGTGAGGGCGGCGCCAAACGCACCATGGCCGGAATCATTTTCGGCGTCGGCATGGCCATCGGCGCCGTGAACTTCATGTCTTGGCTGTTTCCCGCAACTTAACATGGCGCAACGACGAACCAACCCGGTGTTTCGATCACTTAATCGCCCGCTCACCATTCTCGGGGCTGAGAGAAGGCTTTTCTTTTTCGCTCTCATCATGGGCGCCGGCGTTTTCAACCTGCTCAAAACGCTGTTCGGCGGGATTCTCATGTTTCTGTTGCTTTACGCGCTCGCCCGTTGGGCCACCAAGAACGACCCGCAGATGTTCCGCTTCCTGTTGAACTCAGGGCGCACGCGAACCCAATACGACCCGTCGAAGTTCGCGCCAGTCCACGTGCGGAGGTTGCG
>Ga0335085_10017342_pt1 | contig 10378 bp, 8 predicted proteins | sample Lox_Sample_45_FD_206712 | JGI IMG/M metagenome (GOLD analysis project Ga0335085, IMG submission 206712) | Soil microbial communities from Loxahatchee National Wildlife Refuge, Florida, United States - Lox_Sample_4.5 | ecosystem: Environmental > Terrestrial > Soil > Wetlands | place: USA: Florida...
CGTAATCCTGCGGATCCTTCCACTTCCGTTCGAGCCCCAAGCCCTTTGTCAATTGCTTGAACCGCTGCACCCAGCGCGACGCCACAGTGGGCGAACCTTGCTCCTTCAGCGACCGCGTCAAGATCGCCCGACCGCCGGCGGCCAGCGCGGCGAAATCATGCGCGGCCAAGCCGATGGCGCGTTCGGGCGACTCCAATCCCAACAATTTCCGCATGGGCCGCGACAACCATGGATCGGTCCCCGACGCTTGCGGCCATGTGCCTTCGTTCAATCCACCCAGCACCACGACGTCGAAATTCTGCAGCCGCGCTTCCAGCGGTCCCAATATCGACAGACGCGGATGCTGCCCGTAGCGCGCGCGTACGGGGACTTCCTCGGTGAAACTGCGAAGCAGGGCAGGGTAGGCGCGCGGCTCGATCTTCGGAAGACCGGTAGCGGCAGCGAACAACGCCTCGATCAGATGGGCCGCGGCCTCGCCGGCGTCCCCGCGCCACAGCCGCGCGGCGCCGGATTCGTCATCGGAAGCGGCAAGCGCCTGCGCGACGCTTGCGTGAATGCTCACCAGTTCCGAAAGATCGAATGCCCTCTTGGCAAGCGCCTGCTCCAACGGACGTAGCGTCTTTGCCAAACGCGCGAACCACGCCGCCAACTCCGAGCCATGAAGGACGATGCCGCTCAATCCCGGATTGGGCCGCGGCCCGCGTAAGGCGCGATCCAATTCCCGTGTGCGAGTGCGGAACCTCTCCGGGCTCTCACCGCCCGCTGCCAGCGGATGTTTCAGTAGAGCCAGCAGCGCCACCGGCGCGAATTCGGCTTCTGCGGCTTCGGCCAAGAGACGCAGGAATGTCCCCGGCACCGTGTTTGCGAGCGGACGGCCGGCCGAATCATCGATCGCCACGCCCCAACGCGCCATTTCCGCCGCCACGCGCCGCGCCAGATTGCGGTCGGGAGTCACCAACGCCGCGGTCTTCCCTCGTGTCTCCAGCACCTCGCGCATCGCCAGCGCGATGGCGCCGGCTTCGGCCTGCGGCGTCGGCGCCTCGATCAGCGACAAGCCTTCCAAGCCTGCCGCGATTTGTCCGCTTCCCATTTCCGCCAGCGCGCGCCAGGCATCGGTCGTCGGCGCCGGCCGCAAGGTCTCACGAATCAGAGCATCGCGAGGGGATGGCGACGCTTCGACCCAATCCTTGACGTCGGCGCGGTCTACGCCGATGCGGGACAGCAATTGCTTCATTCCGAATTGCGGATGGCCGGGATCGAGGGCGCTCCAGCTCTCCTCGTCCAATTCGCGATCCAATCCGGGAAGAATAATTGCGCCCTTGGGCATCTGCGCGATGATGCCGAGCAACTCCGCCGTCGCGGGGATGCTGCCCGTCGATCCCGCCGCGATGACCGGGCTGTCCGGCGGGTTGGATTGGAACCGCGTCGCCAGCGCGCGCAGCGAACGGTTGCGATAGTTCGCCGGATCGATCGCACCTTCGGCCGCCAGCAGCGCGGGCCATTCGTCGCGGAGCAATGACAGGAAATCCTTCACTCCAACCCAATGCTCGGCCAGCGATGCCGGCGCGAGTTCATCGAGCTTGGACAGGTCGGCATTTTGCGTCTGCACCTCGTCCAGGAACGCCGCCAAGCCGCGCGCCAGCGTCGCACTCTGCGCAAGTCCCAATCCCGCTTTGCGCGCTTCGCTCCAGCGCGCGATCATCGTTGCCAGCAGCAGTCGCCGCCGCAACGGCTTGATGGCCGGCGGCAGGTCGATTTCCCCTTCGGGGTCGAACAGAAGCTCGTCATCGTCCACGTCGCCAAGCGGCTTCATGTCCGGCAACAACGCGGCCCCGCCTGCCACACGCGCGAAGACTTCTCCCATGGTGCGGACGGCGCGCCGTGTCGGAAGAAAAATCCTGACGCGCGAAAGCGCCAGCGCATCGCCGCCCGCTTCGCGCGCCAGGATTCCGCGCGCAAGCGCTTCGGCAAAGCTTCGCCCCGCCGCGATGGTGAAGACTTTCGCGCTCATGGCCTATGCCGGCGCCAGATCGGCCAGGTACTTCTCCGATTCGGCGATGGCCGAAGGCCGATCAATGTGCATCCAAACACCGTCGAGGCGCAGGCCGTAAAGCCGGCCCTTGGCAATGGCCTTGTCCCACAGGGGGTTGATGGAGAACTTGCCTTGGCCCGACCCGTCGAACAATCGCGGATGCACGATCTCCACGCTCATCCACACGAAGGGCCCGATCCGCATTTCCGGCACGCGGGAAAGATGTCCCTCCGCGTCCATCACGAAATCCCCCCGCCCGTCGTAGCAAACGGTATTCACCGTCGGCACCAACAGCATCAGCGCATCCATCGCCTCCGGGTTCCACCTTGCCTTCAACCGCTCGAGCGCGTTGCTCGCGCCTTCCACCCAGACCGTGTCGGAATTGGCGTGAAAGAACGGCTCTCCGCCGAAATGAGAGAGCGCATTGAGGATGCCGCCACCGGAGTCCAACAGCTCGGCGGTCTCATCCGAAATCCTGATCTCAACGTCCTTGCGCTTCGCCAGATGCGATTTCAGTTGATCGGCCAGGTAGTGCACATTGACCACGATCATGGTGACGCCGGCTGCGACCAGACGGTCGATCACGTGATCGATCAGAGCTTTCCCGCGCAGCTTCACCAGCGGCTTGGGCACGGTGTTGGTCAGCGGCCGCATCCGGGTGCCCAAACCCGCCGCCATGACCATCGCTTTCGTCGGCCCGCTCACCGGCTCACCTCTGCGCGCGGTCGCCCGCGCATCGCCATCGGAAACATCCCGTCATACCATGCCTTGAGCGGCGCGAGCGCCGGATGTTCGAGATCGCGGTTCAGGTGCCCCCAAACGCGGGGCAGATAGTCGAGATAGCGCGGCTTGTTGTCGCGCATGTAAAGGCGCGCGAAAATCCCCACGATCCGCGCGTTTCGCTGCGCCGCGATCAGCGCCATCTCGGCGCCGAAGCGTTCCGGGTCCAACGGGGCGGCCGAAAGATAGCGATTCAAGACCATCGATCTTGTTTCCGGCGCCACGTCGCGCCGCGCGTCTTCCACGAGATGCATCAAGTCCTGCGCGCGCGAGCCCGCCACCGCATCCTGGAAATCCAGCAGGCCGACGCGCGCGGCGCCCTCGCGCGAAGGCAGCCACAGGAGATTTTGCGCGTGATAATCGCGGTGCACGAACACCGCCGGCGCGGCCAAGGTTAGCGCCAGGGCCTCGCGCCACAGCGCGCGATGCTCCGATATCTCATTCGCCGTCGCCGCGCGCCCGAAGGCCAGCGGCACGAACCACTCGGTCATCAGATCGATCTCGGCCAGCTGCGCCGTCTCGTCGTAGGGATGCAGTGGCTTGATCGCGGAAAGCATCGCCGGCGCTGCGTCCCGGTGCAGCGCGGCCAGCACGTCGGTGGCTGCGGCATAGAGCTCGGTCTCGGCGCCGCCTCGCGCGATTACCCGGTCGAACAGGTCGTCGCCCAGATCCTCGAGCAGTGCGAACCCCGCGGCCGGATCGGCGAAATAGATCTCCGGCGCCGAAAGTCCGCGTCCACGCAGATATTCCGCCACCGCCACGAAGCGGCCCACGTCTCCGGCTGCCAATCGGGTCATGGCATTGTAGCCCAGCGTGCGCCGTTCCTGCGGTGTGGCGCCTGTCGGGCATTGCGGCGTCTCCGCGTTCTGCGGCTGATCCATCAGCATCGCGCGACGCGCGCCTCGCGAGACCCTGACATAGCGTCTGGTCGAGGCATCGCCGGGCAGTGGCGCAAGCTCCGCCCCGCGCCATCCCGCTTCGTTCAAAAAGTCCCGCATGGCTTCCGCGCGCTCAGCCATGACGCTCCTCGAATTGCAGCACCTTGCGCCACCGTTCGGGTCCGGATAGATGAATCCGCCGCGCGCTCTCGCCCGTCACTTCGATCCTCACCTGCAGCGAGTCTTCTGGCACGAACGCGAGCGCGCGTTCCGGCCATTCAATCAGCACGGCACCTTCCGCCAGGGCTTCATCCAGACCCAGTTCGTTCATTTCCTCCGCGCCCTCGATGCGGTAGAGATCATAATGGCGCACGGGAAATCGCGCGGTCTCATACTGTTGCACCAATGTGAAACTCGGACTCGGCACCGTTTCGTCCACGCCCAGGGCGTGCAGGATCGCGCGCGCCAGCGTGGTCTTGCCCGCGCCCAGATCGCCCTCCAGCGCCACTGCGTCGCCGGGCCCGAGGCCCGCGGCAATCCGCGCGCCCAGCGCTTCGGTGACGGCAAGCCCGGCAGCGGAGAACGCCGCGGCGAATCGTGCTCCATCCCGTTTCATGACTTCGTTTTTAGCCCGCCACCGCCGCCGCGACAAAGCGGGCATTGCGGTTGCGAAATGCGCATTGCTCGGACATGGTAGCCGCGGCTTTCCGGGCGTTTCCGACCGTTCATGATCGACCGCATCCTTATCATCGGCGCCGGCCAGGCCGCCGCCCAAGCTGTCGCCACGCTCCGGGCCGAGGGCTGTGCCGGCGCCCTCGCGATTGTCGGCGAAGAGCCCTATGCCCCCTATCAGCGGCCGCCTTTGTCCAAGACTTACCTCGCCGGCACGTTCGATCGCGAGCGCCTGTTCCTGAAGCCCGAGGCGTTCTACGCCGAAGCCCGATGTGAGCTCATCCTCGGCGTCGCGGCCACGGAGATCGGTCGGGCCGCCAAATCGGTCGCCCTCGCCGACGGCCGTAAGCTTGCCTTCGACAGGTTGCTGATCGCCACCGGCAGCCGCGTGCGCAAGATCAAGGTGCCGGGTGCCGAACTCGACGGCGTGCATTATTTGCGCAGCATCGAGGACGTCGATCGGCTTCGGCCTGCTTTCAAGACCAGCAAGAGCCTCGCCATCGTCGGTGGCGGCTATATCGGGCTCGAGGTCGCTGCGGTCGCGCGCAAATGCGGCCTCGCGGTCACGGTGTTTGAGGCGCTGGACCGTGTCATGGCACGCGCGGTGTCCAAACCCGTCTCCGACTTCTACGAGCGTGTTCATCGCGAAGCCGGTGTGAATTTCCTTCTCAACACCGGGGTCGAGGCGTTCGAAGGCAAGGCCCATCTCGAAGCCGTGCGCGCCGGCGGCAAATCGCATCCGTTCGATCTCGCGCTGGTCGGCATCGGCATCGTGCCCAACTCCGAACTCGCCGAGCAAGCGGGCCTCGAATGCCGCGACGGCATCGTGGTCGACCAGTTCTGCCGGACCGAAGACCCGGCCATCTTCGCGGCCGGCGACGTCACCCGCCATCATGGCCGCGACGGCGCCGAGATGCGGCTCGAATGCGTCCAGAACGCCATCGATCAGGCGAAGCACGCCGCTCTCGCCATGAGCGGCCGGCCCACGCCGTATCGCGAGGTGCCGTGGTTTTGGTCCGACCAGTACGACCTCAAGCTTCAGATCGCCGGACTGGCGGCGGCCGGTGACGAAATTGTGCTCCGCGGCGATCCGGCCGGCCGGAAATTTGCGGTCTTTCACCTGCGCCATGGCAGGGTAGCCGCGGTCGAGGCGGTCAACGCCGCGCCCGAATACATCGTCGGCCGCAAGCTCATCGCCGACGGCGCCGCGGTCCCGCCCGCCCGGCTGGCCGATACGTCCATTCCCATGAAAGGCATTGCGTGACGCTGGCGTCACCTTTATACGGAGCGGCCATGGCCAAGATCAAATACATCGAATTCAGCGGCAAGGAGCACGAAGTCGACGTGCCCGATGGCTGGTCCGTGATGGAAGGGGCAGTGAAGAACCTGATCCCCGGCATTGACGCCGATTGCGGCGGGGCCTGCGCCTGCGCCACCTGCCACGTCTATGTTCAGGAGCCCTGGCTCGAGAAGCTCGACGCCAAATCCGACATGGAAGAAACGATGTTGGACTTCGCCCAGGAGCTCCAACCCAACTCCCGCCTCTCCTGTCAGATCAAAGTCTCCCCCGCGCTCGACGGCCTCACCGTCAAGATGCCCAAGAGCCAGCATTGAGATGCATGCGCGGGTAACGGCCGCATTGGTGCTCGTCGCGGCGACCGTCAGTGCCGCTGCGGCGCAGACCTCTTCACCCGTTGCCGCGACCGGGCGCACACCCTCAACCTGCAGCCCGCAGCCGGTAGTGGAAGGGTGTGGCACCTTCGTCTGGCCTGATGGCAGCAAATATGTCGGCAATTTCCACGGCGGCTATTTCAACGGGAAGGGCACCATCGCTTTTTCCGATGGCAGTCGACTGAAGGGCGAGTTCCGCAATGCCAGCATAGTCGGCGATGCGACTTACGTTACACCGACCGGCGAAACGATCGCGGGGCCCTATGTCGATGTGAGCCGCGACGCCGCGCATCCGCACAAGCCGCTCGACTACCCATTCTGGCGCGCGCTGTTCGGCGATAGCGAAACTGTGGAGGTGACGGCCATCGTGGATGTGTACGGAAACGTCACCAATGCAAGGCTCTACCGGCCGATCGATTCGAAATCGTTCGCCGAATATGCCATCGCCGGTGTTACGCAGTGGCATTATTTGCCGGCCACGGTAGACGGTCAGCCCGTCAAGGCGCCATATCTCATCCAGATTCAGTTTGCGACCGCGGAATGATCCGAGTCCGCGGCTCGCCTCCGAAATCATCCCGATATGCGTTTCGCCGGTGCGAGCCACCGGCCTACATCGCCGCCGCTTTTTCCCTCTGGAACAGGTGCTTGAAGAAGCTCGACATCCCGTGCCGCTTCTTCTTGCGGTCGATGTCGGCTTGACTCCTCAGCCACGCGATCTGCACCACGCGCCGCTCGCCGACGAAGGGCGTATGCCCGTGCCAGGAATGATCGGCGCGCTTGAAGGCCACAACGCTGCCCACTTCCGGGCTGATCTCGGCGACGTATGAATTGAAATCCTTGTCGCTGGTCAGCACGCGGAAGCGGCCGTCCGGCGAAAGCCAGCCCTCGTTCAGATAGATCAGAAGCGTCGCGATCTTGCTTTCTGAATCGCAGTGGATGTTGCCTTCATGCGCGGCCGATACCTTGCGCACCGTGATCAGTGTCGGATAGGGCCGCAAATCCACGCCCAGCGCATCCGACACCGCGGCGGTGAATTCCGGCCCTTGCATCTCGCGGATCAGGTCGGCGAACGCGCCTTTCACCTCCATCTGCTCCAGCGGGTGGTAGCCCGTGGCCGTGATGTCGGGGAAATCGGCGCGCAACGGCGCTTTGGCGTCGTTGCGGATGGCGTCTTTGCCGACAAAATAATCGTAGGGCGCGTGGTGCACGTCCGAATGGCGGATGGCGTCGAGGTCGAGGATTTGCATGTCCGCTATATACCGTCCTGCGCCCCGGCAAAAAAGTGCGCTGCGTCAACAATGGCTCAGATCGCCGCCCGCTGGCCGCCCTTCGGCGCCGCGTCCGGCAGCCGCCGCGGCAAGTGGCAGCGCACGGTGGTGCCTTTCTCGGTGCTTTCGATCTCCACCCAGCCATCGTGCAGTTCGACGAAGCGGTTAACCAGCGCCAGCCCCAGGCCGGCCCCCGCACGCTGGCCGGACTTGCCTTTGGCGGCGAAGCGCTCGAATACATTGGCCTTCACCTCGGGTGCTATGCCCGGGCCCGTATCCGATACCGAGATTTGTACATCGTCGCCTATAATGTCGCCGCCCAACACGATCATGCCGCCGCGCGGGGTATAGTTGAACGCGTTGGACAGAAGGTTGAACGCCACCTGGCGCACGCGCCGCTGGTCCACCACCACCATTCCGACGTCGGGGTCGCAGGCGAGCGTGAATTTGATGTCCAAGCTTTCCGCGTGTTTGCGTAGCGGCTCCGCCAGCCGCGCCAGCATGGCATAGAGGTCGACACGCCCCAGCTCCAGCCGCATGGCGCCAGAATCGATCATCGCGAGATCCAGAATATCGCTCGTCACCTCTTCGAGCTTGTTCGCCGCCGTCAGGATGTCGCGCACATATTCGTTCTGCTTGGCGGACAGCGGGCCGGCCGCACCCTGCGCCAGCAATTCGCCAAAGCCGCGCACGGCGTTCAGTGGGTCACGAAAGAGGAAGGAGGCATGATGCACGAAGTCGGATTTCAGCCGGTCTGCCGCCTCCAGCGCATCGTTGCGCTCACGCAGGGCGCTCTCGATGCGGAAGCGGTCGGTAACATCGGCGAATGTCACCAGCGTCGCGCCGTCCGGAAGTGGCGCCAGCGACAGCGACAATATCGTCCGGTCGGTGCGTTCGATCTCGCCCCAATCCCGGCGGCGTTCCGCGCCGGAAGCGATCGTGGCTGCGAGCTTGTTCCACACCGCTTCGTCGCCGAAGCGCGTCGCGCACGCTTCCGCCACGCGTTTGATGTGCGTGCCCTCGGCCACGTCCTTCTCGTCCAGTGCCCAGATGCGCGCGAACGCGGCGTTGTGCAATTTCAGCCGACCGTCCGGACCGAACACCGCCACGCCTTCTTGCAGCGTATCGAGCGTCGCCGCTTGCGCCTTGATGACCGTGTGATAGCTGGATTCCAGCGCCAGTTTCTCGGTCACATCCTCATACAGGAACGTCAGTCCGCCGAAGGGATGTGGCTGCGGCACCACGCGCAGCGTCTTGCCGCCGGGCACGTGCCACAACTCTTCCATCAGATATTCGCCCGGTTGCTCGTAGAGCTTCAACCGCTCGCGTTTCCATTCGGGGTAATTGCGCTGCTCCGGCAGTCTGCGCGCATCGCGCAACCGATCCAGGATTTCGCCGTCGCTCGGATGGGTGTCGAGCCACGCTTCCGGAAGTCCCCACAATTGCGCGTAGGCGCGATTGTAGAAGTCGAGGTTCTGATTCTTACCGAAAATCGCCACGGCGGTGGCCAGCTTGTTCAGCGTGTCCGAGTTCGCGTCGATGGTCTGTTGCAGTCGCGTCTCCGCCGCCGACACGTCCGTCACGTCGACGGCGCTCCCGACGACGCGCCCGTCTTCGAGCGGTACGTGGGTGAAGGCGAGTGCGCGCCGCTGGCCGCCGACGATCGCGAAACGTTTCGACTCGAGCGCATGACCTTCCGCGCGCGCCGCGCTCGCCAGATCGCGCTCGGATTTATCCAGACTAGCCTGTTGCGCGATCGCGCTCTCTTCGTCGGCCGCCCCGGCCGCCGCCAGGAACACGCGATTGCCCCAAAAAAGCGACAACGCCTTGTCGCGCAGCCACACCGGGATTGGCAGCGCGTCGAGCACGATCTTGAAATCCGGTGTTTGCGTTGCCGTCTCGCGCAGCTCTTCCAGCCAAAGCGCGGCCATGCCGCCCACGGCCCGCCCGCGCAACGCGATACTCTTGCCGTCCTTATCGCGAGCCGCCAGCGTGAACGCAGCGCCCTTGGCGCTCAGTGCGTCGATCGCTTGCGAAACCGCCAACGCATCGGGTCCGGCGAGGACCGAATCAAGGATCAGTTCGGCGCCGCCATAGGACACCGGCGCCTGTGTATCGTGTCCCCACACCAGGACCGCCTCGCGTCCGGCTGCAATCAACGCATCCCGGGCGCCGACGGCGGCGCGGTTGCGCGCGGCGACGCCACGCAGCGTGCGTTTGAGATTGCTGGCGTTCGACCGTTCGGCCAGCGCCCATAGTCCCGCTGCTGCAGCCAATGAGACCGCGCCCGCCGCCGCCAGCACGTCGGCAAGCGGCAAGGCGGGGTTCGCCAAAGCGAGCCCTGCGGCTGTGGCCGGATGGATAAGAAGCACGGTTGCCGCGGAGCCGGCCGCCAGCTTCTTGAAACCTCGGAGCGTCCTTCCCCCGAAACCCCGGCGGCGATGTCCCCGTATGGGACCCATGATGCCTGCCCTCGATTCCCGTCGCGCGCGGCGAATCAATGTGGAATCAAGATGATATGCAGACGGGTCGAGTCCGCATAGGGATTGTGGTTAAGAAATCGTAAAAACCCCAAATGCGGATAGCGATTCAAGTCATTGGGGCTGTGGACGGTTCCTTCGCGCAAGAGCTCGGTCAGTTCGCTGGCAAAGGCGTCGGAAGCCTCCCCGGACATTTGCAGACCCACCGCCTGTCCTTCCGCGTCGTGCTCGCGGAAATGCACGTCAGCCACCGGTGCATCCGGAAATCCTTCGAACCGGAAGGTATGACTGGGGATCAGCGTTGTCTTGCCGGCGGCGATCACGCCGTCAGTCAGCGGCACCCAAACAAACAGCTCCTGCATGGCCGTCTCCCTCGAACTCGAGGGAGACATAGGCCTTGTCGCATGCTTACCGCTTGATCCGGCTCAACCGCGCGTAGTTGTACCTATCGCCGCCGGCAGGTCGCCAAGCTTCGATCGGCGGACACGTTCAACATTGCAAGTCTAATTGTCGGGACCTCCATCGTCGTCGAGGTCGCTGTCATCGACGTCACCCTCGACGAACGCGCCTGGAACTTCGTCGACAATCGCACCGGTC
>Ga0335085_10017343_pt1 | contig 10377 bp, 10 predicted proteins | sample Lox_Sample_45_FD_206712 | JGI IMG/M metagenome (GOLD analysis project Ga0335085, IMG submission 206712) | Soil microbial communities from Loxahatchee National Wildlife Refuge, Florida, United States - Lox_Sample_4.5 | ecosystem: Environmental > Terrestrial > Soil > Wetlands | place: USA...
AGTGACCGGTGCCCGTTTTCAGGTCCGCGCGACGGTGGGGTGGCATTGGCCCGCGCGACGGTGGCATTGGCCCGCGCGACGGTGGCATTGGCCCGCTCAGCGGTCGCGGAGCGGTTGCTCGTCTTGGAGACCGTCCACGCCGGCTTGTTACTCGTCAGTAAGAAAGAGCTGCCCTTCAGTCTATCTTCAGGCAACGCTGAGGCTGGTTAGCGACGATTGTCTGTCCTTGAAACCCGCGCGGCCAGAAGCAAACATCATGAAGTCCTCCCGCACCGCGCGCCCAGTCAATGTGACCGAAACCCCGGTGGCCACTGGTGCCATCGTGCCCGCTGCGCTCGCAGAGCCTGGCACTGCATTCAAGGGGCGGGACGCGGACTGGGCTGTCACCGAGCTCTATTCGCTGCATTACCGGACACTGGTGCGCCTGGCGGTGCTGCTGGTGCGAGACGTCTGTACAGCGGAAGAGGTCGTGCAGGACTCGTTCGTGGCCATGCATGGTAGCTGGCAGCGGCTCAGGGATACGGAGAGCGCGCTGGCCTACCTGCGCCACACGGTGCTGAACCGGTCCCGGTCGGTGCTGCGGCACCAGGCCGTGGTGGCCAAGCACCTGCCGAAGCCGCCACCAGACATGCCCAGCGCTGAGTACGGCGCCCTGGTGCTGCTCGAGCGGTCCGCGATGGTCGCGGCGCTGCGCAAGCTGCCCGCTCGGCAGCGCGAGGCGATCGTGTTGCGGTACTACGCGGACTTCTCCGAGGCCGAGGTTGCGGCTGCGATGGGCATCAGCCGTGGCGCGGTGAAGAGCCACACCGCGCGGGGCATGGCCGCGCTGCGCGCGGAGCTGGAGCAACCATAGGGAGATCGGGCGACGGCAGGAACGAGGATCGTCCCGGCGTCACGCCGCAGCCCGTTCGGGATCAAGGTCTTGACGTCCCCGGGTCGGCCTGGACGGTCCGGTCCGGGCCGCGGCGGGGGCGGGAGCGGGGCGCGTCCGGCCGGCGTGGACCGCCACATCCGGGCTGAGCGGCCGTGGCCGCCTGGTCTGGCCGCTGCCAGGTCCGGTCGGGTCCGCCGGATCCGGCGGCGGGCAGATGGCCGGGGGTGCGCTGGCGACGCTGCCTGGGGCGGCCTGGTGCTGGCGGGCCGGATGCGCGTTCTCGTCGGCGATCGCGGAGCTGCGGCTGAGGGCCGCGGCGCCGGCGATGACCACGGCCAGCGCTAGCGCCTCGCCGGCCAGGGCGGCCGCATCGGTCCGGATGTGCTCGCCGAACAAGAACACGCCGAGCAGGGTGGCGGACAGCGGGTCCAGGATGGTGAACCCGGGCTGGGAGGCGGCCAGCGGCCCGGCCGCCAGCGCGTGCGAGGCCAGCAGCATGGTCCCCGCCCCGGCGGCCAGCAGCAGGTACAACGACCAGGCGGAGAACATGGCGCCGGGGCCATCGCCGAGGTGCGAGCTGAGTTCCTTGATGACCGCGGCCATGAACCCCCAGGAGATCCCGGTGGCCGCACCCAGCACAGCAGCGCGGCGGCCTCGGGACGCGCCGGGACGGCGGCCGAGGCCGGACGCCACGGCCAGGGCCGCGGCCACGGCGCCGGCGGTGGCCAGCCCGGCCAGCAGCCAGGAGGACCCGGGCGCGTGCAGCCGCCCGCCGGACGGGGCGGCCAGGCGGAGGAACGCGCCGATCCCGGCGGACATGGCCGCCGCGGCGAGCAGGTCGCGGCCGGTCACCCGCCGCGACCCGGCCACGGCCAGGTAGCCGAAGACGAACAGCAGCTCGGCCGCCAAGATGGGCTGCACCAGGGCCAGGTCGCCGTAGCGCAGCGCGGTGATCTGGAAGACGAACCCGCCGATCATGGCGGCGATGCCGAGCAGCCAGGCCGGCTGCCGGGCCAGCCGGCCCAGGAGCCGGGCGTCGAAGCCCGTCGTCTCGTTATCCTTGGCGCCCTTGCGCTGGCACAGCGAGGCGGTGGCCGTGCACACGCTGGCCGCGACGGCCAGCAGGATTGCCTTGTCCATCAGCGTGCCCCTTTCGCTCGGCCATTGCATTGCGCCGTGTCCCACCACTGTGACGATTCCGCGGCCGCGGCATCATCGGCCCGCACGGCGGCTACCGCGACCGGGACCGCCGGGACTCGACGAGCGAACTGGCGATGGAGTGGTCGCTGCCTTCTTCCGGGATCGTGTTCATGGCCCCAGCTTGGCTCCGCGAGCCTGGCCAGCACATCGGGAAGATCCCCGGCGTACCCCTGATCCCCGCGCCACGGGATCAGGGACGTCCCGCAGCAGTCGCCTGGATCTGCAATTTGCAGCAATATTTGCCACGCATTGTGCTGTAACTCTTCGAGGTGGTACGGTTACCATTCGTACGTCGATACGCTCCGAGAGGGTGAATGCGCAATGCGTGACACATGGACCTGACCGGCCCGCCGCCTCTAGGGGTGCGCCCCGTCCGAGTGGCGGGGCGTACTCATGGCGCAGCCATCTCGCTCAGGACGGTGGCCGCGGCCGGTTCCGGTTCACCGGGGCCGCAGAGTCGGCGCAGGTAGTCGACGACATGGTGAGTGTCTCTCGCGGATCCACGCGCGGCGAGAATTCCGTCCGGCCGGACGAGCGCGAAGCCGCTGCGGAGATCTCCGCCGACGACGTCGACGAGCTCGGCGTAGCGCCCGACGCCGACCGCCTCGAGCGCGCCGCGGACACCGGCGCCAGACACGATCAGCACGTGGCGTCCGCTGCTGAGCAGGTGATACAGCCGGGCTGGTCCGTGCCCGCCACGGACCTCGAGGTCGGGGAACCGGTGTCCGGGCCTCGGCCCGCGGCCGTGACCGGCGGGCTGGACAAGCAGGCTCGACGGGTAGGCGACCGAGAGCTGAGACAGCTTGCGGGCCCCCCGGCGCTGGACCATCGGTATCCGGCCCGCGACGGGAATGACGGTGTCCCGCACGGCCCGCTTGGCCCGGCTCCGCATGGTCAGTAGTCCGACGATCTTGTCGGTGAGCTCGAGCACGTCGGACGCGGCGGGGCCGCGCTCTTGGCCATAGGTGTCCAGGAGCGCGTCCGGGGCACGGCCGTCCGCCACCAGGGCCAGCTTCCAGGCGAGGTTGTGCGCGTCCATCATCCCCGTGTTCATGCCCTGGCCGCCGGCGGGCGAGTGGATGTGCGCGGCATCTCCGGCGAGCAGCACGCGCCCGCGCCGGTAGCTGGCGGCCGACCTGAGGTGACACCGGAAGGACGCCAGCCATTCCGGATCGCTGATCTGGATGGGCCGCGGCGCGCGTTGCGCGACCAGCGCCTGGACCTCCGCGAATGTTGGCGGCTGGTGGCCGCGGTGGCCCGCGTTGGCCAGGATCAGGCGCCAGCGCTGACCGCCCATTGGTATGCAGACCAGGGGCAGACCGTTTGGGCGGAAGAAGGCGTGAACCGCGTCGTCGGTGCCTGCGCCGTCCAGCGCGACGTCGGCCAGCAGCCAGTCCTGCGGGTACGGCTGCCCCTCGAACAGGAACCCGATCTCACGGCGCACGCGGCTGTGCGCGCCGTCGCAGCCGACCACGTAGCCGGCGCGCACCTCGATCTCCCGCCCGGCAGCGTCGGTGACCGTGGCGTCGACGGCGTCGCCGCGCTCGGTCAGGCGGACCAGCCCGGTGCCCTGCTCGATGTGGCCACCGAGTTCCCGCACGCGGGCGCGGAGTAGGGTCTCGGTCTGGCTCTGCGGGAGGTGCAGCGTATAGCCGAAGCGCGAGCCGTTGCGAGCCAGGTCCAGGTCGAGGAGGTTGCGATGGCCGGCGTACCAGCGCAAACGCCGGACGCGATGGCCCTGGTCGATGAACGCGTCCGCTAGCCCCATCGTGTCGAGGAGCTCGAGCGTCCGAGCTTGAATGCCGAGTGCCCGGCTCTGCGTGGCGGGCCCTTCGCTTTTGTCGATGATGCGGGCGCAGATCCCGCGGGCGAGCAGTTGCGCCGCCAGCGTCAGGCCGGTCGGCCCGGCACCGACGACGAGCACCTGGCAGCCGGGTCTCACGGTGTGCGTTGTTGTCATGCCAGCAACGATGGACCGGTCGGTGCCGCGGATCGTCTGAAGAACTACGTAGGCACTACGTATCTTGCGGCAGCAGGCCTTCGTCGTGCGCCCAGCCCGCCAGCTGCGTGCGGTTGGCGAAACCCAGCTTGGTCAGGATGCGGTCGACGTGCACCTCCACCGTCCTGACCGACAGAAACAACCGCCCCGCGATCTCGCGGTTGCTAAGGCCCCGGGCCACCAGCGTCGCGACCTCCTGTTCGCGGCGGGTGAGAGCGGGCGACGCACCTACTCGCCAGGCATCCTCGACTTGTTCGTCCAGGCCAAGCTCGATCGCCGCGCCGAGCGTCAGTGCTCGGCCGCGGTCCAGCAGCTTCTGCCCGGCGGCGCCCGCCTTCTTGCGGATCGGCGCCAGCCATGCGTCGAGCTGGATACGTACCTTCTGCGGACGATGGGTCTGGTTGACCTCTTCGTATGCCGCTGCAGCGCCCGCCAGCATGAGCGCGGCCCGCGGCCGGCCCTCCTTGGCTGCGAGCCCGGCCAAGGCGCTCACCCCGACCGGGATGGCGAACCGGTCGCCGATGCTGGCGACGGCGGGTACGCCCTTCGCCAGTGCCGCCTTGGCGGCTTGCAGGTCGCCGAGTTCGAGGCGGGACAGGCCGAGCAGCTGGAGGGCCCGGGCCTCGATGGCGGGGAGGCCAAGCGCCGCGGACAGCTGCGCGCAGCGTTCGAACCGTTCGATGGCGAGCCCGAGGTCGTCGTCGAAGTACGCGGCCGCCCCGGCCATCAACAGGGCCGCCGCGAGTCCGGCGTCCTCGCCAGCCTTGGTCTGCAGCTCCAGCGCCCGCTCAATGTCCGCCCGGCCCCCGGCCGGGTCGCCGATGACCTGTTTGGCGCGGCCCCTGGTGTACAGGCCGGCGGCCTCACGGACCGGGTCCCGCACGACGCGAGCGCGGCTGATGCTCTCATCGAGCAGTCCGATGGCCGAAGGACGGTCTCCCTGGTCGGTCGCGAGCCACGCCGCGCCGTTCAGCGCGTCCACTCGCTCCGGATCTTCGGCTGGGACCCGATCGAGCAGTTCGCCCAGCCGCCGCCTGCCCTCGGAGAAGTGCCCGCGTACGGACCAGAACCCGGTGAGCCGGTTGGCCAGGCGCAGCGCCATGGCCGGATCCGCCGCGCGGTACCAGTCCAGCGCCGCCCGGAAATTGTCGTGCTCGAGCTCGAGCAGGTCGAGCCCGACCCGGCCCGGGGAGGACGGCGGGCGAGCGAGATCCTTGGCCAGGTCCCAGAACACGGACGCGTGGGCGCCTCGCACCTCCTCACACTCCGGAAGGCTACCGAGTTGTTCAGCGGCGAACTCGCGCACGGTCGCCAGCATCGCATAGCGCGGTAGGGCCACCGATGAGCTCGGCAGCCGCAACAGGCTCTGGTCGACCAATTCCTGCAGCGCGTCCAGCACCGGCATCCCTAGGCACAGCGCCCTGCCGCAGACCGCCTCGATATGATCCAGCCCGATGCCACCACGGAACACCGAGCCGGCCGCCAGCAGCCGCCGGGCCGCCTCGCTCAGCAGATCGTGGCTCCAGGCGATCGTGGCGCGCAGCGTCCGCTGCCGGTCCGGCACGTCCCGGCTGCCGCTCACCAGCAGTCCGAGCGAGTCTGCGAGCCGTGCCAGGATCGCCTCCGGCGGCAACAGCTTCGCCCGCGCCGCCGCTAGCTCGATCGCCAGTGGCAGACCGTCGAGTCGTTGCACGATCCCCGCGATAGCCTCGGCGTTCTCGCGCGTGATAGTGAAGCCGGGCACCGAGGCCGCCGCGCGTGCCGCGAACAGCTGCGCGGACTCACACCCGGCGAGGGACGCCGCAGAGACCGGAGAGGCTGGTTCCGGTAGGAGCAACGGCGGGACCGGGAACTCCTGCTCGCCCAACAGGCGCAGCGGTGAGCGGCTCGTCACGAGAATCCGCAGATCGCTGCTCGCGCCGAGCAGTTCAGCCACGAACTCGCCGGCAGGCAGGACATGCTCGAAGTTGTCCAGGATCAGCAGCACCTTGCGGTCCGCCAGGTAGCTGGTCACGTGCTCAAGCAGTGACTGCCCTCTGGCGTCCTGCAGGCCGATGCTCTGCGCGATCGACGTCGGCACCAGCGACGGATCCCTGACCGCGGCGAGCGGCACGAAGTAGACGCCGTCGCCGAACCCAGCCCCGACGTTGGCCGCCAGGGCGATGCACAGCCTGGTTTTACCCGAGCCGCCGGGTCCGGTCAGCGTCAGCAGCCTGGTGCAGTCGAGGAGGCGGCGAGCCGAGCCGAGTTCGCGCTCCCTGCCGACGAAGCTCGTCCGCGGCCGTGGCACGCGACCGGCTGACGGGCGGGTGTCCGCGGCCCCAAGACCCATCGTCTGTCCTCCCCCCGGGGGTGACGCACGACACCGGCCGAGTGCGCCGGCGCCCGCAGGTTCGATGGTCTCACCGATTCCGGCCCGTGCACCATCCGAGAGAGCGGAGCCGCTGACGGGCAAGGGGATACGACCGTTACCCGACACTGCCGCATACCGCTCTCGTTACCCGGCGAGCGCCGAGCCGACGATCGTGTTCAGGGTCTTGATGACAAGCGGCAGTGCCGGTCCGGCTTGAGGGGTCCGGATCACCTGGTTCGCGCCGCCGTCATTGATCCGGACCTTCGATGCCCACGCATGCAGGCTGATCTCGTAGTTCACGCCGCCCGAGGCGAAGTAGAAGATGAGGTGGCCCGCCACCTCGCCGCCGTTGGCATTGGTCGGCATGAGCAGGAGCTGGCCGCGCTTGCCGTACCAGCGCACCCAGCCGAACGAGACCACATGCGTGCGCCTGGGGTTGAGCAGGGCGTCGGTAATGTGCTTCGCGCGCTGCAGCCTCCCGGTAGCGCTGACCGCGATCGGCGGTGAGCCCGCCGACGCCTCGATGTCGACGTGGACCTGGTACGGCGGCGGGTATGGCGGAGCGAACGACACCGCGAACCATTCCGTCCCGTCCCACGCGCTCACCGGGACGCCTTCGGCGGCGACGGGCAGGTTGAACTGCTCGTAGCTCCACCCCGCGTCGGTGCAGCGCCTGCTGGTGAACAGGGCATTCCCCGCGGCCACCGATCGCGGGACGCCGTTCGGCGTGTTGAAGCATCCGTACCCGATCCTGGGTCCCGATGGCCCGGGCACCATCGGTATCTGCCGGGGGCATATCGGGCGGAGCAGCGGGCTGGCGCGGCAGAAGGCCAGCAGATTCCCCGGGGTCGGCGTCATCGCCACACCTGGCCCGGATCCCCGCTGCGGCGCCTGGCTCGTCGCGGTGCCGTGCCGCGAGGCCGGGCCCGGTGCGGTGGAGTGCCGCGGCGCGGGGTTGGGTACGCCGCCGCTGCAGGCGGTCAGCGCCAGCGTGAGCAGCAGCGTCAAGACTGCCGGCGTGGCCTGCCCGGCCATCCGGCCGGCGAGCATCCGCGGTGGCCCCTCAGGCGGGATGGCGGATGCTGGAGACGATCGGCTGCACGTCCTTCCACTCGGCACTCGCGTCCGGCCCCACGTACACATCGGCCTCGATGCTGTAGACGAGGTCACCGGAGGTTACGACGTACCATCCGGTGAAGGCGCGGAAGCCGTGCCAGTTGCGCTGCCCTCCGCCTAGGTCGCTGAAGCGCATCGCCATGCCCTTCTGCAACCTGACCGGCCCCCCGGAAAGGTTGGCCTTGGCGGCGGGTACCGGGTCCCAGAACAGCAGCACCAGCATGGTCGCGTCGCCCGGCACCGCGCGCAGGTCCGGGGCTCCGGCGATATCCGGCAACGGGCCGAGGTGGCGATTACAGACGATGACGTCGTAGGGCATGACCACGCCCGGGATCAGAGCCGTGTGCATGAACCAGGAGCTCGGGTAGCCGAACGTCAGGTACGGCGGGTAAGGGCTGGTGAAGCTCGCATCCAGGACCGCGGCGCGGGCGCGTCCCGGCGGTGTCGCGCCGACGGCGGTCGCGGCCCCCGCACCCACCGCGCCCAGCTTGAGCAGGCTTCGCCGCTTCAGCAGGCCGTGCCGGGAATCGTTCGAGGTCATTGGCCGTGCCTCCTGTTTGATGGGGTCATCTGTGCAGTAGGTAGGTGACCAGCACAGCGCCCGAGGCGAGTGCTAGCGCCGCGTTCGCCGTCCGGAGCGTGGCCTGCCCGCGCGTGCGGTGGCGGCGCAGCAGCCCCTGCTCGAAGTCCGAGTACGACCTGCCCGCCAGCGAGCTGACGACCACGATGCTCTTGGTCAGCGCGAACACCAGCACGGCGACCCCGACCACCGTCACCGAGGACTGGGTGGCGAGCAGCGCGACGAATGCCATGTGCGTCGCGTAGGTATAACGGGTCAGGAACCCGGTGCCGAGCTGGCTGCCGTAGCTGATGGCCGTCCAGCCGGGGGAGAGCACGCGGCGCAGCCATTCCGGTACCTGCCGCGCCGGGTAGGGGACCGGGACCTGGGCCCCGAGATCGCGCAGAGCGGCCAGGGCGATCAGCGGCAGCGCGATCGCCAGCCAGGAAGCCGGCGCGGCGATCGCGAGCAGCTGGTACAGAGATCGCGTGACCGCATATGTGACCATCGCGCCGAGGCCTACGCCGACGACGAACAGCCCGGCATGGAGGCTCCATCTCCGGTAGCTGGCCCCGCTGACCGCGGGGTTGATGGTGAAGGCCATCGACAGTCCTCAAGGAGACCAGGCGGATGACCATCCCGCCGCAGCGGCGGCCAGGACAAGCCACACCGGCAGGTCACGAGCGTAGATCGCGGTGACGCCGATGGCGGCGACGGTGATCGCGGCCGCGATCAGCGAGGGACTGACCGCCAGGCCGAGGAGGCGTTCGGCGGGGGAGCCCAGCGCGGACCGGGTGCGAGCCTCGGTCATGCGCAGAAGGCCCGGCGGCATTTGATGTACCACGGGCACTTGCACTGGCATTGGCCGCAATGCCTGCTGGGATCGGTGTACCACTGCACCTGGTGGCAGCAGGACGGGCACGGCGAGCTGGTCCCGTTGCAGTTGAAGCCGGAACTGCACGTGCACTTACTCCCGCAGCCGCAGTCACCGCAGCAGTCACCGTACATGAGCCGCCCCGTTCTCTGGCCGGATGAGTTCATGCAGTAGCGACCCGTCCACCAGGCCCCGCAGCCGCAGGTACCAGACGGGCACCGCCCGTTAAGCCCGCACCAGCGGGACTCGGCACCGCAGCAGCCGCGAGAGCAGCAGTCCCGGCAGCATCCCCCGTTGGATGCGCAGCAGTTCGTGCAGGCCCACGCCTCGTCATCGAGCAACGCGACCCCGGCCGCGCCCAGCGAGAGCGCGACGCCGTACTTGCCGACCTTGGATAGCACCGATCTGCGGGTAAATCTCCGCGCGAGACCGCGGGACAGCGCGCCCGCGGCCCGGTCCAGCGTTCCCTGGGGGTCTGCTGCTGTCATGGACCTGCCTCCGCTCCGTGCCAGCCGTCACCGGTTACCTGCTGGATGGCGAGCTCGACCGCGTTCTCGGCGAGCTCTGGCTCGCTGGACTGGACATACGCGATCCCGAGCTTCTGCACCGCGAGCATCTCAAGATCCGTCCGTGTGTTGACGACCTCGGCGCCCCGCACTCGCATCCCGGAGTCGAGCGCGACCGCGAACGGGGTTCCCGGAACGTCCCAGTCCTGCATCAGCGCGACCAGGTCCGTGCGCGCGAAGCCGCCGAGCTCGCGTGCGTGCTCGGCGCGAGTGCCGACGTTGCGGTCGGTGAGGACAGCGATGAGGTCCAGCTGATGACCAGCGGTGGCCCCGGGGCCGTAAAGCTCGTGGATCTGCCGCAGCCCCGGCAGCAGGGCCCGGCACTGCTCGCACTCGGACGAGGTGAAGACCACCAGCGCGGGCTGCCCGGTACGGTCACGTTCGGGGATTTCTACCGTCACGCCAGCCTTCGGCCCGGCCGGACCGATCGACCGGGCCGCCCCGCCCTGCAGGAGCAGGTTGCCGACCTGGCGCATCAACGCGACCAGGAACACCGCCTCGATCAGCACCGCAGCGGCAAGCAGCACGACCACGACTTGCCAGATTCCGCTCATTCGATCTCCCCTGGCGTGGATGAAGCGGGCCGTCCCGCGCCCTGGCGCAGCCGGCGGTACTGGAAGAGCATCAGCGCGATCGCCCCGGCCAGCACGGTTACCAGCACCTGCCCCAGCGACAGCCGGGGCAGGTTCTCGTGCCAGGCCACGTACCAGCCGGCCGCCGCCACGATCGCGAGCGCGGCGTTCCGGACGGCCAAGCGCGGGCCGATCGTCGCGGGCGCGATCGCGCCGAAGCAGCCGCACTCTCGCCCGGAGAGCCTGCGCGCAAGGAGCCAGACG
>Ga0335085_10017344_pt1 | contig 10376 bp, 7 predicted proteins | sample Lox_Sample_45_FD_206712 | JGI IMG/M metagenome (GOLD analysis project Ga0335085, IMG submission 206712) | Soil microbial communities from Loxahatchee National Wildlife Refuge, Florida, United States - Lox_Sample_4.5 | ecosystem: Environmental > Terrestrial > Soil > Wetlands | place: USA: Florida...
TAGGTGCGCAGTTCAAAGATGCGCGGCTTGTTTTCCGCAGTTTCGGAAGGCAGTTCCAGCTTCGGCATGCCGGCAAAGGCTCCCAACAGGAAATTCTCCGAGCGCATGTAGCCAGGCTCGATGGTGGTGGCATTAATAAAAGGCGCGCCGGCCCGCATGTAATCCGGGTCGGAGGTCAATCGGTCGTGGATGCCGACCGCCGATTCGATGGAGGGGTGGGCCGCAATCACATAAAGGGTGGGGCTGCCCGGCCCAATGACGGTATTGAATACGCCCACCGGCTTGATGCCCAAGCGGTTCAACGCCGGGATATTGGCGTCGCGAAAGTAATCGTTGATCTTCTGTTGCTGCGGGCCGCGGCGCAGCGAATACTTTCGGATCTCGTAATATTCCCGCCCCGCCGTGGCGGGTTCAGGTCCGGAGGGTTCCGCATCGAGCGAGGGCGTGGCGCCGGCGAGCGCCGATGCCGCCAGCGAGGAAACCAGAAAACCGCGTCTTTTCATGCTGTTTCTCCAAGATACCAGGGTGCGATGAACAAGGCAGCATTGTATCTCATGCCGCGAGAGTGACAAGCAGGAAGTTGATCTTACCGCTCATCAAAATCCTTGCCTCACACCTTGCCGGATTGGTACGATTTGCGGTTGGGATGGAAAGACCCGAGAGTCTTCTTCCAGGCGGCGCCGTATTGACGAGCCCCATCAACCCGTCATCAAGTCGGCGCATCCTATAAAAGATCGTGCGGCCACGCGGCCTCTGACCCCGGACGATTTGCATCGCTCCAGCCGGCGGCCACGAAGGCGCAGCCTATACCGGGCCGAGCCCGGCGCTAAGATACAAGGAGGTTGGATCGTGCCAGAACCCAGGGTAAGCATGAAATCATTTGTGGCGCTGGCAGTATGCCTATTGGCGTTCATCTCCATGGGAGCGAAGTTGGGCCGCAAGTCCCCACCCCCGCCCGCTCCCACAACCACAGCTTACAAACCAGTCACCGTCTACGATGCGGCGCGCGACCCCAACAAAGATCTCCAAGAGGCCGTTGCCGAAGCCACTCGAACCAATAAGCGGATCTTACTGGTGGTGGGCGGTGATTGGTGCGTTTATTGCGGCATTTTGGATAATGCCTTCGACCGGCACGCCGACCTTCGCAAGGCGCGCGACGCCAGTTACGTGACGCTGAAAATCAACTACAGCAAGGAAAACCCCAACGCCGTTTTCCTCTCGCAATACCCCAAGATTCCCGATTACCCACATTTCTTTGTATTGGATTCCAAGGGCGCCCTGATGCACTCGGAACCCACCCACCACTTTGAACACGGGAAGACTTATAACGCCGGAAAGATCGACAGCTTCCTGAAGAAGTGGGGCCAACCGCCCCGGCATTTTTTTAATAGTGTGGGATAGGAGCGGGAAGCTGAATGGTCCTGCCCGGTCCAGATCAAAGACCTGATGCTATTTCATGGGGAGATGCCCCGTTTCGACGGGGTAGTTCGAGCGGGTAGCCACGACACGCCTTCTGTGTCATGGGCTTTTCTTGCGGCCGGTTGGCCAACCCTTTGCGCACCGGGTTCAGGTGCGTATAGCTGGTAGCCACGACACGATCGTTGTGTGGTGGGCGCAAGACGCCGCCCGAATTCCTTTTGGTTGCGGACAACGCGGTTCCAAAACTGATGTTGTCACACCGTCCCGCGCGCGCGCCGAATCACGCCCTTTTACCCCTACGGAGGCCCGTGAGAACGAGCCGCGGACATTGAAAAGCATGACCGCGCTACTGCCCCTCCCCTCGGTCCCCGGGCGGAGAAAAGAAGGCAGTAGGCAGCACGCTGAAGGCAGAAAACAGCCAGGGCCCGCGATCGCACGCCCCACCCGATCACGGGCAGGATGCCCGTGCCACGCCGCAGGGTCCGTGCGAGCCTCGGCCTGGGTAGGGCGAGCCCTACCCCTACATTCTCCGCCCCCTCGTCGGTCCCCCGCCTCGCTTCGTTATCGGCAGTTGCTACGGCGAGGGTGAAGGTTTCTTGCGGCAGCAGGAAATGGCGGGGTAAACCCGCCGCTACGATAGGACATGCGGGGGCGCGCGATCGCGTGCCCGATCACGGGCAGGAGAAGCTGGGAAAAAATCAAAAGGAGGTCTGACTAGCGCTACAGCTATGATACCCTTCCCCTTCGATGGCCGGAGGGAGGTCCAGCAAGGGTTACCAGTCCACGGTGCAGGTGATTCAGCGAGGTGGCAAGAACCGCCAATCGTATTTGATTTGTCACGCGCCCTTGGCGCAAGCCCTGGAGATCGAGAAGGGCGAGGTGATGGAGTGGGTGGTGGTGGCGCGCGATCTTGTCGACGCCATGTATGATCCGCGAACCCTGTCCTTCGTAAGTAACACACGCGGCACCGAGCTGGTTATCGAGCACATCGAGACCATGTGGTGCCCGACCATCGTCGGCGAGGATTTGACCCGGGTCGTACCCGGTTCCGACAATCCGCCCGCGGGGCGATCGTAAAGCGGGTAGCGAGGAGGTGCGCGCCCTCCAGCGCTCCTCCGCAGCTCTGCAAAACGGGGGCCGGAGCAGAGCAACGCTCTGCGATGGAGCGAAACGCACAGTTTCACTGTGCGCCAGCCGGCCGTGTCAGGCACCGCTTTTCTTTGCAGGCAAGTAGCGTGTACCCGGCGGAACGAGAATTTGTAGCGCGGTCATGCTTCCCAATGTCTGCGGCTTCTAGCTTTGGCGGCGTCATGCGGCCGCGTGTGGCATTGCGCCTTGCCGCCCCTGGGGGGGGCGGCGCAAGAGAGTGCCGCGGACATTGAAAGGCATGACCGCGCTACGGCTTAGAAATAGTTGGACAGCCACGATATTTCCGATTTCTTGTGGTCATCCCTCAGCAATCTGAGCTTCACACGGCGCCGCCGACCTCCCTGCGGCACTCTACGAACTGGTAAGCCTGAGCAAGTAGCGTGGACCGCCGTCTTTGCGGTCCGCGTCCTTTCACTCGCCCGGATGTCACAAACTGTTGTAGTGTAGCGCCGTGTCAAATCTGCGTCGCCCGTTTCTTTCGGACTGGTACTTCCTCTTCACCATTTCAATTTGACTGCCTGACCATGCCCATAGGGTATCGCGCCTGAGAAAAGTCCACGGACAGGAACGCGCCGTGGCTACCTGCCGCGAAGTCGACAGCGGCAGCGCGCCATAGCGATTCGCATCTGGCGCGCGTGGGCACCCCGAAATCGTCTTGCGGCGCGAGGGTTCGCCAATCCGAACTTGACTCGCGTAATCTCGTCATCGTAAGCTAAGAATTCTTGGTATGGGACGCAAGGCGCAAAAGAACGATTCGTTGCCCGGTTCGCTGGACATGTTGATTCTGCGGACGCTGTCGCGACGCGATCTCCACGGCTACGGCATAGTCCAGTTCATTCAGCAATCGTCCGACAACGAGCTCCTGGTCGAGGAGGGCTCGCTGTATCCCGCTCTCCAGCGCTTGGAGCTAAACGGCTGGATCGAGGGCGTCTGGGGCGTGACGTCGAATAATCGGCGGGCGAGGATCTACAAGATCACGACGGCTGGCCGGAAACAGCTGGGCGTTGAGACCCGCAAGTACGCCAAACTCACGTTGGCGATCGCGCGCGTGATGGGAGCGGAGTGACGGACGTGTTACGGCGGCTGAGGTATTGGATCGAAAGCGCCAGGCGCAGCGAGGAACTGCAGGAGGAAATGGAACTCCACCTTGCGGAAAGAGCCGCGGAACTGCAAGCCGACGGCATGACGGCGGAGTGTGCCCGGGCAGAAGCGCGCCGGCGATTTGGCAACGTCGGATTGAAGCACGAAGAGTCACGGGAGATTTGGATAACACGGTTTTGGTCGGAACTTGGCCAGGATGTGCGCTATGGCTGCCGCACCATGACCGCCAACAAGGCATTCAGCGCCCTGGCGGTCTTGTCGCTGGCGCTCGGCATCGGGGCCAATACTGCGGTCTACAGCCTCATGGAGTCGATTCTGTTGCGCTCGCTGCCGGTGGCCGATCCCGAGTCGCTGGTGGTCTTGAATTGGCATAGCCGGCCTCCCTACAACGCCAGCAAGCAATGGGTCCACGTCATTCACGGGGTACAAGGCATTCTCTGGCCCGGCGACAAAGGCGCCATGGTCAGCGGGATGTTCCCCTACCCCGCGTTCGAGACGCTTCGCGAGGAGAATCCCGTCTTTTCCACGCTCTTTGGATACTTCAACGGACTAACCCGTAACCTGGCGGTGCGCGGGCAGGCCGCGAGCGCCAGCGCGGAGTATGTCACCGGCGAGTATTTTCGCGGCCTCGAAGTGTCGCCGGCCGCCGGACGTCTGATCGACTCCGAAGATGACCGTCCAGGCGCCGCGCCGGTCGCCGTAATCAGTTTCGCGACAAGCCAAAATCGCTTTGGAGGGCCGCCGACCGCGATTGGACAGTCGATTCTCGTCGATAACATTCCCTTCACGGTGATCGGCGTCGCGCCGCCGGAATTCTTCGGAGTCGACCCTGCGGTGGCGCCGGACCTCTACCTTCCGTTGCACGCGAATGTGCTCCTGGACGGCGCCGGAGCGGCTCGTAGGTATGGCGACGGAAACTTCTACTGGATCGAAATAATGGGCCGCCTGCGCCCCGGCGTCAGCATGGCCCAGGCGCAGGCAGCGCTGGCTCCTCGTTTCCACCAATGGGTTGCCACCACCGCAACGACGGACGGTGAGCGCGCCAAACTGCCCGCCCTGACTCTCGATCCCGGCGCCGCCGGTCTGGGTAGCTTGCGCCGCAAGTATTCCAAGCCTCTGTACGTGCTCCTGACGATGGTGGGATTGATCCTGGCAATCACATGCGCGAACATTGCCAATCTGCTGCTGGCAAGGGCCGCCGCGCGACGCCGGGAAATAGCTGTCCGGCTCAGCCTGGGAGCGGGACGGTTCCGCGTCGTGCGGCAGTTGCTTACCGAAAGTGTGATGCTGGCGTCGCTCGGCGGAGCATTCGGGTTCTTGTTGGCGATCTGGGGCGTGCGATCGCTGACGTTTCTGCTCTCCAAAGGGCAGGAGAACTTTACGCTGCACGCGGAATTGAACTGGAGCGTGCTGGGCGTGACGGCGGCGCTCTCCGTGGTTTGCGGCCTGTTATTTGGCCTCGCGCCGGCGATTCAGTCGACGCGTCCGGACGTCATTCCCGCGCTGAAGAATGGCCGCGGGGGCGGACCGCGCCGCCGCGCGCAGCACGTTCTGGTGGTCGCCCAATTCGCGACCTCTTTTCTCATCCTGGTCGCCGCGGGTCTGTTTGTCCAGACACTCAACAAGCTGCACTCCGTCCAACTGGGATACGCCCGCGAGAACATCCTTCTGTTCTCGTTGAATGCGCGCCAGGCCGGGCATCGCGACCCGGAGATCGCCACTTTTTACGCCGACCTGCGCAAGCGCTTCGAATCGATCCCGGGAGTGAGCAGCGCGACGCTTTCGCAATCCTCGATCATCAGCGCCGGCCATGCCGGGAAGACATACAGGGGGACAATGAAGGTCGGTGCTGTTACCGTCCTAGGCGCAAGCGTCCTGGTCGCCGGACCGTGTTTTCTCACGACGATGCAGATTCCGATCCTGGCCGGGCGTGAGATTGACGACCGCGACCAACCGGGCTCCACGCCGGTTGCAGTGATCAGCGAGCGGCTGGCGCGGACTTACTTCGGGAACGAGAATCCGGTGGGCCGGCGCATCACGTTCCTGGACGAGAAGCGCGATCTCGAAATCGTCGGCGTGTCGGCCAACCTGCGGTACGGTGGTCTGAAAAAAGACGAGGAGAGTTCGATGACCGTGTTCGTAGCGGTCAGCCAGTTTTCTCCGGACGGAATGACCTACGCGTTGCGCACTGCGGGTGATCCGCTGAGGTATGTCAAGAGTGTGCAGGAGATCGTGCGGGAGGCAGATTCACGCATACCCATCACCAACATGGTCACACAGGCTGCGGAAATCGATCGGACGATCAGTCAGGAAGTCACGTTCGCGAAACTATGCACGGGTTTCGCGGTTCTCGCTCTCCTGACGGCGTGCGTGGGACTCTACGGAACAATGTCGTACAACGTTGCGCGGCAGGTCGGCGAGATTGGAATCCGTATGGCTCTGGGCGCGCAACGCGGCGCTGTGGTATGGATGGTTCTGCGTCGCGTTCTACTATTGGCGGCGCTGGGACTCGCGATCAGCGTGCCTGCTGCGTTGAGCGCGTCCCGGCTTGTCAAATCGTTTCTGTTCGAGACCCAGCCCAACGATCCGGGAACCCTCGTGCTGGCCGGCGTCGTCCTCGTAAGCGCTGCGATTCTCGCCGGCTATGCGCCGGCAAGGCGAGCATCCCGAATTGATCCGCTGACGGCTCTGCGGCACGAATAGGACATAGTCCTTCGTGCCGCAACCAAGGATGAAAATGTTCCGGGCTAGCGTACGTCGATCATTGGATGGAGAAACTGGGACAGCCACGATATTTCCAATTTCTTGTGGCCATCCCTCAGCATTTTAACCTTCACACGGCGTCGCCGCCCTCCCCGCGGCACTCCAAAAGCCCGTAAGCCTGGGCAAGTAGCGTGGACCGCCGTCTTTGCGATCCACGCCCTTTCACTCGCCATGAGGTTAAAAACTGTTTTCGTGTAGCGCCGTGTCAAAGCTGCGGCGCCCGTTTCTTTCGGACCGGTAGCTCTTCATCACCATTCCAAATTGACTGCCTGACCATGCCCAGAGGATATCGCGCCTGAGAAAAGCCCACGGACAGGAGAGCGCTGTCCGTGGCGACCACCCGCGAAGAAGACAGCGGCAAATGACGAGCGGCAGGTCGAGAGCGCGAGCCGGGCATCCTGTTTCGCATCCTTGGCCCCCCTCGCAGTGCCCCCGAGACTCCCCCGCCTCGTTTATCGGCGGTTTTTGGGGACGACTTGAATTTGTTTTGCGCGGGAACGGCACACGCAGGAACCCCTTGTCAGTGAAGTCCCGCAGACCGCAAACGCGGCGGTCTGCGCTACGGGCTCCCGGCGGCGCAGGGCCAACAACCTTTGGGTATTGGCGCCTTGGCGTGAAGTGCCCTGGCGCGTCCAGGCGTATTGACGGATATTCGCTACGTTCCGTCCGCGCGGCTACATATCTCCCGATTTCCCCTTGACAAAGGCTAGGAATGTGGTATAATAAGGGATTAAGGGTGCCCAAGGAGGAAAGGGCGCTGCCTAATGCCGAGCCTCGAACGATGCCGGACCCTTCCCGCGTGGCGATTCCGCCCCACATCAAACGCACAAAATGTCTTAAAGGCAGGTGTCAGGTGCCAGGCTTCAGGTGTGAGGTGCCAGCGCGCGAGCCTTCTTCGCATGTCTCGTGGTTGCGCGTGTGCCCATTCAAGCAACTACGATCAAAGCCGGAATATGTATGAAAAGAAAGAAAATCAGTTTTCAGGTGTCTGGACAGTGGGGCGCGGGTCGCTCCTTCGGACGGATGTGATAACAAAAAAGATGCTAAAAATGAAGGTCGATCCGGGGATATGTATGAAAACAAAGACATGCATGACAAACTGTCAATTCCCAAACGGACATTTCTGCATAGTTGAGGCTAGTTTCGCGGAAATCTGATGGACAAATTGTCTTGATTGGCACTTCCGCAACCGGTTCTCTTCCCATTCTTACCGCCCAAACCTAACCTCCGCCGGGGTGGTCGAGTGCTTGCCGCACGGACTGTTCCATCAGCGCGCGCGGAGCGGAGAGGCCCGTCCAGATCTCAAACTGCCGCGCCCCCTGCGCCACCAGCATCTCCAGGCCGGAGATGGTGGTCAGCCCGCGTCCGCGCGCCTCGCTGAGCAGGCGGGTGCTGTGTGGGAAGTAGACCATATCAAAGACCACGCGCACGCGCAGGTGCGCCAGGTCAATCGGGGTGCTGTCCCCATGAGGGTACATTCCCACCGGGGTGGCGTTGATCACCGCGTCCACTTCCAGGCTTTCAGCCCTATCCCAAGGCACCACCTGGGCCGCCAGGCCGCGGGCCAGGGTGCGCGCTCCCGCTTCCCGCCGCGCGGTGATGAGCACTTCCGCCCCTTCCGCGCGCACGGCGTAGGCGGCCGCCCGCGCGGCACCGCCCGCGCCCAGAATCAGAATGCGGCTGCCCGCCAGGCGCAGGCGCTTGGTAAGCACCTCCACCACGGCGGCGGCGTCCGTATTCCATCCCAGCCAGCGGCCGCGCTGCAAGGCCACGGTATTGCACGCTCCAATGCGATGGGCCAGTGGGTCCACCCAGTCAAGGGCCTTCAGCATGGCGCGCTTGAAAGGCATGGTCACCGCGAACCCTTGCAATTCCAGCTCGCGCGCGAAGGCCAGGAAGTCAGCTAGCTTGCTGGTCTGGCAGGGCAGGAAGAGGGCGTTGACGTGCTTCGCCTGGAAGGCGGCGTTCTGCATGGCCGGGGAAAGGGACATGGAGGCGTGCGAGCCCAGCACACCGTAGAACTGGGTGCGGGTGTCGAGCCGCTCCACGCGGTAGACGGAGCGCATGACTTCCGCGGGAATCTGCCCCGCCGCCGCCGGAGAGTGGTTGAGCGGCGCCGCGTAAGTGAATGCCGAACCCCAATGCAGGGCCAGCAAGCGCGAGGGCATTCCCGACGCCCCCATGGCCAGCGCCACCAACTTGGGGCTGTGGCGGCGATGGGCTTTCAACAGCCGGCGGATTTGCAGGTTGTCGCGAAGGTAGCGCCCCTGCGTGGCGATCTTCACCGCGTCCACCGGCAGCCGCAACAGACGGCGGTATACCGCCCCGAGTGGAGGAGTCTTTTGAAAGTCGTGGTAGGAGACAATGATTTTGGCCGGCCGCAGCTCGCGGAGGAGCGCCAGCCCGCCTTCCTGCACGGATTCAATTTCGACATCAACCCACTGGCAACCCGCGCGGACGGCGGCGGCAAGAATCGCTGCTTGGGTGGACAGAGTCGCGCGCAGCATGCCTCCCGCCCCCGCCAAACGGCACGTTGCAATGACCTGGGGGAAATGCAGGCGCGCCAACATTTGGTGAAGGTGCGATTCAAGTTGCGAAAAGTCCTGGAGGTAGTCAAGGCGCAGTTCGTAACCCACGGGCACACCGGCCACGTGAATCGCCAGCGCCTCTACGGCGCTGAGCGTGGGTGCCGCCAAACTGACGAAAATGTCCGGTGAAATCGATTTGGCCAAGACCGCGTCCTCAAGTTGGGGAAATCCACTGACCCAAACGATTGAATATAAAGATTTTGATAGAGAAAAGGCAAGAGATTTGCGACGCCCCGTGTAATGCCTCGATAAAGGAAGGGGAAGAAACGGGTTGCGGAACCAAGGGCCAACCGCCCATGGCGGATCTTTGGCGCGAGTCAGGCCCGGTCCCTCACGATCATTGCACGCGGCTACCCGGCTCGCTGCCCGGAGGCAGCGGGGGCGGCGCCATGAGTCCGAGCCCTTGCAGAAGCAGCACGGTGCGCTGCGCGGCCCCTCGCCAAACGAGTTGGCATCCCTCACCCTGGCAGTTCTGCACGTAGACGTCGCCGCCGGAATACTCCAAACTGCAGTTCTTGAATTTGCAGTTCACATAGACGCCGTCGTCCAAGATGACGTGCTGGTTCTCGAAGACCTTTTCCTCATGTCGATTCATAGGCTCACTGGCGCCGCATGCCGTTATGAACGGTTCGATGTTTCCCTGCAATTCCACGAAGCGCGGTAGAACCCTTTCGAGAATTGCCGGATGCGGGCACCATGAAGAAGCTATCATTCGCGCTGCGTGGATGCAAGGTGGTATCGTCAGAGTGCACAACCCACGCCAAAAGGCGAAGCGCAAAAGTGCAGGTCATTTCTGTTTTAGCTTTCGCCTTTCACGAATTGCCCTTTGACCTCACGAGTTGCCAAAAGCCTAAAGACCTGTGCGTGCATTAGGCCGCGGCTTCCATCGCGAGGGCTTGCGCAGGGACATGCGTCACCGCCGGGCGCGCACGCAGGAGAGAACTTACAGTCGCCTTGAGCCGCACCAAGGCCGCCGAATGAAGCTGCGAGACGCGCGACTCATCCACGCTCAGGCGGTCGGCAATCTGCTTCATGGTCAGCTCGTCTTCATAGTAAAGGGTGATGATCTGACGGTCACGCTCGCGCAGATGGGAAAGCGCCCGCGCCAGAACCTCGCGCCGCTCGCGGCGATAGCACTGGTCGAAGGGATCTGCATCATCATCCGCCAATTGCCCCGCCTCAACCCGGCGCCCGACCGCCTTGGTGTTGGGCCCTGCCGAAATCGTGCGCGAGCCAAAATCGAATCCCACGCTCTGGATCTCATTCAAGGTGCGGTACCACTGCGCCAGATTCATTCCCAGGGCCTCGGCGATCTCTTCATCCTTAACGGGACGGCCCAACTTGATTTCCAGTTCA
>Ga0335085_10017345_pt1 | contig 10376 bp, 9 predicted proteins | sample Lox_Sample_45_FD_206712 | JGI IMG/M metagenome (GOLD analysis project Ga0335085, IMG submission 206712) | Soil microbial communities from Loxahatchee National Wildlife Refuge, Florida, United States - Lox_Sample_4.5 | ecosystem: Environmental > Terrestrial > Soil > Wetlands | place: USA: Florida...
TCAACGTCGCTGTCGCGATTTCCGGGTAAGACGGCGTGAGGAGATCTCGGACCTCTTCTACTGTCATTTGAGGCGCGGGATCGGGAATGCGCGTTCCGTTCAGGAAGAACTCACGCTCGAGAGCTTCAACTTTGAGACCACTCATGATTGGTTTCTCCTTCGATGTCGAGAATGGACAGGACTTCGCGTCAGGCGGCAACCTGGCGCAATTCCTTCAGCTTGCGGTAGAAGGTCGTTTTGCCGATGCCCAGAAGGCGCGCGGCTTCGAGAGGCTTTCGGTTGGACCTCTTGTAAGCGGCCACAATCATCGCACGCTCCATATCGTCGAGTGTCGGGAACTCGTGGACAGCCGAAAGCGAACTGAAGTCGGCCGGCATCTTCTGGATCGCACTGGACTCTTCGAGCCTCGCCGCAGTTGCGGAGATAAGCTTTGAGGCTTCCTCAAGATTTTTGAGACATTGGGAATCCCGCTCGATAATGACCCTCTCCACCACTCGTTCAACGACGTTCACGATGGGCGCGGGCAGAGCTCGTCCGCAGCGGCGGCAATTCTCATGGTCCGCCCACTGGACCAGTTCACACGCGGCACAGCGAATCTTTCGCCGTTCTTCGCACATAGGATTCACCTCTTAGAGGATTGTTGATTGCTGTTTCAGCCGAAGAGGCTGAGCTGTACGGGAGGCTTCGCAGCCGGCCAGGGCGCATCCTTAATCTGCGCTCTGACGGGTCCGACCAGATGAAGGCCGTCCTGATCCGATGACGAATTGGCGCCAACGAAATCCGGCAGGTCGAGAAGCGAACTGCCATCCATGCGAGCCGGCAAATCAGCAGGCTGAGGCACAAGTTGCCCTCGCTCCTTCTCAAGTTGTCGCCAGACCATATCCGCCGATTCCCCGACACCCGCCTTTTCGACCAGTTCGCGCGCCATCGCACTCATCAAATCATCGTCGCCATCGAGCGCCATCAGCCCTTCGCCCGAGAACTTGCCCTCCATCATCAGGGCCACAAGCATCTTTTTGCCCATGAGCCGGAGACAGGTCTCCTGCATCGTTCCCGTGTAGGTAACGAACTTGACCCGCACGGGATGGCGCTGTCCGATTCGCCAGGAACGGCGGCTGGCCTGCCGCAATGTGTGAAGCGAGTAGCCAGTCTCGTAGAAGTAGAGTGTCGGAAATGCCAATAGATCCAGCCCCGTCTCGACCAGCTTGGGATGGCAGACAACGACCTCGACCCCGGCCTCTAACTGCCGTTCGTACCAGTCCTCGCGCTTGTCGGTTGGCACCGAAGAACGCAGCACGGCAACCTGTAAGCCGGCCTGGCGCAGAATCGCTTCGAGCCGCAAGGTCACGTCCTTCTCTCCGGTGTAGGTCGCGTAGACCTGGCACCGCCGGCCCTGCCGCAACTCCTCCTTCACGTCCGCGATGAGCGCGTGTTCCTTGGCAAAGAGGCGGTTTTCCGGGAGATTGACGGGGGTAGCGGCGAGAAACCGCACGTATTCCCGAGTTTGGGGATCGAAGGCCCGCGCCCAGATCGCGTCGAACCCATAGGGATGGTCCGGGTACAGGAGCAGCGTGTTGAGCAGGATGCTCATCAGGCTCTTGTTGCCCCGGTGCTGGCGCATCGCCGACCGGATCTCTTCTTCGAGTTCCTCGTAGGCCTTGGCGAGGTCCGAGTCCATCTCGACCGAGACCACGCTCTCGTCATAATGGGGCAAGTTGTCCGCGATGTCTTCGAGCGAGAGGAAGGCGGTCGTATTCATCAGGAACTTGCCGAACAATAGTGGCGATGCGCCCGGCTTCCGTAGCACCTGAATGGTCTTCTTTGCTGTTCGCGAGCAGGCGTTGTCCTCCTTGCGCACCTTCTCGATGGTTTCAAGCACTCCGTACTGTTCTTGAAAATCTCTCCGCCCCTGGCCGCCGTAGGCGAAGCCTTCGACTGCCATCGCCTGCGGTTCCATGCGCCAGAAGATGTTGAAGAGATCGTCGGCGTAGCCGCCCATCAGCGTTCCGGTAAGCGCGATCAGCCTCTTGGCGGCGCGGCCGAGAACGCCGAGTCCGTTGCCCTGCGCCGTGTCTCCGGCCAACTGGTGCAGCTCATCCGCGATGGCGAAATCGAACCAGCCCTTCATGTAGCGGCCGACGAACTCGATCGGCGCCATGCGTTGGATGCGCTCGCGATCCGCCTGCCACAGGGCGGAGTACCGCGTCGTGCCGCCTTCTGGCAGAGTTAAAGTTTCCGAGAGCTTGACCTTGTCGAAGTCGAGATGCGTCAGCTTCTGGCGCTCTGAATCGAGGATGGCCGCTCCTGAGTCCGGATTGACGATGCCGCCCAGGTTCGGCCCGGACTTCGCTTTGACGATGACGTGCTCCCAGAAGTAGCCGAGCTTGCCCTTGTCTTTTCCAGTAATGAAGAAGGCCGGCGCGGGGCACCTGCTGCGCCATTCCGTGCGGCTCATTCGCCGCAGGTCGGAGAGCGACAGCCGCATTCCTTCATAAACAATCCGGCCCTTGCGCAGCTTGACCTCCGAGACGCCGTGCGCCTTTCTCGGATCGCCACCATTGCGGAGGTCTTCGACCAGAAAGGCGCGGGCGCGCGGTATGGTCACCAAAGCTTCCCGCGCCCACTTGTGCGTGATATGCGAGGGGCACATCACGAGTGTCGTGCTGAGCCCGCCGTCTGAGAGCACATGGATCGCGCCCAATGCCATAAAAGTTTTGCCCGCGCCACATTCGGCGACAATTCGCGCGGCCCTCGCTTGGCGCAGGTACTTCGCGGTTCCCGTAATCGCCAGCGCCTGCGCGGGAAGCGCCTTGCGCAAGAGCGTCGCGATCTGAGGCGCCACTGTGTCTTTGGTGTTCTGAAGAGGCGGGAATGTTTCGAGAATCCGCTCGCCGAGCTCGGTGGCATTCGCCCTTAAATAGGATGCGATGTCGACGATGCTGTCCTGGCTCATGACACGGAACCTCACTCAAGGAGTAGCGGAATGGAATCGGATGAAGGGGGAAGACGGGAGGATCTTCGAGGGCAAGCTGGAGAGGATGGAACTATGGCTTGACTTTGACCTGAATCGGCCCGCAATGACTCAAACAGCGGGATCTTCGGCCAGAGAATTGGCCCGTTGTCTTCGGGGAAGCCAACTTCGCCGGATTTCAGTGCCGCCGAGACCCATTCAAGCGTCTCATCAGCCGTGGCCGTCACCAGCACAGGTTCACAACCGATGCCATCGAGTGGCTGGATGCGGCCTTCGGCTTCAAGTGTTTTCGAGATGTGCTCCGCCCATGATGGTGCGGCGGGCAAACCGAGAAATACCGAAAGCCATGCCCAGGCTTCGGTAGAGCGATAGCGAAAGAGGATCGTTTTCCCAGCGCCGCCATTCGCGTGCAACTGTTCGGACACGGCCACCAGGTGCCGCACGGGATGTTTACGGTCCGCCAGGCTCACCGAACCGCGATAGCACGAGGCGTGTTCGCCGAGCGTGATCTCCTTGACCTCTCCATCGGGAAAGGTCAGTGTGAAGTACGCCTTTTCGTGGACAGCCGCGGTGATGGCGCCAATGTCTGAATCGTTTCCGAAGACGCCAATGAGATGCGCCTGCTCATCCTCTCCTATATAGGAGGCAGCCCTCACGCGAATCCTGGTTGATGTCTTTTCCGTGATGCGGTGATACTCAAGCAGCCCGAGCCGCAGGTGCGCATTCTGCATCCGTCTCTTCCTCCTGCCGGATCGGCGTTTCGGTCAGCTTCAGCGTTCTTCCATCGGCGTAGACCAGCCGCAGTTCGTTGGCCCATCGCTCACGGTGATGAACAATCTCGTTCTCGTCGTCTTGCTCGACAAAGGTCGTGACATGCTTGACCGAGCGCCAGCGCGCAATGTGCCGTTCGTCGTCCTGGCCGAAGACGCCATTCAAGAGGCCCGCCGTGCAAAGCAATCCGACATGGCCTCCATGCAGCGGCGTGATCGGCCGCCCAGCGGCTACGTCTTCGTGTGGCGCGAGAAACGGCATCACCTGCTTCCAGGCGCCAGAGTGCGGCAACAGGTCTTCAAGCAGGTCGTAGGGCAGGCCGCGGTAACTGAGCGCCGATTCGTCCGAAGGCGGGACTCGATACGGCTCGCAAGCATCAGACGCCAGTTCTGGCAATGCCAGATAGCTGCCGTAGAGACCGATGCGTTGCAACAGGCGCTTGTTTTGATCGACGGCCGCTCCGCGCACGTTCGAGCGCACGCCGAGCACGGCGATCTGCCGGAAGCGTACCGACTCCTCGTCGGTCATGCGGAAGACGTTGAGCGCGGTAAAATGCGAACTCAGCAGGCCGGCGCAGTCCATCAGCCGCTCGAAGGGGATGACCAGCACCAGCACACCATCCATCACGAGCCAGCGGTAGGTGTGATCGAGAAACAGTCGCTCCATGCGATTGTTCGCGACCTGCCCAATCTCGGAGTCGTAGGGCGGATTCAGATAGAGCAGCGAAAAGGACTCCGGCTTGGCGACAGCATCGAAGGCGTTGCCCTGGATGGTCTCGATACCCTTCGATTGAGCAATTGAGGCCCGCTCGGCGTCGAGTTCCACGCCATAATGGCGCACCTCTGCGCCCCGTGTGATGATTTCGAGCGCGGTGCCTTGCCCGACGCAGGGATCGACGACCGATGCCGGGCCGATAAAGTGGAGTAGTGCGCGAAGCGGAACGGCCTCGCTTGCAGGGAGCGGGTAGTAGCCCATCTTCAACCGCGCCGCGTTACGCGCCATGGTTCCTCCTTGGGCGATAAACTCTGGGTGTGACGTAAACCATAACTTTGCCGTTTGGCAACGTTATGGTTTAAATGACCTTCATTTTGCAATTAGCCATGAGTTTGAAGACCCGCCGGCAGCGCCTGTGAAACCCTGCGGTCCCCTCAAACAACTGGAAAACGCGAGATCTCTCGGGTTAGTAAGGTTTTGAAGCGGATCGCACTCGCGGCAAAGATATGGTTTCAGCCGCCAGCTTCATGTGGGTGCCCCCATTCGGGAAATGAGCAAGTTGGGCGCGCGAAACCGGCAAGAGTATGCTTTCAAAGCGGCAAAGATATGCTTTAAGGCACACTGGGCTGTGAATCGGGTCATTTATCCTTCAAAGGGAGGTGCTCACGCGCACCATGGTGAAAGATATTCTTGCTGCGATAGACGCTGAGATCGCTCGTCTCGAACAGGTCAAGACTCTATTGAGCGCATCGGGCGCAGTTAGCCCCAAGCGCAAGCCAGGCCGACCTGCGAAGACTGTTTCTGTCGTTGCTCCGAAGACTCAGAAGGCCAGAAAGCGCCGCAAGATGAGTGCGGAAGCACGGGAGCGCATCCGCCAGGCGCAAATTAAGCGCTGGGCTGCACAGAAGAGCACTTCCAAGGCGAACCTGAACGCCACGGTTGCGCCGCCGCCCAAGCCAAAGAAGAAGGCCGCAAAGGCTGCCTAATTGGTCAAGGGGTCTCGTGCTGACCTTGATAAACTGGCCGGGTTCCCAGCGGGTTTTATGCGGCCAGGATTGATTTCGACTCGCTTGGCGATTCGCAGGACCTCCGCAATCGGTGCATTCAGTTGAGCTTATTGGAGAATCTGCGACTATCTGAGTTGTGACCAGACTTTCTTTGCTCCGTCAATGAGCGAGAAGCTGCTGCAGATGGCCTGCGCGAGTTCTCTGGGGGTGAAGGAGGACGGCCGTCATGAATGGGAAAAGCATCAAGACGGTGTATATTGTCGGCGCAGGTTTTTCAAGCTATGCTGGCCTACCGTTGACGACTCATTTCACGAAAGCTCTGATTGAAGCCCGGAAATTCGCATCCGGCCCAAGCCGCATGATCGTTGATTTTCTGAGTCGCTTCATCCGAGAAACGTTCGATCATTCGACCACGGCAGGGGCGGACACGTGGCCCGAGCTTGAGGACATATTCACATGTGTTGACCTGTCAGCAAACTCCGGGCATAATCTGGGCGAGAATTTCGCTCCATCAGATTTGCGAACTGTTAGAAGAGCCATTTTGGTGCGGATTTTCCGTATGCTTGACCAAAAATACGGCGATGCTCGCAAGAAAAAATCCAAGGATTGGCGCACACTGGACAAGTTTTTTGACGGCTTGGACGCAGGATCCGTAGGCTTCATCAGCATGAATTGGGACTGCGTTTTGGAGCGAAAACTTCAAAACATACTTGGCGGCCCATTAATCGATTACGGCTGCAGCGCAATTGCAGCCGCAATGCCCGACCTTCCCAACCGAGATGACTGGCACACCCAAGTCGGTTACGAAAAGCAACTGCGGAAGCCGCAGATCGTGCAGGTCGGTAAGACTTTGACCGAAGAGGAAGTTGAAAAGTGCATTCCACTGATCAAGATTCATGGGTCAATCAATTGGCTCTATTGCGACAACTGCCGGCGTCTCTTCTGGTTTCATCCTGATCAGACGCTGAGAATCGCAGATCAACTCGTGCGTAAGGATGATTTGCGATGCATCGGAAAGGTACTCGGGAAAGACGATGCTGGTACCAAGAAAACGATCAGTCGACTAGACGAGAAACCGAAAACCCTCTGTCTTTGCTCGAATCAAGTTCCGCTCAGCGCAAGACTGGCAACCTTTAGTTATAGGAAGGCCCTTGAATTTCCGATGTTCCAAAAATCATGGTTCGCTGCAGAGGAAATACTACGGACGGCCGATGAATGGATTTTCATCGGCTACTCACTTCCTCCGGCGGATTTTGAGTTCAAATATCTACTGAAGAGAATGCAATTATGCAGAAGTATCCGGCCAGTGATCAAAGTTGTCAGCGGCGGGGACGAAGACAGCGTCGCGCGAACATATTGGAACTACTACAGATTCTTTGGTAGGGGTATCAAGAAGGACGTGACATTTTGGGGTGGCGGCTTATCTGAGTACTTGGAACAGCTTTAAGCCTCTAATCCTTCTGTCCCATGATCGGTAAGGTCAGTTCGAAAGAAAATCCCGGGGTACTTTGCCAGCGATGTCAGAAGGTTTACTGCACATCGTGGCGCCGGCCAAAACGAAAGACAGATTTTTGGGGCCGCGCGCTTTGAGTTCCACTGGCCTGTCCTCAAGCGAGAAACGCGCGGGCGGCGCTGAGGATGGCTGGCGCCACGGCATCAATCTCATTCTCGCGCATCAGGCGTAGCGGGACTCTGTCTCCAAGCTCCGGATTCACGCCCGTCAGCCAGGCTTGAACGACGGCTGGCGTATCCTGCTCGCTCAAGGCGAGCGCCACTTGAAAAGCGAACCGCAACCGGCTCTCCGCGTTGCCGTAGATCTCGCCGCCGGCAATCCAACGATCAACAGCGCGCGCATCCTTGACGCCGCCGATATACGCGGTTAGTTTCCGCCCAACGATTTCAACCAGTTTCTCGACGACCTTTGAAGCGGGAAGCCGCAGTACCTCCCGGTGAGCGAAAAGGTCGGGCCTGGAAAGCAAAGGTGTGTCCATGGCGGACCTCCTGTTTGAACCTTCTTAGAATGCGATGGGCGGTGCACATTTCGGGTCCACTACGCCGCTCTGGCCAGTTCGAGTCGGGTGGCAGCCGCAACATTCCCCGTCGACGCTGCCCGGGGCCCCGGCCCAGTTGGCGGCCGTGGTACTAACTCGGCCAGCGGCCAAATGGAGATGTTGCCGCACACGCCGCAACATCCTCCGCTGGAGTTCGAGACCGAGGCGCAACTCTCGCAGTAGACGGCTTCGACAACCGGAATGCTGACGAGGCTGCGCCGCGGACGCAGAATGCTTATCTCTCCCATGGTTCCCTCCTGGCGCTGAACGCCTGCTATGCGACCTCCCGGTTGGCTAGGGATTCGAGTTCGTCGACCAGTTGCTTCAACGCCGCTAGGTTCGGCAGTTCGGTGACTGATGCGATCTTGAATCGCTCCGCCACGGCGAAGAACCGTGTCTCGCCCACCATCTCGGCCAAGCTGCGCAGACGTTCGAAACCACGCGCCGCGGACTGCATCTTCTCGATGGTCTGCTTCTGCCGCTCCGCGTTGGGTATGGTCCGCACGTCGGTGCTGTGCCCGGCCCGGCGCAGAATCTCCGCGAAGATAGGCTTGCCCAGCGTCGCGCGAAAGCCTTCGATCTCGGCCGTCAGCCGCTGATCGACCGGACCGCGCGTGTCGCCGGCCACGCCGTTCGTCTGCGCCGCGATCATGCCCGGTGGCAGCGCCCACTCGGGCAGGGTGGGAATCGCCATCGGCTCGCCACGGGAGTTCAGGCGCACGCGGGTCTCGCAGAAGCGGTAGAGATAGCGGCCCAGCCCGAAACAGCTGCACGCCCGCTTGAAGGCCTGGGCGTCCGCCGAAGTGACCGCGTTTTCGCGATCAGCCCACTCCTCGCCGGTGCCGGTGTGGCTGCCCAGCCGCGTGATCGTCACCACGGTCGCCACCAGCACCTTGCTGGTCACAATCGCCTTGCCCCGCTCCATGCGGCAGAGCGACGGAACGGTCGTGATCGTGTACTCGCGCGTCCAGCCCGACGGCGTGAAGAGCGCGTTGAGCCGGTCCGTGTAGGCGCGCGGATCGGCGAAGGGCAGAATGACGCCGCTCCGGCCATAGTCGGAGGTACGCATCACGCGCCACTTGATCAGCGCCGGATCGAACGGCGCTTCGAGCTGCGCGAAGAGCTTCTCGCGCTCGGCTTCCGTAAACTTCGTTGCGGCCATACCTCACCTCCTCTAGCTGTGGACAGTCCGTGGAAATCCCAAATGCAATTGCCAGTCGTTTCATTGAGGGACGGATCCGTTTCAGCGGCTCCGCGGTGTACAGTAATGGTCGATAATTCGATGAGAGGTGACTACCACGGTGTCTAAGCTAGACGAAATCCGCGAAGAGAGGCTTCTCGCTCTGGCGAAGGCTTGTTTCGACCCGCCTCCCACACAGGCGGAAGAGAAGGTGCTTCGCGACTCCGCCAGTTCCCTAGACGCGGATGTACCCACTGCCAATTCGTCTCGTCAGATTATCCGTTCGGACTTTGTGCGTTGGCTGGCCACTGACCCCGAGGTTGCCACCCTTATCGATCCCAAGGGCCTGCGTGTCTATGCCGCGACCATTCCCGTCAAGCTGGACCTCCGACAATGCCGCATCAAGCCGACGCTCGATTTTCGCCACTGCGTGTTTCAGGGACCGATCGATCTCCGTTCTGCGGAGACTCATGGACTCTATTTCTTCGACTCCTCATTGGCAGGAGGTATTAGTGCGGATAGGGTCATAATCCACGGTCCACTCTTTCTCCGGCCCATCGAGTCCGACGGCGAGATTTGCTTGTCGGGCGCACGGATCGAGGGAAATCTTGATTGCGAAGGATCGAAACTGAATGCAAAAGGCTATGCGCTCAATGTGAACTATGCACAGATCGGAGGCAGTGTCTTCCTCCGTGGCAACTTCAACACTAAGAAGATGGTCTGTTTCGAATCCGAGAGCGAAATTAGCTTAGTTGGCACTCAGATCACCGGATCACTCGATTGCAGTGGAGCGAAGCTGAAAGCCAAAGACATTGCGCTCAATGCCGACGGTGCGCGTATCGGTAGTGGCGTCTTCCTGGCTTGTGGGTTGGATTCCGATGGGATGGTCCCCTTTGAGTCCAAGGGCTTGATTCGACTGCGTGGCGTGAAGATTGGATGGAATTTGATGATTCGGGGCACCAAGATCGGCGCGGTTGACTGCCGAGACGCGGTAGTGACGGGAGATCTGATCTGGCAGCGTATTGAGAAAGTCAAGGAGACAACTCTCAATCTCGCAGGCGCGCGGGTAAAGAACCTGCGCGACGACCAGGAGAGTTGGTTGGAAGAGGGTAATCTACAACTGGACGGGCTGGTCTATGAGGATCTGACCCTCCACGACGCGACATCAGACGAAGAAATCAAGTCCGCCAAGCTCTCGCCCGAACGACCGCTGGAGGTCAAAGAGCGGGTCAAGTGGATACTGCGTCAGCCGGAGGAGCGGCGCGCCAGACCCCAGCCGTGGATGCAGCTTCGGGATCTGCTGGAGAGGAAGGGCGACCGCAAAGGGGCCAAATACGTTCTTTTCCGCTTTCGCCGCTTTCAGGCCGAGGCAAAAGAGTTTCACCCGCTTCGTTGGCTATTCAAACCGCTATTTGGCATGAAAACATTTCGACGCATTTGGCCTTGCTTTCGGCACCCAAATCGAATCTGGGCAATCGCCTTTGCGTTGCTGGAAGAAAAGCCGATACGCATCTGCTGGTCAATTGCGCTCACCCTGACGGTGGGTACGCTGATTTTTGCGGGAGCCTTTAATAGTGGCGCAATGCTCGCGTCGGTTCAAATTCAGCCCAATGCTGTCTTGGCCAATGGGGAGAGTAAGAACTTATCAGCACACTATCCGCTGCATCAGTCGTTCTTGTATA
>Ga0335085_10017346_pt1 | contig 10376 bp, 6 predicted proteins | sample Lox_Sample_45_FD_206712 | JGI IMG/M metagenome (GOLD analysis project Ga0335085, IMG submission 206712) | Soil microbial communities from Loxahatchee National Wildlife Refuge, Florida, United States - Lox_Sample_4.5 | ecosystem: Environmental > Terrestrial > Soil > Wetlands | place: USA: Florida...
TGCGCCGGGACATCCAGCTCAATCTCATCCCCATCCTGAACAATCGCCAACGGCCCGCCCACAGCCGCTTCCGGCGCGATGTGCACAACAATGGTGCCGAAGCTCGTCCCGCTGATGCGCGCGTCGCTCAAGCGAACCATGTCCTTCACGCCGGCCTTCAGCAGTTTGGCTGGGATGGGCAGATGACCCCACTCAGGCATTCCCGGTCCGCCCTTGGGGCCGGCATTCCTAAGCACCATCACGGAGTTCTCATCGACAGGCAGATTGGGGTCATCAATGCGCGCCAGCAAATCCCGGTTGTTCTGGAAAACCACGGCGCGCCCGCGGTGTTTCATTAAGTGCGGTGAAACGGCGGATTGCTTGATGACCGCGCCCAGCGGCGCCAAATTCCCATTCAGTACCACCACTCCGCCCTCCGCCAGCAGCGGCTCATTGAGCGGCCGGATGATCTCGCGATTGAAGCACGCCGCGCGCTTCAGGTTTTCGCCCAGGGATTTGCCGTTGGCGGTGATCGCATCCAAATGCAGCAGCGGGCTGATTTCCTTCAGAACCGCCGGCACTCCGCCAGCGTAGCTGAAATGTTCCATCAGATATTTCCCGGAAGGCTTGACGTTGGCGATGAAGGGCGTGGTGCGGGCGAGGTCATCGAAGGAAGTGAGGGGCAAATCGATTCCCAAGCGCCCGGCGATGGCCACCAGGTGGACAATGGCATTGGTAGACCCACCCAGCGCCATCAGGAGGCGGATAGCGTTTTCCATCGCCGCAGCGGTCATGATGTGGGAAGGCCGCAAACCCTCCCGAACCATCTCCACGGCGCGCCGGCCGCTCTGCTCGGCCACCATCATGCGGCGCGAGTCGACGGCAGGAATATCCGCCGCGCCGGGAAGCGTCATGCCCAGCCCTTCGGCGAGGCTGGCCATCGTGGAAGCGGTACCCATCACATAGCAGGAGCCGGCGCTGCGCGCCACGCAACTCTCCAGCTCACACCATTCTTCTTCCCCAAGGCGGCCGGCCCGCACCTCCTCCCACATTCTGCGCACGTCCGTCCCGGCGGCGAGTTCGTGGTCGTGCCACATGCCGCGCAGCATCGGCCCGCCGGGCACCATGATGGCGGGCACATCGACGCTGGCGCACCCCATCAGTTGGGCGGGCGTGGTCTTATCGCAGCCGCACAACAGCACCACGCCGTCGAGCGGATAGGCGCGAATGGATTCCTCCACCTCCAGCGCCATCAGGTTCCGGTAAAGCATGGTGGTGGGCTTCATCAGCATTTCACCGAGCGAGATGGTGTTGAACTCCAGCGGAAAGCCGCCGGCCTCCCACACGCCGCGCTTCACGGCTTCCGCCACGGTACGCAGGTGCGCGTTGCAGTTGTTGAGTTCGCTCCAGGAATTGCAGATGCCGATGACCGGCTTGTTTTCGAACACGCGCTCGGTAAAGCCCTCGGAGCGAAGCCAGGCCCGGTGCCCGACGCCCCAGCGGTCGCGCTTGCCAAACCAGTCACGGCTGCGGAGTCTTAAGGGGTCGTTTGGGGAAGGCGGATTCATTGTGGCCTCATTGTCGATTTGGGATTTTCGACTTAGGATTTCAAAGTAGAGTCAAAGGCACTCTCAGACGGGAAAGTATAACATTGCTGGCAAGGGCGGGCGGAGGGGGCCCACCAGCCCGCCTTGGGCCGGCCACCGAAAATTTTCATCCAAACTGTGCCTCATGCGTGGGCCAGATGGAAAATCGGCTCCAACCCCTGGGCGCGCGCTATGAGGGTCTTCTCCTCATCCGGTTTGATGGGTTCGAAGTTCTGCACCACGTCCATGGCGCGGCGGAAATATCGCTCCTCGCCGGGGGGCACAGCGGCCGTAATCGGTTGCGACAAGGTCCAACGCAAAGCCAGCGCGGCCTCCTCCGGCAGCGCGGCGGGCTGATACCAGCACTTGGCGTCAGGGTGGTCTTTCTTTTCGGCTTCCGGCCACGTAGTTTTAGCCATGCCTTTCAGGGCAAGGATACCCATCCCCCTTTCGCGCGCTTTCGCCAGAATCTGCGGCCCGAAGTTAGCCTGCGAGAAGAGGACGAAATTAATGGGGAAGAGGATCGTATCGAAGTTGTAATGATCCAGCATGGAAAATGCGTTTTCCACGGAATGGGCGGAGAAGCCGATGAAGCGGACTTTGCCGGCCTGGCGCGCGGCTTGAAACGTCTCCATGGCGCCGTTGGGCCCGAAGATCTTCTCCACGTCCTCCTTGGTGGTCACGGCATGAAACTGGTAGAGGTCGACGTGGTCGGTGCGCAGCAAGCGCAGCGATTCGTCCAATTCCTTTGCTGATCCATCCTTCATGCGCTCGGTGGTTTTACAGGCGAGAAACGAACGCGAGCGGTAGGGTTCCAGCGCCGGCCCCAGGCGCGACTGGGCGTTGCCGTACGTGGGCGCCACGTCAAAATAATTGACGCCGCGATCAAACGCCTCGGCCACGACCTCATTGGCATGCGATTGTTCGGCGTTCATCACCACGATTCCACCCATGGCGATAATGGAAAGATCCACGCCGGTCTTTCCCAAACGGCGCTTGGGAATAGGGGTCGTCTTCGCTCCATCACTCCCTTTGGCGAGGGGTTCAAAAAGTTGCTGAGCCGCCGCCAATCCGGCTGCGCTTACGGTTCCTTTCCGCAGAAAATCTCTTCTTCGCATGGTTTACCTCCGCCCGAAAATTAAGCGGCACCCTCGGTGATCCTGGGACCGGGCCTTTTTTGTTCTAGCACCGCACCGGGCGTCTGTCAAATACTCCAGAGCCGCTGGAACTGGGGCTACAGGAACAAGAGGCGATCCCTCAGTTGTTGAGCCGCTTCGCTTGGACTTGTAGCGGAGCCTGGGTGTTTTCAGCCCCGATGCCCCCATCGATGTCGTCCATTTCTGTGCATCATGTGTATTTTCGACAAAAACCGCACCAATTTTCGTCAAATGACCTTCATTCGATACATTTTCGTGCAAGAAGCCCCTAATTAGGGGTATACATTTTGTCATGTTCCGTTTGTTTTCATACAGATAGTCGGATCGATCGTCATCCTCAACATCTCTTTTATGTGCCCTCCATTGTTTTCATGTACATAGTCGGATCGATCGTATTTAGGACTCTTTGTCCGCTTTGCCTTGGGATTTGGTGGACATATAAGGTTGGGGTTTACCAAGGATGGAGCACCGCGCCTAGGCATGACAACACCTTCCGCATTACGCCGGGAGGTTAGCACACTACGCTATGAATGTCAAGAAGAATCAACCAACGCTGGAGCCTACAAAATGTCGCTACCGGAAAGCAGGAGCAGCGCGGACCGGGTTGACAGGTTCCCAGATCTCCCCCCACGCGGCGATGGAGAACGACACGGGTGGGCGCCAGCGATTGCCCCCAGGCTAGAAACAGGCGTGGAAACAAACCAGACTGGCCCCATACCGCAGACGCACGGGATTAGGCCCGGGAGGGAAACACGCCCCGTAGCGCGATATAGTAGTGCACGGTGGCGGGGCCGGCAGGGATCCCGCTCTTCGTCAGGTCTGGCAATGCGAAGGTGCTTCTCCCATCGCCGCCATAGGTCGTGCCGAGCAGGGAAAAGAGCGCCGTATTCTGTGTAATCTGCATGAGTTGGCCGTCGCACTGCGCCCACCCCAGCGGCGCAAAGGTAAAGCCAAACGCTCTGATCTCACCGAGAATGGGTTCCATGCCTTCCTCCTTTTCTTCCTTGAACGTCGTCTTTATGAAGCCTTCCGTCTCGCTGCAAACTACCCTCACAGTGCCCACTCCCCGCAGTTGCCACTCACACCAACTGACAGCAGATTTCGCGATCTTCTATATCAACCGCGCACAATCCGGATCCCCCAAGGACTTGTTGCTGGGTCCGAGGTTGTCGAGCGGCCAGGTTTCCGGGGAGTCGCCCTAACGATACGAATGAAGTCCGAGAATAACCTTCATCTCATAGGTTGTCAAAGTAATTAAAATGCGGGATACGAGGCCACCATGCTGTTGAAGGCGCGGATAAATCGAACAGTCCTCATGCGGGGGTTAGCCACGGAGAGCGGCAATTACCGTGCCGACCTTCTGCCAGCGTTTGACAACACCGCACGGAATGAGGAAGATGGTTTACTTTTGCGGCGGTAGATGGTTGGTGAAGGGTTGCCGATGACTCGTGAAGACGAAAGGCTGGAGGAATCCCGCCTGCGCAAGCTCCACTGGAAGCGCTGGGGACCTTACCTGAGCGAACGCCAGTGGGGCACGGTGCGCGAGGATTACAGCCCGGACGGCGCGCCGTGGGATTATCTCCCTCACGATCATGCCCGTTCGCGCGCCTACCGCTGGGGCGAGGATGGGATTGCCGGCATCTGCGACCGCCATCAATACCTCTGCTTTGCACTGGCGCTTTGGAATGGCCGCGACCCCATCCTGAAAGAACGCCTCTTTGGGCTCACGGGGCAGGAGGGAAATCACGGCGAGGACGTCAAGGAGTGCTACTTCTATCTCGATTCCACCCCCACCCACTCCTACATGAAGTATCTCTACCGGTATCCGCAAGAGGAATTCCCCTACGCCTGGTTGGTGAGCGAGAATAAACGGCGGAGCAAAAAGGAATTTGAGTTTGAACTGGCGGACACCGGCATCTTCAAGGGCAACCGCTTTTTTGACGTCTACGTTGAATACGCCAAGGCTGCTCCCGACGATATCCTGATCCGCATAACGGCTCATAACCGCGGGCCTGAGACCGCCAACTTACACCTGCTGCCCACGCTGTGGTTCCGCAACACGTGGTCCTGGGGCAGGGATTCGTGGCGCCCCGTGCTGGCCAAGGCCCCAAACCTTGCGGAAGCGGCCGTGGTGCGGGCGGAGCATCCCTATTACGGCTCGCGCTGGCTGATCTGCCCGACATCCGCTGGTGCGACGGGGGAGAGCGGCGGCGATGCTTCACCTGGGGCAGGGAAATCCCCGGAGTTGCTCTTCACGGAAAACGATACCAATTACCAGCGCCTCTTCGGAGTTCCCAACCATACCCCGCACGTCAAGGACGCCATCAACGATTACATCGTCCACGGGATATGCCATGCCGTCAATCCGCGCGCGGAAGGCACCAAGGTGGCCGCCTCCTACCTCGTGGCGATCCCGCCCGCGCAAAGTACCGTCCTGCGTTTGCGATTTACCGGCGACCAGCCCAGCGAGGACGTCCTCAGCGACGGCTTCGACACTATTTTTGAGGAGCGCATTGCGGAGGCGGAGGAGTTCTATTCCAAGGTCATACCCGCCGCGCTCTCAGCCGATGCGCGTGATGTGTTCCGCCAGGCGGTGGGGGGGCTGTTTTGGTCGAAGCAGTTCTACCACTACGATGTGCGAACCTGGTTGGAAGGCGACCCCGCCGGCCCGCCGCCGCCGCCGGAACGGGAGAAGCTCCGCAACCACTCTTGGGCCCACCTCTACAACGCCGACGTCATCTCCATGCCCGATAAGTGGGAATATCCCTGGTACGCTGCCTGGGATTTAGCCTTCCACTGCGTGGCCATGGCCCTGGCGGATCCGGATTATGCCAAGGAGCAGCTCATCCTGCTTTTGCGCGAGTGGTACCAACATCCGAATGGCCAGCTCCCCGCCTACGAGTGGGCGTTCAGCGACGTTAATCCCCCCGTCCATGCCTGGGCGGCGTGGCGCGTCTACAAAATTGAAGCGCGGCGCCGTGGCAGCGCCGACCGCGAGTTTCTGGAGAAAGTCTTTCACAAGCTCCTACTGAATTTCACCTGGTGGGTGAACCGCAAGGATCCCGACGGCCGGAATGTTTTTGAAGGGGGGTTCCTGGGGCTCGACAACATCGGCGTGTTTGACCGCTCCAAGCCTCTTCCCACCGGCGGCCACATTGAGCAATCCGACGGTACCAGTTGGATGGGGATGTACTGCCTGGATATGCTCGCCATCGCCATGGAGCTGGCGCGGGAAGATCGCGCTTACGAAGATGTGGCAAGCAAGTTCTTCGAGCATTTCGTGATTATCACTCAGGCCATGAATAACCGCGGCGGCCACGCCATCTCCCTGTGGGACGAAGAGGACGGATTCTATTATGACGTCCTGCATCTGCCCGACGACCGGCACCACTTTATGAAGGTGCGGTCCATGGTGGGGTTGATTCCACTCTTAGCTGTGGAAGTGCTGGAGCCGGAGGCAGTAGACGCCTTGCCTGGCTTCAAGCGGCGCATGCAGTGGTTTCTTGATAACGTCCCCAATGTTCCGCATCACATCGAAATGACGCAGCGCTCCGCGCACGGGGTTCGCCGACAACTCTCCATTGTCAGCCGCCGAAAACTGGGCAGGCTCCTTCGCTACATGCTCGACGAGCAGGAATTTCTTGCCCCGCACGGGATTCGCGGCGTCTCGAAGTTCCATGCGCAGCACCCCTATGTTCTGCAAATTAACGGTCAGGAGTATCGGGTTGGATACGAGCCTGCGGAATCCGGGTCGGGTCTATTCGGGGGCAACTCGAATTGGCGCGGCCCCGTGTGGTTTCCCCTCAATTTTCTTCTCATTGAGGCTTTGCAAAGATTTCATTACTATTACGGCGACTCTCTGAAGGTAGAGTGCCCCACCGGCTCCGGCCACATGATGACTCTGTGGGAGGTGGCGGAAGACATCTCGCGGCGCTTGACCTCCATCTTTCTACGCGCCGGGGACGGACGACGGCCGGTTTTCGGCGGGAACGAATTATTCCAAACCGATCCCCACTGGCGCGACATGATCCCGTTCTACGAATACTTTCACGGTGACAATGGCGCAGGTTTAGGCGCCAGCCATCAAACCGGCTGGACGGCGCTGGTGGCGAAGCTGCTGCAACAATCGGGGGGATGAAGAAAGGGCAAAATGGACTTCCGTCTTCGCCTGATGACGCCGGACGACATCCCCGCGGGGATGCGTCTGAAAGAAATTTCCGGATGGAACCAAACGCGCGGCGATTGGGAAAGGTTTTTGAATGCCAGCCCGGCCGGGTGCTTTGTGGCTGAAACCGGCACAGGCGTAGTGGGAACCGCCACCACCATTTGCTACGAGGGCAGATTCGCGTGGATTGGCATGGTTCTGGTTGACCCTGCCTTCCGCAGTCAGGGCATCGGCACGAAATTACTGGAGAAGTGCATCGCTCACCTGGACAGTTGCGGCATTCCCAGCATGAAACTGGACGCGACCCCGCTGGGCAAGCCTCTTTACCAAAAACTCGGATTTGTCACGGAGTATGAGATCGAACGTTGGCAAAAGCTGCGCACCCCTTCCTCCGGTCCCGTCACCCTGGCCGGCCGCGTGACCAGTGAAATGCTCGATCAGGACCGGGAGATTTTTGGGGCGGACCGCAGCGCAGTGCTGAGATCGATTGGGCGCGAGAATCCTGAGTTCGTGCTGCAATGCCGAAGCCAAGGTCAGCTTTCAGGATATTGCCTGGGGCGGCGCGGAGCGCTGGCTGACCACATCGGGCCGTGGGTAGCCCGCGATGGGGCCACGGCGCGCACCTTGCTGGATAAATTCCTTCTTCGTTCCCGAGCAGCCAGAATTTTTGTAGATGGAATAAAGTCCAGCCCCTGGGCCATCCACTTGCTCCGCGAGCAGCGCTTCCAATTCGCGCGTTCGTTGACGCGGATGTATCGCGGGCGCAATGACTTTCCCGGCCGCCCGGAGCTGCAAAGCGCCATTGTGGGGCCGGAGTTCGGTTGAGTGTGAGGTCATTTTGAAATTGTAGCGGCGGGCTTACCTCGCCATGTGGCGGCGTGAAGCCGCCTCTACCTGAGAATGACCCACTCACTGAGATTGTGTCGAGAATTCATCCCTTCATGCTAAGATTCAGGACGCTTTTATAAGAACCCCCTATGCACCAATCTGACTCTACGCGCGTCTTTTATGGCTGGTGGATTGTTCTGGCGGCATTCCTGAACTTGTTTTTCGCCGTGGGGCTGGTCTTTTACGGCCTTCCGGTTTTCTACACTTCGCTTGTGGACTCCCTGCATTTTACGCGCAGCCAGGTGGCGCAAGGCCTGTTTCTGGGCTTCGTCATTGTGGCGCCCGCTTCCGGCTTTATGGGCGCGCTCATCGACCGCGTCGGCGCCCGCCGGGTCTTGCGCGTCGGCATCCTGCTCGTCGCCCTGGCATTCGTCCTCATGGGAACGATGACGCGCCTGTGGGAATACTATGTCCTCTGCGTGGTGGAAGTCGTCGGTTACGTCCTGGCAGGCCCTATCGCCAATCAGGTTCTGGTTTCAAATTGGTTTCGAGTCAAACGCGGGCAAGCCATGGGCTATGCCTATCTGGGGCTGGGACTGGGTGGAGTCGCCGCACCCATGCTGGCAGCGTACCTGATCGGAGGGTTTGGGTGGCGGCGCGCATTCGTGGTTGTCGGCGTCATCATCGCGGCGGCGCTTTTTCCCGTCGCCCAATGGCTGACGCGCTCTGCTCCGGGAGAAATGGGGTTGGTCCCGGATGGCCGAGAACCCCCGCGAGAGACGGGCAAGGCCGGCGCGGAAGCATCCCTGCAACTGGGCGCGGCACTGCGCACCGCAAACTTCTGGCTTATCCTAGTGGGCAGCACACTGACCATCGGCGCCATCGGCACGGTGATTCAACAATTCGTATTGTTCCTTCGCGACGTTGGGTACACCACCGTGCAGGCCTCGCACGTATCCAGCGGATTGCTTCTTGCCGGACTGGCGGGGCGCGTTGTGGTGGGCTACCTGGTAGACCGTTACACGAAGAAAAATGTCATGGCGCTCTTTTATTTGATTCTGGCACTGGCAATCCCCCTGCTCTTCCTGGCGCGGCGGCCCGCCGCCCTCTGGACGTTTGCCGTGGTTTTCGGTTTTGCCATGGGAGCGGACTACTTGTTGATCCCGCTGGTCACGGCTGAGTGCTTTGGCCTCGCCGCTTTGGGCAAGCTCCTGAGCCTGATTATCATGGCGGATTCGCTGGGACAGTTTTTTGGACCCGTGCTGGCGGGCAAAATCTTTGAGGCCACCCACAGCTACGATCTTGCCTGGACCATCATCACAACAGCCGGTATTTTGGGCGCCTCCGCAATTTATGCGGTGAGGAAGAAAGCTGTAAGTGCCTAACCCGGACCGCGGCACGTCTCGAGCCCCGGAGTGGCGTGGCTGGATTGTAACGCGTGTCCCCACCCGCGTTTTTAGCGGAGGAATGAACACGAATCGCGGGTGGGGACACCCGCGCTACAAACTACTTCGTCTTCATCACATACACCCCATCCCACCCACCTTCGGGGGGTAACAGAAGGAAATCGTGGCAGCGTTTCAGGAAGACATGGGTGGGGGCATCCTGCGGGTAGTCACGGACCAGGTCTTCAAAAATCCCCAGCGCCGTCGCCCATTGCCCTTCGCGGTAAGCCTCCAGTCCCCGTCCAAAGCGGTGGAGCCGGTCGCGGTGCTGGTCTGATTCGGCGCGCGTACCGACCAGCTCATAAATCTTCACCGGGGTCGATTTCCCCTTAACGCGAATCAAATCGAGTTCGCGCGCCAGCATTTCATTCTGCACCTCCTGGTAGGTGTTCTCGCTAATGATCAGACGCGTGCCAAAAGTCTTGTTAGTTCCCTCCAGGCGCGACGCAAGGTTGACGTTGTCGCCCATGATGGTGTAGTTGAACCGCGTCTTCGATCCCATGTTCCCCACCAGCATGGCGCCGGTGTTGATGCCCACGCCAATGTCGATGCGGGGCCGCCCCCGGGCGTCCCAACGGCTTTGCAGGTTGACTAAGGACTTCTGCATTTCGAGGGCAGCCCGGCAGGCGCGCACGGCGTGATCTTCTTGGGGGAAGGGCGCTCCCCAAAAGGCCATGATGGCGTCCCCGATATACTTGTCGAGAGTTCCCCAATGCTTAAAGATCACGTCCGTCATCTCTGACAGATATTCATTCAGGATGACGACGAGGGAGGTGGGGGACAGGCCTTCCGATAGGGCTGTGAATCCCCGGATGTCGCTGAACATTGCAGTCAGCACTTTCTCTTCGCCACCCAGGCGCAGAACCTCAGGGTGACGCATGATCTGCGTGATCAATCCGGGAGGAACATACTGGGTAAAGGCGCCGCGCACCTTCCTCTTCTCCTTCTCCTCAAAGAAGAACCGGTAGCTGACGATGCAGGCGTAGTTCACGGCAAGCGTGGCCGTGGGAAGAAACGCCGCAATCCAGATGCGGTAGACGGCAAAGACGTAGCAAGCCGCCCATAGGAATCCGGCCAAGAGCGTGAGGAGGATCAGGGTAGCGCGCACGGGGGGGACAGCGCTGATGACCAATCCTGCTCCCAGGCTGAACAGCAGCAGGACGGCTATATCGATAAGATTTTCACGGATATCGCGGCGGATGAAGTGATTGTACAG
>Ga0335085_10017348_pt1 | contig 10375 bp, 7 predicted proteins | sample Lox_Sample_45_FD_206712 | JGI IMG/M metagenome (GOLD analysis project Ga0335085, IMG submission 206712) | Soil microbial communities from Loxahatchee National Wildlife Refuge, Florida, United States - Lox_Sample_4.5 | ecosystem: Environmental > Terrestrial > Soil > Wetlands | place: USA: Florida...
AAAGAGCGCGAGGTGATCAAGGACGAAGCCAAGTTCCGCGAGCTCGACCAGCAGTATCGTCCCACCGGCTTCAAAGCCATGATGGGCGCCGAGGCCATCAAGGAACTGCTCAAGCGGGTCGAGGTAGAAACGCTCTCTACCGAGCTGCGCGAGAAGATGAAGAACGAGAGCTCGCTGCAGAAGCGGCTCAAGTATGCCAAGCGCCTGAAAGTGGTCGAGGCCTTCCGCAAGAGCGGCAACAAGCCGAACTGGATGATCCTCGACGTAATTCCGGTCATTCCGCCCGAGTTGCGCCCCCTGGTGCCGCTCGATGGTGGCCGCTTTGCCACTTCTGATCTGAACGATCTCTATCGCCGCGTCATCAACCGTAACAACCGGTTGAAGAAGCTGATGGACTTGCACGCGCCCGAAGTGATCGTACGCAACGAAAAGCGCATGCTGCAGGAAGCGGTTGACGCCCTGTTTGACAACGGCCGCCGTGGCCGCGTACTGCGTGGCGCCAATAACCGTCCGCTGAAGTCGCTGTCTGACACGCTGAAGGGCAAGCAGGGACGCTTCCGGCAGAACCTGCTCGGTAAGCGCGTGGACTACTCCGGACGTTCGGTCATCGTGGTCGGCCCCGAGCTCAAGCTGCATCAGTGCGGACTTCCCAAGAAAATGGCGCTCGAACTGTTCAAGCCGTTCATCTATCACCGGCTGGAGCAGACCGGGCACTGCACGACTATCAAGCAGGCGAAAGAAATGGTTGAGCAGCAGGAACCGATCGTCTGGGACATCCTGGAAGAGGTCATTAAGGACCATCCTGTGCTGCTGAACCGCGCTCCCACGCTCCACCGCCTCGGTATTCAGGCTTTCGAACCGGTGCTGGTGGAAGGCAAGGCCATCAAGATTCACCCGCTGGTTTGCACTGCGTTCAACGCCGACTTCGACGGCGACCAGATGGCGGTGCACATTCCGCTGTCTCCGGAAGCGCAGGTCGAGGCCAGCGTGCTGATGCTGTCTTCGCACAACATTCTGTCGCCGGCCTCGGGTCAGCCGATCACCGTACCCACGCAAGACATGGTGCTTGGCCTTTACTACCTGACGAAGGGCAAGCCCGGAGCCAAGGGCGAGGGCCGCGCCTTCGCTAATATTGACGAAGTGCTGCTCGCACTTGATGCCGGCGAAGTCGAGACACTGTCGCCGATCCGCCTGCGCTACTCGGGCGAAGTGATCGACCTGACCACCGCCTACGATGATCAGGACATCACGCACACCGAGCCCGTGCACATGGATCGCAGCTTCCTGAATACGACCGTAGGACGCGCGATTTTGAATGATCATCTGCCCAAGCAGATTCCTGACGGCAAGGGCGGCTTCCAGAGCATGCCGTACATCAACGGCCTGCTGAAGAAGAAGGGCATCGGACAGCTCGTCAGCTACTGCTACCTGCGCTTCGGGCTCGAGACCACGGTCAAGATGCTCGATGAGGTCAAAGAACTCGGATTCCGCTTCGCGACGCGGGCTGGCCTGTCGATCGGTATCGACGACATGGTCATCCCCGACAGCAAGAAGATCCTGGTTCGCGACGCCGACAAGCAGGTGGTTAACGTGCAGCAGCAGTACCTCGACGGTGCCATCACCAACGGCGAACGCTACAACAAAGTCGTTGAAATCTGGTCGGCGATTACCGAAAAGGTCGCGGACGAGATGTTCGGCGAGATGCAGAAGCGCGACAAGGAAGGCGAAATCAATCCGATTTACGTCATGGCTGACTCCGGCGCCCGCGGATCAAAGCAGCAGATCCGCCAGCTCTCCGGTATGCGCGGCTTGATGGCCAAGCCCTCCGGCGAGATCATCGAAAGCCCGATCACGGCGAACTTCCGCGAAGGGCTGACAGTGCTCGAATACTTCATCTCGACCCACGGTGCGCGTAAGGGCCTGGCGGATACGGCGCTCAAGACCGCTGACTCCGGCTACCTCACTCGCCGCCTGGTCGACGTGGCGCAGGACGTGATCATCAGCGAATACGACTGCGGCACGGTGGATGGTATTTACGTCTCCGGTATCGTCGAAGCCGGCGAGATCATTGAGCCTCTGCGTGACCGCATTGTGGGCCGCGTATCGCTCGAAAAAATCAAAGATTACGACGGCAACGTGGTAGTCGACATCAACCAGGAGATCACCGAGGAACTGGCGGGTGCGATTCAGGCGGCCGGCATCGAGCGGGTGAAGATCCGTTCCGTGCTGACCTGCGAATCGAAGCGTGGTGTCTGCGTGATGTGCTATGGCCGCAACCTGGCGTCTGGGCGCCTGGTCGAACTCGGCGAAGCCACCGGCGTCATCGCAGCGCAGTCCATCGGCGAGCCGGGAACCCAGCTCACCATGCGTACGTTCCACATCGGTGGTACAGCTTCTCGAGTCTCCGAGCAGTCGCGCCTCGACGCCAAGAACAACGGTACGGTGCGCTTCGTGGGCCTGCAAACGGTCAAGGCGAAGTCGGGCGATCTGGTGGTCATGAACCGCCAGGGCTCGATTGCCGTGGTCGATGACAAGGGCCGCGAACGCGAGCGTTACGCTGTGGTTTACGGCGCCAAGGTCAAAGTCAACGATGGTGATCAGGTTCAGCTCGGCCAGGTCATGGTCGAGTGGGATCCGTACACCTTCGCCATCCTGACGGAAATCGGCGGCACGGTGCAGTTCAAAGACCTGCAGGAAGGCGTCACGCTGCACGAAGAGGTCGACGAAGTGACCGGACTTTCGCGTCACGTCGTGGCCGATTCGCCAGATGAGAAGCGCCAGCCGGCGATCGTCATCAAGGGCAGCAAGACGAATAAACGCTACCTCATGCCGTCGCGTGCTCACCTCATGGTGCAGGACGGCGATACCGTCTATCCGGGTGACGTGCTGGCCAAGATCCCGCGCGAAACCACCAAGACGAAAGACATCACCGGTGGTCTGCCGCGCGTGGTCGAGTTGTTCGAGGCCCGCAAGCCGCACGAAACCGCGGTCATCAGCGAAATCGATGGCACGGTGAAGTTCGGCGAGGTTTCCAAAGGACAGCGCAAACTCTACGTGCAGGCCGACAACGGCACCGAGAAGGAATACTCTGTGCCGCGCGGCGTTCACATCAACGTGCAGGAAGGCGAGCGCGTCAAAGCGGGCGAACCGCTCATGGACGGCCCGCTGAATCCGCACGATATCCTCGCCGTGCTCGGAGAGAAAGAGCTGCAGGCTTACCTGGTGAACGAAATCCAGGAAGTCTACCGCTTGCAGGGTGTCAACATCAGCGACAAGCACATCGAGGTGATCGTTCGTCAGATGATGCGTTGGCGCAAGGTGGAAGACGTGGGCGACACTTCCTTCCTGCTCGAGCAGCAGGTGGACAAGTTCCGCTTCGCCGAAGAGAACGAGCGCGTGATCAAGGAAGGTGGGCGTCCGGCAACCGGGCGGCCCCTGCTCCTCGGCATCACCAAAGCTTCGCTCTCCACGGACTCGTTCATCTCCGCCGCGTCGTTCCAGGAGACCACGCGCGTGCTCACCGAAGCTTCCATCCAGGGGGCGGTCGATCACCTGCGCGGTCTGAAGGAAAACGTCATCGTCGGACGATTGATCCCGGCCGGTACCGGCATGGAGTACTACCGCAACGTGCGCCTCTCGCCAGAGATGGAAGAGGCTGCGGCCAAGGTACAGGAAGAGGTTTCGGCAGCGTACGAAGAGGCCGAGCGCGCGCTCGAACTCATGCGTCACGAGGGCGAAACCGAAGAGCTGACCGCGGAGTAATTGCGGAAACCTGGAAAGGGGCGGGAACTCCGCCCCTTTTGTTTCCTGATCCCCATGCATGCTAACCCCAAGTATTTGCAAGGGAAAGAGCGACTCTCGATTTCGGAGTTGCGTCCGCGGCGCGCGCCCAATACCCTTGCTGAAGAAATGGTCCGCTTCTTGCGCCTGTTGCGGCTTGCTTTCTGGCGTGCCTTCGAGCACGACGCCTTCGCTATCGCGAAGGCTTCCGCCTACTCGTCGATTCTGACCTTCTTCCCGCTGTTGCTGGTTGTTGGTTCGGTGCTTGCGGCATCGCGCAAGGGCGAAGCCTACCTCCGCGAAGTCTCCTACGCCCTGGGACGCATTCTTCCCGCCGGCAGCGCCACCGCGATCGCTTATCTCAAGGGAACCACAAATCGCCCCCTAAGCCTTCTGGTTTCGGCCTCCCTTATCACCCTGTGGACGGCCTCTGGAGTCATGATCTCCTGGATGGAAGGCTTCCGCCGCTGCTACCAGTTGCCCAAGACCTGGGGACTGGTGAAGGAACGCCTCATCGCTTTTGCATTGGTCATCCTGGCCGGTATCCCGCTGACGTTTTCCACCATCCTGGTAGCCTTCGGCAGCCGCATCGAAACCCGCATTCTGTTTCACATGAATCACGAGTTCGGGTTCTATATCCTGCTCATGTGGACTGCTCTACGCTGGCTGATCGCCACCCTCACCAGCATCGCCGTCATCGCGCTCATCTATCACAATGCGGTTCCCCGAACCCAGCCCTGGCACAGTGTCCTGCCGGGTTCGGTGCTGGCCACCGCGATCTGGTTTGCTTCGACAGCGCTGTTCAGTTGGTACCTGCAGCGCTATGCCGACTACAGCCTCATCTACGGCTCGCTGGGCGTGAGCATTGCCCTGCTGGTCTGGATGTATATGATCTCGCTGGTGGTTCTGGTAGGTGCAGAGTTTAACGCCATGCTTTTCCCGCGCGCGATGTTGGGCAAAGAACTCAAGGGGCTGGGCGAATCCAAATCCCTGAAGGCCGCGCGAGCGCAATAGACTTCGAGTTTAGGCTTCGAGGATCCATTGAAAGACGGCAAGTTGAATCTGGTGACCGGGGAATTTCCTGTCACTGCGGAACAATTCGAACACGGGCCCTCGCCGGCGCCGCGCCGCGCCAAGATCATTTGTACCATTGGTCCCTCCTGCGACAGCGAAGCGATCATGCAGGATCTGATGCGGTTGGGAATGGACGTTGCCCGTCTGAACTTTTCCCACGGATCGCACCGCGAGCACGCGGCCAATATTCGGCGGTTGCGCCGCGCGGCCAAGAAAGAAGGGCGCACGGTCTGCATCCTGCAGGACCTCCAGGGCCCGAAAATACGCACCGGCCGCCTAAAGAATCATGCCCAGGTCACGCTGAAACCCGGCGAGCATGTAACGATCACCCCACGGGATGTACCGGGAACCGCGGAGCTCATCTCGACCACGTTTCAAGACCTTGCCCGCGAAGTCTACGAGGGAACCGGCATTCTGCTTTCCGACGGTCTGATCGAACTGCGGGTGGCGCGAATTCGCGGCAATGACGTCGAGTGTGAGGTGGTGAACGGCGGAATCCTGGGCGAGCACAAAGGCATCAACCTTCCTGGAGTTGCCCTCACTATCCCGGCGCTGACTGAAAAAGACCGTAAGGACCTGGAGTTCGGGCTGAATCACGGGGTCGATATGATCGCCATCTCGTTTGTCCGCTCGGCCGCTGATGTGCTCATGGTCAAGCAGATCGTTGCCGACCATGGCGCCAACGTCCCCGTCATCGCCAAATTGGAAAAGCCACAGGCCATTGAACAACTGGAAGAGATTTTTGCCGCCGCCGACGGAGTCATGGTGGCGCGGGGCGATCTAGGCGTAGAGCTTCCTCCGGAACGCGTCCCGGTGATTCAGAAGCATGTGATTCGACGCGCGGCGGAAGTGCGCAAGCCGGTGATCACCGCCACCCAGATGCTCGAGTCCATGATTGAGAATCCTCGTCCGACTCGCGCCGAAGCCAGCGACGTGGCCAACGCAGTCTTTGACGGCACCGATGCAGTCATGCTCTCCGGCGAGACTGCTAGCGGTCAATATCCCCGCGAGGCCGTGGCGATGATGTCGAAAATCGTGGTCGAAGCCGAGAGCAAAATGGCCGAGTTCACGCTCCCCAGGCGGCGCCGCGACCACCACGCCCTGTCGGTGGCCGAGGCCATTTGTGAATCCGTGGCGCATACCGCCGATGATCTGCGCATGGCGGCGATTGCGGTATTCACTGAGTCGGGAAACACCGCACGCCTCATCTCGAAATATCGCCCAAAGTCGCAGATCTATGCCTTTGCTCACATCCCCGAAGTCCGCAACCGGTTGAATCTGTACTGGGGCGTGCAGCCAGTGGCCACCATGCAAGCTCGCTCAGCCGAAGATATGGTACTTGCGGCCGAACGCGAACTGCTGCAACAGGGAAAAGTCAGTGTGGGCGATGTCCTGGGTGTAGTAGCGGGCACGCAGATGGCTTCGGGTTCCACCAATTTCATGCGGCTGCATACGGTCACGGCGGAAGACGTTGAATTAGTATCGCGAAAGCCGCGCCGCCAGTCTCGTGGTTGAATTTATGTCGAATGAGATCTTATCTGTGGCGATTTTTGACCCGCTTCCCGGGAAGGAAGAAGACGCCCTGGACACCATGCGCAGCCTGCGCGCCGCTTTGTCTGCCAAAGGTTACAGCCGCGACCGCATCTACCGCGATACCAGCAACCAATATGTGGTGGTGCGCTACTGGAAGTCGGACGAAGCGCGTCGCGAAGCTTTGGAAGACCCGGAAGTCTTGCGAGCGCTGGCAAAGCTGGCGCAGGAAATTCAGATCGTCAAAATCCACGAGCGCCTCGACGAGGTGGATCTGGGTTAAGGCAGATGTCGCCGCGCACAGAACAATTCGCCGTCACCTCCGTAGACCCGCCGGTCCGCGGGTTCCTGCACCATCCATCCCACCCAAATCACCTCGGGCTTGTTTTTACCCACGGCGCCGGCGGTAACGCAAAGGGCGCGATGCTCGTCTCTATCGCAGAAGCCTTCGCCGATGCTGGCTACACCGTGCTGCGCTGTGATCTGCCGTTCCGCCAGTCGCGCGGCTTTGGTCCCCCGCGGCCCAGTGACGCCCAGCGCGATCAGGCCGGGCTGAGGAACGCCGTTGCCGAAATGCGCAAACGGGTCTCTGGTCGCGTTTTTCTGGGCGGGCAATCCTACGGAGGCCGGCAGGCAACCATGCTCTGTGCGGCCGAACCCAGACTCGCCGATGGCCTGCTGCTGACCTCCTATCCGCTTCATCCACCCGGTAAGCCGCAACAGTTGCGCCTGCAGCACTTCCCGGATATTAAAATCCCGATACTCTTCATCGAAGGCACGCGCGATCCCTTTGGCTCAATCGAAGAGATTGAAAGCGCTGTGAAGCTGATTCCCGCAAGGACAAAGATTGTGCCGGTAGAGAGCGTCGGCCATGACCTGGGATTCAGCGGGAAAAGGAAGGTGTCGGATCTGCCAGTCAGAGTGGTCCAGGAATTCTCAGCGTTCTTCGCCGAGTGACTCAATCAAAAATCACAAGCGAAATCTTTTCAGTTGACCCAGCCCGATTTTGAGCCGCCATTCTTCTTGTCGTCGTCCGGAGGAACATAGTTCCCATGTTCGTCGAAGCTCACGGTGCGATTATGTTTCCGCATGTAGACTTCGAACTTCTTGGCGGCCCGGCGGCGCCTCCAGCGGTAGTAGGAGTTGCGCAATCCAAAATAACGCTCGCTGGCATCCCGCGTCAGTCCGCGCTTGGGGACGAATTTCACGTAGAGAAACCCGAAAAGCAGCCCGCCCAGGTGCGCCGAGTAGGCGACCGCTGAACCCCGCCCCGAGGAAGCGCTGATGGCTTCAATCAGCGTAATGAAGGCAATTCCGCCAACGAAATACTTGGCCTTGACGCTGAACGGAATGGGGAAGAGCATGATCTCGCGGTCGCCATAAAGCATGCCGAAGGCCATGAGGATTCCGAATACTCCTCCCGACGCCCCGACGGTTTTGGTCAGAGGAGAAACCCCTCCAACCCCGGTGTAGGAGACCGCAATCGTGGTCAGAGCCGCGCCCACAACACAGAAGAAATAGAACTCAAGAAACTTTTTTGTTCCCCAGTCTTCTTCAAATTGAGCGCCGAACATCCAGAGGCCCAGCATGTTGAAGAGCAGGTGCAGAATGCCCTCATGCAGAAATGAGTACGAAACCAGCTGCCAGAGCCAGCCGTGCAGGATGAGATAGGGAACCAGGGCAAAAATCGCGCGGAAGGCCTCAAAAACATCCTCGTTCATGGCTCGCATCACGGTCATGAGGAGGAGTACTCCGGCGTTGATCAGCACAAGCCATTTCACCGCTTTGGTGAAAGGCGGGAAGCTTAACGAGAGGGTGCGTCCGCGATACATGAATTCGGTCGTGAGTCGGTCTTCAGCCCTTATGCCGGCGGGGTCGGCCTCCACAGTCTATCAGGCGTCCCTAGCGCTCCGGAATTGGCACCACTGGCGGGCTGCAATGCCCATCTTTATCGACCGCCCGGACCGCAAAGATCACGTTATCTTTCGATTGCGGCAGCGTCGCTTTGGTCACATTCCCGACATCCTTGCTATGGTTCCACTCGGCATCGGTCGTGGCCCTCCACACCACCTGGTAGCCTGAGGCCATGGGTACGGCGTCCCAGGTTAAAGTGGTGTCGTTCTGCAGTTCCTTGGTCAGGATTTTCACGTTACCGGGGGGCGCCGGGGCCGAAGCCAACGAGGCCAGAGTTGCGGCATTCAGGCGGGCCACGTTCGCCACGTAGTCAAAGTTCACAAACTTGGGCAAGTCGCCGTATTCCATGCCGTTTTCCGTGCGGATGTTCTGGTGCTGGTGGTTGAAATCCTCGCGGAATTCGGTAAACCGCACCGCGGCATAGCCTTGCTGGTTAAAAGAGTAATGATCTCCTCCCCGCAGATAGCGGTCGAGGCGGAAGATCAACATGGGCCGAATGCCGGGTTGGTACGTGCGATCTACTTCCGCGATGTAGCGGGCAATTTGCCGTGACGACGAATCACTTTCGCCCCCCAGGCCGCGAATCAGCCTCAGCGCTTTTTCGTCTGCAGCCGCGGGGACGCCCTCGGAGAAAACTCGTACCACGCTGTCGTCTTGGCCTTCGCCCTTGTTTCCGCCAACGATATCGTTATTCAACACCGCTTCAATATCCCAACCCTGCTGCTTGCCCATTTGCGCGAAGTGCTTGCTGCCGTTCAGGCCTTGCTCCTCGCCGGCAACGGTTAGGAATATGATGGTTCCGGGGAACTTCAATTTGCTGAGCACCCGCGCGCATTCCAGGCTGACCGCTGTACCGCTGCCGTCATCGTTGGCGCCGGGCGCCGGGTCTGTAATGTTGAAATTGTCGCTGTTGCGCGAATCGTAGTGCCCGGTGACCAGCACAATGCGCTTGGCTGCCTCCGGGTCGGTGCCCTTCAAGACCGCATAAACATTGGTGATAACCGTGGGTTTGGGGATTCGTTCGGCGGGCGCTTCAGTGAAGGAATCAACTTTGACCTCCAGGCATCCGCCGCAATCTTTCGAATCGCCCTCGAACTGGCTGCGGATCCACTCCCGCGCCGCGCCGATTCCATGTCCAGTTGCGATCGCTGCATCATCCTGCGCGGAAAGCGTCGAACGGTTCCCGAAGCTGACCAATTTCTCGATGTTCGCACGGATGTGGTCCGCAGAAATCTGCTTCAAGGCTTGCGCGATCCGGGGGTCGGCCGCCCCGGCGTTCAGTGGTTCCTGGCCAACGAGAGACGAATTGACAAACGCAAAAAACAGCACGGCGAATAACAAAAGTCGAATGTTCACGGCGGCACGATCCGTTTCTGGATTAGAAGTCAGAGCCCGAAACCCCATTCCCAGTGGGCTTGCACCCAGCCCACAAACTTGCTCATAATTACGAAACCCGGGAAATAGTTTTCGCATCAAGCCCAAAGTGGGCTGCACAGAGCACTTGACCTGCGCCCGGAGAGAATCTAAATATTATCAGGGGAGCATAGGGAACGGAGGTATTTATGGTCTATTGTCCGGAATGTGAGAACGATCTCGACATTGAGGAAGACGAGATTGATGAGGGGGAAATCGTCTCCTGCACCGAATGCGGGACCGATTTCGAGGTGGTGACGGTGAACCCCGTGGAACTCAAGGTAGTCGAAGGCGAGGAGTACGGCGAAGAAGAGGAAGAGGAAACTGAAGACGGTGACTATTCCTAGGTCGGGTTCGCCGGTGTTGCTCCCTGCAGGACCTTCCTCCGCCCTCCTCACCGCTCGAATCGTTCTGATCGGCCTCTTGCTCTGCACGGCCTCTTTCCGAGGGCGTGGTGTCGTCCGGGCCTATGCCTCCGGCAGCCAGGGCCACGAAAAGCCCTACGCGCTCATCTTCGGGACCGTCTGGGGCCCCAACGATATCCCTCTATTCGGAGTCAGAGTAAAGCTACGCCGGGACGGCGACAAAAAGCCCAAGTGGGAACAATACTCCAATCACCAAGGCGAATTCGCCTTTCGCGTGCCCGCTGGCAAGGCCACGTACT
>Ga0335085_10017349_pt1 | contig 10375 bp, 13 predicted proteins | sample Lox_Sample_45_FD_206712 | JGI IMG/M metagenome (GOLD analysis project Ga0335085, IMG submission 206712) | Soil microbial communities from Loxahatchee National Wildlife Refuge, Florida, United States - Lox_Sample_4.5 | ecosystem: Environmental > Terrestrial > Soil > Wetlands | place: USA...
CTTGGTTTTGGTGCGAGCGGCGGACACAGTATATTTCCGCTTCGGCGAACTAAAAACCGCCCGAAAACGGAATGGGCGCGGACTATACGCCGGTTTGCTGCACCGCGCAACATCGCATCTGGAACAAAATGCCGACTAGGCTTATGATGAAAATCGGTAGCATCCCCTCTTTTTAAAATGGAGTCCTCATGAATACGCGCAAAGTTACCGCATTCATCCTCGGCATGGGCGCGTCATTGACCGCCTATGCCGGCGTCACCGTCACCGATGCATGGGTCAAGGCCACCGCGCCGGGGCAAACCACGGCTGCCGCCTACTTGCAAATCAAAAGTGACACTGCGGCAAAACTGGTCAGCGTCAGTTCGCCGGCGGCCAAGCTCGCGCAAATCCACGAAATGAAAATGAGCGGCAATGTGATGCAGATGCGCGCGATCGACTCACTCGACTTGCCGGCCGACAAGACCGTAGAACTCAAACCCGGCGGTTATCACATCATGCTGTCGCAACTCGCTCAGCCATTGAAGGAAGGCACGACGGTGCCGTTGACCCTGACCGTGGAGGGCGCTGACAAAAAGCAGCAGACGGTCGAGGTTAAAGCCGCCGTGCGCAGCGCCATGACCACGGAGCACGATGACATGAAAGACATGGGCGATATGAAAGGCATGAAGGGGATGTGATGCTGTCTTCCACCAGTTATTTCGATTGAGGCCGGGCAGATGCGATTGACTGGTCTTCACCGCGTGCCTTAGAATTCCGTTGCTATGTTGCGTGCCATTCACCGCAAACGCATCGCGGTTCTCGCGCTGTTCGCAATGCTGTTCAGCGCGATGTCGCCGACGTTCGCCGCATTCGAATATCGCGGCCACCCCGATGTGCTCGCGCAAATTTGCACTACTCACGGACTGCTGCGCGTCGCATCTGATGACCCATCGCTTCCGCACAAGCCGCATACCTCGCATCAGATTCATTGTGCATGGTGCTCGCCGGGCACCGCACAGCCCGGCATCGGTGTGGCCTCGATTCCAGCCGTCGCCACCGGATTCTTCACGCATGACCTGATTGCAGTTTTCGTCACCGCGCCGGTGCCGTCTACACCGGCTGCCTCGTATTATTCTCAAGCCCCTCCCGATCTCGTTTAAGTTCTGAAGCGAGTGCCCGGTCGCAAGGCCGGGTTGCGTCGTGCGCCCAAAGCACACGGCTAAAGTTTTACAAGGGAGAGGTCATGAAAAAACCAATTCTGTTTCTGGTGCTATCGATATTTACATCGTCCACTATGCCGGCACGGGCGGATGAGCAGGGTGTGCAGCCCCCCGGCAACAACCGGCCGATGACTGCGGAAGAAAAGACGCAAAAAAGGGCATTACTGTTGCAGCAACTCGAAGCGATCAAGGCCGAGCTGAACCAGCTTGATAATGGCGCGCCAGCCGCTACGACTGCTACAGAGAAAACACCATCCACATCGACGGCCCATGGTGAAAAAACGCTTGGCGAAGTGGTCGTCGTCAGCAGCAAGCCAAGGGTATTTGAGCGCCCGTCCGGCCAGACCGTCACCACCGTTGACCGCGACAAGTACAAAAACTCGCAGGCATTTTCGATCGGCGATATCGTAACGCTGACGCCGGGCGTCACCGTCTCTCAAGGCAACGGCCCGCGCGATATCTCGATATCGATCCGCGGTTCCAATGCACGTGTGACATTTGCGGTGCGTAACATTCAAGTACTCGAAGACGGTTTTCCGGTCACGCAGCCGGATGGGCTGGCGCGCACCGATCTGATCGACCCGCACGCTTACGGCAACATCGATGTCTTTCAGGGCCCGTCTTCCGCCCTGTTCGGCAATTACGCGACCGGCGGCGCAATCAACTTCCAGACGCGTCCCGGCGACGACATCCGGGGCGCCGAACTCGGCATCGATGCCGGCAGTTTCGGCTATCGCAACGAATACGTGACGATCGGCAATAAAAAAGACCGGCACGAATACACGCTGTTTGCGAGCCATATATCGGGTGACGGCAATACATCCCACACCGGTTTCAATACCAACACCCAGAATTTCATCGCAAGCTATACGCCGACCGCGAACGACAAATTCACCTTCAAGTTCGCCAACAATGATCTCGACACCGATTTGTCGATCCGCCTGTCGCTAAACCAGTACAACCTGAACCCTTACCAGAAAGGATGCGCGGTTCCGGCGGCCGCGGCGGCCGGTTGCGCTTCCATCAATCTCTTCAATAACGGTTTCAACAATAGCGGGGGCACGACCGCGACCAGCGCCGAGCAGGCCGGGCTTGGCCGGCGCGACCGTCGTACTATCGCCGGCGCACGCTGGGAACACGCCTTCGACGCCGACACCACCTGGCGCACCCAGTTTCTGTTCGACAACCGCGACATCAAGCAGCCGACCGGTACCACTGATGCCGTCGGCACGTTCCCTTCGTTCAACGTCATCAGCGACGTTTCCAGCAACGGCAAGTTGTACGGGATGAATGCGACGCACTATGTCGGCGTGTTTGCCAACTACGAGAACAACAATGCCCAGACGTTCAACGTAGTGCCTCCCGGCAGCGGTGCCCCGGGCGCCACCGCCCCTGGCGGTAAATCCCAGGTCGGCGGATTGACCAATACCACCTGGGGCACCCATCTCAATTATGGCGCCCGCGCGCGCGAAGAACTCGCCTTCAATCCGCAATGGAAAGGCGTGCTCGGCGTCGGCGTCGAAGAGACCTCGATCAACGCGCTGTCCACGAATTTTGCCTATCCGGCCGCGGCAAGTCCGACCACGACCCAGATTACGGCGGACCGCAGCTTTTTCAATTTCGCCCCGGAAGCCGCGCTGATCTTCATGCCGAACGACCAGTGGACATTGCACGCGCGGGTTTCCACCGCTTACGGCACACCGCAAATTAGCAATCTGTTCGTGACGCCACAGGGGATAAACGGTAACAACACGCAGTTGCAATCACAAACTACCGTCGGCTACGAACTCGGTACCGATTGGATGATCGGAGGCGTGTTGAAGGCCACTCTTCTCGGCTTCTATGAAGAATTCACGAACGAACTGGTCAATCAGTCGCCGGGAGCCGGTCTGCTGACCTATACATTCAACGCTCCCCATTCCGTGCATCGCGGCCTGGAAGCGGCGGCCGACTGGCATCCGCTGCCGAATACCCTGCCCGGCGCGCTTTTCTCATTGTCCTATCTACTTGACCAACAGTACTACACCGAATACATCGAGCGGCTCAGCGCGGGCGCCCAATCGACCGCATTCGATCGTTCGGGCAATGACATTCCCGGCGTCGCTCCGCAATATCTGCATCTGCGTCTTGGCTATGACCAGCCGACCGGCGAATTACGCGGGCTCGGCGGCTTTGTGGATTTCAATCGTCAGGAGGGATATTTCGTCGACAACGCGAACCTGGTGAAAATACCCAGCTATTCACTGGTTAACTTGAATCTCCACTACAACCGGGATTTGGATAATAATTTCGTCTCGAGCCTCAACCTGTTCTTCGAAGTCCGCAATCTGCTCAATGAAACTTACGTTGCTTCCGCCTCGAATATCACCGACAGCATCAGCGCCGCCACCGGTCTGCAGAATCCCGCGAGCACCGTCTCTAACGCCGGCGGCTCGATCTGGGCCGGTTCGCCGCGTTCGTTCTTCGGCGGCGCGCGTCTGAAATTCTAGAGGCTACGGCAACAATGAATCCGTCGATTCCGCTCAAACCGTGGCCCGATTACCGGGCGGTGTGGCGCTGGCATTTCTATGCCGGCTTGATTTGTATTCCGTTCATTATCTGGCTGGCGGTTACCGGTTCGATCTATCTGTTCAAACCGCAGATCGAGGCCTGGCTCGACCGGCCGTACGATCATCTTGCAATTGCCGGGCAACCGGCCAGCGCGGCGGCCGAAGTCAACGCCGCGCTGGCCGCACTACCGGGTGCGACGCTGCGCGACTATGAGTTGCCGCGGACGCCGGACGCCGCCGCGCGGGTCATCGTCAACCGCCAGGGGGAGGCAATCCGCGTTTATGTTCACCCGCAGACATTGCAGATATTGAAGACGGTGCCGGAGGAGAGCCGGCTGATGCGGATGATCTTCAAACTCCACGGAGAATTGCTGATCGGCAATACCGGTTCGGTGATCGTGGAACTGGCAGCATCATGGGCAATCATCATGATCATCACCGGCCTTTACCTGTGGTGGCCGCGGCAAGCCCAGGGTCTGGGCGGTATTGTTTATCCACGCCTCGGCAACAGTGGGCGCGTATTCTGGCGTGATCTGCATGCGGTCACCGGCTTCTGGATTTCATGTTTTGTGCTGTTTCTTTTGCTGACCGGCCTGCCGTGGGCAAAATTCTGGGGCGGGTATTTTAAGGAAATACGTCAACTGACCGGCACTGCGGTCGCCCAGCAGGACTGGACCAGCGGTGCCGCCAAGTCTGAAAAGGCGGCGGCGATGGAACACATGGATCACTCGGAGCATATGACCATGAGCTCGGGGAATGCCGCGCAGGATTATTCGGCGCTCGATCGCATGATTGCGGTGGTGCGCCCGTTGAATCTGGCCCCCCCGGTGCTGATCTCACCGCCGAAAAAGAATTCCATGAACTGGACCGCCAGGTCGGATGCCCAGAATCGGCCGCTGCGGGTCAATCTCGTGCTCGATGGAAGAACCGGCGCGATCCTGGAACGTGACGATTTCAAGGACCACCACCCGATCGACCGCATCGTCGGCATCGGCATCGCGGCGCACGAGGGACAATTGTTCGGCTGGCCGAATCAGTTGCTCGGCATTGTCACGGCAAGCAGCCTGATCCTGTTGAGTGTGAGTTCGGTGGTCCTGTGGTGGCGCCGACGCAGCCGCGGCATACTGGGCGCGCCTGAGCCCTCCCAGCAGCCACGCTTCTCATTCGGCCTCGCCATTATTATTTTGATGCTTGCCGCCTATCTGCCACTGTTTGCTGCTTCGGCCGTCATCATAAAGTTGTTCGAAAAACTCGTCCTGAGCCGGATTCCTGCCGCGCGCGACTGGCTGGGATTGGCGGATACGGCTCACGTTTCGCCGTAAATTAACGCCCGCACTTGTGTGTGTTTTGGCGCCGCCGCCGGATCAATGCGCACCGAGCGGACATCCGCACTGTTCAGACACTCTTCAACGAGAATGGTCTGCCCGCCGCCGTTGAGCAGCACCACTGCGATGATTTCCATTTGTTTATTACAGACGACAAAATCGGCGCGCGCGGCGGCCAGCCGTTTCATTTTCTGCCCCGCTTCGTAGTTTTGCGCCGGCGCTTCGATAAGATTGCCGATCGGCACGTCGATGAAGATTTCATGGTCGGGAAGACCGCTGCGCAACAGATAGTAGAGCAGCGTCGTTTGCGGATCGAGCAGGCGCGATTTGCGGCTAAACTGCGCGGCGACGACAGCCGCTCCGGCGCCGGGGGAAACCGTCGTCGCGGAAAATAATTGCTGGAATTTCCGCTCGCGCGCGGCGTCGCGTTTGGCTTTCTTGTTTCTATACGACCAGAAAATGCCAACAATAAACGCGATCCAGATCAGGCCGGCGAGGAACCACATGAAAATCGACGCAACGCTAGTCAGGCATTTGCTGCACGCGATTGCGCCCACGGCGGCGATCCAGCCACCAAGCAAGCGCCGGCAGCATGAGAAACGATCCGGGCAGCACCATTACGACCAGATAGGGACTGAGACTCGACAGCCGCCGCAAATGCGCATGCAGTTCAGCGCGATCTTCGGGTGTCCAGCGCTGCTTGTTACGCTCCTTCATCAGCAGCGGCATCAGACCCTTGATCTGCAATATTTCGCTGAGCAAAAACTGTTTTTCGCGCGCGGTCAGATCGCGTGCCGAGCGGATCACCGCGATGGTTCGCGCGTTAATTTGCTTCAGACGCTGGCGCATCCGATCACCACTTCAACTTATGGTCGTCAGATGGATAACCGACGCAGCCAACCGCGTGCCGAGCGCCACAGCCGCCACAATATCAAGCCGCGGCCCAACCATCCCTTGAAGCTGTGCGGCCGGAACACGGTGAACAATGCCACGCCGACGGCAACCAGCAGCGGATTCGCTTTGAAAAAGCCGACGAGGGCAATGGCACGATCCATCAGCGCCACCGGCCTTCCCCACGCTTGCCAATCTGCCGCCAGCGAATCCCGCTGTTCACCGATGACGGCGATCAAATGCCGCTTGCGGCGCATGATATCGCCCAACTGATCGACGTAACTCATTCTGTATCCAGGCGTTGACGGTCTTTGACCAGTTCGGCGAGGCTTGACGAAAACAGCCGTGATCGCATCGCCGCCTGGCGGCGCGCCGCCACGGCAGCAGCTCCGCCGGCCACCAGATAAATCACCGCCAGCATACCGATTGCCGGTAAACGATAACTGTCCCAGAACAGGACAACAACGAACATCGTGAACATCAATACCGCAAGCGAGAGGAAAAACACGGCGACAATCGCAAGTGCGAGCAGGCGGCCAAGGCGGACGCGCTCTTCCTCGAATTCAAGGATCAGCAATTCGAGGCGCGTCTGCAGCACCGCGACCAGCGTGGCCGCGAGATTGCGCAACGACTGCAGTAATCCGCCGCTGGACGGCCGGCTTTGAGCGGATTCTTCCACCGCCGGACGCTAGCGACGACCGATCAACAATCCGATGATGAGTCCGACGCCAGCAGCGATGCCGACCGATTTCCACGGATTTTCATGCACGTACTCATCGGTCACGCGTGCCGCCTGCTTGCCCTTGACGACAATTGCGTCTTCGACATCAGCCAGTTTGACCTTGGCGCGTTGCAGACTGTCCTGGATGCGTTCGCGCGCCGAAGCAGCCTTCTCGCCGGCGAGATTCGCGGTCGCCCGCAACAATTCTTCGGTGTCGGCGATGACGATCTTGAAATCCTGGACCAATTTATCTTTGGCAACATTTGTTTCGGCGTTCATACCTACCTCTTCATAAAAATGGGGGAACCGGCGGAAACCGCTACGGGGAGAGTTAGGCTACTCATTTTTCCCGTTGGAATCAAGCCGATTCAGGTTTGATCGCGCTCAATCCAGCGCCTGACTTCGGGCAGCCGCTGGGCTACAAGCCGGTCGAGCAATGCTTGCGGATCCTGCTCGATGACCAATATACGTCGATGTTCGGCTTTCAGAAACCCGACGGTGACAGCATGATCGAGAAAGGTAATTAGATTGTCATAGAACCCTTCAACATTAAGAACACCGCACGGCTTGCGGTGTATGCCAAGCTGCACCCAGGTCAGCATTTCGAACAATTCTTCGAAGGTGCCCAGTCCGCCGGGCAAGGCAACGAAGGCATCCGCCAGCTCTGCCATCAACGCCTTGCGTTCGTGCATCGAATTGACGACCCGCAAATCGACGAGACCGCGATGCCCGACTTCGCGCTCGAGCAGCGCGTGCGGAATGACGCCGGTCACCGGCACGCCAGCGGCGAGCGCCGCCTCCGCCAGCGCACCCATCAGGCCGATATTGCCGCCGCCGTAAACGATGCGCATGCCGCGTGCCGCAATGGCCTGCGCCAGCGCGCGCGCCGTCGCAGCATACACACCGTCGCTGCCGGGGTTGGAACCGCAAAATACGCAAATGCTCCGCATCGTCATTGCAGGATGTTTATCAGGCCCTAATTCTAGATGATGGACGGTGGTGGCTGCCGTTGCCGACATCAATCGGATGATATACTGCGCCGCCATCTTTCTGCTGTGGGAGCAACCGGCATGAGCATCACGTCACTAGTTGTGGTGGCCGTCATCGTGGCGGTCATCACCTATCTGATCATGACCTACAACAACCTGGTGCAGGTCAAGCACAATGTTTCGAAAGCATGGGCCAACATCGACGTCTTGCTCAAGCAACGTCACGATGAACTGCCGAAGCTGATCGAAACCTGCAAACAGTACATGAAGTTCGAGCAGGAAACGCTGCAAAAGGTGATCGACGCGCGCTCGCGGGTATTCGCCGCGCGCGAAACCCAGGATGTGCGTGCGTTGGGGCCGGCCGAAGCAGGATTGCGCGCAAGTATCGGCAATCTGTTCGCGGTCGCCGAGCAATATCCCGATCTCAAGACCAATCAGACATTTCTGCAATTGCAAAGCCGCATTTCGGGACTCGAAAATGCAATCGCCGATCGACGCGAATTTTATAACGATTCGGTCAACATCAATAACGTGCGCATCGAGCAGTTCCCGGACACCATCATCGCCGGCATGTTCAATTTCAAGCCGGCACAACTATTGGAATTTGACGATTCGGAAAAAACCGACGTCGATGTAAAAGAGTTGTTCAAGTAGCAATAGTCGCTTTTGCAAATGCGCGTCGCACTCGCTGATCCGGCCAACTGGCTGACCGGCGGCATTCACCTGTTCATCATCGGCGCGGCAGCGCAGGCCGAATCCGCCGCGGCATGGCCCTATGCGCTGGCAGCCATGGCGGTCGTGAGCTTTGCCGCATGGATACTCAATTACCGCCGACTGCGGCAAATCACCGATACCCCGACTTCTCCGATTGCCTCAGCGGCACAGGGCTACGTGGAGCTGCTGGGCCAGGCCGAACAATTCGAAGGAACGCCCTTGCGGTCGCTGCTCACCAACCTGCCCTGCCTCTGGTATCGCTATCGCATCGAGCGTCTGTACACCAAGAACAGATCCGTTGAATCCGGCTGCAGCGACGAGCCGTTCCTGGTCAACGACGGTAGCGGGCGCTGCGTCATCGATCCGCAAGGCGCCGAGGTCTTTTCCTCACTCAAAAAAACCTGGCAGGATGGGGATCGTCGCTACACGGAGTGGTTGTTGCTGCCCGGCCGCGAAATCTATGCACTCGGTGAATTCGCAACTGTCGGCGGCGCCAATAGTGAACTCGACTTTGATGCCGATGTCGGCCGCGCGCTGGACGAATTGAAAAAGAACCGGCCCCAATTGCTTGCGCGTTTCGACCTCGATCGCGACGGTGAGATCGGTGCGATGGAATGGGAACTGGCGCGGCGCCAGGCGCGCCGAGAAGTCGAGGCCCGTCATCGAGGAACCCGCATGAACAGCGGGACCAATTTATTGCGCAGGCCTGCCGATGGCAGATTGTTTTTGATTTCTGATTACCCGCCCGACCGACTGCGGCGCAATTTTTTGTTATGGTGTTGGGGCCATGTCGTGATTTTTTTCATCGCCAGCGCCATGTCGCTGTTCCTGTTCCAGCGGATTTCATGAGAGACGATTATTTACCGTGCCTCGGCCGACACGGTTTCTATCGTATGCACTATACCGATTGGGGTGACCCGCTGAACTCGCGCGTCGTGGTATGTGCGCACGGGCTCACCCGCAATTGCCGCGACTTCGATTTTCTCGCACAAGCGCTCGCCAGTCATTGCCGGGTCATCTGCCCCGATATCGTCGGCCGCGGCCAGAGCGACTGGCTGCCCGACAAGGAAGACTATGGTTTTCCACGCTATCTTTCCGACATGGCGTCATTGCTGGCGCGTATCCTGTTGTGGCCGCCCGCGCGCCACTGGCTCGGACGCCTGAGTAATTTCGTGTTGCGCCGTTACGGCTCGCGTTCGCTTTACTGGGTTGGCACCTCGATGGGCGGCGTGATCGGCATGCTGCTCGCGGCGCAACCGAAATCACCAATACGCCGGCTTGTCATCAACGATGTCGGGCCATGGATACCGCGCGCGTTTCTCGAGCGCATCGGCACTTATATCGTCAAGGACCCGCGGTTCCGGACTTACGAAGAGTTGGCAGCCTACGTGCGTGATATATCGGCGCCATTCGGCCCGTTGACCGATGCACAATGGCAGCACCTAACGCGGCACAACGCGAGACAGCATGCAGAGGGTAGTTGGGGCATGGCGTACGACCCTGGCATCGGATTGCCGTTTCGCTCGGGCCTGCTGCAGGACGTCGATTTATGGAACGTATGGGACGCTATCACCTGCCAGACGCTGGTGTTACGCGGCGCGCAATCCGACTTATTGCTGCCAGAAATCGCCGACCAGATGCGTCGACGCGGTCCCCGTCCACGCATCGTCGAATTCGCCGGGATCGGTCATGCGCCAATGTTGATGACAGACGATCAAATCAAAGTGGTGCGTGATTTCTTGCTGGCGCCCGAATGACTAGTCACGTTCAATGCGACGCGTCGAATTCCTCGCGGGAAATACGGCCATCACCATTGCTGTCGAAGCGCTGAAAATCTTGTTCGAGCACGGTTCCCTTGGCTTCTTCCGGCGTTATATAACCATCGTGATTGACATCGAGAGTATCGAAATCGGGCGCCGTTGATGCGCCGGTCGGCGGCGTGACCGCGGCGGGGACCAGCGATGGACCGGAGGGCGCTGCCTTGCCG
>Ga0335085_10017350_pt1 | contig 10374 bp, 10 predicted proteins | sample Lox_Sample_45_FD_206712 | JGI IMG/M metagenome (GOLD analysis project Ga0335085, IMG submission 206712) | Soil microbial communities from Loxahatchee National Wildlife Refuge, Florida, United States - Lox_Sample_4.5 | ecosystem: Environmental > Terrestrial > Soil > Wetlands | place: USA...
TCTTGTAGCTACGCTTTTAGGGCGACGCAATTTGCGCGAGATCATTGTGCGGGCCCGTGGCGGGGCTGTTTGCTCGCCGGAATTTGTCCTAGGGCATCTCGTCACGTGAGTTGGGCACGGGCGCACGGTCATGCTAAAATCGGCAGCAACGTTGGGCCTGTAGCTCAGGTGGCTAGAGCGCACCCCTGATAAGGGTGAGGTCGGTGGTTCAAGTCCACCCAGGCCCACCAGCCTTCGCCCGCTGCGCGGGCTTCGGCTTGGCAAGCCAGCACTTCTTATCTCGTTCTACCGGCTGCAAAACCTTGCTTGGCGAAAGCTGCCGCCAAGCTCCAAAGCTGTGTGCTGACAGGGCTCGCACCCGGCCGATCCGCCCCCTGAGCTATCGAACTGAACATACAGCGGCGCCTTTGTCCGTCCGTGCCTTCAGACATGGTAAGATTGTCTTACCATGTTTACGAGAGTCTCGACGAAGGGGCAGGTCGTGGTCCCCAGCAAAATCCGTCGCAGGCTTGGATTGCAGCCGGGGGATCCGCTGGAAGCCAAGATCGAAGGTCAGGCCATTGTGTTGACACCGCAAAAGGCTCGTCGCAGGAAAGCGCAAATCGTTAGCGATCCTGTGACCGGGCTGCCGGTTCTCAGTGCCGGCGTGACGGCCGCCAAGCTGACGAGCGCCGAAGTCCGCGAAATCCTCGCCGAATTTCCATGACCTACCTGCTGGACGTGAACACCCTGCTGGCGCTGTTCCTGCTGGAGCATGAGTTTCACGCACGGGTGGCGAACTGGGTGGAGCGGCTCGGCCGGAGCGAAGTTCCACAATTTGCGACATGTTCAATCACGGAACTGGGTTTCGTTCGAGTGCTCGGGCAGGCGCCACGATACGGGCTTTCCGTCGCACAGGCGCGCGAACTCCTGCTCCAGGTAAAGAAAAGCGACGGAGTGCGCTGGACCTTCATTCCAGACGGCCACGACATCTCGAGGCTGCCCAAGTGGGTTCGAACGCCGAAACAGACCACCGACGGACACCTTGCGGCGTTGGCTCGTGCCCATGGGGCTGTATTGGCCACGCTGGATCGCCGCATCCCCGGCGGATTTGTGGTTCCGCAACGACGATCATGAGCGTGCGCTTCCGAAGGGAATCGTATGCCGTGGTTGGCTGACGTTGATACAATCCCCGAATAATGCCTACTGACAAGAAAGGGAACGCGCCGCGCCGGCCGGATCGCAGGCGATTCCTGAAGTCGGGATTCACGGTTGGAGCGGCCTCGCTGGCTGCGCCGACGATGGCGCGCGCGCGGGGAGCGGCGGTGCCTGCGCAAGATGCGGCTGGTGCAGTGAAGGCGTTCGAGCTGGATGGGGTTTCGCTGGCCGATCTTTCTGCAGGATTGCAGTCGGGGAAGTATACGTCGCGTGAGTTGGCTGAGAAATATCTGGGGCGGATCGGCGAAATCGACACAAACGGCCCGGCGTTGAATTCGGTGATCGAGCTGAATCCGGACGCGCTGGCGGATGCGGATGCGCTGGATGCCGAGAGGAAGTCGAAGGGGCCTCGCGGGCCGCTGCACGGCGTGCCGATTCTGATCAAGGACAACATCGGCACGGCTGACCGGATGACGACGACGGCCGGATCGCTGGCCCTGCTGGGATTTACTCCGCCAAAAGATTCCGGAGCGGCGCGGCGGCTGCGCGAATCGGGTGCGCTGTTGCTGGGGAAGACGAATCTGAGCGAGTGGGCGAATTTTCGGTCGTCGCATTCGTCGAGCGGGTGGAGCGGGCGCGGAGGGCAGACGCACAATCCGTACGCGCTCGACCGGAGCGCGTGCGGATCGAGTTCGGGCTCGGGCGCGGCAGTGGCGGCGAGCTTGTGCGCGGCGGCGGTGGGATCGGAGACGGACGGGTCGATCGTGTGTCCTTCATCGGCGAACGGAATCGTGGGGATCAAGCCGACCGTGGGACTGGTGAGCCGCGCGGGGATCATTCCAATTTCGCACAGCCAGGACACGGCGGGGCCCATGGCGCGCAGCGTGACGGATGCGGCGATTCTGCTGGCCGCGTTGGCCGGCGTGGACCCGGACGATCCGGCGACGAAAGCGCCGGGGCGAAAAGCGGAGGCCGATTACACGAAATTTCTGGATCGCGGCGGGTTGAAGGGCGCGCGCATCGGCGTGATTCGCAAGACCTACGATTTCAGCGAGAGCGTGGAGAAGGTGTTGACGAGCGCGTATGACGCGATGAGACACGAAGGCGCGGTTTTAATCGACCCGGTGGAGATCGCGTCGCTCGGGAAGTTCGAGGATTCCGAGCTGGAGGTGATGCTGTACGAATTCAAGCACGATCTGAACGCGTACTTCGCGGGAGCGGGGCCGGGCGTGCCGGTGCGCACGCTGAAAGAGCTGATCGCGTACAACGAGAAGTTCGCGGATCGCGAGCTGCAGTATTTCGGCCAGGACCTCTTTGTGAAGGCGGAGAAAAAGGGGCCGCTGACGGAGAAGAAATATCTGGACGCGCTGGCGAAAAACCATCTGCTGGCGCGCGAGCAGGGCATCGACGGCGCGATGGCGAAGTACAAGCTGGATGCGCTGGTGGCGCCGACGGCCGGGCCGACCTGGCTGATCGACCTGGTGGACGGGGATCACGACACCGGCGGCACATCGTCGCTGGCGGCGGTGGCCGGATATCCGAATATCAACGTGCCGATGGGCTTCGTGCGCGGATTGCCGGTGGGGATTTCGTTTTTCGGCCGGGCGTGGAGCGAGCCGGCGCTGATCCGGATCGCCTATGCGTTCGAGCAGGCGACGAAACGCCGAAAGCCGCCGCGATTTCTGCCCACGGCGGATTTTACGATGAATTCATAACGGAGGGACGGATGCGACGAGCGAAATTATTCTGGATCGGTGTGGCGGTTCTGGCGGCGCTATGGTTGATCCCGGGCGTGCGCGCGCAATCGGGTGAGGCGGCGCCGGTGCAGATTACCGGCGTGGTGCAATCATTCAACGGGGAAACGCTGGACATCAAGCCGGCGGCCAGCCCGGCAGTCTGGGTGATGGTCCCCGCGGATTTGCACGTGGACCGTGCCGCGCTGAAGCCGGGCGCGCAGGTGAGCGCGGAAGCGCGCTGGGACGGCTTGGTCTACATCGCTACCGACGTGACGATCAAGAAATAGCCTCGCGTCGTCCGAGGCTCATGATCCCTGAAACATGCCCAACGCGATGATCGAGCGGGCTAGTGCGTCGTGGTTGCGGGAGGCGCGCCGGTCATGGCGGGATTGGTGATTTTCGGCGAGGCGGTGTATTCGTGGACATGCATCACGGCGATTTCCCACGAGCCGTCGGCCTGCTTGGTCATGACCAGGCTGTGAAGTCCTTTGCGCGTGGGGCGCGGGGATCCGTCCTGATTTTTCGCTCCGGTCATTTCCCAGGTCACGTCTACGGCGGCCACATCGGGCTTTATGAAGCGGATGGACTTCACTTCGCCTGTCTGATGTGTTTCGCTGTAGACGCCGGTCATGAACGGGCCGAACACTTTCTCCATGCCGTCGCGCCCGTGGGTCACGTCGCCGAAATTGTTCACGAAATCGCAATCGGGCGTGTAAGTAGTCACCACCGTGTGGATGTCGTGCGTGTTCCAGGCGTCCATGTAGCCCTGGATGGCTTTCGCGATCGCGGCGCGATCGGCGTCCTGTTGCGGCGCGGCGACGGTGATCCGTACGCCCAAGCTGGCCAGCGCCAGTAATGCAACGCACCACACCCGCCATGAAAATTTCATCTCATCCCCCGGTAGAGATACGTCCAAGTGGCAGGCGCAGCTTACATCCCGCTATCGCGAGATGCAATCGCGTCGCGCTGCCGCTACAGATGGGCCGTCGCCGCCGATGCCAGGTGCTGGAATCCCTTTTGATGCCTGACCGCATCCAATGAAGGGAGGTCTTTCATGCTCAACCACCTGAAAACGCTCGCATTCCTGGGCCTCAGTTTCGCGATGCTTTTCGCGGCGCGCGCATCCGCCGCCGCACCGCAAGCCGGCGCCTCGAACGTGCCGGTCACCACCGTGGTCACGGTTCTCGGTCCCAATTACACCGCGCCACCCGCACTCAGCAAATCCGACATCGTGGTGCGCACCGGCGACCGGCGCGAAGATCTGGTCGCCTGGGACGCGGCGCAGGGCGAGAAAGGCGCGCTCGAGCTGGCCATCGTGATCGACGATCTTTCGAACATCAACAACCAGCTGGACGACATTCGCAAATTCATCGAAGCGCAGCCGAAACTGACCAGCGTCGGATTGTTCTACGCGCAAAACGGCGTGACGCTCACGATCGCGCCGTTCAGCACGGACCACGACGCTGTCGCGCACAAAGTCCGCATCACCACCGGATTTCCGGGCGCCTCCACGAGCATCTATCTTTCGCTGATGGACGTGATGAAAAAATGGCACGCCACGAACGCGCGCCGCGAAATCCTGGTGATCGCGGACGGCATCGACCGCTTTCGTGGCGATCCCGACAGCCCGGACGTGATCTCGACGATCGAGCAGGCGCAAAAAGCCGGCATCATGATCCACACGCTCTTCGCGCGCGGTGGCGGCCGTGAAGGGCGCAATTCCTTTCGCGTGGCCTACGGCCAATCGAATCTGGCGCAAATGGCGGACGAAACCGGCGGAGAATCTTTTTTCCAGGGGCTGGACACGCCGATTGCGTTCGCGCCTTTCCTGGAACAGCTCGACATGGTGCTGCACAACCAGTACTACCTGACGTTCACGACGCCGCGGAGCAGCAGGAAAAATGGGGAGCTGCGCGCGTTCCACGTGTCCACCGAGCAGCACAACGCGGAAATCGCGCAACCCCGGCGCATTTGGGTACCCGGACGCTAGCGCCTGGCGCGTGACGCCGCGATCAGGCGAATAGCTCGTTCGCCGAGCCGTATTTCCGCAGGTAGCCCTTGACGCTGATCTTGCGCGCGGTGTTTTCCGAGCTCATGTACCGGACCGTACCGAACACGGGCCGCTCCGGCCCCCATGGCCGGTCGTAGCGGCCCAGGCACCAGAAAATTCCGCTATAGGAATTCGGATCGCGGCCGTCGAGCGCGTAGCGGTTGTTGAGCTCGATCATGATTTCCAGCGCTTCCTCGGGCGTGGCTGACCATTCCAGGATTTTCTTGCCCCAGAGCATGCGCAGGTAATTGTGCAGCCGGCCCTCCCGGACCAATTGCCGCTGCGCGGCGTTCCAGAGCGGATCGTGCGTGCGCGCCCCGGCAAAATCTCCGAGCGAGTAGGTCCAGGTGCGATCGTCACGCTCGTGTTTCCGCAGCGTGCGCAGCGCCCATTCCGGCAGCGCGTCGTAGGAATCGAAGCGCGACAAATGCGCGGCGGCATTGAAGCCCACTTCGCGCCAGGTGATCAGCTGATCGAGAAACGCTTCCACTGGCGCTCGCACGCCCCACCAGCCTTCGCGGCTGCCGGTTGGGCGCACGGATAATTTCGTCTCGTTCCACTGTTCCTGCGCCATCAAATCGTGAAAGATCTGATGAGTCGAGATGTGCCCGAAATGCAGGTAGGGCGAAAGCCCGCTGGTCGCGTCCTTTTCAGGCTCGTTTCGTTCGTCGCTGTAGTCCGAAAGTTTCTCGGAAAGGAAACTTCGCAGCGCGGATTGCGCCGCGCGCTCGCTGCCGCGCAGGCTGGCGGTGCCAACGTGATGGTCGATCGGCAGCCCGCGAAGCGAGCCCTCCGCAGCCAGCTCTTCAGCGGTCGCCTCCGGCCACCGCCCGGCGGCCTTGGCCGGATGGGCGGCGAGTCGCGGCAGGTCGAGGCGCGCCAGCGGATTTCCGTGCGGCAATTCACCGAAATAATTCGGCAGTTGCTTCTGGAGCAGACGGCGAAAGGCATAGGCCGTCGGATACGCCGCACCCGCCGCGCGCAGCGGAAGCAGTCCGTTGGAGTCCACGGCCTCGAAGCGCACGCCGAGCTTTTTCGCGGCGCTTTCGACGATCCGCGGGATAAAGAACGCCGGAAAATCGTCGGTCACTACCGCGCACGCCTGCTTTCCCAGCTTTTCCAGCAGCCCCTTGCCGGAGCCCGCCGTCGGCTCGACGTACGGAAAATACGAGACGCACGAAGCCGCCAGCTCCTGCTGCTTCTCCGCCATGCCGTCGAGCACGAACCGGTGAATGCGATCGCTCGCCCAGGGATAGTCGCAGCGCAGCGCGTCCAGCACCACGAGCGGCCGCTTGTGCTCCTGCGCGAGTTCGATCGCGCGATCGAGCGCGAAATTCCAGCGCAGCCGGCGGAAAGAGGTCATCCAATAGAGGACGAAGTCGCCGTCCGCGCGTGCGGGAGCGGTATTCCGCACCCTGATTCGAATTTCCGGCACACCTGCCACGCGATCTCCTCCCGCAAAACCGGCGTTTCGCGCGAAACCAAACGCCTGGACTCTCCCTCTAAGGCATGTTACACATCCGGTGCTTCATCGCGAAATCGCCCGGGGGGAATCCATGCGCGAGCAAAATTCTGTCAGGACGATTCGTGCCGTCATCTTCGCGTGCCTGTTGGGGTCTGCGTTCAGCGCCGCATTGGCGCCCCGCGCCGCGGCGCAGCAATTCGGACCCAACAAGGGCTCCGTCGTGGGCATCGAATTCGACGGCCGCATGGTCTCCGATCTCGACAAGTCCGTCGCTTTCTACAAACTTCTCGGCTTCCACGAAGTGCCGGACGTCAACAAGTCCTGGCGCAAAGACGATGTGATGGACCGCATTCACGGCACCAAAGGCCTCGAATCGCGCATGGCCAAGCTGGAAATGGACAGCAATTCCTCCGGCAAGCCCTTCACGCTCTACCTGCGTGAATTTCGCGGCATCCAGCGCCGCAACGTGATGGGCGGGAAGACCGCGTGGGAACCGGGAGCGGCGCACATTTGCGTGGTCGTTCCCGACGCTGAAAAAACCTGGGCGGAGCTGAAAGCCGCGAACATGCTGTGGGCGCGCAGCTGGGACGGCAAACTGGTCGCGGCGCCCGGCTCGACCCACGGCACCATCGCCTACATCACCGATCCCGACGGGATGGATATCGAAATCGTTGAGGCGCGCCCCGCGACGCGCGAAGCGAACGGCCGCCCGGCCTCGCCCGCCAACCCGCCGGGCTTCAATCACATCGGCGTCGTCATAACGGATATCGACAAGGTGCGCGCGTTCTATGGCGTGATGCTGGGGGCGCAGTGGCCGGCCACTCCGCCGAACTGGATCGGCGGCGATTTCATTGATTCGGCCGTCGGCGGGCACGGCAACGTGATCAAAATCTACTTCACGTCGTTCGCCGAATCCGCTGACCCGCAATCGCGCATGCGATTTGAAATTGTGGAGTACGAAAACCGCAAAAAGCCGGTCGAGCCCTACAGCATCACGGACGTCGGCGTGAATTACATCGGCCTGGAATGCACCGATATCGATTCGCTGCTCTCCCGCCTCAGGAGCTTCGGAGCGCCTGTGGTATCCGACGGCATCGCCGAGATGCGCACCGGGTATCGCGTGGCGATGGTGCGCGATCCCGACGTCGGCAGCTTCGTCGAGCTCTACGAACCGCCGAAAAAATAGCGCTTCGCGATCGACAACGTCCGGGGCGCCCCGGCCTTGCCGGCGCTCAGAGTGACACGACCTGCGGAAATTTCAGCTTACGGGCGATCGGGATCATCGACGGGAGCTCGATAGCCGCGGTAGGTCATCGGGTAGCGAATCACGCAACCGCGATTGCCGGCGCGCTGCTTCTGCAGATTCATGAATCCCACCACGATCCCGCTATAGCCGCGCATGATGGCGTCCGCATTGGAATACGCGGCATTCAGACTGTTTTCCGCGGCCTCAAATTTTCGCTCGTAGGATTCTTGAATGGCGATTTCGTCCTCGGTCATGTTTTTCGGATTGGCGGAATCCGCCAGCGCATCGTTCTTGTCCTGACTCAGCTCGCAGAATTTCGCCTTCAGCCGCGCGATCTGATACAGCGCTGCCTGCCATTTCGAATCGTCGGTCACCTGTTGGATGCCTCGCAGCAGGTCGTGCTTCCAGTCCGTGTTCCGCGCCACGTAATAGCCGGTGCTGTACCGGAGCGAGTCGAAGCAGTTGTTGTCGCAATCGTTGATGTTGCCAATGTCGATGTCGGAGTTCGCCGAAGCCATCTGCGCATGCTGCGCCTCGATGTCTTCGTTGGTGATCACGTGACGCGGCTTCGCCGCAGCCTTGGGCGCGTCGTTCGCGCCGGCCGGCTGCGGGGCGGGCTCTGGCGATTTGCCGTCATTCTGCGCTGGCTGTGCCATCTTCTCGGGATTCACGGAGGAGGGAGCCGGCTGCTCTTGCCCGCGCGCGCACGGACCGCCAACCGCAAGGCTGATGCTCAGCGCGAGCGTGAGAATGCACGGGATCGACAGGTTCCGGGACATGGGCTCTGGTTGCCCAAGTCTAGCCCGTCAATTCGGCCGATGACCATAGGACTACTGGTTCCCGGTATGTCGAATCGGCAAACAGCACCAATGAAGCAACCCGCCGCCATCCTCGCGCGCCTCTTCTCCGCCGAGTAAGCGTGCATTGATTCGCTGTTGGAGCCGCCGCCATAGGCCGGAGCGCTCCCCAGCGATCCCTCACCGTAGCCGTGCTCGTCGCTATAGAAAATCATGTCGCCGTGGTCGAACATGATGTGGTTCGCGCCGGTTCCACCCTGAACCGACCGGTGAAAGTTGTCGGGGACAGCGCGCCATCTTCATCACCTTCGATGAAGGCGGCGGTTACTACGACTCCGGCTACGTGCAACCGCTGGATTATTTCGGCGACCGCACGCGCATCCCGCTGATGGTGGTTTCGCCGTGGGCGACGGGCGGCTACGTCTCGCACGAATATTCCGACCACGTCTCGATCCTGAAATTCATCGAGCGGAACTGGAATATTCCGGCGGTCACCAACCGCAGCCGGGACAATTTCCCGAACCCGATCGCGTTGCCGCTGAGTCCCTACGTTCCTCTGAACACTCCCGCTCTCGGCGATCTCTTCGATCTGTTCAGCTTTGGCCGCGGAATCGGCGGGTTTGGCGGATTCGGCAACGGATTTACGTTCGGCTGGTAGCAGCCGGCAGAAAAGGCACGCATCACAACCAGGGCCGAGGCTGGATTTTTCAGCCCCGGCCCTTCGTTTTTGCGCCGCATGCGTGTGCGATGGCCCGCCTCTCCAATCTCTTCCGCCGTGATATATACTCGCCGCGCTGCCGGGACGAACCGGCGGCAGGTCCTATGCCCGAAGCGACCGCCGATCGAGCTTCCTCCAGACGCTGGATCATTCCCTATATCGCCACGATTTTCGCGATGATGGCGATGCAGATGTCCAGCCTGGGTTTCACTCCGCTGCTGCCCGATATTCAACGCGACTTCGGAATCAACTATTCGCAAGTGGGGTTGTTCAGCGGCGTCTATGGGCTGGTCGCGATCTTCTTGAGCATCCCCGGCGGTGTTTTGGCCAAGCGCTTCGGTGAAAAGCATGTTCTGACCATCGGACTGATCGTGGTCATGCTCGGGCTCACGCTGCTGAGCTTCGCTCCGAGCTTCGGATTCGCGCTCTCGGCGCGCATCGTCTGGATCGTGGGGTACCGCGTCGCATTTGTTTGCGTGATGACGGCTGTTGCCGTGGCCGTGCCTGCCGCGTTCCGCAGCACGGCGATGGGCATCCTCGGTGGAATGTCCTCGCTCGCTTCGGTCATTGGAGCGCCCTTCGGCATCGCCATTGGAGTCGCCTTCGGCTGGCGCAACGCCATCCTGGCGTTCGCCGGGATGGCCTTGCTCGGCGCCATGGTCTTCTGGGCCTTCTACCGAAGGCCAGAGACGGCCGCCGCTGCCGGCCCGACGCCGGCGGGACACGGAATCGCAGCGGCGCCGGATGCGAGCGCCTTCACAAACCCGCTGGTGTGGTCGATGGTGCTGCTCGGTCTGACGAACATGGGCGGCTTCAGCGCCAACTTTTTCGTTCCCTCCGCGGTGCAGTATACGTTCGGTCTGGGACCAAAGGTCGCCGCCTATATCATCAGCGCCGCTTACGTCACCGCGATCTTCGCGAATATCCTGACCGGATTCCTCGCGGACCGCTGGAACCGCTGGGCGGTGATGATCGGCATCATGCTGCTGTTGATTCCATCCTGCTTCGCGATGATGTCGACGAATCTCGCCGTCTTCCGGGTGGCCACGGCTTTCGTTATTTCGCTGGGCCTCTGCGCCACGAATCAAATCTTCGCCATTGCCGGCGAAGTGATGCACGGCCGCGAACTGGGACCGGTGATGGGCATCGTCAGCCTCGGCGGGGGAATTTTCGGCTACGTTGGCCCGCAAATGCTCGGGATCCTACGCGACCGCACCGGCGGCTA